>Ga0209291_1000093_pt1 | contig 87612 bp, 108 predicted proteins | sample GOMGulsemesocosm_FD_184633 | JGI IMG/M metagenome (GOLD analysis project Ga0209291, IMG submission 184633) | Methane-oxidizing microbial communities from mesocosms in the Gulf of Mexico - GOM9B Gulf of Mexico (SPAdes) (version 2) | ecosystem: Environmental > Aquatic > Marine > Cold seeps... | reverse complement strand
CTAATGCACACACTTATTACTCATTAGATATTATTAGAATAGGATTAGGCGCCTTTATATTTTACAAAGGAATGTACTTTATGAGTCATAGTTTAATACTAGCTGAATTAATTGAACCACTGAAGAACTATGTTGGAGAAATAATATTAATGCATTATGTAGTTCCTGCACATTTAATCGGTGGACTTCTGATTATTTGTGGTTTATTAACACGTTGGGCAATAGCAGCTCAAATACCTGTTTTAATTGGAGCAGTATTGATTAATATACTAGGTGATATGAATGCTTTAAACTTAATGACAGCATGCATTGTATTACTGTTATCTGTTTTCTTTCTTATATATGGATCAGGAAAACATTCAGCAGATTATTATCTAAAAATGGAAAAATGACATTTTAGCTGTTGACAAAGAACTTTGTTTCATATTAATAAAATTGAATTAGCTTTAAATTTTATTTTCTTTGTTAACAGCTTCTATAAAAAAAGCCTCACTTAGTAAGTGAGGCTTTTTTTATATTAAGTTTACAACTATTAACTATCTCCATCTAAATAGTCAAATATACCATCACCATCGGTGTCCTTATAAATTCTTCGTGTAATGGTTATTTTATTAGGCACTTCAGTATAATCAGTAACTCTATCTATCTCTTCTTCTCCAGGTAATAAAACTGGATCAGCGTCACCATCATAAATAACATACTTATTTGTTACTTCTTCTCTAGTTAAAACAGGGTCATTTTCGTCGTTATTATCTGCATAATTTGGTAAACCGTCTAAATCAGTATCATCATTATTTAAATCGCGATCACCATTTAAATCCTCTACATAGGTTGGCACGCCATCATCATCATGATCTAGTTCAGTTGTTCCCAATACTTTTAACTTAAAAATTAAAGGAGAATATGCTTCTATAATACTTCCTTGAGGAGGCACTGAATAATACCCTAAACCTGAAGGCAAAAAAACTGCACCAACACCATAGTTTTCATATGTAAAAGTTCCGTCACCATCATCGATAGTTCCAGTTGCAATATTAAATTCTGATACTGACTCTGAAAAACCCTTAATTGTACTTGCTAAATCTAACTCACCAGGGTTTAATTTATTATCAAAAACTTCTTTATCCAATGTAATTCCTTCGTAAGATAAAAATGCTTGATCACAAAATCTTGGTTGTACTAATCCTTGTCCTTGCACGACTTTTAATATGTATAAGGTATGGTCAACTCCGCTAACCGCTATCGTCTTTGTTTCAATTGTCATCCCATTAATAACCGTTCCTACAAAATCAACTAAAGGAGTTCTAGTAAAACCTCCTACCACTTGATTACTATCCAATATATCTCCATCATCATTAGCATCTACTTCAGCTTTTGTTTCATCTAAATAAAACTTAATATCAAAATTGAAATTTGTTGGTGGAGTTACAAACTCTTCTTCATTAAAATAGTTGTTAGTCAAAAACTCAACTATTGCCACATCATCAATAGGTTCTTGTTGCTCTAAAGGAATTACATATATAGCTGTAGCTGAATCATCCTCTTGACAAGAAAATAATCCCCCTAAAACTAAAAATAAAATCGTACTCTTAATTATTCTATTCATCATTACTCAAATTTGGCGGCAAGATACAATTTTATCTTACTTTTGTTTTTATTTTAACATTGATTTTAGATAAAATGAGAGTTGATAAATATTTATGGTGTATTCGATACTTCAAAACAAGAAGTATTGCTACTGATGCATGTAAAAAAGGACATATCCGAATTAATGGTTCGCAAGTAAAACCTTCCCGTGAAGTTTATGCTACTGATAAAATCAATATTCGAAAAAACCAAGTGAACTATATTATTCAAGTTTTAGATACACCACAAAATAGAGTTGGTGCTAAACTTGTTGACATGTACCGAAAGGATATCACTCCAAAAGAGAATTTTGAACACCTAGAACTCTTGAAGTATGCCAAAGATTATTATCGCAAAAAAGGAGTTGGTAGACCCACTAAAAAAGATCGACGAGATATTGACGATTATAGTTCTGAAGAAGAATAAAAATATGTAGCTTTGATATCGATTTTATAATGCTAATTAGCAACACATGAAAACAAAAAACAATATTATTCTTACTGATTCTCAAATTAATCATAAAATTAGAAGGATTGCACTTCAAATTCTTGAAAGTAATATTAATGAGCAACAAATAGTATTGGCAGGTATTTCTAAAAATGGGTTTATAATTGCTAAAAAACTACAAAAAGTAATTGCTGAATATTCCGATGTGAAAATTGTTCTTTGTGAGGTTTTTATTAATAAAAAAGACTTGCTTAGTAATATAAATGTTTCCATTAATATAAATGAATATACAAACAAGTCCGTTGTATTAATTGATGATGTATTGCATTCTGGAGCAACCTTAATTTACGGTGTAAAACATTTTTTAAACACTCCTTTAAAACAATTAAAAACGGCAGTGTTGATAAACCGAAATCATAAAAAATTTCCTGTAAAAGCTGATTTCAAAGGACTATCTTTGTCTACCTCCATTAGTGAGCATGTAGAGATTGTTTTTGAAAACAATACAGCTCAAGCAGTATTAATATAATAATTTTACAATAGCTTCTACGGTTTCATTAACAGATAAAGTATCCGTATTTACAATATGTGATGCTTGTTGGTAATAACTTTGACGTTCGAACAAATGAATTGCAATAAATTCATGCAATGCTTCTTTTGATTTCAAGTGACTTATCAATGGTCTGTTTTCTTTTTCTAAAAACAATCTACTCGATAAACTTTTCGCTGAGAGTTTTAAATAAAATGATACTGATTCACTAGAATTGATTAGAGTCATATTATTTGAATAGCATGGTGTTCCTCCTCCTACGGATAAAACCACATTGGTATATTGTGATGTAAGCTCTTTTAAATAAAGTGTTTCTATTTTTCTAAAATAAATTTCTCCTTTTGATTTAAATATTTCTTTAACACTTAACTGTTCCTTTTCCTCTATGAAGCTATCTAAATCTATAAACCTATAATCTAAAATGGTTGCTAATTGCACTCCAATAGTAGATTTACCCGAACCCATATACCCTAATAATGTAATAATCATTTTCTATTAAATACTCTTAGTTAACGATTTACAAATATCTTAAAATTATTTCGAAAAAATATCAAAAAAAAGGCTTGATAAATTAATTAATCCTCTTATATTTGCACCCGCAATCACGAATATGTGCTTGTATAGATCTGGTAGCTCAGTTGGTAGAGCATCTCCCTTTTAAGGAGAGGGTCCTGGGTTCGAGCCCCAGCCAGATCACTAAAAACTTCAACCAATATAGAAGTTTTTTATTTGCATATTTATTGATCTGGTAGCTCAGTTGGTAGAGCATCTCCCTTTTAAGGAGAGGGTCCTGGGTTCGAGCCCCAGCCAGATCACAAAGTATACTTTTTAAGAGTAAACTTTACAACATATTGAATTAAGATCTGGTAGCTCAGTTGGTAGAGCATCTCCCTTTTAAGGAGAGGGTCCTGGGTTCGAGCCCCAGCCAGATCACTAAAAGTTAAGTTCACGCTTAACTTTTTTTGTTCCTACAAATAGTGGATATTGTTAACTGATACTTACATCTGTTTCAATAAATAATAAAGCCTTTATTCTTTTTAATTTCTTTAAGAATATATAATTAATATTAATGCGCACGTGGCGGAATTGGTAGACGCGCTAGCTTGAGGGGTTAGTGGAGGAAACTCCGTGGAAGTTCGAGTCTTCTCGTGCGCACTTTATACTTAATTAAACAACACATTACATTTACTAAAGTTGTCTATCATTTTTTGGTTCAAAAATATTATCGTAACTTTTAATTACGGTTAAAGAAATGTTAACACTATACTTAGCCACCCTTTTAAATTTAACTTTGTTTATATAATATAAATTATCATTTATGAGAACTAAACTGTTTGTACCTATTATCGCATTAATTCTTCTTAGTTCATGTGTTTCTCAAAAGAAATTTACATCCCTAGAGGAAAAACAGAAAAAAACACAAGACTTATTAAATTCTGCAACTGTAAAACTGAATAGTTGCTTGGAAGATCGTGCTTCTTTTTCTGCACGTGCTAAAGCACTAGAAGAACAACTTGCCGATTTAAGAAAAACTAATCAAGGCTTAATGGAAAGCACTAAAGACCTTACCATTCTTACCTCAAAAGGAGCCGATAACCTTGAAAAGTCTTTAGAAAGTTTACAGGAGAAGGATTTAAAAATATCACGCCTTCAAGATGCATTAACAAAAAAAGACAGCGTTACCTTAGCCTTAGTTACAAGTTTAAAGCGTGAGGTAGGTATTAACGACCCAGATATCAACATTAATGTAGAAAAAGGAGTGGTATTTATATCTATTGCAGATAAATTATTATTTAAAAGCGGGAGCTATAACGTATCTTCAAGAGCAAATGAAATACTTGCTAAAGTAGCTAAAGTAGTAAACAGTAAGCCTAATTTTGAATGTATGGTTGAAAGTCACACCGACAATAAATCATTCAAAAAAGGAGTGTTAATTGACAATTGGGATTTAAGTGCTAAACGAGCTACCTCTATTGTTAGAGTTTTAGAAAACTTAAATGTAAAACCTGAAAAACTTATCGCTGCGGGGAGAAGCTATCACGTACCATTAACTAACAATGACACTGCTGAAAACAGAGCGAAAAATCGTAGAACTAGAATTGTTATTTTACCAAAAATAGATGAGTTTTATGATATGATAGAGCAAGAAATGAAAAGCTTAGCTAAAGAATAAGTCAAAATCATCATATACTTAAAAAGCTCAATCTAGCGATTGAGCTTTTTTGTTTTATATATTTATGTGTCTTTTTCCTACAAAATATCCAAACTCCCTTTTCCTTCTCTTATCACCTCAACTTCTCCATTAGAAAAATCAATTACAGTAGAAGCAACATTATCACCATACCCTCCATCAATAACCATATCCACTCTATTATGCCATTTTTCATAGATTAATTCAGGATCAGTGGTATATTCAATAATATCGTCTTCATCATAAATCGATGTCGAAACAATAGGATTTCCTAAAGCTTCAATAATAGCTCTCGTAATATCATTATCTGGCACACGAATACCTACTGTTTTCTTCTTTTTAAACACTTTAGGTAAATTGTTATTCCCCGGTAAAATAAATGTATATGGCCCAGGTAAAGCACGTTTTAATATCTTAAATGTTGCACTATCAATTTGCTGTACATAATCGCTCAAATGACTTAAATCGTTACAAACAAATGAAAAGTTTGCCTTTTCAAGCTTCACTCCTTTTATTTTAGCAATACGTTCTAAACCTCTAGTTTTAGTAATATCACAACCTAAACCATAAACAGTATCCGTAGGATAAATTACAATACCTCCTTTTTGCAATACCCTTACCACTTTATCAATTTCTTTCGAGCTTGGGTTATTACTATATATTTTAATAAATTCACTCATAACTCAGCATCATTAGTTGAAATAAACTGCTTTTTTCTTTGTATAAAAAACTTATCAATTATATTTTTCAATCGAACACTAGTACTTGACGTTTTCACAAGAACTGGTGTTTCCCTTAAATTCATTTTCTTCACCCTACCTATTTCTTCTTCTAAAGTTTTTTTAGAAAGATAACTTTCTATAAAAAAATCACTAATCAAATAATTCCATTCGGGTTTATTCCCCCAATAATGACCAATTACATTGTTAGCAGGCATTAATTTTAAACCCTTATTAAGCACTAAAGAAAAGGACAACTGCTCTATTAATCTCATTTTTATAGGCTCATAACATAATTCATCACAAAGCTTTAATACGTGTTCTAAATCCTTTTTCATAGTACATTTAGAAATTCCAATCACTCCGGCATTCCACATTGTAGCATGTTCATTAATTAAAATTCCTTGATAGCTATTTCCTTTTAGTACATTCCAAATGGAACGTTTTGTGTTACTTTTCGTGTTACATAATGCCCCTTCATTAACATGCATTACATTCCTACCTTGATTTAGTTGCTGCTTTATAACATATAAATCATTAAAAATAAACGTGTCTGCATCCAAATAAAGTAATGAATTAGCACTCCATTTATTTGCTATTAATTCTAAAGCTTTAATTTTTGTTCTAAATATATATTTATAGCTCCCTTTCCAATCGTTTAAAATATCAGAATCAATTTTTTCAATTACTAATTTGGGGTTTGTTATGTGTTTATAGTACTCGGGGAAATCTGTAACTACAATAATATTTTCAAAAACATTTTCTTGAGCTAGCAGTGTAATCATTGAAAATACTGCCTGCTTATGGTTTAATAAATCCTTTCCAAAAACTAAATAAACAATATTCATACTGTATATATAAAGTTACTGAATAACATTTAATTTAGCAAAACGCAATAACAACTTCTTCAAACCGCCATTAGCAAAGCGTATTTCTGCTTTTTTATCAGTCCCTACTCCTTCTATGCTGACTACCTCACCTTTTCCAAAACGAATATGTTCAACAATATTACCGACAACTAAAACATCAGTAGCATCAACACCTGTATTTCCTTCTGAGTTTGGCTTTAGTTTTCGCAATTTTCGTGTTGCTGCTTCACTTGAAAATGCTGATGGTCTTCCAGAAACTGGTTTCTTTAAGCGCAATTTGCTTTTATCTACATCTCCAAAAACATCAATATCCATCATAGGTTTAAAACGTCGCTCATGCATTGGAGTAAGATATTCGAGGTATTTATCATCAATCTCATCAATAAATCTACTTGGTTCAGCATCTATTAATTTCCCCCACCTATATCTACTCTGGGCATAGGTTAAATAAGCCTGTTTTTCTGCACGCGTTAATGCCACATAAAACAATCGACGCTCCTCCTCTAATTCGCTACGCGTATTCATACTCATACCTGAAGGAAATAAATCTTCTTCTAAACCAACTATATATAAATACGGAAATTCCAATCCTTTTGATAAGTGAATAGTCATTAATGCGACCCTATCTTCATCCCCAGTATCTTTATCCATATCCGTTGCTAGTGCAACATCTTCTAAAAATTCAGATAAAGCCCCTGTAGTACCATCTAATTCTTTTTGTTGTTCAACAAAATCTTTAATACCATTAAGTAACTCTTCAATATTTTCAATTTTCGCAACCCCTTCAGGAGTTGCATCTTTTTTTAATTCTTGAAACAGTCCAGTTTTTTTAGCGACATGTTCGGAGATTTCAAATGCCGTAGCGGTTTGATTCAATACTTGAAAGCTTTGAATCATTAACACAAAAGCCTCTAGTTTTCTACGAGTCCCCGCATTAATTTTTAAGTCAGGAAGCTTGTGCAAATTTTGCATTACTTCAAAAATAGAACGCTTGTAATGATTGGCTGTAACCAACAGTTTTTCAATAGTTGTAAAACCAATTCCTCGTGCCGGGTAATTTATTACACGCTTTAACGCTTCTTCATCAGCTGGGTTTGTTAACAATCGTAAATAAGCCAATACATCCTTTATTTCTTTACGCTGATAAAAAGACAGTCCACCATAAATTCGATATGGAATATCTCGCTTACGCAAAGCATCTTCCATGGCTCTCGATTGAGCATTTGTACGATACAAAATAGCAAAATCACCATTATTAAGTTGATGTTCCATTCTGTTTTCGAAAATAGAACTAGCAACAAATCGCCCTTCCTCACCATCTGTAACCAAACGGTTTACTTTTATTTTAGGACCATCCTCATTATGCGTCCAAACATCCTTATCTAACTTGGTTTTATTATGATCAATCACCGAATTTGCAGCCTCAACAATATTTTTAGTAGAACGATAATTTTGCTCCAAACGATACATAACTACCCCCTCATAATCCTTTTGAAAATTCAAGATGTTATTAATGTTTGCACCACGGAAAGCATAAATACTTTGTGCATCATCACCTACAACACAAATATTCTGAAATTTATCCGATAAGGCTTTTACAATTAAGTACTGTGAATGATTCGTATCTTGATACTCATCAACTAGTATATACCTAAAACGGTTCTGGTATTTTGCTAATACTTCAGGGAAACGAGTCAACAATTCATTGGTACGCAACAACAAATCGTCAAAATCCATTGCGCCAGCCTTAAAACATCTATCTACATATTCTTGATAAATCTCCCCTATTCTCGGTTTTTTTGCCATAGCATCCGCTTCCTGCAGTTCGCCATTTTGATAATAGGCCTTAACCGTAATTAAATTATTTTTAAAAGATGAGATCCTACTTTGCACCTGTTTGTATTTATAAACATCTTTATCTAATCCTTTTTCTTTTATAATAGAAGAAATCAAACGTTGAGAATCCTGCGTATCATAAATTGTAAAATTGGTTGGGTATCCTAGTTTATCTGCTTCAATACGTAATATTTTAGCAAATATGGAGTGAAAAGTTCCCATCCAAAGATTCTTAGCCTCAGTTGTTCCAACAATAGCAGAGATCCGTGCTTTCATTTCACGTGCCGCCTTATTAGTAAATGTTAAGGATAAAATATTAAACGAATCAACTCCCTCACTCATCAAATAAGCAATACGGTAAGTTAATACTCTTGTTTTTCCAGAACCTGCTCCTGCAATAACAATCATTGGTCCTTCTTTATGTAAAGTAGGCTCCTTTTGTGCTGAGTTTAACTCATTTATGTATTCTTGTATATTCTTCTCCATAATCGTTTCAAAAATACAGTTCTGAACTGGCTATTACAATAAGATACCCATAAAGTTATGAACTATGCTTTGACAAACTTTATTTAGGAAAAAATACCTACTTTTGAGAAAATGATTTATCAAAAATAAATGGATACACTACTTTCTTTTTTAGGTTCAATTTCATGGTGGTTATGGATTATTATTGGGTTAGTATTAGTTGCTATTCGCGATGTTATACAACGAAATCATACCATAAGTCATAATTTTCCTATTCTCGGACATATTAGATATTTATTTGAAAGTATTGGCCCTGAAATGCGTCAGTATTTTGTAGCCAACAACAGAGAAGAACTACCTTTTAATAGAATTGAGCGCGGATGGATATACGCCTCTGCTAAAAAAGAAAATAATTACGAGGGATTTGGTACTGATAGGGATATTTATGCTCACCAGCATATTTTTATTAATAATGCCATGATTCCTTATCAAATTAATTCAACACATCCAAACAGCATTGACAAGACCTTTGTTCCTTGCGCAAAAGTTATGGGCTTACATAATAAACGCAAAAAACCTTATCGCCCTGCATCAGCCATAAATGTATCAGCCATGAGTTTTGGTTCTTTATCCGCTCGAGCTGTAGCATCTTTAAACAAAGGAATTCAATTAGCTGGTGCTTATCATAATACTGGTGAAGGTGGTTTGTCACCATACCACAGCAATGGTGGAGATGTAATTTTTCATTTCGGAACAGGGTATTTTGGAGTTCGTGCTGAAGATGGGGGCTTTTCTATGGAAAAAATGGTAAAACTTGTTGATGATAATCCGTTTGTAAAAGCCATTGAAGTAAAGTTATCACAAGGAGCCAAACCGGGAAAGGGTGGTGTGTTACCTGGTGCTAAAATCACTGCTGAAATTGCTGGTATTAGAGGTGTTGAAATTGGTAAAGACGTATTGTCACCACCAAACCATAAAGCCTTTTCTAACGTATCCGAAATGGTCCATTTTATTGAAGCTATCGCAGAAGCTACAGGTTTACCTGTTGGTATAAAAGCAGCTATTGGTAAATTAGAACAATGGGAAGAGTTAGCTGATATTATGAAAGCTACAGGAAAAGGCCCTGATTTTATTACCGTAGATGGTGGTGAAGGTGGTACTGGTGCAGCACCGCCAAGTTTTGCTGATCACGTTTCTTTACCTTGGGTATACGGATTTGCTGATTTATATAAATTATTTCAATCCAAAGGATTATCAGAGCGTATTGTTTTTATAGGTAGCGGTAAATTAGGTTTCCCTGCAAAAGCAGCAATGGCATTTGCTATGGGGGCTGATTGTATTAATGTAGCAAGAGAATCAATGCTAAGCATTGGTTGTATTCAAGCACAAGTGTGTCATACCAATACCTGTCCTAGTGGCGTTGCAACACAAAATAAGTGGTTACAGCGTGGTATTGATGTTCAAATAAAATCAGAACGTTTGGCACAGTATTTCAAAACCTTTAGAAAAGAATTGGTTGAAATCACACATGCGGCTGGTTACGAGCACCCTTGCCAGATTAAAATGAGTGATATTGAAGTGAATGTAGATGACCACAACTTATCAAAAGAGTTTGATAAAACCTATAAGTATGAAAAAACTACAGTTCCTTTTTCTAGTATGCAAAACCTAAAAGAATGCGATTATTTAGGAGGAAGTTATTATATGGGAAAAGCTAGCAAAGTTTATACTTCCGTATTGAAAAAATAATACTATTTTTATCAAAAAAAAATTAGTCAATGATGGATTATCAAAAATTAGTAGAGTTTATATTATTTCTTTTTCCAGCAATCATTACTGGAGGTGTTGCTTATCTGTTTTTTAAAAGACATACTAAAAATGAAGAAGGAAGACGTCGTTATCTAATCCAAAAAGAAGCTCAAAAAACCGCTTTACCATTACGTTTACAAGCCTATGAACGAATGGCATTGTTTTTAGAGCGCATAAACCCTTCTAATTTATTATTAAGAGTTAGTCCTTTAAGTAATGATAAAGGGCAATACCAACAATTGTTGGTTGCTAGCATAGAACAAGAATTTGAACATAATTTAGCACAACAAATATATATTAGTGATGAATGTTGGAATGTAATTAAAACTGCTAAGAGTACAACTATACAAATTATTAGGAGTACTTCTGAAAGTGAAAATATTGCGGATGCAGATAAATTACGTGAAATTATACTAACTAGTTTATTAGAAAAAGCTTCACCGTCAGAAACAGGAATGGCATTTATTAAAAATGAAGTTGGAGAATTATTTTAAGTTTAATACTTCTTCATAATCTATAGTACTCGGACTATCACTATTCATTTTATGTTTTGCGTATTCATAACCTTGTTTCCACCACATGGTCATTTGTTTTTTATTAAATATCAACGAATTATCTGTTAATTTTATTGGTGTATGATATAGATTGAGTTTAACATTATTATGTTTTGCACTTAGTTTTCCTAATGCTATATCCTTTTTCTCTACTTGATCTAAAATCCCATCAAACAAATCAACCATTAACGAAAATGGATTTTTACCAATTGATTTTCTATACGAAAACGCTTCAGTATCTAGTATAATAGCATCTATTTCTGTCGCTCCACGTAAAATAGCTTCTCGTATAGGAACTACGCAAGAAAAACCGCCATCAGCATATTCAAAATCTTCTTTTTTAACTAAACTCATAAAGGGTACATAATTACACGATATCCAAATCCATTCACAAAACTCTTCATAACTAAAGTCTTTAATCGACTTGTATTCAACTTTATTTAAAGTTAAATTGGTTACAGTAATAATCACATTTTTTTGTGAATTCTTTAATTCAGTAAATTCAGTAACTGAGAAACTTTTTTTTATTAACTTCTTTAGTTTTTTACTTTCTCCAAAAGTTCTTTTCCCTTTTATAAGCTGCAGGAGTACATTTAAATGATGTATTTGTATAAATTCTTCACCTTTTTTATAACGAACTTTAAATGGAGATAAACTAAAAATACTATGCTGATTTACATTAGTATAAATATCGTGCATTTTTTCAATGTTATTCAAAGCCAAATTGGGGATTAATAAACTCCCTGTTGAAGAGCCCAAATACATATCATAAGTACGCTTTTTTTCATTTATAAGATACTCAGCTACTCCACCGGCAAACGCTCCTTTACTCCCACCACCTGATATTACTAATGCTTTCATGTATTGAATTTAGTTATTTAAAGGTAATTTATATTCATTGAGAGAACAAATATTATTTAAAAAATTAGTTTTTATTACGTAATTGCTTCAAAAGCTTTTTACAAAAGGTTCTGAAACGCCAATTATGATGTTTTGATGCCTGATCTAAATTCAATAAAACTTCAGAACTTACCAATTGTAACTTATTTAAATATATAAATGAATTTCTACGAACTTCAAAATGATAAGCAGGATGTGTATACCTAACCAATTCATCATAAAACCCTTGGTATCTTTTTTTTTCAAACCCCTTGGTATTTAGCGCCAAAGCCAACCAAAGCGTTCTAATATTTTTATCGCTAAACCCAATAATATTTTTAGTTTGTTCTAAGTACCACTTTCTTTCTTCTGGAAAATTCACCCATAAACTTAACAATGCTGTTTCAATAGTTTGATAGGATTTGTCATGAAGAAAACCCTCATAATTCTTTTTATAGTCAAAAGGTATTCTTTTGAATTTACCTGCATAAATCTGTCTAGCTTTAATGTCTTCCTCTTTAAACCAAACTTTAATTTTATTAGAAGAATTATCAAAAACCGTTGAATCCAATTTAATGGTTTTAAAGTATTCTCTAGATAATATTGGCTCGTTAACATTATTCATTATCCCATTTTGAAGCAATTGAGTAACGTTATTTTTATTTAGCAGTACTTCAGCCTCTTCGTCAGGAAATTCACTTGACAACAACCAAGTATTAACAAAGTCACTTAAATCTTGCTTACTTTCATTCTCAATAATATTTATAAAATCGTTTGTTTCTACATTTTTAAACTGATGCTCTTTTAAGTATTTTATTACAGATAATTTAAATACACTGTCCCCTACTCGATCTCGTAAACTATGCAATGCCCAAGCTCCTTTTTGGTAAAAAGTTAAACTACTCGCCTTTGGATTCATTAATGGGATAGAATCTGTTTCCTGTGCTTTAATCAGTTGCTTTGAAGTTTCATACAGCTTATAATAGTAATAATCTTCTCCAAAAATTTCTTTTTCAGCTAACAAGGCATAATAAGTAGCAAAGCCTTCCTGTAGCCAATGATGTGTACCATGAGTTTCTGTAACCAAATCACCAAACCATTGATGTGCCAACTCATGAGCATTTACATTCACATAATTTTTATCAATAAATGCAGTACTATCCACTACAAACGCATCTGAAAATATTGTGGTACTAGTATTTTCCATTCCTGCGTATAAAAAATCCTTTACAGGTACTTGCTTGTAATTTTGCCAAGGATATGGGACTCCTATTTCTTCTTCTAAAAAATCAAACATTTGTTTAGAGTAGCGATAAGTAGGCTCAAACTTTAATGAATCTTTGGGGTAATAGTACATACTTAAGGGTATTCCACTATTAGAAACCTTAGTTCGCATATTATATTTTCCGATTGCAACAGCTAATAAATAGCTGCTCATTGGTTGTTGCATATCATAGTTCCATGTATAAACTGAATTACTTCTTTCCTGTTTAGATACCAATTTACCATTTGCAATGACTTCAGAGTTTTTATCAAAAGAAATCGTTAAATCAAATTCGACTTTTTCATTCATATCATCAAAACTCGGAATCCAATTAGAGTTATCCTTCCCTTGCCCTTGTGTCCACACTTGCGGATTTGCTTCAGGATGATCTTGATGCTCCCAATCGATGAAATACATTGCTTTTTTAGGATGCGCTTCATAATTGAATGAAACAGTATATTCGCTATTTTTTTTAAACTTTTTAAACAACCATAATTTTTGATTTGTCACTTTAAAAGAGGCTTTTCTTTTCTTAAAGTACACATTATCAATATCCATATTTTTTGCATCAATAAATATGGAATCTGTATTTTTTTTAATTTTAAACGAATAGTTAACTACTCCTCTCACCTCTTTTTTAACAGGTAGAATCATTAGCTCTGCCTTACAAGTCAAAAAATCAACATATTCAATTTGTTGCGCAACACAATAGTTTATACAAAAAAGGAGCAAAAATAGTGGAATTATTCTCATAGGATAAATCTATCAAAATCTACTCCAAAAAAAAAGCGCAATACTAAAAAGTATTGCGCTTCGCTAAATTATTACGTTTATTTAGTTTACTGTTGGTTTTGTAATTGGCGTACTACTTTTAACCACTACATAAGTAGAGGTTGCGTAATATGCATTTCCATTACCCATATCGTTGACCCAGTCTTCATAGTCATATTCGAAAGTAAACACACTTCCAGCCATTGAAGATGAAAAAGCATCTATCCTAGTTGGTACACCCATTCCTGGACACCACCCGGCTCTATCTGGAGTCCAATTTCCTGGAGATTGATTACTTACTGGATTAGAAGCACAACCTAACGGCCCCATATAATGTTGGAATGTATTCGCTCCATCAATTACAATATCATGCGTTCTATAACACCATTCAGCACAAGGTCTTCCTCCAGCATCATTAGGAGTAGCATGTCCCCAACCAGATATAACAGAGCGTAAATGAGTACTTTCTGCATTGGCAGGAATACTAATTTGTTTATCTAAATCAAAATTATGAGCTACACCATACGGAACCCCATCAATTGAATTACTATTATATTGTAAAACACCTGCTACTGAATAGTATTGGTAATCCGGAACACCTTCAATAAAATCAAAATCTACAGTTATTAAATCAGCTTTGGCTGTCCAATTTTCGATATAGATTTTCAGCTCCACAGAACCAGTTAATAATGATTTAAAATCAGTTACATCAAACTCCAACCCTCTAGCTAATTGCTGAGTACCCGTCCAATACGGCGTTATGTAACGTCCTAATTCGTACCAATCTCCTGAACTTGCATCTTTTATCTTAACATTTGCAAATCTATCCCAATCGTCACATCCAGAACCAGGGCAATCAATTTGTACAAACATTTTTATCTGAGAAATATTAGACAAATCTGAATGTAATGTAAACGTTTGTGTAGCTGATTGACTATAACCTCCTCCGAAAGCTATTGCTTCCTGATTAAAAGCTACATAGTTATGTGTTACCGCTGTTCCAGTTCCAGAAAGCGCAATAACCACATCATCAACACCAGTTGCTGAAAGTGTAATACTTCCATTTTGAGTCCCCAAATCAGTAAGAGATGGTACAAAACGTACATATAAATTTTCCGCTGTTGTATTTATGGTTCCAAAAGTATAATTAGCAACATTCGTATACGTTACATTATCTTTTGATATTTCGTAAGTTCCGGCTACAGTAGCTGTAACATTATTTTCTAAATTCAAACCTTTTACCTGAAAAACTTGTTCTGTAGAAACTGTTGCCACCATAAGGTCTCCAAAACCAATTACAGTACCAATAGTTTGTATTTCCCTAGGGATTTCAAGCGAATTACCACTTAAATTAACTGTTACATCAGAAAAATCATCCGATACAAACAATAAATTTCCATTAATTGTTCCAATATTTGGTATTGCTGGAACAAACCTTACATAAACTATAAAAGCTCCTGTGTTCAATTCTTGAGCAGTTAATGATAATGAACTAGAAAAGTCGGTATTGTTTTTTGATACTTCAAAATTTGACGTAACAGTTACAGTTACATCATTTCCTAAATTAGAAGATGATAACTCTGCTGTTCTAACCTGAGAAACTTCTCCCATAACGGTTGAGTTAAATACCAATTCATTGACTGAAGACTGAAACGAAGGCTCAATAACTGGCGGTAAACCATCATCGCTCTTACAAGAATTAAAAATTAATAGTAATGCAAAAAAACAGAAGGCACCTGCTTTTATAAAGTTCTTTTTTTTCATGGTAATTTATAATTTATTGGGTTAAAATGTAGAACAATGATACAATAAATAAGGATTAAGTAAAAAAATATGGGATAAAACGTTACAAAACAGGGCTTAAAAACAAGGTTGATAAACTTTTTATTTAGTATTATTCTGTATATATTTGATTCCATAAAACGTGTAGAACTTTGAATACACTACAAACTCCAATTGATTACCTAAAAGGCGTTGGGCCGAATCGAGCTGATTTACTTAAAAAGGAATTGGGCATTTTCACTTATCAAGATTTAATTAATTTATTCCCAAATAGATATTTAGATAAAACTAAATATTATAAAATCAATCAACTACAACGGAATGCTGCAGAAGTACAACTAGTAGGTAAAATTATTAACTTGAAAATGGTTGAACAAAAACGCGGAAAACGTTTAGTAGCAACATTTCAAGATGAAACAGGAACACTTGAACTAGTTTGGTTTAGAGGGCAAAAATGGGTGAAAGACAGTATCAAACTAAATGTACCTTATGTAATATTTGGGAAATGTAATTGGTTTAATGGTTTTTCAATGCCACACCCGGAACTAGAATTACTTACAGTGCACAAGGCTAGTATCCGTTCAGCAATGCAAGCGATATACCCTTCTACTGAAAAACTATCAAACAAAGGAATCAGTAATAAGGTTAAGAATAAAATCCTACAAGCCTTGTTTCAAGAAACTGGAGGTAAATTTCAAGAAACTTTATCCCCATTACTTCTAAATGAATTAAAACTACTTTCAAAAACTGAAGCAGTATTCAATATTCATTTTCCTAAAAGTCCCGAATTATTAGCTAAAGCACAATATAGATTAAAGTTTGAAGAACTCTTTTATATTCAATTACAACTGATATTAAAAAACATCAGCAGAAAACATAAAATAAAGGGATTTCCTTTTGACCAAGTAGGAGAGTTATTTACAGAATTTTACAAGAATCATTTACCTTTTGAACTTACTGGAGCACAAAAACGGGTAATCAAAGAAATCAGAAATGATTTAGGGAGCAATGCCCAAATGAACCGATTGCTACAAGGTGATGTTGGTTCGGGAAAAACTATTGTTGCTCTAATGACAGTATTACTAGCTATTGATAATGATTTTCAAGCCACCTTAATGGCTCCTACAGAAATCCTAGCGACACAACATTATCATGGAATAGTCGACCTTGTAAAAGACTTGAATATCAATGTAAGATTATTAACCGGTTCTACTAAAACTGCTCAGCGAAGAATAATCCATCAAGAATTGGAAGAAGGCTCCTTACACTTGTTAATTGGTACACATGCCATTTTAGAAGACAAAGTGAAATTTAAAAACCTTGGTTTAGCTATAATTGATGAGCAACATCGTTTTGGAGTTGCTCAACGGGCTAAGCTTTGGAAGAAAAACTCCTTCCCTCCTCATATACTAGTAATGACAGCTACTCCAATACCTCGTACTTTAGCTATGAGTTTATATGGAGATTTAGATATTTCTATAATTGATGAATTACCACCAGGACGTAAAGCCATTAAAACTGTTCATAGATACGATAGTAACCGTTTGAAAGTTTTTGCTTTTATGCGTGATGAAATTAAAAAAGGTAGGCAAGTATATATTGTATATCCATTAATACAAGAATCTGAACAGTTAGACTATAAAGATTTAATGGATGGCTTTGAAAGTATTTCACGCGATTTCCCAAAACCTGATTATCAAATTTCTATTGTTCACGGAAAAATGAAACCTGCTGATAAAGAATTTGAAATGCAACGTTTTATCAAAGGTGAAACACAAATCATGGTTGCTACAACTGTAATTGAAGTTGGTGTAAATGTACCTAATGCTAGTATGATGATTATTGAAAGTAGTGAACGCTTTGGATTATCACAATTGCACCAATTACGTGGACGAGTTGGTAGAGGTGCTGAACAAAGTTTTTGTATTTTAATGACAAGTTATAAACTAAGTACCGAAGCTAAAACCAGACTAGAAACCATGGTTCGTACCAATGACGGATTTGAATTAGCCGAAGTGGACTTAAAACTTCGTGGGCCTGGAGATTTAATGGGAACTCAACAAAGTGGTGTTTTAAATTTAAAAATTGCTGATATCGTAAAAGACAATGAAATTTTACAATTGGCTAGAAATTATGCCATGCATATTTTAAAAGATGATCCTTCACTTTCAAAAGAAGAAAATAAAATACTAAAGTATACCTATCAACTTATTGGAAAACATAAGAATATTTGGAATTATATTAGTTAAGCTTATTGTGTCATAACGAAAAAGCCTCACATTTCTGTAAGGCTTTTTTGTTATATAATTAATAAATATTAATACTCAAAAGTACCATATTCACTAGTAATTGTTAACTTTTTAGTTTCTGAGGCTTCTACCCTTCCAACGATTTTTGCATCTACATTAAACGATTTTGAAATTGCTATAATATCTTCTGCTACTTCTGGTTTAACGTATAGTTCCATTCTGTGACCACAGTTAAATACTTGATACATTTCTTTCCAATCTGTTTTTGATTGTTCTTGTATCAATTTAAATAATGGTGGAATTGGAAACATATTATCTTTTACAATATGTACATTATCTACAAAGTGTAAAATTTTAGTTTGCGCACCTCCTGAACAGTGAATCATTCCATGAACGTCATCACTCTTATATTTTGATAAAATTGCTTTTATAATTGGCGCATAAGTACGTGTTGGTGATAATACCAACTTACCAGCATCAATTGGAGAATTCTCCACAGCATCAGTTAATTTTGTATTTCCAGAATACACTAAATCGTCTGGTACTGCAGCATCAAAACTTTCTGGATACTTATCCGCTAAATATTTATGAAACACATCATGACGGGCGGATGTTAATCCGTTAGACCCCATTCCTCCGTTGTACTCTTTTTCATAAGTAGCCTGACCGAATGACTCTAAACCAACGATAACATCACCAGGAGTAATATTAGCGTTGTCAATTACATCAGAACGTTTCATACGCGCTGTAACTGTAGAATCAACAATTATAGTACGTACTAAATCACCTACATCAGCAGTTTCCCCTCCAGTTGAATGAATGGTAACTCCAAAATCTTTCAACTCAGTAATCAACTCTTCCGTTCCGTTGATGATAGCTGAAAGTACTTCTCCTGTAATCAAACTTTTATTTCTTCCAATAGTAGATGAAAGCATGATGTTATCGGTAGCTCCAACACACAGTAAATCATCAATATTCATGATTAGCGCATCTTGAGCAATTCCTTTCCAAACAGAAACATCACCTGTTTCTTTCCAGTACATGTAGGCTAAAGATGATTTTGTACCAGCCCCATCAGCATGCATGATTAAACAATAGTCTTCATCACCAGTTAAATGATCAGGAACTATTTTACAAAATGCTTTTGGGAAAACCCCTTTATCCACATTTTTTATCGCGTTGTGTACATCTTCTTTTGAAGCTGAAACACCACGTTGACTATATCTTTTTGAAATTTCTGAACTCATAATTATCTTGAGTAATTAGGTGACTCTTTAGTGATAGTAACATCGTGTGGATGACTTTCATTTATTCCAGATGCAGTAATTTTCACAAATCTACCTGTATCTTTTAATGTCTGAATATCCTTTGACCCACAGTACCCCATACCTGCTCGTAATCCACCAACAAATTGATGAATACTTTCATGTAATTCTCCTTTATAAGGAACACGACCAACAATACCTTCAGGTACTAATTTTTTAATATCATCTTCAACATCTTGGAAATATCTGTCTTTAGAACCTTTTTTCATAGCCTCTACAGATCCCATTCCTCTATACGATTTGAATTTTCTTCCTTGTAATAAAATAGTTTCTCCTGGAGATTCTTTTGTTCCTGCTAATAATGAACCTAACATTACACAGTCAGCTCCAGCAGCAATTGCCTTAGGAATATCTCCTGTAAAACGAATACCGCCATCAGCAATAACTGGTACACCAGATCCTTTAATTGCCGCAGCAACTTCTAATACTGCAGAGAATTGTGGATAACCAACTCCTGCAACAACACGAGTTGTACAGATAGATCCTGGTCCAATTCCTACTTTAATACCATCAGCTCCAGCTTCCACTAAATATTTAGCTGCTTCTGCAGTTGCAATATTTCCTACAATAACATCTAATTCAGGAAATTTAGCTTTTACACTTTGCAATACATTAACTACACCTTTAGTATGTCCGTGTGCAGTATCAATAATTACCGCATCCACACCTGCATTTACTAATGCTTCAGTACGTTCAACAACATCAGCTGTTACTCCTAAAGCTGCAGCTACTCGTAGTCTACCAAATTGATCTTTATTTGCATTAGGCTTTAAAGTTACTTTAGTAATATCTCTAAAAGTAATTAAACCAACTAATTTATTATTAGCGTCAACAACAGGAAGTTTTTCAATTTTATTTTCTTGTAAAATTCCTTCTGCATCCTTTAAAGAGGTTCCTTGAGCAGTAGTAACTAAGTTTTCTGAAGTCATTACTTCAGCAATTTTTCTTGTATTATTTTTTTCGAAACGTAAATCTCTATTAGTAACAATTCCGATCAAAATACCTTGATCATCAACAATTGGAATTCCTCCAATACTATGTTCTCTCATGTTACTTTTTGCATCTGCAACAGTAGCACTTTTCGGAAGCGTTATTGGATCTATAATCATACCTGATTCAGAACGTTTAACTTTTCTTACTTCATTAGCTTGCGCCTCAATTGACATGTTTTTATGTAACACACCTATACCACCTTCTCTTGCAATAGCAATAGCCATATCAGATTCTGTAACAGTATCCATTGCTGCAGAAATAATAGGGATATTAATCGTTATGTTTTTAGTGAATTTTGTTTGTATATTAACTTCTCTTGGAAGAATTTCCGAATAAGCTGGAACTAATAGTACATCGTCATAGGTTAATCCTTCGCCTACAATTTTATTGTTGTGTGTTGTCATAGTGCAATTAGTAATAATTGCGTGCAAATATAGTCAATTTTTATATGATTGTTCTCATAAAAAGCATTTATATCTTCGGACAGCGTTTGCAATTGCTCTTTCCTTTTTTCTTGTATTTCTTACAACATTTACTTTTCTTATCTATACAAGTAGAACAATCAGTAGCTATAAAATTACAAGAGCTTGATATAATAATTGGGGTATGTAACATCTTTATTCTTATTTAAACTAATTATAAATAAAGTACAAATATATAAAAAATGAGCTATCGAAATACATCAATAACTCATTTTTTATATAATTCTATTATTTAAACCTGATCTTCACTAGCTTGAGCAAAAGTCATTATATCTCTGTCAAACATATAATGTCCTGTTTTATCATCACCAATAATATTTAATTTATCAAGCATTGTTCTAGCTTGCGCCTCTTCTTCTAACTGTTCAGATACATACCATTGCATAAAATTATGAGTATTGTAGTCTTTATGTTTTAAGCACTCAAAAATTACTTCATTAATTTTTTGAGTTACATATTCTTCACTTGACAAAAATTCCTGAAACAACTCATTTAAGGAGTTAAAATCTGTTTTTGGCGCATCCAAAGCAGGAATAATTGCATTTCCCCCTCTTTCATTTATAAATTTAACCAATTTAGTCATGTGCACACGCTCTTCTTCAGAGTTAGCGTAAAAGAACTCAGAAACACCGTTATAACCATTCACATCTGCCCATGAAGCCATAGCTAAATAATGCATAGAAGCAGTAGCTTCATATTTTATTTGATCGTTTAATAATCTTTCTATTTCTTGTTTCATCAATATCTTTATTTTAAAAAGTAAAGTTACATAAAAATAAAACTACTTATGAAGCTTTAAAAAGCTTTTATTACGAACTATATTATATTGTTCTTTTTTTTTACAAGCCAAGATATAATTTAGTATTTTCACATTTTAAAAATTACAAGTCATGAGAAACTTATTATTAGCCATACCTGTTGTATGCATTATTGCATGTAGCGCCCAAAAAGAAACTTCTTCAAATCCAGTTAAGGAAACAAAATCGGCATTAACCTACGCCAATACCATTACTGCTGCAGAAATGAAAACTGATTTATATATATATGCTTCGGATGAATTTGAAGGAAGGTTTACTGGTAAAAAAGGACAAAAAAAAGCAGTTGAGTATTTAAAAAAGGAATATCAAAAAATGGGAATTCCTTCAGCTTATGGTACTGATAATTATTTTCAGAACATCCCTGTTGCCTATTTTGAAGGAAAAGCAGAAAATGATTCAGAAAATGTATTAGCCTTTATTAAAGGATCAGAAAAACCAGATGAAGTACTCGTTCTTTCTGCACATTTAGACCATATTGGTCATCATGACGGTAAAGTATATAGCGGAGCTGATGATGATGGGTCAGGTACAGTTGCTTTATTGGAAATAGCGGAAGCTTTTCAAAAAGCAAAAGAAGATGGGAATGGTCCTAAACGTTCTATTTTAATACTACATGTTACAGGAGAAGAAATTGGTTTATTTGGATCAAGATATTATTCAGAAAACCCTGTGTTTCCTTTAGAAAATACAATTGCTGATATTAATGTAGATATGATTGGACGAGTAGACCCCGACCATGAAGCTAATAAAAACTATATATATGTTATTGGAGCTGATAGGTTAAGTACTGAGTTGGATGCAGCAGTTACCAATGCTAACACCAATTTAACTGACTTTACCCTAGATTACAAATACAATGACAGAAATGATCCAGAGCGCATTTATTATCGTTCTGACCACTATAACTTTGCTAAAAACGGAGTTCCTTCAGTATTTTTCTTTAGTGGAATTCATGCTGACTATCATCAACCTAGTGATACTCCGGATAAAATTGATTATCCGCTTATGACTAAACGTACGAAACTAATTTTCTATACCGCATGGGAATTAGCAAACCGTGATGAACGTATTAAAGTGGATAGAGACGGGAATTAAAATATCTCAATAAAAAACAAAAAAGCGATTCAATTAATTGAATCGCTTTTTTGTTTTTTATAATTTTTTCCACAAAAAAAGCCTTTCATTTCTGAAAGGCTTTTTGCTTTTGGGTGGAAGACGGGATTCGAACCCGCGACCCTCGGTACCACAAACCGAAAACGCATAAATTCAAAAATTTAATCCCTTTGTTTATAGGCTTTCCCAAGTGTCTAAATCCACGAATATCATTAAATCGTATTCAGAATCGTATTATTTTAGTTTATTAGTTATAGCTAAATTACATAAATTGTATTGTTGGACAAAACAATTTATAATGTAACTTTGAATACATGACTAATTATGATCGTGATTATTGGATAAAGAAAAAATTAAAGTTTGGCGTAATAATGGCCCTAATCTATTTGTTTGGTTACATCTGTTTTAAATTGGCAGAGTTTGTTAGTTCTATTTAAATTATTTAGGGCCTAAATTTTTAAGTGATTCGCCTAAACCAAAAATTAACGAACTAATATAAAGTACAAATGATATTACCAAAATTATTAAAACAACAGATCTACTGTTTCTGAAAAGGAATTTAAAGATTCCGAATAAAAATTCTTTCATTTAGTTTGTTTAACTATAAATATACTCTTTTAAATTGTAATTGCATTTTCTTATAGCAACTCGTAAAACCGTATCTATATTTTTATTGATTCAATATATTTAAATTTTCATGTATAAAAAGTAGAGATGTTTATACTTGAGTTAGATAACGTGTATAGAAAAAGAGGATTTACATACATAACCAATTTGTTGACGTTAACAAAATGGTTTGTATCGTTTTGCCGACGTCGGGAATATGGTGCAAAAAAAAACTTATCTTCACGAAATAATCACGTTTATACAATTACTATGAAAGAATATAACATAACTCTTATTGAAGATGAAACGTATTTTACAAAATTCGGCTCTAAAATCGAGAAACTGAAACTCGAAAAAATCCATCATGAAAAAATATCTGGAGATAATGTTTTCGTAACTGTTAAAAGTCATCCTGAAAATTCGAATAATAATTCATGGGGGTTATGGAGTAATGAGATTTATCACACAAGAAAGGAAGCGAAAGAGTCAAAAAATTAACCCTAGTAAAGTTTAGATTGCCTCGCAATCAAAACCCAATCAAATAAACAATAGTAGTGTTTTCAATGTTTTTAAGGGATTCGTGGTAGTTTTCCGAATTCTAATCAAATAAAAAAAGCACAAAAAAAGCCAAGCTTCAATGGCTTGACTTCACTCGATTGCATGCTTCCAACTGGAAAGTTGCACACTTGTTTTACTATGCAACCCGCATGAATGAGGGTTGCATAGTAAATTTATATTAAAGGTTTAATATTTAAAAGAATGAAACTTCCAATATAACTCTTCGTTTTCTCTTTTAGATTTCTTAAAAACAGCTACGTAGTTACAAGATTCTATTTTTTCAGAAACACCTCCATATGGAAGGGTGTGAATTTCTTTACCAATAGGCACTTCCGTAAACTCTCCATAAACTTCGTTTATGCTTGGCAAATACATTTCCGCTTCTTTTATTTTATACTCTGTCGTTAACATGGTTATAAGTTTATTAACGTAAATATAACTATAAATCACTTCATCAACAACGCTCCTCCAACAAACCCAACCCCAATATTAAATAATCGTGTATCATAAAAACGTTTAGGAACTACCAATTGAATAGTTTGAATCTCAACGGTGTTTATGTATGGATTACTATTGGTTATATCGGTTGTATAGGTTTGTTTGCCCAACAACCATTTTCTTTTGAAGCCAGTAATTGAGGTTTGTTTGTTTGGGATTGTGAAGTTTGTAAAAGTTAAGCCGTTTTGATTGACTGTATAATCAAATTGAAACCACTTTTTTGTGTGTTTTCCTACCCTTTCAAAGTCACAAGGCACAAATACATCAAAAGGAATTGAAACGGTGTCAATCTTGGCTATTGTTTTAATTTGAATTACTGTTTTAACCTTTGAAAATTCTTTTCTCAAGGTGTTCAATGTATCATCTTTCGAGTAAACCAATTCTTTAAGATCCTTTTTCTCTAACTGCAATACTTCTTTAGTAGCCGTAAGCGTTCCAATATCATTCTTGTATTGGTTCGTTGTATCTGCAAAAGAGGTTTTTTGTGAGTCGTTTAGTTGTTCTCGTTGTTTGCATTCGTGAACAGTCATAAACAAAGCAATTGCCATGCAGAAAATAAGCGTGTTTTTAATTGAAATGTTTTTCATGATTCACTTATAAGTTAATTATATGGTCCTTTAAAATTAACAGCAACTAATATTCGTTTGAACGGCTCCTTATTTGTTCCAAAAATTAATTATACCTTTTTCAACGGCTAGTTGCTGTTTAAGTTTTTCTTCTAAAAGTTAAATAAGGTGTTTCGCTATTTAACCTTAATACTGTTTTGCTTTAAAATTCGATTATATCCCAAGAGATCACATCTCCCGTAAATTCTTCTTCTCTTTTTCTCATACCTACAAATCAATTATTGTTAATTCAAATGTTTTTGGAGCAATTGCCAACAAACGCTTCATTGTTTTTTTCGAGCTTGTTACATCCCTATAACCATCGTGATTAATATCATGAAAATTAACTCCTGCTAGTAAACAACCTCGTGTATCTTTAAAGTAGTTGCCAAAATGAATAAGAATTAAGCTTCTCCCAGGAACATTAGTAACATGATAATGCCATTTGTATTTTTGGGACCATCTTAAAACACACGTGTACGTTCCTGCAGGTATTCTGCTGATAGAATTTTGATTTGCTCTATCTGGTAACTCCAAGATCTTGCAGGAAAACACGCGGTTAACATCTTGGTAAAAATTCAATTCTCCAAGTGTTTGTTTAGTTTCGTGAACGAGTCTAGGTAATAATGCTTTCATTACTTTACATATTTTAAAAACCTTCCATTAATCAAATCACAAGCGTTTGCCGCGTCTTTAGGAATGACAAAGAATCCTAAAGCAATGACTTCTAAAATTGCGCTGATACGGTCATAGTTTGAATTGTAGTCTTCATTGGTTGAAATACTTTCTATTCGCTCAACATAACCTTCCATTATATCAGTTCTGAATCTTTCATATGAACTTATCAAATAGGCTGCATCATCATTTTCAATAGCCTTGCAGATAAATGCGCGGTGTGCTTCTTGACTATATTCTTTTACTAATTTTCTAAGCAAAGAATCAACCTCAAATTTTAGTTCTTGGCCTGAATAATTACAAACATCTTTTTTACTTAAAAACTCATTGAATAGCTCTTTTGTTTTATCAATCTTTATATGAATCAATTCTTGTAATAGCTTTGTCTTTACAGTATCAATTTTATCATGAGTCGTAAACTGTACTTTGTCTATTTTCGAACGTACTGATTCAAGCGTGATAAACATGTCATGGCTTTTTAAGTTTTCAATTTTAGACTTCTTTTTTCGCAATAACAAACTTTTTAAAGCCTCGTTTATAGTGTCTTTTAAGAAGTAAAACATTACTAATATGATTATGAGTAAGAATGTTAAAATCGGCGAAAGAGTGCCAAAACTGTTTGATATATCTTTTAAAAAATCCATTGGTTAATTTGGCTTTTATTGTATTAAAAATTCTGGCAACTTGTCGCCTTTAAAGTTTCTTTTTATTCGGTGCACTAAAACATTTAGCCAAGTCCATTGCATCCATTTGCAACGCTCAAAAATGATATTTGAAGGATAGTTTAACGCAATCATAATATCAATGAAATACAAGTCAACTTGCTTTCCTACATAACCAATTATATTTAACCAATCATGAATAAAAGAAGCGACCTCCCAGAACTCGTTTTTGTTTTCTTGAACAAATGTTGCTCCATCGTATTTGAATTTTCCGGCTACATAATCGCTCCATGCAATTACAAAAACATCATTAATCCATTGTGTAGAACTACACTCAGCCTTCATTACTTTATAAGCGTGTGCTTGTTCTTGTGGTGATAAATCTTTATAATAAACGCCTTTCATTATGCTTGTGGTTTTATTTGCCATTGTTCCGGTGTTGTTTCAACTCCTTCAATAGTGTTGTAAATCGGGTTTTCTTGAGTGTCTTTCAATAAAGCAAAGCTTACCATTTCATTATAGGTTGCTTCTGGGTAAGTTGTTTTAAAATAAGCAAGTAAACCTTCGTATTCCTCTTTGGTTTTGGTTATTTCTTTGTGATAAATTGACTTGTTATCGACAACTCCTTGTTTTATTTTTTGGCGGCTCGGTGTTGCAGAAACCGTGTTTCCTTCAGGACTTACTGTTTCTTTTCCTGGGGTTGTTAGAAAGTCCTCGACTCTAAACACTCGGTTATCATTTGATAAATTACGAGTAATTGAAACAATTTCAATTTCAACTATTCCTGAAGAAAGTATTTTGTTACCTCGGTCATCTTTTGAGATTATTACGGGAACTAAGCTTGTTATTGTTGGGTTCATATATGTTTATTTTAAGGGCATAATTCCCACATTGTATTGTTGATATAGGTTAAATCTTGTGTTGTTGTAATCGCTCCGGTTTTGCTTCCTAGTTCAGAATTTACAGCTGCGCTACTACCTTCGTTTAATTGAAAATTATAATCCCCTCCATAATTCGCTTCTGTTATGTACCCATCGAAATACCTAGTTTGCGACCTACCCACATATTGAAAAGTCAAGTCGGATGTTGTTGTCCTTACAGTTGTAGGAGCGCCACCATTTAATTCATAGTAAACAATATTATCACCTCCCCTATACACTCTAAGCTCATATTCAGTATTAAGAGATAACGACAATCCACCAATAACACTATTTGACCCATTATCGAATGTAATCCATATTTCACTTCTCGAAGGAGATATGAATATTCTAGTTGTACCATCCCCACCTATTAATGGGGCAAATTGATTGTCCTCTGCTCTTACACTAAACTTAAAAAATATATCAAAAACCCCTGAAAGAACAACAACTTGATCGTGTACTATGTTATCAGTGTTTGCTTTATCAAGGTTTAGGCGATAACAACTTGTTACAACTGGCGTTTGATTTTGACTATATGTATTTAATACAGATGTATTCATTAAGGACTTACAATAAAAGTTGAACTATCATCAAAACCAATGGAAACCATTTCATTTTCGGCAATTGCTAAACCGTTTGGTGCGTCATAAGTGTATGTTGTAAAATCAAGGGTTGCATCATATCCGGTTAATGGCTTAATACAACAATTGAAGTCCGTTGGTAGGGCAATGACTGGCATTGACAATACAACCCCGGCACTTTTAACAATCAAGGTTTTACCGTTATCAGTTGCTAAAAAATCCCTTGAAGCGGTTACAGTAATAAACGGCAAACCACCGTTAGCGACTGAAACAGCATCAACTATTTGTTGTACGGTGATATTTTCAGAAGATCCGTTGTTATGAACTGGAATTTTTGAAGACAAAACCAAAGCAGTTTGCGCTACTAATTCAGGAATTGTTTTTGCGTTGTTTTGTATGTCGTCTAGTCGACTTGTTAACGCTTTAACTGCTAGTAATAATTGTGCTGATTGATTCATCTTGTGGTTGTTATTACAAATATATGAAAACTATTCTTATTTAGAATCGTTCTAAATAATAGAATTGATATAAAGATTATCTTTGTATTATATGGTTGTTTTTCTATTGTTTATCGGTTTGCCTTTGTTAGGTTGGTGGTTATTCACCTCTATCTTTGATGCCTTGGTGCCAAAAGAAACATATGAAGAAGAAAAACCTTCAAAAACTACTTATGTAAATCACAACTACATTACAGAAAATCATTTGCACATATCCAAAGAGGACCTTGCGGCCCTCAATGAAAATAAATCTAGTAAGCAATAAAACCGTTGCTACCTTGTAACAAGTTCGGTATATCTGAATTACCTGAGTTAAAGTCCCCGTTTCCTCCGTTTTGACTATTGTAAACACTATTTGAACGTGTCATTAAAGCTTTTACAATGTACCAGTTTGTTTCACCAATTGCTCCTTCTATTTCTGGCGGTGAAGTACTCACGAAATATTCACCGTTAATTATTACGGTTTCATGTAATAAAGCCTGTTTTAAACACTCCATTCGTTGTTCTGTAACTGGATGAAATGTATATTGAAAAACCTCTCTTGATTGCGAATTCAATAAAATAGTACTTGAATCAGTATCGTGCGCTTCCAAAGTTGATTTTGGTTTTGCATCCTTTTTATTTAGCGGTATTCTAAACTTATGTTCTATTCCGGTGCTGTATAAAATATCGGTGTTTGTTTCGTTTTTACACCTAATTTCAACCGTTCCTTCTTGCGTGTTTCTTGCATCTATTAATTCAGATAAATGCTCTAAATCATCAAAATTAGCGTCTACATTATCAATTCGAACGCTGACTTGTTTATCAATATAGTTGGCAAAATCAATCGTAAATTCATACACTTCGTAGTTTTCATTATTATACAATGAAGAAACGATTATTGTTGCGTCATCTGTTCCGGTGTAGGTATTCGTGATAATTAATAAGTAAACATTTCTTACTTCATCAAAAACAACATCTTCAATTAAAAACCATGAACCACTAAATTCAATATAATTCCCTTCAATCCCCCATTCAGGAACACCACCGTTTAAAGCATAATCAACTCCGGTATCAATTCCGGTATCATAATCATACAAGTTACCTGAGCCGAAGTAAATTCCAGTTTTAGTAGTATCACTCGCGATACTAATTATTCGTGCGTCACGCTTATTTGTTATACCTATGTTTTCCGTTTTTTTAACAATAGAAATACTATCTTCTGATAAATCAGGGTTTATTACTTTAGCGGTCCTTGTGTCGTAATTAGACTTGAATTGTGTTGTGATTACATCATTACTTTGAAACTGTATAATTTCCATTTTTGGTAAATCAACCTCAGCTTCATAGCTTAAACTATTATCAAGTGTTTTGTGGTTTCCGTTATTATTCCAAACGATACGATTTGCAAAACGAATTGAATTCGATTTTGATAAATAAAAATAAGGGGTTTGAATTCCAAAAGCATCAACATTAAAAGCTTTGTTTATCTCACAACCGTACTGATCTTTAATATAAACCGTATAAGCTCCAGGAACTAGATTAAATATATTTGAACTTTGCCAAGTAACATCATCAATGGAATATTCAAGTATTAATCCCGTTGAATTGTTTACCGTTATTGAAACCGTTGCTTGCGCTGGTGTAGAAACTATATTTACATCAACATTAGCAACACTTAACAAAGGCGGTGTTGTAAAATTCGTTTCAATTTCTACCCCTGAAGCGTTTTTTACTTTTACAAGGCCGTTTGTAGCTCTTGTAATTTTCACGGTAAAAGGATTGTTTGTGTTTACTCCTATTCCAGGCGTAACAATTTCGGTAGCTAGTTCGCTTGTAGTTACAACTACATCAACAAAACCACAAGGGTCTGTTGATTGTGAATAGCTTATATCGGTAAACCCAAAAGAAGAAGTGTTGTAATTATTATATGCAAAGTCAACATTTAAAATGTTTGGCGGATCTTGGCTATCAAGCGCGGATCCGTTTTGAAAACTTATATCTTGGTTAGTACATTTTATAGTTACCACGTTGGCCACCCTTGAAACAACATATAAATTAGTATTGTTGTAATCTAATTCAAAAGCGGTTATGTAATTAATTGCGCTTATTTCTCCAGGTGTTGCCGTTGGCGTTCCAAGGGTTACTTGGTTTGAACTCACTCTTGTATTAACCCATTTTTCAAACAATGTTGTTTCTAATGTTGTTGGAACATTAAGTATGTCAAATGTTACGTTGCTGTTTGTTGCTAAATCAGCGTTGAAGGTGATTTGTATTTCTGAATATGTAGCCATTATCTATTTGCTTTTAAACGTAAATTAAATTTGTGTCGTTTTTACTCTTGCCATTTAATTTGCTAGTAAGAGTGTATATTTTAATATTATATGCTTCACTTGCTTCTTTTACTCCTAAAAAAAACACCCCGGTTTGCGTGTTTAATATCACTTTCATTTTTGCTAATGACAATCTTTTCTTGGTTTCAGCTGTTCTTTTCTTCCCTTTTGTTGCTTTCGATATTTTATTTCTTGTGTCCTCTGAAATAATCCTATTTACACAATGTTTATTTCCTTGCATATAAACAGAGTGGTCGTTCTTTTGTTTTTCTGTTGCGACCCTTCCTAAACCGTATTTATTTCCGGTATTGATCTCTTTTAATTTCAATTTTGTGTCTACACTCATTTTTTTGCCTAGCCCGTGATTATTCCCAACATTAGCTAACCCAATTTTATTTTTGGTTTCTTGAGTGTGTTTTCTTCCTACCCTGGTTCCTACACTAGCCATTTTTATTTTCATTCTAGTTTCTTCAGAACAATAACCGCTTTTATCACTTGTTTTTGTCAACCTGCAATTCATTCCGTTAGAACCAATTGCATTGTACTCTTCTTGATAATGCCTTTCTAATTCATTTAATTCTGATACATTACATTCGTGTATTAGAATAAATTTATGGTTTTCAGCACCGTATTTTTTTAACGACCTATACAATATCCTTTGGCCTTTACATTTTAGTCTTTTATAAGCAGAAAACCTTTTTTCTATCTCTACACTTTGACCTATGTAAACTTTGTTTTTAGGGTTTATTATTTTATATATTCCTATCATTTTCAGCTGTTTAAACAATATAAAGCTAAATCATCTGTTAGCCTTGAGTATTCGCCACTTTCCCTTGCCATTTGGCTTCACACTGAATAAAAAACCTTTTTCAAGGTCGCCGTCTTCATTTTTGTATTGTACTAATCCGTAAAAATTTGGTATTACTTTTCCTAAAACCGTTGTGCTTCCTTGAATTGCTTGATTAATAAAAAAATCAACTTTATATTCAAACTCTACCCACTCAGGAACAAAACGCGCTCTTTGCAGATCCTTTACTTGAATATCTCCGTTTTCTGCTCTTGCTGCCCCGCCTAAGGTTGGGTATAAATCCGCTCTTAGCTTTGTTGTTAAACTGCTGTTTCCAGTAGAGCTATTATACCTTACGTAATTAGACAAGTATTTTAGACCGCTTGCAGAAACAACCCAACCATGCCTTAATAGACAATTAACCGGTGAAAACCTTAAATTTGTTGCTGTACTTGGACTAAAAACGCCGGTAGGTTCTTCTTCAAAATCATCTTGCCATTTGCGTTGAAGTAAAACTTCGGTATCTCCTTTTTTTAAGTCATTCATGAAGATTTCCTTGTCCGTTCTGTAATCTTCAGTAGAGTTTTCAAACCTTGACTTTATTCGTGTTAATTCTTGGCCGTATGGATCCGTTCTATATTTATGTGATCTTTTGTAAATCTGTTCCCCTACTTTAATTGGTGTTGAAAAAGTCGCTTTTGCGTTGTATTCATCTAGTCCGCTTACTTCTTCATATTCACCGGCTTTAATACAGCTAAACTCAGCGCCAGTATACAAATATTCTTTTGCTTTGGTTCGTTTTATGTTATTAGGTTGTAAATATTCAAAGGTTCCGTTTATTACCTTTCCTAATTTAATAGTAACATGATTTTGATAAAAGAAATCTAAAAGCTCGTATCTAATACGTTCACGTTTCCCGACCATATCAATTCCAAGACCCATATTTAAAACAGCCTCATTTGCTTCGTGAAAGTCTTTCCATGAAGTAGTGAAACTTTTGAATAATGTATCTGATTTATCAAATTGCCTGATCCACATACCATGTGAAAAACCCGTGTACGCTCCTGGTCCATCTTCTGTATATTTTTGTGATCCGTCAGGGTTTAAAATGTCAGTACGCCCGAAAAACTCCGAATAAAACGCGTTTTCTTTTCCTGTTGTTATGCGTGTTAGCCTTTCACCTAATTCTTCAGCAAGCATAACTTTTGATTGTGAAGCCTCTACAAAGGAATCTTCTTCAATTACCATAGGGCATGAAATATCATAAAAACTTGAGCTTAAATGCCCCCCTCCTGCGGAAGCGTGCATATAATGTTGAAAATTCAAACTTAAACTTTCCCCTTGCAGTACTGGAACATCAGCTTCAAACTGAATGGTGTGTGTTGTGTAAACTAGATTGTGCGGTGTAAACTCTTCAAATAGTTTTGTGTGATCCTTCCATGTGTAATTGGTACCATCCTTGTAAGTTGTCAGCATTACATAAACAGTCATTATATCAAGATTGTTAGGTACACTAAGTCCGGTAAATGTTAATTCAAATTTTATTCTTAAAACCCTATCTTTTTCAGAAATAGCAAAAAACATATTGCTAGTGTCCCCTGCTCCAATTCTCGCTTGTGAATTGTCCGGATAAGGTGAGTTTGGTGTAACAGATTGAGCTTCTGTATGTGATTTGTTGACAATGTTAACCGGAATAGCTACTGTTCCGCCTCTTTCATTACTGTCGTTTGTCGTGTTGTGTAGTAGTGCTGAATTATCACTATCTTTCACATCATAGTCCGTTTTTCTGAAAATCTCCCTGCCATCTAAAGCCATGATTTTTGGCTCTAATTCGGGAATTGCTCCACCATCTAAATTAGTGGTTCGGTCAATCTCTACCTTTTTACTGAAGCGCGATTTTCTCACCTTGTCAAAGCTTCCGGCGTGAAACTTAACAGACACTTGTTTTTTTTCTTCCTTTAAAGTAGTTAAATCAAAGTTCCCCGAATACACAACTTCCCATTTATCCGTAATTGGGTGCCTTTGTTTTTTAGTGAGTTTTAAATCAGCGTTAACACCGTAAATTTCCTCTACTAAAAGAATGTATTCCGCACCTTCACCGATGAATTTTAAACTATTGGAAAACTTCGGAATTATACCATGGTGCTTTTTATTTCGGGCATACTCTTTTTCGTCCGAATCCCAACCAATCGGCTCAGGAATCACCACCCTTTCAAAACCCTTATGTTTTAAAATATACTGGACTCTATTTGCTACTGAAGGTAATATCATTTTTTAGCCGTTTAGTTGTTCGTTACGGTGAGCCAAATATTCTAAGTCTATTTTCGGACCTTCAATATTTATATTAGTTTGCTGTCTTTCAATCGCTTCACGTGTCAATTTCATTTCCATCAATAACAAATTTTGATCAAAGGTTGTTGCTTCTGAATTGTATTTTTTCGCTTTTTGGTTGTCTATATCCAAACTAGCCATGATTGAAGCGCGCATTAATTTTTCGTATTCTCCTAAACTTGGAGTTACTTTTGTTCCTTCTGCCAAGTCTAAAACTTGCGGACCATCTACGATATAAGGAGCTTTTCCCGGCTCGCTAATAACCTCGGCGCGTTCTTCCCCAACAAGTGCGTGTCCTCCTGGGTGATAATCAGTACCTTTTGCATATTTTGGAATTGGCTTTGAAGCAATTGCAGCGATTTGAGCAATACCCATTGCAGCACTTAAAGCGGCCATAACGTATGCGGCTGGCGGTGCCATTGTTAACGCTGAAGTAATTGCTAATGCTGTATTGATTCCGGCTTGAACTAATGCAGCTGCTTTTTCTGCTTTAGCCGCTTTGGTTTTCTCTTTAGCAATTTTCCTTTTTAAAATGTCGGATTTTCGCTGTTCTTCTTTTTTAAGTAAGTCTTTTTTTCGTTGATCATCACCGGCAAGCTCTTGTTTTCTTGCGTAATATTCCTCGTTTGCATCAAGTTCATTTTCTAAGTTCTGAATGTTTCCTTCAAAAACAGCGCTTACTATATCTCCAACAACTGACGCAACCGAACCTAGCGCAGCGAAAGCGTTGTGTGTTTTTTGCATGCTCTGCTGAAACTCAGTCATTGTGGGGTCTATCTCTTCACCAAACCCACTTACTACACCAGTAATAAAATCTTCCAAGTGCGCTGCGTCTATACCTAGTGCTTCTGCTAAACCTTTTGACCCATCCTTTATGATTTTTGCTTTTGCAGCTGCAAGCTTTTCTTCTGCTTCTTTTTGCTTTTCTAAATCCTCAATGATTACTTCAGTATCATTATTAGATAATTCGCGCCTTGTTGCTGATAACTGCTCTTCTAACGCTGCTACATCTTCTCCGGCTAGTAAACGTGTGTTTATCTCAGTTTCAAGCGTTGATATTGCAACTTCTAAACCTTCTCTTGCTTTTTTCTTTTTAAGCTCAAGTACTTTTTCTTCGTACTGTTCGACTGAAATTTCTTTTCGTTGTAATTGCCCTTGTAAACTTTCTATTTCTGCTGCTAAAGCTTCGTTTTGAGCTTTTTTCTTTCCCTCAAGATTTCGTTTAACTGCTTCAAAATTATCTTTAAGCAATTTCTCCGCTAATTGGGTGTTTTCGCCTTTTATCTTATTTATGTCACTATTGTAATTTATTTCAAGAACTTTCTTTTTAGCTTTTGCTATTTCTTCATCTTTTATTGTTTTATCAATATTTTCAGCATCGTATTTGTACTGCTCTTCAATCAGTTGCTTTTTCGATTCGTTTAACGATACTAACGCGCGATAACGTAATGAATATAAGTTCTCTTCATCTTCTGCAACTTCTTTATACTTATCAATTTCTTCTTGTAATTGAGCGATTTTTAAAGTGTGATTTGCTTCTGCTAATGCTTTTCGTCTTTCAGCGTTTAGTTTGCTTTCTGAATCAACTAAATCGTCAGTTGCTCCGGCTAAGTTTTTTGCATTAAGTATCGCTTCTTCAGCTTCTGCGGCTATTTGTTCTTTTGTTTTATTTCCTCTTAACTGCGCAAGTATTCCTTCCCTACCTAGTTTTTCGTTTTGAAGCTCTTCTAATTTACCAGCAAACCTCTCAACACCGCCTTCTATTTCCTCTAATTCAGTTCTAGTAACTTTCCCTCCTTTTATAACTTGTTTATAAAACTTACCGTTTTGTTTTACTACTTCTCGATACCCTCCCGATACTCCGTTTAAAGTATTGGTAGTGGTTGTGATTTCTGTATTAAGACCTTTAATTGCTTTTACTTGTTCTTCAATTGCTTCCGCGTTCTTAATCGCAAGTATTTGCTTCTGTTGTTTTATAAAATTCTTTGCCGCTGTCGTGTTAATTCCTAATGCTTTACCGTATTCATCAAAAGCAGTAACCGCTGAAGGAATGTCTTCCGCAACTTTTAAAATAATTCCGTCAAGCTCAATTTGCTCTTTTTTAGATAGTTTGGTTTCGGTTGTGTTTCCTTTTGTTTTTTTAGTTAACTCGTCATATCTTGTAAGTAGCGGTGAAATGCTTTTATCTAAACTTTCAACACTCTTTTGTTGTTTAAAGAAAGAGTTGCTTAATTCTGTGGCTTTATCTATTGAAGGTGTAAAAGCTGTTAAAATCGCTGTTCCAAAATCGATAATTCCCCTTGTGATACTCCCAAAAACTCCGCTTCCATTGTCAACGGATAAAATAAAACCTTCCCAGGCTGAACTTAATAATTTAATACTACCATCTAAGGTATCAAGTTGTTCTTTTGCAAGTTTCTCGGCTGAACCACCAGCGTTGTTTAATTGATCGCTAAATTTAGCTGCTAAGTCTGTGTTTTCTGCTAAAGTTACTGCTACTGTAGCCCCTCTTTTCCCGAATAATTCATTTGCTGTATTTAGTTTGTCTGTAGAGTTGTTTATCTGACCCAGCGCTTCTTCTAAAGTAAGACCGTTAGCGGCTAAATCAAGGAATATGTTTCTTAGTGCTGAAGCTGAAGTTGAAGCGTCAATACCGTTAGAAGACAATACCCCAAGCATTGAAGCGGTTTCTTCAAAACTAACACCAGCTAGTTTAGCAACTTTCCCAACTATTGGAAGTGCTGTTTGTAATTTCTTGAAATTTAAGGCACTTATTTGAGTTGATTTTGAAAGAACATCGACAATCCTACCCGACTCTTTAGCATCCAAACCAAATTGATTAAGTGTTGATCCTACAAGGTCTGCCGTTTCTCCTAGGTCAGACTGTAAAGCGGTTGCTCCTTTTAGTGTTGCTTCGGTTGTGTCAAGTATTTGTTCTTGTGTAAACCCTAAACGCGCGTAAGCTTCTTGAAGTGTTCCAACTTGTTTTGCTGTGAACTCCGTTGTTGCTCCAAGTCGTTTTGCATCATCTGTTAAGGGTTTTATTTCTTTCCTAGTTTTCCCCAAAACACCAGCTGTAGTTGCCATTTGTTTTTCAAAATCTCTTGTTATTGCAAAAGATTCTTTCATGATTTTAGCGAATAGCATGATTCCACCAACCGCGCCAAATGCACCCATTAAGTTTTTTATACTAGCGATACCTCTTCCAAGTTGTCTAGGATAGTTTCCTACGTTTTTCCCAAAGTCCCTAACCGCTAAATCAGCTTTATTAACTTTAGCGTCTAATTTATTAAATGCTTTTTGAGCCTTCTCAATTTCTTTTGTAGAAGCTTCCTCACTAGCAATTAAGTTTTGAAGTGTTGTTTTTGCTTGGGTGCGCTTAAGGTTAAGTTTTTGGTATGCTCCGGTTAGTTTACTTGTTAATACCGCATCTTCTCTTTTAGTTTTATTAACTTGTTGATTTGCTAGCTTTTCTTCAACTGTAAGCTTTGTATTTTTCTTTTTTTGAGTTGCCACCTTATCAGCTAACTCTATTTCTTTTTTTGATAGCTCAAGTCTTCTTTTAGCAGTAACTAATTCAGCTTGCTTTACTCTTTCAGCGTCAACCCTTGCTTTTTCTTCATCTTTTACGGCGTTTACAGCATTTTTTCTTACAACTTCTTCTTCTTTAAGAGCTGCTAAGAATTCCTTTCTTCCTTTCGCTGCCTTAAATTGCTTTTCAAGTTTGGCATATCCAAGTGCTGATTTCTTCAAAGCTTCCATTGAAGCTAACCATTCCTTGTTTGCTTTTAAAGCCGGTTCAAGTGATTTTGCATACTTAGGACCAATGTCAAAAACCTTTTTTTCAATGGATTTTTCAAATGTTACTTTACCCTTGTTGTTGGCCATCTTCTAAAGCTTTTATTTTTTGGTTTCCGACATTTATTAAAGACCGGTATGTTGATAATACTATTGTGTTTGGGTCAATAAACCCTAATCCGGTTATAACTGCGTATTGAAGTATGTTATCGTCAAGCGTTGATTTGCTTGTGTTTTCTTCGTCTTGTTGTGGTAATTGTTTTTGATAGCGTTTGATTATTAATATCAACGCTTTATTTTCTCTTGCAATGGTTTTTAAATCCTCTTGCAAGTCACCTGAAAACTTATAATTGTATTTTTTCAACTGATTGATCAGTTCTTCATCTTCATTGCGTTCTAAGTAGTAAACCGCTAGATTAACGGCATCATATTTAGCTGCTATTGCTTCAATTTTACGTGAAACATTTATAATCTTATCGGCTTTACCTCCTGGAGAAAGTTCCGCGTCTTCATTTTGTATGGTTTCCCAAATCTCAATAAGCTCTTTTTCTTCTAGTTTTTCACTTGATAACAAGGTCAAATCACCGCTTGAAACTATTTTATAATATAGTTTAGCTGGTATCGTATCAACTGAATTGTATAAAAATTGGTTGTTGTTCACTTGAGTAATAGTTGTTCGAAAAAGTAGTTTTGAAAAAAAGGCAATAACTTTTCATTTATTGCCTCTTGTAAATTTTCATCTGAAAGCCCGAATATATCTTTGCTCAATAGGTTTTCTAATACCTCTGGTTTCTTCTCGTCTTTGGTGTCAAAGAATAAACTATCACCTTGAACTTCTGCGAATAACTCGTTTAGAAATTGACCGGATTCTTTTAAATCAAAAGGATCTCCTTCTTTTTTTCGTCCTTTGGTTATTGCTTCAGTTCCTGCGGAATAAAATCCTATTGGATTACCAAATACATCTTTGCTTTCGTTGTGTAACTGATCTGCATTTAAGTCAGCGAAATAAGTTTCTAATGTTCTAACAAACACAAATAAATCTTGTCGAACCTTTTCAGGAGTCAGTTTGATTGCTTTTTCGTATTGTAATAGAAAATTACTCACTTATTTTTCCTTTGCTGCTTTGTATGCTTCTTTTACTTCATAATCACTTAAATATTTTAAATGAGTTTTGAAGATTTTTTTAAATTCGGTAAGAGATCCTTCGAACCTCTCACCAAATTGAATGTTTTTGTAACCTCTCATTAAACAACTGTTACGATTACTGGTGCTTCACCCTCATACATGATATTTGTTTGAGAAACTACACCCTCAGTGTTTAATGTTCCTGTTACTAAAAGAGTCCCAGTCAACACATATTCACCATCTATATAAGATGCTCCGGTAATGGTTTGAACAGTATTGTCAGCTTTTAACAATTTGAAGTCAGCTAAAACCAAGTTCTCTACTGCATTACCATCGTAATTTGTTACAGTTACTTTTATTTCTGTTGCTGAAGCACTTTTAACAACCATAATCAGGTTGTAAATCCCTTCTTGGTCTTCTAAATCATAGTTTGGATTAACTAAAACACCATCTTTTTCAAATTGGTTGTAGTCTTTGTAAGCCACCTCTACTGTTGTTGTTGGAATATCTCCACCAATTACAGCATCAGAACGCATAGGAACAATGAAATTACTCATTTTTTGCCCTTTAAACTTTCCGTTTTCATTCACTAATTTAAGCCTACCATCTTCAGTAAACTCAATAATTCTAGTGTACTCACTACCTTCGTAAGTTCTTAAAGCCGCATGAGAATATAAATCCAAGTGATGCTTGAATTTGATCCCTTTTCTAGCTGGCTTTGTTTCCTCTTTTACTGTCCTTGCTTCGTAGTAAGTTGCTTCTGCATTCGCAAGCTCAGAACCTTCAACACTAAACATTACTACGGCATTTTTAGATACTTTTGCCGCGTCTAAAATAGCCTTGTTTTCAGCGTCGTCTAAACTATCAAACTCAAAGTCCTCTAATGTTAAAGCGTAATTAATAGTTGGCTTTTCTAAATCTTGTTTTGCTTTACCAGTATTAATTACTGGCGTACTTGATCCTTTCGGTCTTATGTATACTGACATAGTTTTTTATTTATCTAATTGATATTTAATCTCACCACTAAATTTTACAAAGTGGTAAGGGTGCATATCAATTAAGTTTGTTTTAAATCCTTTTAATGCATCGATTCCTTTAGTTATTTTAATGTCGCTAAGGAAAAAATGGCGACTCTTTTTAAGTATTTTGTAAATGTGCTGTCTGAATTCCTCGTCTGCTCTGTATGGAATATCCGGATATAACTTTACGAGATTCACCAAGAAGATTATATCAACTTTAGATTCACTCATTGTCATTTCTGAATCCGTTTCTGGATCCTCAACAAAAAAGAATCTTCCGCTTTTTGAATCATCAAGTAATAACTCTTTATAATCAATACCAGATTGAAAGAAAATAGGCTTTACACTATCTTTTTGAGTATCGATATAAGCTCTACCATAACCTTCAAAATTGCTGAAACCAAGATTATCAAATAACTTGATTTGCATCTTTTGAATGTCTTTATCTATTCCTACTGGATTATCCTTTAAATAATTCATTACCAAATTTGTTTAGAGGTGATTTTTAAAGGGTTTGGAAATATGCTGTCAGAACATGTTTTAATTGAAGTAGTCAGTTTGTTTCTTAAACCTACTGCTACAACAGCTCCTTTATTATTTTTAGCTCCTTCCAATTCAATTTTCAGCATTTTATAAGAGCCTTCTAAGGATCTTACTGTTGAATTCTTCCTAGTAGTAGAAATAAACTGTTCAATTGCAGAAATTGCCATTGCATAACCAACTGCTTCATCAAATAATTCAGCTTTACTAATAATTGTACCTGAATAATCTTCACTATCCAGGTACTTATTATTTTGATTCAATATCCTTACTAAAACAGCCTTTACCGCATCGGTTTTAAGCTGTGCTAAATAAGAATTGAAAGATGGACCAACCATATCAACAACCTCAACTGTTTCGTAAAGGTTTTTAATTGTGGCTAACTTGTGAAAACCTGAAATGGTTCTTCCTGAAGTTCCTGTTTGGTTTGACGCATCGACCGAAATCGACACGCCATTGGGCACTCCAAAACCTATTCTTAGTTCTAATGCTTCTATTGAATCTGTGCTATACATTTACAGTCCTAATAAACCTTTTAATGTTGCTTCATCTTCATCATTTAACTTATTGATCTTAGTAATCAATCCAGCATCAGTAATTGTAGATGTTGTGTTGATTTCCATTTCGTTAAGTTTCGCGATTACTGTTGCTTTAACTAATAAAGTTTCCCAAATAGTAATATTTAAATCACCTTCAGTTTCTCCAGAATCAACTTCTTGAGCTTCGTTAGTATCTAAATAGAAAATTGAATCTACATTCTGTAAAACAGGAATAGCAAGAGCTTGACCAGTTGTGTTTTCACTTACTGGGTTCGTTGTACCTGATTTACTAATTAAGATGTACTCATTAGGCTTTGCATAAGCAACTCCTTCTTGTGGAAATTCAACTTCTGCAAGAGTACTATAAACCAAAGAACCAACTTTTTCACCAGTAGTAAATACAACCATGTTTGGTGTCCATCCTTGAGAAACAGTTCTTTTTCCGTCTTTTTCATGAATAAAACTTCTGTCAATTACCCTTAGATTTAACTTTAATCTTTTCTTTAAGAACCTGGTTAATTGTTCTTCATCAGGAGAAGGAATGTTTGATCCAGTAAAGTTTAAACCGAAAGCATACATTTCTTTTACTTGCTGATTAGTTGCTAATCGATCAACACCATAACTATCCATCCAAATAGTATCAGGGTATTCACCTTTGTCTTTAGCCTCACTCAATACTCTTTTAATATCGTCGATTGGCTTTGCATCAGTACTATCCCATTTAGCAACACCTCCAAATTGATTACTTTCTGGAATATTGTAATTAATTCTAATTCCTGTACCTACATTAGTAGTGTCTGGGATAATAGTTACACCAGAAGAAAAGCCAATTAAATGTGCTTCTTCTATCGTTTCCTTGATTCCGAAAATACAAGCGTTCGTATCTTTAAACACTTTTTTAGCAAGCTCCGTTGCTCTTCCTTTCATGTTTCTTAGAATACGAAGTGTATTCATTTGTTTTTCATTCAAGGTGTATCCAATACCAATTTTTGGAATATCTCCAGTTGCAGATTTAATTGAGCCTCTAGACTTTAATGGTACAGGAGAATCAAAAGAAACAACATCTGCAGTTACTCTTGTAAAGTTTCCGCTTATTGAAGAGTAAGTCATGTCGACTGAATACTCTGGTGTTAACATTTGATCGTGAAGATATTTTGGTTCATCTTTTGAACCGTTTATCTTATCGTATTCCTTCTTCGCTACTCCGGTGAAGAATTTTTTAATTAAATCTTTGAAATTTGAAATTGTAGTCGCCATCTTAATCTACTTGGTTATAAATGCCTTGTAATTTCAATACGGCTAATGAAGCTGCATTAAATGGGTATTTTAAAGCATTGTTGTTAATAGTTCCTTGAGTCATTACGCCTGTTGAAGGTTTTGAAGTTTGAGTTGCTGACCTAACAACCCCAATCAATAGAGTGTCTTTAGTTCCATCAATTGGTTGTGGCTTATATACGCCACCTTCTAAAATAACACCATGTCCAGCATGGATTGTTTTATCTGTGAAGTCTGTAGTGTCTAGTACGGCACCACCCTCTTTTCCGTGAATATAATGTTTGATTCCTACGCTATCCGCAGAATGAAACTCTTCACTTGTCGTACTTAAATCTAATACGCTCATGTTGTTTTTTGTTTTTAACGTTTAATTATTTAGAACGATTCTAAATAATATTTTAGGCAAAAAAAATTAGTTTACAATTGCATTAAGCTCTTCTTCAGTTGCTTCACCGCTAGCAAATCCACTAGAAGGCGCTCCTGGATAATCTTGGTTATCTGCGTTTACTTGAACCAATTCTGTGTATTCAGTTTCTAATACTTTTACTTGATCTTCAAATGGATCTTCAGAATCTAAATCAATTCGTTTAAGCCACGCCTCTTTTATCTCAGGCTTTAAGTTTTTTAATGCGTCAGAAGAACCAAAAGCTTTTGCTGCTAACTCTCTTTTGTTGTCAACTGCCTTACCCTCTTTTAGAGCGATAATTTCTTCTGCCAACTTAGCGTTTGCCTCAATCATAGGTTTAGCCCACTCAGGAGCCTCTGATTGCGCTTTTTTCGCTGCTTCTTCTTTTTCTTTAGCAACACGTTCTGCTTCGATTTCTTCCGCTGTTTTTGGAGGAGTACCTTTTGCTTTTTGTTCTAATGTTCTTACTCGGTCATCTTCTTTTGCGATGTCTTCGAAAGCCATAAAACTATTAGCAGTGTCTAATACTGCGTCAATTGCCGCGTCGTCTGCATCGTCTGCAGGTAATTTTGAAAGTTTATCCGCTAATGCGTCTAGCCTTTGTGTCGATAAGTTAGCCTTTGGATATTTCACCTTAAGTCTACCCTTAATCTTTTGTGCTTCTACAGCCATAATGTGTAATGAAAAATTTAGTTAATACCTTAGATAACAAATATATAAATTATTTCTTATTTAGAATCATTCTAAATAGTAAAATTGTATTTCTAAATTTGTTGCATAAAAAAAGCCCCTAATAAATAGAGGCTTTGATTTTTAATATAGATTAGGTTAATTATCAATAAGTTTGATATACATTTCACTTGATCCGTTTAATGAATTCCACCTAAAGCTAGTGTCCATTGTACAGTAATCATTTAGTAATCCTCCTATAGTTTTGAATAAATCGTCATTACTGTCATCTCCTGTTAATCTATATACTACTACCCTGCAATGGAATTCGTTTTGAGATGTTAGGAAAACCCTACTATGTCCCTCAGACAAACTATTTACAAGGTGTTGCGCTATTAATTGATATTTTTTCATATTTATTTATAAATTAGTTTACCCAAATTTACAAATCTTTATTCGATGTTTCTTTCTCTAATTCAATTTGCTTTATTTCATCTTCTGAATTAGTAGAAATACCAAGATTATCAATAGATGTTTTCTTACTAATCATACCCGATTCAATAGCTTTTGAAAATGTTTCTACTGAGGTTTTAAGGTCGTTTGGTATAATGCTATTAAACTTCACCTTAAAATAAGTTGCTTTGGCATGGCTCTTTAATTTAGTAACAGTTGTTGTAACTGTTCCAGAAATAAAAACATTAAGAACTCTTTGGACCACTGTTCTGTTTTGCCCTTCATTCATTTTTGCTTTTAATATTGCATCAAGAAACATTAATTGTAAAGCTACTCCCGAAACAGTTCCTAATCCTTTTAGGTTGTCAAATGACAAATCAGGAGTTGATGTTAAAGAATAAATGTATTTTTCTAAACGATCTAATTCCAATTTTACAGATGCAGGCGCATTATCATGAGTTAAAAACTTAACATCTGATCGCACCTCTTTTTCTGTTTCTGGGTCTATTTGAATATCACAAATAATTGCTTTACCATCTTCATCTTTATCTGGTGCGCCTTGAACCGATCCATAAAGAACTAAAATAGGTTGTCCAGAATAATCATTTGCAGCTCCTAGTTTTGACATTGAGACTTCAAGTCTATCAATCATTTTTTCTGCAATAAACCATTCGGGTTTTTCTTGAGATAAATAAACGACTGGTATTTTATCAAATCCATGAGCGTCTTTTCTGACGAAAATTAACTTTCCTGATTCATCTGAGCATGTATAAAGTAGCTTATCTGTGTAAATTAAAATGTTCTTTACCTCTGTTCCTTCACTGTTCGTTGTGGAGTATTCCCATGTAAAAGACTTCATGTCGCCGAATGCGTCAAAATAAGGAGACATCACGCCGTTTTCATTCTTTAATAACTTTGCTTTAATGTCTTTATTTTGGTTAACTCCCATAACCCGATTATACAGAGAGCTTTTGCTTAAATCCTTAATGTGAAATACTATAGCGCTTTGTAATTCACTTTTTTGCAATTTAATAGCTTCTTGTAACACCGAATCAACTCTGTTTACCTCCCAAAGCCTTGATATTTCATCTGAAAGTTCTAGATTATCTGTATTGTTGGGGATTAATGTAACAGGGGCGCCTACCTCAAATGCAGTTGCGGTGTTTACAATTTTGTTTTGAAATGGCACTGGTATTTTAACCGCTTTTACGATTTTTGCTTTTTCTCCCTCTCCTACATTTTTATCTAGCTGTATTTTATCTATCTGAGTTTCTCTTGAATCCCTAGCGATTTCATTGAATTCTTCTCTCCGATCGGTAATATTTCCTTTGTTTTTTTGCTGAGCAGTAAGGACTTTTAATGCTCCGGCAACATCTGATTCTAATAATTTAAGTAATTCTTCCATGTTTGTTTTTATGGAAACGTCCTCTTTTTAAGTCCGCTTGGTTATAAGTGCCTAATTATAGATCCTTGATATATTTAATAATTAATTCCTAATTGTGATACTGATTTAGTTGTTCTTGAAATTGTTGTTTTGGTGTTGTGGGAAATGTGGCCATAACGGACCGCATCAAAACAGTGATTATATTTATCAATTGGTTGATTGATTAATATTCCACTAACTTCTTTGAACTTGTAATTCTCGCGTTCTTTTTTAACATGTTTCCAATGTGAGCTTTTAACACAATGAATCTTTTTCTTTTTCATGGAAAGGATCCAATACATGATGGATTTAGTTTTACTCACCTTCTTTGCTTTCCAACCTCTTCTTTTAAGCCCTTTAACCATTTCGATGGTACCTTTGTTTTCACCGGTATACTTATCAGAACTATCGCAAATGATTGGTAGGTCCTTCTCTACTCCTACAGCTTCAAAGAACTCTGAAAGCTCACTATCAGTTTCAATTGGCTCATAGGAAAGTAATTCAAACCAGATATTCTTTTCGTCTTCGGCGTATTTTACTAATGCGTTAGGATCTGCAGTAAAACCAAAATCATTCGCGTAAGTATGCGCAACATCTGGGAATTCTTCAATCCATGTTAAATGATTGAAAATAACTCCTTTCATAGCTCCGCGTAAACCTAAACCGTATACTTTCCACATGAATATATCGGCGGTTCCTTGTTCAATATTCGTTGGATGTGGTGGTGGTTGGTTTTTATCGGTAACTGGTTCATCATTATAAAATACGTCATCTTCACGCACTTCATAACTTCCAGGTAACCATGGATCGTAAGAAAGTATTTTGTTTTTCTCTTTTATTGAAATAAATGGATTGTCTAAGAATGTGGTCCTTAAAAAACCTATTTCTTTTCGAGGAATAACATTGTTGAAAACCCAATGATCTGTATAACTTGGATTGTAATCACCCCACCAGAATTTACGACAACGCATTTCTACTTGGTCAAATATCTCTCTAGGGATGTGCATCATTTCATTAAAGAAAGCATAGTCACACCCACCCCCATGAGCTTTACCTACTTTATCACATCCTAGAAAGAATATCTTATTATCTACAATCTTAAAGCTTTTTACATCTTCAGCGTTGTGAAACTTGTTTGGTAGTCCGAAATCATCAAGACGCCTTTTGAAATCATCATAGAGCGTTGTTTTAAACTCATTGTATGTTTCTCTATAAATATTTATTGTACAATTAGTTTCTACAACTGTACAAAGCCAAATAATTATATCAATTCCACTCCATGTTTTACCTGAACGAGAAGAACCTTCTAAAATTGATCCAGCATAACCTTTTGTAAGTTTATTGAAACGGTCATACTCTTGTAAGGTAATTGCATCGTGAATAAACTTGTAATTAGGATTAGTCATTTTACCAAACGAAGAAAGACCTTCATTTAAAAGGTCGATTTTCTGCTCATGTAAGAGTTGTTCTAATTCTAGTATTTCGGAGTCGGTTAGGCTCAATTGGTTATACGTGTATGTTTAATAATAAATTCCTGTAACAGCGTCTATAAACTTAAACGGCCATCTTAAAAACTTCATTATTTCCTTGATTTTTTCTTCTTTTATAACTTGAAAACCCTTTTCAAATTTAGATAAGTTGGACTGTGATAAGCCTTTTACCTCCTTTGATAGTTCAGTTTGACTATATCCTCTATACTCTCTCACGAGTTTTAACTGTTTTCCTCTATTGACTGATTTAAAATTCATTGGTTGTCTAGTTTTAAATATTGGTTTTTATGTAATATCATCAATAGCTGATTCTACATCTTCAGTTATAGACTTTACATGCTTTTTTGTAGCGTTTGCCTCTTCGCCAGTAGCTACATTAACCACGTCTTTTACTATAGCAATTGGCGTAATCACTGTTTTTACTGCTGAACTAATAATGTTGTCTAAAAATCCCATTGTTATATTTGTTTTATTGTTTTATTGTTTTTAAAGTCTCAAAGTAGAATACAATTGGTTTTGGGGTTTCTTTTATTAATCCATATCGTTTGGCTATCCTGTAATTAGAACTAGATTTAATTGCTCTTTCTACTTGTGACGCAATCTCTTTTCTAAACAATTCTAAATGAAAGGTATCTTTTCTTTTATTGCATATTCTACATGAAGGATTAAGGTTGTCAATATGATTTAAATCCTTTGCGGTTAGATGTTTTAAGAAGCCAGGAGTTCTTGATTCGCTAGTAATATCAATCAAGAAGTTTCTTTGAGGGATAATGTGATCTACTTGCATATTTTTATACTCAAGCTCTTCACCACAGTACGCACAATGTTCATTACATTTGTTAAAAACTATTTCCCTTAATTGTTTCTTCACGGTTATTTAGTTTTAGTCCAATCAATTTTTAAATCTATTCCGTTTCTTTTGGATATTTCATGGTATCCAGACTCTAGGCCTACTACACTTCTAAAACAATCCATCTTGGAAAAGAAATCGTAGGAACAAAATATTAAGTTTGAAGCTCCTCTTTTCTCTTTAACAAAATCTAATAAAGAATACACCGGTTCTTTTTTTAATGCTTCATAGGCAGATTCACAGTCAAAATAAGCTCCTCTCTCTACTTCGAAATAAATTAGATCGTAATCCTCTTTTATGTCTAAACTTCTAACTACAACACCATATCTATCAGTCCTAGATATTAGTTCCATTGGTAGTACTTCTCCAATGAAAAACACTTTACAACCTTCTTTTAAGTCTTTATACTCCATCCTACAATTGTTTTTGTGCTGCTTCTGTTAGTTCTAAATTCAGTCCTATTATTTTCTCCATATTTTTAGGTAAGTCATCGCTAATCCATCCAAAATAATCACCATTTATTTCTATGTAATAATCATTACACTCATTATCTAAAATAACTCTACACCCTTTAAACAAAACCTTTTCTTTTGCTTGTTGGTATTGCTTAAATTTCTCGTCGTTTGTTACTGCTACTATGTGTCTAGCCTCATAAACCCCATCTTCCAATACATTCCCCTCATCATCACAAGGAACAAACATTTCTAGCTTTAGAGGTTGTTTGAGGAAAACCGCGTACTTAAAGCATTTTCCATATTTTGCAACATCTTCTACATTAAGTTTATTTAATGTTTTACCTAAAGGATTAGTTTCTTTTTCAAGATCTAACACATAATCGGTCATTGATATTAGTTTCATGCTCTAGTTTTTTTTATAGTTCGTTAATTGGATTCTCATTCAACTTATTCTCGAAAGTGATAAATAACATTTGACCAGCTATTTCGCTATCATCTTCGTTTTTAACATAGTCTTCAATAATCAAATCTTTAGGGGCAAGTTGATAGTTTCCGTCTGTAAAACTATCTGTTGACAAATCCCATAAACCAACTGGCATATCATCTGGAAGGTTTTCAATAATATTTTTTAAATCAGCTATTTTCATATTATTTAATTGTTAGTTCAGTATTAGTTAAAGCGAAGTATAGGTTTTGGATCTGGTGGACGTGTTGCGGTGAATTATAAACATCTACCGTATTCATCCAAAATTGCCACTTATCACCAATCCATTTAGCTATTGTGTATTTTCCTTTTCTAAAACATTTTAATGTTCCTGCGTTTTCTTTGCCTTCTTCAAATCCTAGCTTCAACAACCATTCTTCTGTTAGTGGGATTGGTTTTATGTCATTGTCTTCGTTTTGACCTAGATAATTCAACATACCTACACACACTTCAATTAAACTCCCGTTATCCTGAAGGTTATTCCCAATTCTCAACTCGTTTACTTTTACTTCTCTCATTTTATAATCCCTTTGTTTATAGTAGTTAGTTATACATTGTCCACCGCGTGGAGACAATTGTTATTTCAATAATTTACTTTTCAATTCTTCCAGTCTTGCAGCACGTTCTTCTTTGGATAATGTGTTATCTTCTACAGATAAATCAAGCTTATTACCATATTTCGTTGGATTCATTTTTGATAACGCCCATTTTCTAGCATCAACTCTTAATTTTGACCTTTGAATATTATCGTGGTCAGTCATGATTCCATTCTCTGTAAAACGAGTATCTGCCCCATTATCATCAGCTATGTTTAAAATATCTTCAAAAATCAATTCTTCTCTTTCCTCGCACGCACACGCGTATTGGTTTCCTTTTTCATTATCTTCTTCTAGCCATTTAAAGAAAGTTTTTCTACTAGGCATACCTTCTTCTTTTAAAGATTTACGTAGGGATTGTCCTTCAGATATGCTTTTAAATATCTTTTTAAATATCTCTTCTTTTTCTTCTGGAGAGTAAGCCATTAGAATATTGTTTTTTCGTTTGATAGTTCTATCTCATAACACTCGGTTTCTCCATCCTTGCTACCTACTAAATATGTTATTACATTGTTAGGTCTTTGAACTACTCCTGTTACCAATCTTGGCTCCTGCATTTCGTCTGTTATGTGATATACTGTGTTTCCTGTTTTATAAATAACTTTCATAATTATTTGATACTTTTTGTAAATTCTTCTAATGATTTTTTAAAGCCATTTTCACAACAGAATATATACTCAGTACTACCTACTGTTTCCCTGTGTGGTTTCTTGCCACAATCAGATTCACATACCATAACAATCTTTTCTTTTTGCTGTATAATCACTTCCTTGAACGGAGATAACCTCATTGGGTGCATTAGTTGGCTTCCTAGTACTTGCTTATACCAAATCTTACCGGTTGTTGAAACCTCTTTTATTTCCTCTGGTGACAATTCAAAACACATGTTTGCACTCATGTCTTCATTTTGGAATTGAACATGAACTGTTTCAAACTCCTCTTGGTGTTCTGCTATCTTGTTTGTTGATTCTGGAAAGGTTATTGATTTCATAACTATCTTCTTTTGTAATTGTGTTTTGGAGCTCCGAAAAACTTACTCGTAATTGGGTCGAATGAAACTTTTACTAGGCTGTTAAAAGCTTCTGATAATTCGTTAATTGCTTCGCTTAGTGTCTTTGCCTCATAACCTAGATTTTTAAGAGCTAATTCTTCATTTGTGTATTGTGGAATACCTAACTTGATTTCTTCTTGCTTTCTACATGAAATAGCTATTTGCCTATTTGCTTCTATTACAAGTTGAGATCCTATTGAATGACCTAATCCGAAATCCATTCCTATAACTAGAATCTTTTTCATAGCCTTATTATATCTCCTGGTTTAACCGTTTTAAGTATTGCCTCTGTATGGGGATTATCTCCCTTTCTTTTCTTGAGTTTGATTTTTAAGTAGTGTTTTACGCTCTTATGCTCACCTCTACGCTTTACTATTATTTGTTGAGAATATTCTATTGCTTTATTTCCACATAGAACTACACTCTTTAAAGTTTTACGGTGTTTTAAGCCATCGGTAACATCTCGTGTTTCTACTGGTGTTACACTTACTACTTTGTAATATCTTTTTTTGAAGAATCCGAACATGATTAAGCTGATAGTTTAGTATTCATGAATTCTTTGTCTTGCCATTTTAAAAAGGTGTTATTCTTCTTGAAGTTCTCAAGCCTTTTTTTATAAATTTTTCTTTTTGAAACAGTAAATGAGTCTTGTTGCTTGTCGGATATATTTAAAACAGCCCCTTGAAGTGCTGAAAGTCTTTTGTAGTATCTCTTTTCGGTTAGTATCTTCACAATTAAGCTGATTTTAATATGATTTGATTGCTTTGCTCTTTAGCCATACTTAGGATTAACTCTCCAAGTATTTGAGGATTGTTAAACTCCTCGCCGTCAACTAGTACTTTTCCGTTCTTTATTTCAATCATAATTTGATTTTAATTAAAACCTAGCGCTTCAACTATGGGGAATTTCCACACTAGGCTTTAAACCAACTAACTAATAAACTATAACGATATACTATTGAATAAAAAAAGCCTTCTGTTTTCTCAGATAGGCTACTTACTTTTGGGAAATAAAAATAGCGACACTGTCAAAAACAAATAGACTTTGAATTGAATAGTACCGCATATCAAAGATACAGTAAACAATAGTTGGTAATTAACTCAACGTATTTTTATTAGTGTTTTTTATTAAAAAGGACAATCTTCTTTTTTAGGCTTAACAAGGTGATTCCTTAATTTAAAAAGAGAGTAAAACTTTGTATTAATATTGTAGCCAATACAGTTACTTTTTAATACTTGTTTTATCTCTCTGCCAGTTTTTAAATTGAAACATTTTTTACATTTTGTGAAACCGTAATGTTTTGCAAAATCAATTACATATTCTATAGTATAAACTACGGTGATTGTTAGCTTCATGCTTCTGTAAAAGTTGTTATATACGCTTGTTAGCAGTAATAGTTATTCATAGGCTGTTACTTTTACAATCATGGCGTGCATGTCTTCTGAGCTTAGGTTTTCTTTATAAGTCCTTTTCATGATTATAGCTATTTCGTTATATTTTTCTATTTTCCTTTCGTTAGTTAATTCTTCACTACTACTGCTAACATCATGTGTATTTAATTGCTTTTGTAGGTGTTCTTTTAAGTGCTTTATCGCTTCTTCATCGCTATAACTTTTTAATATTCCGTTAATAACTTTTGCATCAATACTTTTTATAAAATCCATTGCTTTCATCTTTATTTGTTTTTTATTTAATTCATTAATTATTCACGCACAAAACATACATTTAACATTAGCACAAATACTAAGTTCGTACTATAAATCTGTCTGGTATTACATAATAGTTGTTTACAGGGCTTCCTAAAACCTTTCTGCAATCGTCTATTATTGTAGCATCAAATTTCATTCTTACTACTCTTCCAGTAGGTAGTTTGTATTTTCTTTTAGTCAGAACACAAACAGATAAATCATTTCCAATAGCATCTACTAAAAATGGCTGTCCATATTCAATAACTTGGTTTAATGTTATTTTGCTTTTGTCTTCATCTGTTTTATAGAAAAAGTCAATGTCATTTCTTGCGTGTGCTTTAACCAATGCACCATCTTTTATGCTTCGGTACGTAAGCGTTTCTAAAAACTCTTTCAATCCTTTGTAATCTATTTTGTAATTCATTTTAATTAAGTTTAGTAATTAATACCCCGTACTTGTGCTAACAAGGTGTAAAAGGCATTAAAACGCTTTTTACATTTATCGTTGGCAACAAATAAAAAGCCACCTCACTCATACGGGCTAATCTAAAGGTCATCTATTGTGTAATATTTTATTAAATTTCCAAAATGGTCGCATTTTTCACCATCTATTTCAATTTTTTCGTGTCTCTTAACGGTAACAACTTCTCCTGTATCTTCATCAGTAAAATAATCATCATATTGCATAAATTTTACAATTTTCATAATTGGCTCTTTTTTAGTTCCAAAATTTCTTTCTTCCTCTAAAAAACCTTTAGCAACTACCAAGCGTTGTTTATACCTGTAATCAATAATTTTATTTAAAGGAATTATTACCTTTTCTTTTTGTTTAATAATTTGCTTTTCAATGTTGTTACTTTTTACTAAATGAGTTGCTTTCATAATTTATTTTTTAGTTTGTTTGTAAATATTTTAGTTCCTACGTCACTAAGTGGCTTTTTATCAATTGCCAACACCAGATAAAATTAATTGCTTAGCTTCTGTATCTTTAATGCCTTTATTGTAGGCTGCTTTTTCTATTTTATCAATCCAACTTTCTATTACATGGGGTTGGTTTATTCTATTTGCTAATTGTTTTATTAAATCTTTTTTCTTCATCTTGTTTGTTTTTTATTCGCAAAAAATCTTATCTGTATTCCGTTATAATCAATTAGGCATTAATGAGGTTTTTCCACAGGCTTTGCAAGTTTTCCAAGTGTATCCAAAAATTGACCTTGGTTGGTTTTTACATGCACAGCCTAACTGTTCGCTTCGCATAATAACACTATGTATATTTAATTTTTTAATCTCACTCAGCACAATATCCAAGGCTTTTGTTAGTTTTTTAGGTTCATGAATCATATCTTCTCTTTTTCCTTGCCTCCATTCTTGGTGGTAATCTAATATTTCAATTGCTGTATTTAGTTCCATTTGTTCTTTATTTACTCGTTAAAAATCTAACCATACACCTACCCATTAGCACCAATACTACATTGTATCGTAATCGGTGTCTTTGCTTCTTACGATGTCTTCGTGTTCATCATCTCCACCAAACCTAACTTCTATGTAATCGCAATAGTTGTCAGATTCTTTCAACCAATCCAAGAAATCTTTTCTCGCACCATCACATTGTTTACTATCTTCCCAACCTTCCTTGCTTCCATCAGGTGCTATAAAGAAACTATATCCACCATTAACAATGTATTCTACTAATTCAGATACTAATTGGCTACTACCTTTTCTTTTGCTTTTTGCTGTGCTTCAATAGCATCCTCTTCTTTCCAAGTTGTGCAAACTATTGCGTTGTGTTTAATGTATCCCATCTTATTAAGTTTTTAGTTTTCAAATCCGTACAGGTGCTAACAACACCTATATTTAATTTCTTATGGTCTGCGTATTCTTCCATCATTTGGTAAAGTAATTCTCTTGTGCTTTTACCTTTTCGGTTAATGTCAGGGTTATTTCTATCTGTAAAGTCTTTGTAAAACTCTTCTGCTTTCATCGTTTAGTTTTGTTGCGTTGTTTCTTTCTTTTTAATCTTCTTTTTTTCTTTCCAGAGAGAGGAGTAATTTCTTCATACTCCTCATGATAACCTCTAGTGATTTGATATGATTTTTCTTCCATTACTTCTCCTCTTTGTTGAAGTAACATAAGTAGTAATACATTTGCTTTTCTTCGTCCCAACCTTTCTCAAGGAATTTCTCAGCAGAATCGGGATTAATAAAGTCTAATTTTATAGACATGTTTGTGTCTAGTTTTATTTCATTTTTAATCTTTTTCCTTGAAGTAGTAACGGCAGTATTTGAAATAGGAAACTGAGTTAGGTCCTCTACACTGTATTTTTGTTCATTCTCTGATTTATAGTGTTTGAATTCTGGAATAAGATCTGGATTCTCTACAACGACGTTTAAATATTCCGTTTCTTCAAACTCATCGTTTTTGGCGAAATAATCCATTGAACGATTCATGAACATAACTTCTTCCTTTTTGTCTTCCGCAGGAAAAACAACATCTTTTGCGAAGTTTTGACATAATTGAAGGTATTTCTTAGTTTGATAAGCATCATCAATCACAGCATCTAGGCCAAGGAAACTATTTAACCAGTACTTAGTATCGTACTTGTTACTATCAACGCTTAAAACTCTGTAACCACTTTCTTTTTCGATATTAAAAATGATACAACCTTTGTCTAATTTTTTAAGATTAACTCCTTGTTGTAAAATTGTCTCCATGTTTTTTCCTTTGTTTTCGAATTGTAGGAAATCATGCTTAAGCTCACTTTTAAATATTCCGATTGCATTAACTTTTTGATTGTCGATAATTACATTATCTAAATAAGTAACATAAACTTCACCTCCTTTAATGTGTGGGTGCATTGATTCATTATACAGAAGACCTACTATATCTTTTGACTTCTCATGAAAACAGTTTGGATTATTAAAAATTGATTCAGAAGTTTTAAAAACCTCATTGTACGCTACATCAACTTCGTGTGAGAAATTAAAAAATACTTCTTCCTTTTCCCTAAATGGCCTAAAGAAGAAATCTTTTACTAATGGTGCTATTTCATCATTTAACTCTGTAGTGCTATCTGAAACAAAACATCCTTCTGCTTTGCTCTTATTCCCTACTTGATGAATTGATAATTGTTCGATGTTTGTTTGATATAAGTTTATCATGTTATAATTATTTAGTTGGTTTATTTATTAATAGTATAGTTTTAACTGCCTCAATTCCTTTTTCGGTTACTCCGTAAACCTCGCTTTCAAATTTTTTCCAATTCTCCATTAAGCCAAGTTTCACCAGTTTTTCACAATCTTCATGTTTATTATGATATGCTGAATAATTTCTATAAAACTCTTCTGGACAATAGCCACCTGTTTTAACACCTAATGAATGAGTTAAATGATTTATTTGTTTATCCGTTAAATCATTTAATAGCTCGCTCTTTTCTTGACTGTGTAAATCTTTCTCCGGGAATCTTTGAGTTCTTATAGATTGTTTTAACTCCCAATAGGAATAACATTCATCTAGTCGGCACTTTTCCTTTACAGCTTCCTTTTGATTCTTCCCAAATATTACTTCGTACTGTTTTGGATCTTGCCACATGTATTGATTATAAGCATCAATATAAAAGCCAGGGAACACACATTTATACGCTTTAATTTCTAGTTTCATTTTGTTAGTTTTATCTTTTTTTGGTTAAAAACTCGTTCCTCTAATCTGTGTAACTTAAAACCTTTTTGAGCCTCTACTACATTTCCTATAGTTGGTAACATGTATTTTAATTGCTCAATCATAATTTCAACATCAGCTATTTCAGAAGCTAAATCATTTAACCTTGATTCTGTTTTTTGCCTTATGATTTTTCTACACGCTAATGCTAATTCAGTAGATTCTTCTTGAGCCATTTCTATTTGAGCACGTTCACCCCATTTATCTAATGCACCTTGATAAATTATTTCTCTTTCTGATTTTTTCATCTTGTTTTTGTTATTGGTTAGACTTTAATGCTCTTTCGCTGTAATCCCTTCCTATGAAGTTTCCGCACTTCCAGCAGGTTTTATTTCCTTCTTTTGGTTTTGAGCTTTTTGCTGTATCATACCCGCATTTTTTACATGGCTTATAATACACTTCATAATCACCTAGCTTTGCCATTATTCTTAATTATTAATTAACACCTAGTGCTTTATTGATAATCTCTTTTGCCTTGCTTGTATTGTCATTTATCAACAAAACACCTTTTTTCTCGAGAAGTTCATTTGCTTTTTCTAATGAAGAAGTGACTTGTATTAATGCTTCTAATAATTCAGGAGCAGAAGCTATTAGTTTTGCGTTGGCTTCATTATCTACAATATTTAACACAAGGTCTTTTTCATCTGAAATAATCCAATTATCAAATAAATTTCGCGCTTTCCATTTTCCTTTTGTTCCTTTGAATTCTTTCATAATTTCTATTTATAAGGGTTAGTATCTAATGTGTTTATATCTACAGCAAGTCCTTTTTTGATTAGGCCGAAAACATCGAAATGATACTCAAACAACATTTCCATAACAAAATATGGAAGATGAAAGTCACAATAATTATTCTCCATCATTGAGATTAATTCCTTATTGATTTTTAAAGCATCTGTGTGATTATCGAAATAATCTACTGGGTAAATAATACCGTGTTCTTTAGTGTCAATTTCTCCTAAGTCACTTAACGGTCTTAATACCAATTTAAAATCATCAGTATTATTATGAGTTTGTAAGCCCATTGAGGTATTACCAATTCTATAAGTTAGTCCGCTTTTCCAGTATTGAACAACTTTTATATAACCAGTCTTTAAACCAATAACTTCTTTAGGAGGATTATAAGGTTCATCATTCTTTAAAAAATCAATTTCTAATGAATTACCCCTTGATTTATAATCAATATCATAATCCTTTAATTCTTTACCGTTCAAAATGCCTTTGTACTGAACCACTGGCTCGTAAATTAAAAATGGATTTAAGTGTTCCGGTTTTAATTTTGGTTTCATAATTTCTGTTTTAGTTAGTTTTTGGTTAGTTATGTAAATTCATAATATTCATTGTCTCTTTTTATGGTTGTTTCAAAAGGAAACTTGTCTTTTGGTACTTGTTTTATCATTTGCATTAAGAAAGTGGATCCTGTAAATACTACTCTCATTTCTCCAGCCTTTTCTATCTGAAGTGTTAAACATTCTGTTCCTTCTTTTTGTTTTGAAGGTTCAATTTTAAAAGCATGAACAGTAATTCGAATATTGAATAATCTATTTACTGCTATTTTTTCTCCAACAAATGAGATCGATTTTGTTTTAATTCCAAAATCTTTAAAATTGTTCATTTGGCAATAATTTTTTGGTTAAGTTCAACGCGTCACAATGTTTTAGCCATCCTAAATATGATGCGATACAAGAAGAGTTTGGCTTCTTTTTTAGTTTTCTAGCAAAGTTTTGTTTGATTCGTTTTCTTAATAATACATGCGTGTGGTAAATTCTATATCCTACAAAATCAATCCCTCTAGATGCTACTGGAAATACTTGATAGTTACCTTTTACCGATAACTTTAAATTAGTGTTTAGGTAATAGCTTATTTCAGCAAGTATCTTATGTAAGTATTCTTTGTCCTTATGAAGTATTACAATGTCATCAGCATAACGGAAATAATACTTAACTGCTTTTTGCTACTTGATCCAATGGTCAAAATATGACAAGTAAAAATTCGCAAAATATTGACTTAAATAATTACCTATTGGTAATCCTTTTGCACTATCAATAATTTCATCTAATAGCCAAAGCAAATCCTGATCCTTAAATTTCTTTCGCAATAATTGCTTTAAAATTTCATGGTCAATGTTCGGGTAGAATTTTTTAATATCTAATTTCAAACAGTAGACCGTATTTATTTCATCTTTTAAAGCCTTTTTTACATTTTTAAGTACTTTATGTATTCCTCTACCCTTAATGCAACTGTATGTGTCCGCTGTAAAATTTGCAACGAATATTGGTTCCAACACATTCATGATTGCATGATGTGTTATTCTATCAGGAAAATATGGCAATCTGTAAACTTCTCGCTCCTTTGGTTCATATACTTTAAATACGTCATACTTTGATGTTGCATATGTTTTATCCCTGAGCATTTTGTGTAACTCCCAAATATTAGCATCACTTTTTGAGTTGTGTGATTGCACACCATACTGTTTGCTTTTATTTTTTTGAGCTACAACATCTGCTAATTGCAAGTTTTCAATACTGATTATTTTCTGATATAAATTACCTATTCGTTTCATTCCTTTGCTTTAATAAGTCGCTTTCCATAGTAGTACCAACGCCTTGATTAGGTTTGTAATTTTTTGCATTGCGTGCAAGGTTTGTGATGTTATTTTCTTTTTGCATAGGTGAGAGCTGACATTCGAATTCGTATGCCAATTATCGTAGTCGTTATAACGGAAACTACCAGAACTGCGCTCAACACATCACACAACCTATATTTATATTATTTAAAATAAGCTTTGTACACCTCTATAAACTGATTCACTGTGTATTCGCACACTTCTCTTGAAATGTAGCAAAGGCGAGAGCCGACAAGCGAAGTCGCAAGCCAACCATCGTAGCCGTTAAAACGGAAACCACCAGAACCGTCTGAATAATCTTCCATATCAAACCAAGGTTCATATTTACATTGGCTAGAATCATTGAAATCAAAAACAACTTCCTCTCCATCGTTTGCAAGCTTGTTAGCAGCTCTTACTATAATTGGTAATTTAGCATGAGCTATCATAGCTAATCTGCCCTGCTCAGGGTAATTTGAAAAGTCTGGTAATACTGTTTTTGAGTCAATATTTAATAACTCACACGCTTGTTCAAATGTTTTTAAATCTGTAAATTTTTTCATTGTAATATGTATTATTTAGTTATCATAAATTGTTCGTAAACTTCTGTGAATTGGGTTCCGGCATACTTTGCTAATTCATCCGATTTTAAGCAAAGGCGAGAGCCGACACTCGAACCCGTAAGCCAATAAGCGAAGTCGTCATAACGGAAACCACCAGAACACATTTTAAACCAAGGAAAGTATTTACGCTCATTTGAATTATCCCAATCAGGAGTCCAATCCTCATTTAATGATTTGCATAGTAATTCTGCTAACCATTGATAGTATAAATGTGGCAACTTTAAATTATCAAAGAACAGCATGTATTTTTCACTTCGTTCTTCTTCAGAAATACCATTGTATTCTAAAACATCTTTAATTGTTTTAATACGGTCAGTTACTTTTTTCTGAAAAGTTTTTTTACCTAATAAATTTTCAAGCAATGTTTTTCCTTTACTTGATGCGTTTTCGTGCGCTTTTAAAGCATCTTCTTTTTTAATTTCTAGAGTGTTCATTTTTTATATTTGGTTTAATTGTTATTCTTTTTTATTTATCGAATCGTAAATATAAGCACTTATATTTATCAAAACAAGCAAAATGATAATTATACGCACTTATTTCGTAAGTTTGTATTATGAATAAACGGATTACTAAATTATTTGCTTGTTGTCACAACAATAAAGTTGTGGTTATTGAAACTAATCTTGAAATGTTTTGCGAACTTTTTAAGAACTTAGAGCCTTCCTGTCATTCTTACCGTTGGTTTTTAAAAGAGTTTAAGCAAGAACCTTGTTTTGATTATACTCTGAACGGAAAAACATATACTTTCCAGCAATTAGTTTAATTTCTTCTCTACATAAAACCACAATATTGAAATAGCTAATAGTAGTAATAAGCCTATTGTGAATTTTAGCGTTTCTTTATCGGGTTTTAGTTGATTTCATGATTTTTGATTTTTAAGATTGTTGTACTTGACTCATTGGCGTTCCGTGAGCATCTGCAGGAACTAAATAGCTTACACCTAATTCAAAGTTCATTTTATAGGTTTGAACATGCTGGATTCGCTTAATGCTATACCCTCCAGAAACACCTTCAAATAATGCCACTACCTCATCCTTACCAACTACCCAAGCTTTCGATTTTAACTTTCTAACTTTCTTTTTGCCCAAATCATCAACTACAATTAATTCGGTTCCTACTGGATATAAATCATTAAATGCGTCAACAACTTCCTTTATTTCGTCCATCCCTAAATCGTTTTTAAATATTTCTTAGTTAGTTTATATAATCTCCCAAAAGTCCCATCACGATATTCAATAGATCCTTCTTTCTCTAATTCCTTTAAAGCTGAATTAACTTCTAATTCATCTTTCCCTTCTAGTAATTCCGATTTAAATACTCCTAATCCTTGAGCGCATCGGTTGTGTTTTTCTGTAAGCTTTTTTAGTATTTTCTTTTTCATTGGGTTTTAATTTTTTTGGTGGTTATTTCTCCAGTTTCTAGAACAAAATATTTTTTACCTTTTTCAGCTCCCCATTCAGGATTCCCTTTTCTGATTTCTATGTTTTTAAACTCAATGACAAATTGATCTCTATTTTTAGCATAACCATTTGAAAAAGTAATGGTGTCAAAATCTTTTAACCAACTCCAATAGGACGGATGAAAAACATCATAATTAAGATCTTCAACAAAATCCTTTCTGCTAACACCACTGTTTTTCCAATCAAACAAGATTGAAATCATACTTTCTTTAATTTCTCGGTATTCTTCAGTTTTAATACCCGATAGAAACATATCAAACCACTTTCGTTTTAAGTTTAAGTGAAGTGTTTTCATACTGAGTGTAGTTTATATAATTCTTTAAATTTGTAGAATCCGTACTTGTTAAAAATTGGAGTCAGATTTCTGTGTTTAACTGAAGGATCTAATGAGTTTCCAAATTCTAGCATATCAATATATTTTTTATAAGAACTGCTTTTCGTATCTCCTTCTATACCTCTTAATTCACTAATAAAATTCGTTGATTTCCTAAGGCCCATAGTTCTCGCTTTGTCTGAAAGTTTTTTCTGTGGCTTCTTACAGTGTTTAGCCAATTCCTTACTACATGTATTTGCATAGTTTTCATATAAGTAATCCAATTCTTCCTGAGTCCATTTATCTGTGATCATATCTAATTTTATTAAGCTGAATGTCTTCTGTAACTATTTAAGATTTCATATCTCCCTAAATCAATAAAGGCTCTGGAAACATGATCGTAGTTTTTATCTGTATATTGAGAATTGATGAAATTCAATAATCTTAATCTTCCTCCATTATCACCTTCGGTTCTCATTCTTTTTATTCCAGAACTTATGTATTTTCTTACTCCTTTTGAAATGGTAGTAGATTCAAGACCCATTGCTTTTAGTTTATGTCTAATAGAATCTTCTTCTCTATTAAATTCTAAAGCAAAATCTGATCTTGTCATCAAATTATAATTGTCTTTTAAGTATTGTACTTCTTGCGGTGTGTATCTTCCTGTTATAGTTCCCATACTAGTTATTGGTTTAGTTAATTATTAGTTGTTCGTTTGGTATTAAGTGTAATCTTGATTCTATAATTGTAATTGAGCTTGAATCGTCCTGACGCCTTTCCCATTGCGTCATACTTTCAATCCATTTGTTCTGATATTCTAATCTTGTAATTTCTTCTAAAAGCAATGTTTTACTTTTGGTGTCTAATTCTTGACTGAAAAAGAAATTCTGGTATAGCTCAATTGTTTTCTTATTGGATTTATAGCGCGTTATCCAAGTGCTATTTTTTGAGTCCATACTATTTTCTTGAGTCTAATTCCCTTTCTGCTAGTTCATATACTTGAGTATCAAAAGCTTTTGAATTCACATCAGTATTAATTAAATATTCTTTCAAGCTTTCTGTTGACTGATTTTTAACCTGAATAAGCATGTTGTTTAAATATTCAGTCCTGTTATTCATCACCTTTCTTTTCATTCTTGCCCCGGAACCATTTCCCCTTTTACTATGGTCCAACTCTACTTCACCAACTCCTTTGAATATTTTCTTTATTACATCAGGTTCTAATTTGTCTTTAGTAGCAGAAAAACCTTCATGATTTTGCTGAGCCATCATTTGCCCGTACTCACATCTTTCATCCCAGTAAATACTTAACCATTGCATTATTTTTTCCTGTGATAAATTCTCGTAATAACCTCCATATTTTCCTTCTTTTACATTTCTGAAAAACAATGTCAAATCAGTTACTTTCAAGCAATACATGTCGTAAATCCTTTCTGCTGTGAACTCTTTTTGAGCGTCACTCATTTTGGTTTTCACGTTGGAATTGTCATTTAGTTCAATTAACCACGTCGATACATATCCTATAACAAAATTTCGTCCGTATTCTCTTTTAAAATCACCTAGGGATTTTGATGGTAATGTCAAAACATCTTTTACAGTTTTTAATTTTACTGAGTGTTTAAAACAATTGCTAGGCTGATACAAAGCCCAGTCTCTCAAGCGTCTTTGTTCTAAAAGCATCACTTGTCCCTGATTGGTTTTTGCTATTTTGTTGCTTTTCATTTGAGGTGTTTTTAATATCCAACATTAGCCATCTGTTGAAATGTTTTTTAGCGTCTTTTAAATCTTTTTCGTCTTCTCCGTCACCGGAAATAGTTTTTATGAATTGTGATATTTTATCGTCAATTTCTTCAGGCGTGATTTTAATATCAGTTTCATTTACATTTCTGCAAATAGTCTCTTTCCAGGAAAAAGAGTTTTTTAATTCAATTTCTAATTTTGAGATTTTCAAAAGGTTTTCAGACTTTCCAAATACTTTTCCTTTTTCTTCTACCTCTCCTTTTCCTTTCTCTTTTACTATTCCTTTTACTAAGGGGCTAGTTAGCCCCATTTCTTCTTTTAAGAATTTTAAGAGATTAGTATCAATAGATTCTACTATTTTTTTATCTTTTATTTTAGCCCCTAAAACAGATAAATTTTTTAAAAACTCGTAAGAATTGATAAATTCCAAATTCTCATTAAAAATCTTTAAAGAACTCTTGTGAAAGGCGTTGTAAGGATTTAAAGGATACATTTTTTGGTGTTGAAGAAAGTTTTTCAAATAAATTTTACTTCCTTTTTCAATGTTTTTTTCAGCCCCTAGCAAGCCCCTACTTAGCCCCTTGATAGCCCCTAGAATTTCCTCTTTTGAAATCCCAATATGAAATGAGATATGGCGAAAAGAAATTTCATAAAAACCAGCATTATCAACACTATCTATTAAGTAGTAAAAGAGTAATTTTTCAATAGGCTCTAAATCCACGAACCATGAGTCCTTGTATTTTTCCGTATCTGTAAATCTTTTTGCCATTATAATTATTAGTTTAATTGGGTGTTTTACTACTATGCTACACAATACTTGTAATCGTAAATAGATAGCTCTAAGTTTATTTTATTCCTTGTTTCAACTCTTTCTTTTAAATTGAAAACCCTACCTTCTTTTTTAAGCTTTAAAGCGATTTTACTCGCTAATTGATACTTATCTTGGTATTCTAAGTTTAAATAGCTTAAAGATGGTGTTTGCCTTAATTCGCTAATAAATTCAAAATACTTTTGACCGTATTCTTTTACTAATCCTTCTCTTAATAATCCATCATCATTTTGATAAGTATTTGATTGAGCTGATTGACGATGTATATTGTGTAAATTGAATCTGATCGTTTGATTTCCTCCTCTTGCAAATACATGTCCTGCATGAATCTGATTCGCGTGATAACCTCTTGCCAAACACGGTAATCCAATATCAATAAGCCTTACTATTTCGTTAACCTTATCTTGAAGCTTTTTACCCCAATCTGTTAACTGGTCCTTTTGAGCTTTTTCTTTCTTCTTTTGGTTTAACTTTACTTTCGTAGCAACCCTTGGAAGAAATGTTTTTTGATACCAAATTTTACCGTTCTCAGTTGTTGTGGCCCATTCCATTAAACAACAATCACACAAGCCATAAGTTCTTTTAAAAGATGGCTTTCCACAACCTTCAGCTCCTGGAGCTTTACTGTTTGGCTCGCATGGTTTTTGTTTATGCTGCATCTAAAATGTTTTCAAGGTTCTTAATCTTGCTTTTGATTTTCTTCAACTCCTTATCTAAAAGCTCACGTGAAAAACTGCTCATTCCTAAATTGTAATCATTAATCAAAGCGTCTTTCTTTTCAATTAACTCACCATAGTTTAAATTGATTAAGTTGATTCTTTCATCATTTCCTACAGTTCTATAAAGCGTGTTTTGATTATTAGTTACTTCATTTATTTTGCTCCCAAATTCCATAATCAAACAAGAGCTTTTTAATTCAGTAAGTCTTCCAGATACGTTTTTTTCTAATCCGTATTTATTACACAAATATTCAAGTGTGCAAGGTTCATTCTCTTTGATTAAACTGTATACATATTGCCTTTTTGCAGGCAACTTGTCTATTAAGTTTATAAAAGCTCTGTTTCGGTTATTGGTAGCTAAACTCATACCTTAAGCTTTTTCAATTTTCCAAGCGTTCAAACTCATGAATACAGAATACTTGTCATCTTTTTTGTATTCTCTACCATTTAAACCACAAGTGAATTTCATGTTATCCCCTTCTTTGAATTCTTTAAGTAAATCGATATTATCATGTGTAAATTCTACTACATAAAAATTAGGGCGTTCCTCTATTGTTTTTACAATTACTTCTGCTTTTTTAAAACCGTTTGCGCCGTATTCTTGAACTGCTCCGACTTGTGTTACTTGTCCTACTATTAATACTTTCATATTTCTTTTTTTATTGGGTGATTATTAATTTTTTATTTGTTTTAAAAGGTTTTTTAAACCCCTACCATCTTTTATAGTTTTACCAGTTGCCCATCCTGAGTAAGCGTGATACAAAACGTTTTTACCTTTGTGTTGTATAGTTATTGCGGTGTCGCTATAACAAACTATCTTAACATCAATTTTCTCAAACTCTTTTAAAGCTTTTTTTAGTCTTGTTGGTTCAAGTTTTTCTTGCCTTTCTTTATCTAATCGCGACATAATTAAGCTGCTTTTTGTGTTTCTTTTAATTCGATTAGTTTCTTTTGATTGTCAGGTATTGAAAGCAAAATTTCGTCCATGTAATCCCTTGCTAATGCAATCATTTCTTTTAGTTGAGAATTACGCTTTTCGCAATAATCATGTGTAAATACTTTGATTCTCATTTCTTCAGGTATTTCAGTAAATAATCCCTCGAACCATTCCAATTCAACAATCGAACTTTGATTGCAAAAAGCCTCTAAACCTTTGAAAGTGAAAATGTGATTGCAGATAGTTTCAATTAGTAATTCTTTACCTATTTCGCTGTCAACATTCCCTTCTTGATCCAAAAGGTTGTTTTTCCAACATTCCCTTTTTACTTCGTCATTCAATAACTTTGTTGGTGTATCAACTAAGCAATAAACAAGCTCAGATTGTTTCAAATCCCATAAATCCATATAGCAATCCAATTGCCATTGGTACCCACTGTTTTTAATTACTTCATCCATTAAAGGGAAGCTTTCAAAACTCCAAGAGGTTTTTATATCTCTGATCATTTCTTGTGAATTGTCACATTCGCCAGAAAAGAAATCATTGGTTCTACGTTCTTTGTTTTTAAGAAGAAGTTTGTCTAATACATTTGAATAGGTAGTAATTGACTTGTCCTCTTGCTGAATTCCTTTGTCCAGGTACTTGGCTTTTATCTTGCTAGATCTTTTAGTTAAAAATTCATAAACCAATTTTACAAGCTCTTTTTTAGCACCATCCGTAAGTTTGCATTTTGCGTTTTTACGTTCTGATAAACCTCCTAAAGTTTCAACTTGTTTAATCGTTAATTTTTTTCCTTCTCCTTCATGACGAGCTAATAAATCATCATGGGTTTTTTGTTGGTTTGCAGTTAATGGTTTTGGAATTCCTCCCATTATTTTAGTTACTGCGTGAGGTCTGAATAAAAAGTTATTGAAGTCCATAATTAAGCTGATTTAGTTTCTAATGATATAATGATATTGTTTTCTACCTCTTCGATTTCAACTTTTAAAGCTTCTAATTGTTGAGCGTCTAAAGAGTTTTTAATCGAGTCAACATCCGCTTGACTTTCTGCTTTATCCAAGAATGAAAGTATTCTTTCAAGCTCTTCATCTAATTTGGCTGGTTCAATAACTATGGTTTGTGTAGCTGAGTCTAAATCTTGTATATCTCCATCAGAAATTTCACTTCCAGTAATTGTACTGTATAACCATGCTCTTGCTTTTCTAGTGGCTTTACCGATAATTGCATCGGTACCCATGAAATTATTTACTTTGATCGGTATCTCAATTTGTCTTTCTTTAACTTTAGAGCCGTTAACAGACCATGAAATATTCATTACAATTGCAGCACTAGTGTTTTCTTTATTTACTCGTGGAAGAGAAGGAATAATTTCATAAGAAAGTCCTTTGAAGTTTGATAGTAAATACCCTAACCCTTGTTTAGTTGGATAAGTATTTCCTGCTATAATATTGAATTGATTCCCGTAAGGCTGTAAACCCATTAACACCGCTTCAATCAAACAATTTTTAACTATCTCTTCTTTATAACCTCCGTTTTTATCCTTGTCGGTTTTGAACCCTAAAACATTTCCCTGTAATTGCATGATTGGCCTCATGTATTCAGGAGTTAACAATGCTTTTAGTTGCCCTGTTGCATTAGCGATTAAATAAGCTTTTTCAAAACCTATTAAGTTCTCTTGACCAAGTACCGAAATGACACTTGAATTTAGCTGTTTAGCTATTTCTAATTGATTGTTGTTTGAATTTCCCATAATTCTTAGTTTAATAGTTATTGTTAGTGTTGATTGTCAAAAAAAGCAGAGGAATACTCCATTAAATGTGTGCGGCACTAATAATTCAAGTCCTACCTCTGCAGCTTTTCTTATCGTTTTAAGTGTCCTTTTCTAAACAAGTTTTCAATTGCTTGTTCTTCTGTCAAAACACTATTTTTAGCTTTATTAATTACAGGCGTAGAATCCATCCTAACCATACTACCTATCTTTCGGTATAGTTTTAAAAGCTCAACTGGTTGAAGCTCTTTAATTAATGGATATACTACTTCTGCTTGCATTGTTACTTTATATTGATTGAATGTATTTGTTAATCTTTTTGTGTTTTGTAAATATTTCCTTTGACGCGTCCTTTACCGCTTGAATAGCTTTAGGCACCCCTATATTGTTTTTTGGTACATTGTCAACTATTCTTCTGAAATAAGCGACTGAACAACCGTATTTTTCAGCAGACAAGGACTTTAAGCCTTCTAAGTCTTGATGATACACTTTGTTTAATCTTTCTATATCTTTCATTCGTTTTATATTAATTCTGTTAACTTATCGTTGTGTAATTGCTGAGCTAAATCCATTAATCCTAACTCCTTTGCTGTTTTTATTAATTTGTCAGCTTCGTTATAGATGTAATCATTAGCAAAATCTATTTTATCAAATGCCGTTCTGATTAATACCGAAACTGTTTCCGTGCTGTTTGCTGATAGTGTAGTTGCCATTTGATTAGTAGTTTACAATTGATAATTCCATTTGAATTGTATTGCTCAATAACTCATTGATGAAGAAATCATTTTCATCTACTATATGAGATTCAAGAACATTTACATCAGAAACACTAAAGAACTCTTTGTGCATAATTGCCTGAACTCCTTTTTCTTGTTTATCTAAAATTGGATTGAAAAAATCGAAAACAACATCACCGTTTTTTAACTGGTCCATTGACTCTAAAGAAGTACATCCCTTTAGTAATTCTATCAATTCCGAAGTTTGTGTTAATAATTTCATAATTTTAGTATCTTTGTTTCTGTATTGCGATACAAATATAGTCCCAATATTTGGATTGTCAATACAAATATTGGGATTAATTCGCGATATTGTGATTTATACTCATAACTAACTGATAATGAACGGTAAAGAAATCAAATTAAAAAGAATAGAACTCAACTTGTCACAAGAAGAGCTTGGTGCTAAACTCGGAATGAGTAAGAACACAATATATAATTACGAGAATGGAGGGAAAATACCGGGGACTAAAATCCCAATATTGGTAAAGTTTTTTGAAAATTACAGCTCTAGTAATATGAAGGAAGACAAACTATCTAACTTAAATCTTTTTATTTCAGACGATGAAATAAAATTTCCAGAAAAAGAAGGGATATATATAGTGTCTGAAAATATTGAATACTTTAGAGGCAAATACAGATATTTTGACCTTATTATACAGGATATTGAAACCAAAGCTGTAACTAAGTTTTTGGAAGATCAGGGAATTAAAGTAGATTATAAGTAATCGAATAGAAAGGTGCCGTATTCAACACCTTTAATATATAGTAAAGAAAAAGGCGCTAATTAACTTAGCGCCTTTTTTGTGTTTAATAGTATAAGTTTTATTTAAAATATACCCGCCTATATCTCTTCCGATTCTTTATTAGAGTACATTTTTAAAGCTTTTAATTTAATTACCCCTGACTTCTTATCAGATTTCTCATTAAATTTATAATTATATTTAGAACAAAAGTCGAAAAAATCTAATGTTTTTATTAAATTATTAGTGGAATCACTTGATTTAATATGCTCTACTATTGTTGAAGTAATTAAGTTGTTCTTAATATTGTAAATAACTTTAAACTTTTGTTTACCTAGTCCTAAAGTAATGTTTTGTATATTATTTATTTCTTCAATTGTTTCAATCTTACCATCTATTCTTTTAATAGAGATTAATTTTGTTCTGTATTCAAGAAGCTCGTAATATTCTAATGCGTTTTTTAACTCTAATTTCCCATCTATGTCTATATAATTACCTGATAACTCTTTATAGTCGTTAGTGTAGTGTTTTTGCAAATTATTGTAATCATATTGATTGTGCATTTCGATTACACTTTCTATATCCAAACTATTTTTGTTTGAGCATGAAAATAATAATAATAATGATAAAACGTAAACTATTAATTGATATTTCATTATATATAGTTATTTATATGTTTATTTAACACTATGTACTTTGCTTCTTTTTTTGGTGTGTACATTTATTATTGTTGTAGCTAAATGTTTTAAAACTTCTTGTGATATATTTTTAGATTTAATTTTACATCTCTCAAAGAAAATAGAATTGTCACCAACAACATAAATATTTCTTTTTGTAGAAGTTAGTTTCCATTTATCTAATTTTTCATTCGAAAATGTTTTTAATTCATTTTCATTAAGAATATAACAATTTGATTTAAAACCAGGTTGACTAGATCTTAACTGCTCGAATACAATGTCAATTTTATCTCCATTTTCAAAGATTAACTTCAGTTCATCTCCTTTAGCGAGCCCCATTTCATTAACACCATAACTATAAACATCTAGCAGATATGTTTTATTTTTAAATAATGAGAAAGACAAACCTATATGTTTGTGAGAAACTAAATCATCCACAATTGACTCAAAATACATAGGAAGATACTTATACCCATCTTGAGATATATTATTAAAATGTATCCATTCAGTCTTATCAAAGTCATCAACCTGATAAACTAATTCTATATTACCTATAATACCTTCAAGAGTATATTCTTTTTCCTTCTCTATCTTCTTTAGATATATGTCATTACTTAGTTTTTCAATACGCTCACGTTTTTCAACGTCATCCTTTTTTGAATTAGAAATAAATACTATTAATATAATTAAAACAGCTAATACAAACAATACTATCATGATTTGTTGTCTAAAAATTGAATGAAGGCCTAAAATATACTTTATTAATCTCTAGAAAACTTGAAGCTTTTTGGTTTGCTTCATTTCTCTTTTTAATTTCTTCTTCTAGCTTATCATACTTTGATAATGCATCAGTAGCTTCTTCAATATAAGCTTCAGGTATTAATCCAGAGTAGACAATTTCTTTTTTACATTTACTATTATTTGACATTGTCTAAGGTTTCTCTGATTAATTTTCCTCTTTTGATTTTATGATCCTCAATTGTTTCTTCTTTTAAATCATTAGATGATTCAAAGATGTATCCAAACATATTTTTAATAGCATCTCTAAATTTTTGTTCAATAGTATCAAAATATGTGAATAAAAAATATGAAGCTATAAATATTGTTGTTGGTAAAAAATACAATGCTATATTATAGTATTTCCTTTCCCAATCATAACCTCTAATTGGATCAAAAGCGAAATCTAAACAACTCCAGGCTAGCCAATAACCCCAAGCAGCTATAAAAACGAATGAAACAATGATGTAGTATTTCTTTTTAAAGGAATTTTGTATGTTTCGAACTACTATGTTTAAGAATAGAATAGATAGAATAAATCCGCTTATAGGGAATCCAATACCAAGAAGAAAGTTTTTATAAGAGGTATAGCCTAAATATGATTCATTTGACTTTATCGCGAGCCTTTCTTTTTTGTTGTTTCTAAGTTTTAATTTAGAGCTAGAAATGACTTGTCTAAAACTTACTAAGTATTGCTCTTTAGAAATGTCTCCTTTTTCAAATCGAGATAAATTATCCTCCGTGAGATTATTTCTTTCCTTTATAATCTCATGATAATCATTAATGTTGTTTGTCTTATCTAAGGATTTTTTAGGCTGGTATTCATGTGAAAAAGGAACAGTGATAGCTAAAAGAACCACTGCCCCTAATAATATAGTTTTACTTAATCTAGTCACCAGTTTCCATCGGCTCTTCCTCTTCCGGGTCTCCGACTTCTTCGTGTCCTGTATCACCTTCTCGTGCATAAGTTTCTATTTGGTTAAGTTCGTTTTCTTGTTGTTGTAAGTCTTCTATTGAATCATTCTCACATGAGGTGATTAATACTAAACTAAATAATGCTACTGCGATAAATAATACTTTTTTCATAATTGATACTTTAAATGATTAATTTTTCTGTCACGAAATTATCAATTAATCAATTACATATCAACGATGTAAAGCCTAAGTTATCACCATTTTTTCAACTCTTTTTTTGTATAACTTTCGTTTAAAAAGTCATGATTTCGGGCGTATTTATATTATTTTGTTAAAAATAATAAACTCGTTTAAAACATCAGTAAGCAAAATCCTTACTATTTTCAATATAAATCCTTAGTTAGTTTTTAATTACAATAAACTACATTCCCAGACTTAAAAAAAATGTTTTAAACTCGTTTTGAAACGCCTTCACATTATCATGTTACCAAAAATAAATAAACGTTACCCATAAAAATTTAGAAGTTTCAAAAAAAAATAAAAAATACCCAATTATGATGATATTGCACTCGCTAACACTAGCTATATCGAAGTAATCAAAACTAGTGAAAGTTAAAATTGTTTTAGATTCGGGACTGGGAAAATAAAAAAAACGAACCAATAGTTTCCTTTTAGAATGGGTTAAACTAGCGAACACCGTGTAGATAAATCAGCCATAATATTTGTCTGTGCGGTGTTTAATTTGAAAATGAACTATAACTAATAAAAATTTAAACATTACAGAAACACATGTGCTTAAACTAATGAAGCTACTGATTTGTCATATCCAAAAAGTCATGCTTTACAGACTCTAATAATATATTTGAATTATATTACAGTTATAAAAAATAATTTTATGCGAAAATTTTTAAAATATATAAAGGATTTCTTTTTTAGTTTATATGATACATGTCTTAAAACTATTAATAAAATGAGTGAAAAAAAATTAATTTCAGAATCATCAAGATTAACAAAGAATAGAATTTGGTTAGTTCTATCTTCAGGAGTAACATTAGTGTTTTTTTCTATGGCTATCCCGAAAATATTATTCAATGAGTATAACTTCTCATTATTCTTTATGAGTTTAGGTTTAACTTTCATCGCTACATCACTTATAGCTTTACTGCTAAGAATGCCAACTTTACTAAACGATGTTAATAATTCTTCTATAAGGCTTCTAAAAGACAATGAGTTTTTAAAAAGGCTAGATATTGAAGAATTAAATAAACTAAGAACCGATGCAACTGAATGCGCGTATTTAAAGTATGCAAATTCACCTAATAGCTCATTAAAAAAAATTGATGCGAAAATAGCCGGTTTGTTTCTAACGCCTTACTTCTGTTCTTACAAAATAATTATTAAATGTAAATATAGGGAAGATGGTTTGCTAGAAAAGTCTATCTCAACAACTTTCAAATTAAACAACCCTAAAAAGGAATTCTGTAACGCGTTACTATTTTTAAAAACAAGAGTTACTCATGAAAAAATTGACGGTATAGAAATTAAAGAACTTAGGGAAATACATAAATTTCAAGTGATTATTGACAACGAAGGCGATTGGAAAGATTTATGGAAAGATTATAAATTAGACCCAGAGGAATACGAAGAAGAATCTTTACCGTATGATATTATGACAAAAATAAAACCAAAAAATGATAAACAAGAATTAAACTTTGATAATAACATACAGATCAAAATAACAGAAACAAGGGTTTTGAAAAAAGAGGATAATAGATATACTCACAGGGTTTCGTCACCTGTTGAAAATTTTTCAATCAATTATTCTTTTGATGATAGTTCTGTGAATTTAATAGGTACTTGTTTTGGAACTTTTCAAGACACAAAAAATGGAGGTATTAATATTGTAAAAGATTCCAACTCTATTGATATATCTACAAATTCATGGTTATTAAACGGGAATGGCATAATGATTGTACATAATATAAATATATAAGTTTTATACTTATATTTGCAGAAAATTCATTACATTGTAAATACCAATTAACTAAAAAACATAAGACATGAGAACATTTATTAAGAATTTCACGATGGAAGATGAGGGTTAAAATCCCAATCTTTATTTAAGCATAAAAAACACTCAATAAGAGTGTTTTTTTATTTTACATTATTAAATCTGAATAATCACCTGGTAATTCCGCGTCTATTTCTCTCAAGTACTTTCTTAGCGCACCTCTTGTAGTGTGCCCAGTAATCAACATTAAATTACTTTCTGTTTCATCAGGCGTCAATGTTTCGCGTAATTTCCTATAAACTTTGGTTGTAAACGTATGTCTAAAAGAATACATTCCATAATCAGCGCTATAACCTAATTGTTTTTTTATTTTTCCATAACGTTTAGTCATATACCCTCTTTTATCCTCGTCGGATATACCCCAAACACCAGGAACTCCATTAGGAGTGAATAAAGAAAATTCTGGATCCAATTTTGATAAATCAGGAATATCTTTTAAAAGCAAATCGACAAGTATCTTAATTTTGGTAGGCTTGTTTTTAGCTTTAAAGATTAAACGCCTATTCTCTATGTCTACATCTTTTACTTTTAATCTACATACCTCTATAGGTCTTAAAAAATTATAGGACACAAATTTTATAAAAAGTAAAAGCTGCGGATCATTATTTTTTAAATGCTTGAAAATAGATTCTGCTTCTTTTGGTGTGTATGCTTTATTCTTTTTTGCTTGAGTTTTTAATTTCTTTATTCCTTCTACATAATTGTGCTGAAGGATTTCATTTTCAACAAGAATATTGAATAAAGAACTTATTTCTCTTCTGCTATTATTTCTATTTGAAGGTGTGGTCCTATCTAAAACATCATTCAAAAAAGCGTTGACAATCTTTTTATTCAAGTCTTTGATATTTCTCACATCATAACCAATCTCTTTTGTGTATCTCAAAAATTGATTAATTCGCGATTCATACTTTTTGTAGGAACTTTGATTTAAGGTATTGCTTTTGATTTTTAAACCAAATTCGATAGCTTGACGAGTTGTTACTAATTTATCTTCAGAATCAAAATTTACATTGTCATAAGGAGAAAATCCTTTTCCTAACATTTTAGATAATGACGCTTGATAAACTTTCAATTCTGCCATTCTATCTTTTTTGGATTTTAGCAGTAAAGAAACATAAATTGGTTTCTGTCTTTCTAGTTTATTTGTGTTCGGATTTCTGAAAGAAAAATACACATACCAACGTTTTGACAAATCCCCATTTGCGTCATAGATTTTTGGTTCTGAATATTTTCTTTTCATCCTGAAATCGTATTCATTTCCGTATTCATTTAACAGAAATTGCTTAAATTTAGACATAAAAAAAACGGTTTCAAAATAACTTGAAACCGCTTACTTACTAATGCTAACAGACTTTTAGTCTTTTGGGTGGAAGACGGGATTCGAACCCGCGACCCTCGGTACCACAAACCGATACTCTAACCAACTGAGCTACAACCACCATATTGCGGGTGCAAATCTAAGTATAATTTTAAATTCTAAAAAAGAAAAAAGGTTTTTTTTTTCATAAAATTTACAAGATGCTCATTGTGTACAATTTACTATATTAAATCATGTAAGCTATTGACTCCAACATAACGTTCTACCGTAAAACCTTCAGCTTCTTCTACTCCAATTAACCTTCCCAAGTCTTGTGCTCTGTACACAATACTATCAATAAAGTTCTTACTTGTAATTGGCGTTTCCGCTTCATTACTTTTCGGATCGTAAAACTGCGACCCATACGCCATAACAGACGCTACCTTTTTATCCATAAAACCAGTAACATCTACTACAAAATCAGGTTCAATTGTTTTCCATTGAATATAATGATACACTTGTTTTGGCCTCCATTTATCCTGTGAACTTCCGTTCAACTCTGTTTCAATTTTTAATAAACCAGATAAAAAACAAGCTTCAGAAACTAACTTACTTCCTTTTGGGTGGTCAATATGTCTATCATCAATTGCATTACATAATACAATTTCTGGTTGATATTTACGAATCATTTTTATCACTTCTAATTGATGAGTGACATCATTTATAAAAAAACCATCAGCAAAACCTAAGTTTTCTCTTATATGAACTCCAAGAATTTCTTTTGCGTTATTCGCTTCCTCTTTTCTCAATTCTGCACTTCCTCTCGTACCTAATTCTCCCCTGGTTAAATCAATAATCCCTACTTTCTTTCCGACTGTAATTTCCTTTGCTAAAGTTGCTCCGCAACCTAATTCAACATCGTCTGGATGTGCTCCAAAGGCTAGTATATCTAATTTCATCTGTTTGCTTTTATTAGTATAAAATTAATTTAAAATGTGGAATAATACATTATCGAACCGATAATAACTAACAAGCTTATAACAAACAATACTGGGCTGATTAATAAATATGGTTTTCTGAGTTTATATAATACCGCTCTTTTCGTTACGACATTCATTTTTAATTTCACATGATTAACAGTATCGACTGTAATAGCATCAAATAACTGACTTATATCGGGAATAATTGCCTCAGCACTTCTTTTAAAACGAACATTGTATGCTGAAAAAGCTGTTTTGTATTCTTTTAAAAAGGTAGCTTTATCACTAACTACGGTTAGTGAATTAATTACTACTAAAACTTCTTTTAACTTTTTATTTTTAGATGTTAGTATAAATGCATCCAAAAAAGTAATGATGCTGAAAAACAGCAGAAAAACCCAAAACTTACCTATTCTATCATAAAATTTTGGTTTAATTTGATAATGATAGGTAACCACTTCATTAATATTTTTTATTCTAGATGATACAGTAAACTTATTAATTGGATTACGGGTAAGTACTGAAAAAGTAATGTTTTCAGATTCATTTAATAAATCAAAGTCAACTTTTAATTTACTTTTTTTCAATTTACTAAACCATACTTTAATTGCTTCTGGTTTTTTCTGAATTAAATCAAAATCAACAATAGCATTATCTTCCTCTAAGTTAATAATTAGTGGTTGAATTAATTCGTATTTAGAAATTGGATTTCCTTCATTATATACTTCAAATTTTGATTCATAATAAGTTCCTTTTTCTTGCATTTCATACAAGTAAATGGTTAAATCATTTGTACTGATATTTTGAAACAACAAATTTAATCCTACCAATACCGGTAAGATGACTATGAAGTTTTCATATAAAAACTTCAGAATCTTAAATATAATATGATTTGGTTTTGATTTAGTATACACTTGAATAAAAATAAGAAACGAAAATAAACAAAAAGACCAACACTATGGTTGCTCCCTTTTATAATTCATAAATTTATTCATGTTAAAACACAAAAAAATGTTTCAAACATCTTCTTCAGTTTCTTTGCTATGGCACATATTAATAATGCCTCATTATTTTCTTTTATACTGTACGAATATTATTACTCCAATAAAAAGCAATACACTCAAACCTAAACAGATATAACTAATTAATAACATACCGATTGTATTTAATTAATATTTTTTAAGAATCATTTATATCTATAATAAAATATAAAATGATTGATTTGTAGCAAGAAGATTTCTTTAGTGCAAATTAGTTTTTTGTTAAGTTATTAACTACACTTAACTCTATAAATATAAGAATGTTTTGTACTTCCGTTATGTGATTACTTTATGTTTTCGATAACAGCATTAAAAAATTCGGTATAAAACGTATTCCCTCTACTTTTTCAATCATAAAACGCTTATAATATCGTTAATATACTACCATTTATTTTTAAGTTTGGCCTGAACTCATTCAATTTGTATAAAAAAAGACCAGCGCTATGGCTGGTCTTTTCACTCAAATTTATATGCTTTGTTAAAAAAAGTATCAATTAAAATCATTAAATAATTCCACTTCTTTTATACTATATGTTTTAAAACTATAATTTAACTTTTAATAAAAACTCTGGACCTCCCTTAGTATAGTCGTTTATGTCAGATGTTGTAAAATCATATGCAAAGCCTAAATCTAACATTTCTGCTATTTCAAATGAGGCTAAAACAGAAATAGAATCATTCAATCTGTAATTTGCTCCCAATTCAAACTTCTTGTAAAAACGCGCTGAAGCACTAAAATCTAATCCAAATGGAGCTCCATCAATATACCTAGTCATTAATGCTGGTATTAATTGAATATTTTCATTTAAATCGTAATAATATCCTCCTCCAAACATTACTAATGTTGCATCAGTAGCTTCTTGTGCTGAACCTCCTGCTATTTCTTCATAACGTTCTGCTTGCAATATTCTTGGAGCTGATAAACTTACAAAATACTTGTCCGCCTTATAATAAGCTCCTATTCCGAAATTTGGGTTAAACTTACTCACTTGCCCCTGATTAATTGGATCTGGGGTTTGTAATCTTGTAAAATCTACATTAAAGAAACTCCCTCCAGCTTTTAACCCTAAAAACAAGTCTTTTCCTTCTCCAAAACTTAATTTGTATGAAAAATTAGCAAAAACATTTGTTTCTTTTTGGATAAAAACTCTGTCAGAAACAATCTCCAAACCAATTCCAACTTTGTCATTAAAACTCCCTTGAGCTGCTATTGATTGTGTTTCTGGACCATCTTGGACTCCTCTAAACTGATCTTTATAACTAATTACATTAATCTCTGTCTTCTCAGTACTCCCTACATATGCAGGGTTAATTAAACTCATGTTCTGTCTCCAAAATGTATATTCTGGAGTTTGTTGTGCAACTGAACTTACTGAAAACAACAAAGCAAAAACACCTGCTAGTTTATATATTTTTTTCATCTGTATTTTTATTTTTTTTAAACACTTACTAAGCAATTATCACCTAGTAAGTGTTATTATTTTTTCAATAAATTATTAATAGTTAATGTACATCCAACCCGTAATAGTTTTCGCAATACCATCTTGAGTTACATATTCAATTGCATAATAATATGAACCTGCAGGTAATAAACCATTACCTCCTTCAGTAGACTCACCATTCCACGTTCCGTTTTCATAATTTGCAACATCAAAAACTTTAACGCCCCAACGATTAAAAACTTTTATTGTATTACTTGCTTGATACTCAATATTTTCAATATTCCAAAAATCATTTTGATTATCTCCATTTGGAGTTAATGTATCTGCAGGAATAACTGACTCACAAATATCACCAATACCATTGTTATTTAAATCTTCTTGACCTGAATTTGGTGTATTTATACAGTTATCATCATTATCTAAAACACCATCATTATCAATATCTTGACACACATTTCCAATTCCGTTTTCATCCAAATCAGCTTGATCTGAGTTAGCAGAATCCACACAGTTGTCACAAACATTTCCTACACCATCTGCATCAACATCTTCTTGACCAGAATTTGGTGTATCTATACAGTTATCACATACATCTCCTACACCGTCATCATCTATATCTTCTTGACCTGGGTTTGGAATAGCTGGACAATTATCAACATCATCTAAGATACCATCTCCATCAGCATCAGAAGAACAATTTGTCATATTTAATTCAACTGACTTATTAATTTGACATCCAAAGAAATCTATAATTAACGTGTACACCCCAGCATCAGAATTTGTAATAGACATTATATCAAAATCCTTTTCTGTAGAAACTACGTTTCCTAATGGATCTGACCATTGATATGTAATACGAGAATCATCATCCAATATATCAGGAAAATTATTAGTTACTGAAAAATTAGCTTCATCACCTGGACATAAAGATAGCGTTCCTGTTTCAGTAAATATTATATCGTCAAAATCATCTACGTTATACAATAACATTTGTACTCCATCTAAGCCATCTCCATAACCTACTGTTCTAAAATCTATTTTATGTTCTGTACAATCATCACTTATGTATATTGCATGTGTTTTTCCTGGTTCTGAATATTGTCTATCAGGTCTTCCTCCTTGCCTATTTACATCTATTTCTGGAATAGACGCCCAAGTACGTAGTGTCTTAAATGAATTATTATTGATAAGTACCTCTGCTTCTTCACCATGGCTTTCATGTTCAATAATTAATTTTCCTTCTATTAAATCTTCTGTATCACTATAGATCCCTCCAAATACACCTTGAATATCTATAAAATCATCTCCTAAAAGTCTAAAATAAGAATTACTGACTATTGGCCCTTGTGAATCATTAAAATCTAATTCCCAACGATATAATCCTGACTGGTTTAAATCCGTAATTTTTCTATCTGATATAATTCCTGGTGGCCAAAAAATAGCATCACTTGCAGTTGAAGTGTACATTTGTTGGCTACCAATTGCAAAAGCTCTTTTTCCCATTTCTGAACCTGATGAATAGGGTTGATTTTGCATTAAATCACGGGTAAAAGGACCTGTAGCGTCAAATGTTAATCCATCATATGAATTATATGGATTTGCTCCCTGATAAGTACCTAAAAGGTTTATTCCATCATATAAACCATGATAATCATTAATTATTGGTTTACTGGCACCATACTGAAGATTATCCCAATCTTGGATGGTTTTAAACTCCCCTGGTGTATTATTTAATTGATGTGTCCACGACCATTTTTCAGTACTAACAGCTCCTGCATCAATTTCTGTTGCACCAGCCTGATCTGATGATGTCCACTTCCATTCTAAACCATTTTGATGCGTTTCCATGAAAAACATTCTATTGTCTTGAGTAAAGGATTGCCATGATAAACTAGTAAATGTTAGCATAAACACTTTCTTCTCAATATCTGTTTCACAATCCAATATTCTCTGATCATTAATCCAATCTCCAACAGGAGTCCTTTCTACCTCTGTGGTTACCGCTTCAAAAATATCTACGACTAAATCTCTATTAGGTATTAAAGTATGGTCTGCATTTAACCTACTATAATACTCAGCATTAAATTTTTTAAAAACATCAGGGTCTTCTATATACATTTTTCTAAAAGCTGTTGCTCCTGTACCGTAACGCACCCAATGACTCCCTGTAGCTATATCACTACTAAAATAATCTCTGTTACTAACTTGTTCATGATTTTGAAAATCATAATCCCAAGAAAATGGCATCCCTCTAGAATGATTCCAATGAATTTTAAATTCATCTCCACTAAAAAAACTTGGATACAATTCAATAAATTTGTCCATTACAATAATTGCAACTGCTTCAGACATTCCTTCTTCAAAACCGCTTAAAACAGGTTCGTAATGCCATTCTGAATCACTTGAAACCCCAACATTATCACGATATGCATGAATTAATTCATGAATCATTAAACGTGGTTGATCCAAATCACCATCAGCATTTAAATTAAAAGTTGAACTTACTTGATTAGGTCCATTATAATAAATATTAACTCCTGATGCGAAGGCGTCATTAACAATATTTATATCATGATTTCTAGAAGGTGGTCCAAAAACATCTTTTATTATTGGATTTACCAAATCATAAAATTCCATCATTTTCGTTTCTTCAGCAGAAGTATAGGGGCCAAATCCTCCAAGTCCATAATTTGTTTCTACAATAATATTAATATCATTACTTGAAGTTCCTAAATCTTCCCATTGAAATTGTAATGCTGGAGAAATCCATTCTGTACCTAAACCATTATCCATGGTAATGTAAAAGGTATCACTAATATTAAATGTTGTACCTAATGCTAGTGAACTTATTCTTAGTTCTTCATAACTATGACCACCAGTATACTTTGCAGATGCACTCAGACTTTGGCCCCAACGAATATCTTGTAATCCTGGTGCAGTACCAATTCTATAATTGTTATAACTCCCAGTTTCCCATTTAGCAATTACATTATGTATGCTTTGAGTATAAGCTTCAGTTCCCGTAGCCATAATTGTTGGAGCAAAATATTTATCTATACCAATATCTTTTTTTACAAAACGATCTAATGTTGGGGGATAACATACATGTGGTTCTTTATTTTCTTGTGCCCTTACAAAACAACTAAGTAATACAAAGGCAAAAAAACAGCATAATTTTAATTTCATGATAAATAAATTTGAGGGTTGATAAAAATTAAACAATAATTACATTTCATCTAAATAAGTGATTTATAATGAGAACTATAACATCTATGTTAATTTAGCATCAACTTTGGATAATAGATAATCTACTATCGTTTTAACAAACAAAAAGACCGGCTTGGGAGCCGGTCTTTTCTACCCGAAATTAACAACATCTATCATAAAAACCCTAATTTTATGATACTGTGAAAAAAATTATTATTTATTATATATTTCAAACTTAATAAATAGTAATCAGTACTATAGAGCTTATGGTAATATTGTATTAGCTCTTGATAGAAAATTTATTTTTGATCCTTTTTTATACGTTTTCATGTGAATTAAAAAAGAAAAGACCAGCTCCCCAGCTGGTCTTTTCAATCGAATTAACATGATAATTACCCAAATCACACATTAAACCTTAAATGTCATTTCCTTCTTTTAACGGTTATCCCATGATAACGAAGAACCTTCTTTTTTTCTTTGATGCGTATAATTTTAACAACAATTACTAATAAAAATATACTCAATCCAATACAGAAATAACTTATTGCTGACATATCATTTTTTATTTAATTAACAGCTTCCTAGTTATCGTTGTACCATCATTATAATCAAAAGTTACTAAATACGTTCCTGTTGCAACTTGCACTGGAATTACAACCTCTGTAACATTAGTATAATCGGTATTTACTTTTAATACTTGTTGTCCTAATACATTGCATAAACTCACATTTTTAGCTGTAAATAATGATGAATTATTGATACTTATACTTCCCGTAGTTGTATTATAAAACACTACTAGATCCTCTGAAATAGTATCAAGATCATCAATAGCTAACACTTCTGCAGTTTTAAAAACTACATAAAAACGATCATTGTATTCACCTGAAGCTAAATTGAATTCAACTGGGAACCCAGCTTCTAAACGAGTAGTGATATTTAATTCTTTATCTACGAAATATACTTCTAATGATGGATCTATATCTGCTAAAGATTCTGTTTCAAACTTACAAATCCCTTCTGCTCCTACTTTTATTTGTAATGGCAACTCTAAATCTTCATAAACAGCACCAATCCCTTGAATGACTAGTTGTTCATCTTCTATATCTGTTTCTCCTTTTAATACCCATGCACAATCAGTAACCTGATCATCAAGCATTCTAGCATCATATCCGTAATTCAATCCTTCTGCTAAACCTTCCTTTGCCGCCAGTAACAACTCACGTTGTGGCCCATCTGGAGTAGTGAACTTAAAATACAATCGTTGAAGATCAGCTGTATTACTTGATGTTGATGTGCTTTGTGCTGCTGTTTTGGTAAATACGGAATCATCTGCAGCTATTGACTCACGCTTGTAAGCACGCTGACCGTTATTAAATTCTATTGTCCCTCCTGCCGGACTTCCTTGAACAAAGAATCCTTGGGCCACTGGTACATAACGACCTGGACGGATAGTTCCTGTTCCGTTTGAAGATACATCAGGATCAGGAATTGCTATAACACCTCCTGCTAAATTATACGTTGCATATCCTCCTTCATACGCTGCAAAAACATGACTGTTATTTGTTGAAAAATGTTCCCAGAAATACAAAGCTCCTGTTGAAGATCCTGTACCAATAACGTCACCTGTGTTTTCTACACTAGCTAAATTGTCATTAATAAACTGATCGGCATCCAAAGCACTAGCATATGGGTTACCAACTAAATACACATTGTTTGCCCCAATAGTATGCTGAATTATACCGTTGTTTGGTTTTCCACTAAATACATAATTTTGTGTTGCTGACACTGCTCCTGTTCCTTTTTGAGTATAGCCCTCTCCAACCTTTAAAGTACCTGTTGAGCGAATTTGAACCCAATTAGCATACAAATCAGGTTGATTTACATATTTAAACATCCAATAATCCGCTAAGGTAATTGGTGCACCTGCTGCCCCATTATAACCTGATGTATTAAAAGTTATAGTTTGTGGTGTTGCAGCTGTTGTACCATCTTTTAAAATTCCAGCTATGGAATAATCCGTATTATTAGCTGTAGCATTTATTGGGTTTACTGGACTTGACCAAAAGTTATAGTTGTAAATACTAGTCTGTCCTTGCTGATCACGTTCTAAATACCCAGAACTTGTTACATCCAAATCAGAGTTTGTTGTTTGAATTAACTGAGACTCCCCAACTAAATCAATTTGACCATCTAATTTTAAATAACTCGTGTTTTGTAATAACTGATCGTTCTGAATTTCTAATTCTGATCCTGAATCTATTAACAATCCTAAATGTGTATGACTTGCGGTAGTAGTTACCTTAGCATTATTAGTTACTTGTACAATTGCCCAGTCCTTATTTGGTAAATTTTCTATATCCCAAATTGAACCATTCTGCCAAGTTCCTGTTGTCGTCCAAGTTCCAGAAGCGTTAGCTACATATGGGATTGGCGCAGTTTTGTTTTGTACCGTGGCCACGTTATAAACTGTTGCTAAAACTCCTGCTCCAGAAGTATCAGATGTAACACCAGCTACTACTGTATTCATTTCTAAATACAAAACTAAATTACTCCATGATAGTGATCCACCATCAATACCTTTAGGCACAACACCTCCGTAAACATTACCTCCATTATTTTGAATTGGTTGATATATTTGCTCTCTTAATTGTACTTCAGTTAAAGCAAGGTCATATACACGAGATTCTTGAATAAAACCATTAAAATAACAATTATCAAATTCTGAATCCTTACCAATTGCATAACGAAAAGTATCAACATCTAAATTAACTCCTCCAGTAGCAATACTTGCTTCTTGAGTTCCGTTGATGTATAATTTCAAATTAGTACCATCATAAACAGAACAAACATGTGCCCATAAATCATTTGGAATAGTAGTAGTTGTTGTAACCGTAAAAGTTCCAGTATTAGTTACAACAGAACCACTTAATGTTCCTGCTGTATCAATCCAAAGTTTATTATTAGGTTGCCCCATAACCATTGCGTCTCCTCCAGAGATATAGCTATAGTCTATACCATCTATCCAAACTCTATTGTTAGTGTCAGCATCATTTCTTGTAAATATTAAGGTATTCGTTGCCTGACCTGTAACAAAATTTATATGCTGTAAGACATCATTTGGTCCAGCAGAAAAATTCACTGTATTTGTTCCGTCGGATATAGCGATGTCCCCTTGATTTCTATCTTTTGCTAAAGAAACAGTAATCGTTGTTCCTAAAGGAACAGTGTGATCTAACGTAAGTGTCAAACTATCATTAGCGTTATCTAATTTTGCAGATACTCCTCCCACAGTAGCAGAAGTTCCTACTGCATTTATAGCTCCAGTTGCATTTATACTATTTAAACCTCCTACAGCAGTGTTTCCATTACCGTTAACTGCTACAGGGACACCAAAATTGGTATCTAAATGTATCCAAGACATTTGCGTAGCTGCACCATAACCTCCCATAAAAGAAGTGGCATCTATAAAGTCATTATTACCATCAAAATCAACATCTATAGCACAACTTTCAATAGCCACAGTTGTTGACTCTGTATCAGTAATTACAGAACCATCACATAATGTATAAGTAACTTCTGCAGTATAAGTTGTTGTAGTCGTTGGACATACATTTAAGGTCGGAGCTGTACTTATTACCGCACCAGTAGCAGTTGGACCTTCATACCAAGCCAAAGTAGTAATAGACGTTCCATCGGGAACAAATCGCCATGCTTCATTAGTAGCGGTCCAATCAGCATCTAAACCATTTCTATTAGTCGGTACAACGGCTTGTGTTGCACCAACATTTTGAACACCAACAATAGCATTTCCACCATTCCATGTTCCATCAATATTTTTTTCTTCAATATATACTTCAATGATATTTGTGTTTTCATACAATACCATCATACCAGTAAATAAAAGGGCATTATTTGAAAACATTGGCACATCATGCCAAGCTACTACTAATGCTCTACACCCTGTATCTAATGTTATTAGTTCATAACCTACTTCTCCCCCTTTTGAAGGATCTAAATCATGATACACTCCGTAAATAGTATTTTCAAATAAATCACCTACAACACTTGGTAAGCTACTAGCATAGCTATATCCTGCAGATCCTCCTGGCGTATTATTTGTTAAATCGAATGATATTGTACCGTTTGAACCTATCATGCATTGGCTATAAGTATTTCCATAAAAACAAAAGTCAAAAGGCAGGTTTACTGGCGGTGACCATACATCATCTGTACCAACACTAACCGGTACTTTTAAACAATCAAACTGATAAGGTGGTGCATAAGCAATGGATTCTACTTTATAATCAGAAGTATCTCCTAAATCTAAATAATTAGCTTCAATATCAGTACACGTAGAGGCTGCTACACAACTCACGGGTGTAGGATCAATATTCCCTAAGCCTAATCCTCCAGAAACCACCGCAGCACATCCAGCAGTTGAAACACCATTACTAGTTCCTTGACATGCCGATGGACCTACTGGTGCAACACAACTAATGTCAGCTAACCACCCCAAACCTACAAAAGCATTATTATTAGATACAAAAGTTACTGTTAAGCAACCACTGACATTAGACGTTGTTCCAGTAACTGTAAAAGGTGTTGTAAGACTTGAGCCGTTATAAGTACCCAAAACAGTATTATAATCAACTATATTACCATCATAAATCACCATATAATCTTCTCTATCCGTAGTAAAACTTGTAAAATCCAATTGCATAGCCTGACCAGGAGTGTCAGGGCAAAAAGTCATAGTGTAATTTTCATTATCACTATAATTACCTAAATATCCTGAATCGGTAAATTGCCCTGCACAAGCATTTATAGTTGCATCTTGCATTAAATAAGGTGGTGTTACTGGAGCTACACAATTTATAGTAGCCAACCAACCATGAGTCTGAGTTGTAGCGTCAGACACAAACTCTATTGTTAAACAACCTGTTGCATTAGCTGTTGTACCGGTTAAAACAATATTATTGAGCCCCCATACTCCACTAAAAGTAGCTAAAACAGGAGCTCCAGTAGAATTACCATCATAAACTGTCATGGTATCCGTTGCATCAATAGTTATATCAGAAAAATCTAACTCTACTGCTTGACCTACAATTGTTGGGCAAATAGTCATTACATTATTTTCGTTAGCACTATAAGTACCAAAGTATCCAGAATCGGCAAAAATACCCGAACATGTACTAACGTTGGCTGTTTGCATTAAATATGGTGGTGTTACAGGTGCTACACAGTTAATTGCAGCATTCCAACCAGCTGATTCCCATGTAGCATCCGATACAAACTCAATTGTTAAACAACCTGTTGCATTCGCTGTAGTCCCAGCTAAAATAATATTATTGAGTCCCCAAACACCGCTAAAAGTAGCTAGTACAGATGCTCCTGTTGAATTTCCATCATAAATTGTTAACGTATCCGTTGCATCTATTGTAATATCTGAAAAATTAAGTTCTATAGCTTGCCCGGGAGTTGAAGGACAAAGCGTATAAACTAAATTTTCATTAGCTGCATAATCTCCAAACCCTCCAGAATCCATAAAGGTTCCTGTACAAACCGAGCTACTCCCGTTTTGCATTGTTATAGGACCTGTTACTGGTGCAGTACAACTAATTGTTACCTCAAATCCTACATCAGGAATAATAGCATCAGATATAAATTCAAAGGTTAAGCAATCCGTTGCATTTGCAGTAGTTCCGATAGCCGCAGCTGGAATTGTATTTCCAGTATAAGATGCTAATAATGGAGCTGCTATAGAATTTCCATCATAAATGTTAACAAAATCAAATCCTGACTCTATATCAAATGCGGTAAAATCTATTTGAATTGTCTCCCCAGGAGTAGTTGAACAAAATGTTACAACATAATTTTCGTTAACTAAATAGTCTCCTCCTGTTCCACCTGAATCTACTAAAGTAGCAGCACACGTGTTAATAGTATTTCCGTTTTCTGTTGCTATGTTATACTGTGGAAAACTTATATAACTTGATAACAACAATAATAAAACTAATAATTTCTTCATTTTTATTTATTGGTTAATTGATAATTATTAAAATGAAAGAAAAAGGAATTCGTTCGCAACTGTATATAGGTACGTTATTTCAAACCACTGAAATTAAATATAGTATATGCTAATGCATAAAAGATGTGAACGATTTTATTCGGTTCTTAACAGAATATTAAAAGTTTTGCAATGAAATTTTGAATGTGAAGATTTTGTTTTTTGACACAGCGATGGCTGTTCAACTATATAAATATAGTTTGATTTAATCGGGTTCATAAATGTTAATTATAATCGGGTTAATAATTTGTGTGAATTAACATATGTTTGTTTTTATACACAAACATTTATTTATATTTTAGACAAAGTGACATATATCTCCGTTGTAATACAGTGTTGTGTTGATAAAAAAAACAACTTAAAAGTATAGTAAATCCATAGGATTCAGTTTATTACACACAGAAAGGCCAGCTCCTCAGCTGACCTTTCATCCCTAATTAATATACTTTAAACCCAAATTAAAGCAAAAAAAAAATCTTAATTATTAATTGTTCTTATTCATTGCAAAAAACATTTATCTTAATCTATTTACACTCCAAAAGCAGAGCGCTCTTGATGCATAAAATATTTTTTTATTAAAATCTGTTCTTTTAAAAATAAATGAAATCAACATTTAATATATCTTGATTCCACTTAAGAGCTAGTTAATTTTAACATGCTGTAAAAGTACGCTCAAACTCTAATTTAGAGTAAAAAAACACTCATTATAACCTCATGTAAATCAAATATAAACACATAAATACCTAATGTCGTAAGTGATCATTCATGCCAAACGAAAAAGCCAGCTCCTCAGCTGACCTTTTCTCCCGAATTAATATACTTTAAACCCAATTTAAAGCATGAAAAAAACCTTTCTTATCTTTATTTTTTCTTCGTAATACCATGATACCGAAGAATCATTTTCTTTTCTTTATTCCGTATGGCTTTGATAACTAGTATTAATGAGACCACACTTAATCCAATACAGATATAACTTATTACTATCATAGCTCGTTTATTTAATTAATAACTTTTTAGTTACTATTGTTCCATTGTTATATTCAAAAGTCATTAAATACGTTCCTATTGCTACTTGAACCGGAATTGCAACCTCTGTAACATTAGTATAATCGGTATTTACTTTTAATACTTGTTGTCCTAATACATTGTATAAACTCACATTTTTAGCTGTAAATAATGATGAATTATTGATACTTATACTTCCCGTAGTTGTATTATAAAACACTACTAGATCCTCTGAAATAGTATCAAGATCATCAATAGCTAACACTTCTGC
>Ga0209291_1000090_pt1 | contig 88914 bp, 80 predicted proteins | sample GOMGulsemesocosm_FD_184633 | JGI IMG/M metagenome (GOLD analysis project Ga0209291, IMG submission 184633) | Methane-oxidizing microbial communities from mesocosms in the Gulf of Mexico - GOM9B Gulf of Mexico (SPAdes) (version 2) | ecosystem: Environmental > Aquatic > Marine > Cold seeps... | reverse complement strand
TTCCATTGCTTTTCCACCTATTTGACCAAGTCCGATTCCACCACCGATTACGATTAATCCAGCTCCAATTAAATTGTACATAACTAATTGATTTATATATATATTAAACAAAATTATACTTATTCACACCTCCTTTTTCAAGTAGACACCTCTAAGAGGATTTTGGCTCTTCTTTCGAAGAGATTCCTTTTTTCAAAGGATATTCCCATTTTCATGGAAATTAAAACCAACAATGTTGATTTTAGTGATCGTGTTCTTCAACAGCCATCCCTATAAATAACGATGATAACATCGTGAAAATAAATGCTTGTAAAAATGCTACTAACAATTCTATCAGCATAATAAATAATGACAACACTAATGACATCCCTGTTGAACCAACTGGTCCAAAAGCTTCCTTCATCGTTATTGTTAACGCAATTAAACTCATTACAACAAAGTGACCTGCTGTCATGTTTGCAAACAATCGTATTAATAAAGAGAAAGGCTTAATCAACACAAAACCTGCTAATTCTATTATCGCTAATATCGGACGTAAAACTTTTGGTACTCCCGGCATCCATAAAGTATGTGCCCAAAAATCTTTACTACCATTAGTCATATAAATAACCATTGTAAAAATCGCTAAACATGCAGTTACTGCAATATTTCCAGATACATTAAATCCTAATGGAGTTAATCCTAATAGGTTTAATATCCAGATAAAGAAAAACACAGTTAATAAGAATCCCATGAATTTTCTATATTTCTTCTCTCCAATGTTCGGACGAGCAATATCATCTCTTACATAAATAACCAAAGGCTCTAAAACTCTTGCAAAACCTGTAGGAATCGCTCCTTTTTTATATCCTCTAGCTAAAGAAGAAAAACCTAATATCATTAATAGCCCCGCTAACAACATCCCTACAACACTTTTAGTTATAGAAAAGTCTAATACTTTAGCTGCATTTGTTGCGTGGTGTTTATCATCAAACGCTACAGCTGTTGCTCCAGCATTTAATTCGTATATTTTACTATGTATCTTAGTTAAGCTTACACCGTTTTTCTCAACAATAGTGTGTCCAGCATCATCATGTTGAAATGCCGAAGACATAAAAGTTCTTAAACCTTTACTTGTCCAAACAATTACAGGTAAAGAAAAACCGTAATGTGTGTTTGTTTTATTATCTGTATAGAAATGAAAATCGTGAGAATCTTGCAAGTGATGCTTGATATACTCAGTAATTTCTTCTTGTGTATCTACTTGGTTACCACTAGTAGCATGCGTGTCATGTTGACCTTCTTTTGCTCCATGATCTTCCTCATGTTGTGCAAATGTTACAACTGAAAACAACGCTATAGCTAGCGTTAATAAAAACTTAATAGATTTTTGTGCCATCATCATACCTTATATACTATATAAAACTTATGCTCTCTAAATTTCGGTGCAAAGGTACACAATTAATCAAAACTACAAACGCTTTTTTAATTTTGTTTGTTCCCACTAGTAGGTTTGGCATCTATAAGCTTGTTTTGTTTTAAATAAATAACAGAATTAAACTACTTACAAAACGCCTTCTTATTGCATATAACTATTCTATTTCATAGTATAGCTATAAACAAAAACTAGAACGTTTTTGAATTTAATAGTTTCGCAACACCAACTGCTTCAATAATAATAAATAAGAAGAACGGAATTATTAATGAAAGGCGTGAATACAAAGGAAGCTTAACTTCCGAAAAAATTGTTGCCTGAAACAACATTACAAAAAAACCTATTTTTAAAAATACACAAGCTAAAAACGCATATCCTGCTTGACTAGGTAATTTTTCAGCAACCAATTCTATACAAGCATATATTATTATAGATGCTATGACATTAAACAAGTACACACTTAATAACGCGTACGACAAAACTAGTTGTTTACTATCTAACACATATTGATGTGTAAAAAACACAACTACAAAAGCAAGTAATATTATTGATAAGTAGGTAAGGATTCTTTTAATCATCTTGATTGGTAATTTTTATTACTTGACTGATTACAGCATACATTGCCCCAAAAACAGCCAACAACGTAACTATTTTGGTATACAGCTCATGTTCATTAGGGAATTTACCATCTAACCACCTTCCTAAAAGACTCCCTAAATAAATAGTTCCTCCCATTTGAAACGCAATTCCGGTAAACCGAACGTATTTATTAAGCGGTTTTTTCTTCAACTGAATTTGTGTTTAAGGTCTTTACTCCAGACCCCATAGTACAGGTTGCATTAAAGGTTGCTCCTGGCTCAACTGCTAATTTATTAATCAACACTTCACCCTCAATAGTTGCGGTGCTTTTTAACGAAAGTGTTTCTTTAACCACTAATTTACCATTAAACACCCCTTCAATGTCTGCATTAGCACAAGTTAAAGTTCCTTTTATTTTTCCCGTTGGACCAATTACTACTTTACCTTGTGTTTTCACATCTCCTTCTATCTCTCCATCAATTCTAAAACCTCCATCAGAAACTACAGTTCCAACTATTTTAGTTCCTTGAACAATTCTATTTTGCTGAGTAGTCGCAGCTGTTGTAGCACGTGACTTTTTTTTATTTTCTGAAAACATATTTATTTGGGAGTTTGGTATGCTGCTAATTTTTTATGTATCTGTATTGTTTTATAGTTCTCTGAAGATGAAATTACATAAACATTTCCGGGCTTGTATTTCTTCTTGTTTTCATCTAAAAACGAATGGAATCCCGCAGCTACTTCTGGAGTTATAAATCCATGAACAACTACAAAAGCCTGTTCTCTACTATAATAATCGGTAGATACTTTTAAATAATCTCTATAAGTGTCCTTCAACGCTTTTTCGATATTTTCTTTAGTCGTTCTTAACTCCGGAGCTTCTTTATCGAAAACATAAACCAGCTTAAAACTTCTTCCTTCTGACTTCTCTACAAATTTAGAATTAGCCATTACTGGTAATGATTTTTGCACCAAAGTTTGAGCAGATTTTCCTTCCTCAGCATTTGGATAATTAAGCGCCACATAACTAACCCCTTTTTTATACGCCTCAAACCCTTCTATTTTACCTACAACTACAGCTTTTAACAACTCGTATTTTGGCAACATTTCATCTCCATCAAATCGAATAATATATTTATTTAGTTGCTCTTCAACCAACTCGTACTCCTGATTTTCAAATTGCTTGTATAATTTCTCATAAACAACCTTCGGACTACCTTCAGAAAAGCTCAGTGACGCTTCTGGATTACGTAATATTTCCGCATAGCGAGAATCAGGGTAATTTGTAATAATATCCTGCTTTACCGTTTGCTGTTTATTGCTCTCCATTTCCGAGTATATTTTATACAGCTGGTATTTTGCTGGTAATGCGAGCCTTTCATTCGGGTTAAACGTTAATAATTTCTCCAGGCGCTTACTCGCTAACGGATACTCTTTAAATTTCTGTTTATATATTAATCCTAATTGATAGTATGCAAAATTTCTTTTAGTCACCACACTATCCATTTGTTTTTCAGTGGTTGGCAATTGAGAAATATAATACTCTGTAGTATATATATCTTTTTCTTTCTCCCCCTTTAATTTATCGGCATCAGCACTATCTACCACATCATCCTTTACAACGATGCTTTTATTTTTGATACGCCAGTTATCCTCCAAAGCACGGTCACCCCATATTTTTCTAAACTCATCTTTTCCATAAGCAACGGTTGTTGGGTTATAAAAATAAAAAGTAGACCCTTTACTCAGCTTTCCACCAGTATTAGGCAAAAAGCCAAGAGAACTACCTTTAGCTAATAAAGCCTCAGCCTCCTTTTCTTTTTTAGCAGCCTCTATTTCCTTTAATGCTGTAATATGTTTTTCAAAGTAAGTTATTCTTTCATCATCAGTATAACTCAGTACTTTCAGAATACTGTCATTACGTTTTGCCATATCTTCATAGGCGATAACATCCTCTAAATTATCCTTTTTCCTTTTGAAAAAACGAAATTCCTTAGAATTCTTCTTTAGATTCGTCATGGTACTATCGTAATAAGCACCTGCTGCTTTATAGTTTGTAGCATCAAATTGACACTCCCCCAAAGCCCTATAATTTAAGGATTTCAGATAACTATCAGAGGTTCCTTTTTTAATCGATTTATTATAGTACACCGTAGCTAAAGAATCTGACTTAGTATTTTGATGATACACCGCCATTAAGTTATAAATTTTATCTAAATACAGCCTGTTCTCTCTGTTTTCCGATAATTTTGTTAAATACTCTGAATACGCAAGCTTATCTCCTTTATCAAAATCAAAACTTCTAGCCTTAGCCACTTGAGCATTCACATAATAAATCCACAAAGTTTTCCTTTTTAAATCAATAATTTCATCGAAAGCTATGTTTGCACTATCCCTATAGCCCAACTTATTATAAATTTGCCCTTTTATATACCCTAATCGACCTCTTATTTCTTTATTCTTTGTATTTTCTACCGCCCTCTTAATAGGCGCAATCGCACTATCTAAGTGTTTGTTATTTAAATACGCCTGTGCCAACATAGCATTTGCATCAGAAACATCTTGCTTACTTAATTCTTCTAGTTTAATTAGACGTTTTAAGTTTTTTATAGCTAGGTCGGTATTTTCCAATCGTATATTTACTTTTTCACGCCATATTTTTGCATGATTTATTTTATCACTAGTTGGATGCTTGTATAAAATATAATTAAACGCCTCTAATGCAGGCACAAAACGTTGATCGAAATAACGCGCCTTACCTAGTAACAAATAAGCTTCGTCGGTTTGTGGATTTTTCTCTCTTCCACCAATGTTCATTCCGTGTTTTTGAATTCCTTTTACAGCTTTTTCTTCTGCTCTTTCGAAACTAGGGTTTTTTGAAGCTCCAGGCAGAAATAAATCCTCTTTAACCTCCATACGTTCAATAGGAAGTATTTGCCAATAGTCATCATTAAACGTCTCTATTAAGGCATTTTTACCTTGCTCATAGGCTAAATTACCATTATATAACACGTTGTATTTTGTTGTAACGGAATGAAACCCTCTATTAAGAAACTTATCTTTTTTACGTGAACAACCAACAAGTATAAAAACTGTTAATAGCACCGCTAGTATGTGAATTGCTTTTTTGCCCAAAATATATATTAGTTTAATCCCACCAGTGGGTTTAATTCCCCGAAGTTTACCTCGATGAAAAAAAATAATAGCTTTACCCATTCCCCACATATCTACATAGAGGAAGTTAATCCTATAAATAACTAAATTTTAATTGTTTTAGTATCTATAAGATTGTAAAAGTACGTTTTTGTTTGAAAAAGTAATAATGTTCCTTACAAAAAGATAACCCGTTTAAGTCCACCAGTCGGTTTTACCTCATCTTGACTTACCACAAACAAGAAGCAAACTCGATTAATTCATACTATTTTACACTTATATCAAGGACATTGATTTAGAAAAATACATTTCAAGCTCTGTTAATGTTGCAGCATTCGTTTCTAAATCTTTTACAATTCTTCCTTTTTCTAAAACCACTATTCTATCAGAAACATCTGTTACATGTGACAAATCATGACTAGAAACCAATACTGTTACTGCGTTATTTTGAGTAAGTTCTTTGATAATCTCTTTTAATCTTATTTGAGTTGTAGGATCTAAATTAGCAAAAGGTTCATCCAAAATCACAACTTCCGGATTACCTATAAGCGCCGCTACAATCCCAACTTTTTTCTGGTTTCCTTTACTTAAATCGCGTAAATATTTTTTCTTACCTAGAATTTCATCGTGAAAGAAATCTGAAAACTGATTTACTAACACATCAACATCTGCTTTATTTTGTCCGCGTAATTCACCTATAAAGTAAAAATACTCTTCCGCAGTTAAATACCCTATTAAAAAACTTTCATCAATAAATGAGCTGGTAAAGTTCTTCCATGAATCTGACTCACTTACCACAATACCATTATTTATAATTGTACCTGTGGTTGGCTGAATAAGATCTAACAACAAAATAAAAAAGGTAGTCTTTCCAGCTCCGTTATTACCTACAAGACCTATACTTTGCCCTTTTTTAATTTCAAATTTTTCAATTTCAAGTACTGTAGTGCTATTATATATTTTTGAAATATTCTCTGATACTATCATAATTTCTTATTTTTATTTTTGCTGAAAACCTATCACCATTACATACTTTCGTTTTTTAAAAACGTTTACCAACTTTGAAAATATATAATTCTGAAAAACGAGTCCTATCACTCCTAAACAAAACAACACACCTACTGCGATGCTGAAAGACACCAAGTAATTTACTAAACCAAAAATACCCATTGGCACCAACATCATTGGCACTATCATCAACCATTGCGCAAACCCCATTCCTTGATAGTTCATCATTGCGCTTTTTTCTAAATCTATTCGTTTTTTATTAAACGTACATAAATATAACAATACAGGAATATTGAAACCAGCATTATAAACACCTCCTACCAAAAGAAGCAATCCTATTTTCCATCCGAAATAAAAATATGGAACTGACAGTATGGTTAATAGACCTATACTTAAAAGCAACAATATTCGTTTGGAGTTTAAATATTGCCTCATTGAAATATTTTGCGACATTAATAAATTAAAATATGCACTGTCCCACGCAGGAACAAATTGCCCAAAGTTCATTAAAAACATTCCCGTTATAAAAATAGAAGCAAACACCAATATTACCGAATTTCCTTCAACATACATTGGGTTTGTGAAAAATATCAGCCCGTAAAACAACATCACTAAAGACATGATAACTGTCATTCTAGGACGCTTATTTCTCCAAATTAATTTGATATCATTTTTTAAAAATGGAGCTACATCTCCAAATCTATTCAACCACAAGAATTCTGAACTTGTAACTTCTTTTTCTTTTTTAGAAAGCACCCCGTCATCCAAATAAAAATGCTGAAGAAAATGCTTAAAGTTTACAACATAGAACAACACTAACAAACTTAAAGGGACTAACACCGAGAAAGGTTGCTTATATAAACTAAAATACAAATCGCCTACGGGAGTAACAACATCATAGAAATTAAAATACTGTAGCGACACTCCAGTTGCCAAAACACTAAAAATTACATAAAAGTATAGATTGCTTTTGTTTATTATAAAATTAATAAAATTATTTACCTGAATTAACACTACCATACTTAACAACCAAAACAACACATTAGCTACAGCATACCCCTTTACTAATAGAACAACACTAAAAGGTAATAAGAAAAATAATGGAATTATATTAAACGCTGATACATTAGATTTTAGCAACAGATAATGTATTATTGTTTTCTTTTTTACCGGAATAACCATTAAAGCCTTACTATTAAGCACAGGCAACTTTTGAGCAAAAAAGCGAAGTAATAAATCGGCTAAAAACCAAATAACAACACACCTACAAACCGTTAACAAAGGATCAACCGTAGGCACAGCGTTAGCAACAAAAAAATAAGCCCCTACACCTAAGCCAATAAAGAGAGCTATAAGGTATAATGCAAAAAAAGCTAAGAAAATTTTAATAGCAATACCTTTAGTGAAATTAGCTGACCTGAAAAATGACTTCCATTCCAACTTTAAAATACGTGTAAACACTATATTGAAGGTTAGTTTAATATACCCTGTTAGTAATTAGACAAGAGAAAATGTTACAGTTTTACACCAAATTATATTCTGGATGCTCTTTGGCGATGTAATATTTTGCCTTAGCAGGAATCACCCGAAGTAGCACATAAGCTAGCAATAAAGAAACTGCCATTAAAATTACACATAGTAACAAACCTATATTTGTTTCTAAAACTCCCTCAAGACGATTACCTCCTCCTATTGCAAAATTTAGAACCTGTGGAATAAGGTATGAAAAACCCAAAAATGAGCCATACGAATTAATTATTCCCTCAAATAACCATAATTTTTCACCCTTCTTTTTCCGTTTTCTAAAAGCTAAATTATTTTTAGAAGCACGTATCAAAAACACAATCATAAAACCAAATGCAACTCCCAAAATCACTTCAGACTTATAAGGCATTAACGACATAAGCACATAAATTAAAGTACACAAAAACAGTGTTAATAGTATTTTAGGAAACGTAAAATATTCCTTAAGAATTTTAAATACTAGTTTCGAATATTTTTTATTCATTGCCTTTTGACGTTCAGCAACTAGATCAGAAAATCCGAATACGCCAAATTTTTTAAACTCCACTTGCAGCGCTTCTTCGAATGTTCGTTTGTTATTTCCTTGCCATTGTTCTTCTATTCCGTTGGACAAATGATCTACCAATTCTGTTTGTAAATCATAATAAGGAACGTAATGTTTTTGTGTAAAAGCGTAGAGTTCCTCTACTTGCTTCCCAGTAAGTTTTTGTATCATATACTCGTCAGACAATAATTTATTTGTTTAGTTTGTTTTTTCTGGAGTAGCATTTACTGTTCCTACATATTTTTGAGCGATCCCTTGAACATCAAAACCCCAATGCTGACCAATAGACATTGCCTTCTGACTAATTACAGCTTGTTTTAAAGAAAGTTTTTTTCCTAAGTCAGTTTTATAAAACGCAATTAACTCCTTAACTTCTGCATGCGTAAACTCTTTCACATACAAATCTCCCATAGCGGAATACAAAGCACTTAAAGTACCTTTTGCTTCTTTGGTATATGCCTCTTTTTTTTCTTCAGCAACATTAACCCCTATTTGAGCAATTGCATCATCAAAAGCAGCATCTACTCCTGTGACTTTTATCAACTCAATTGCATCCTGCTTAAAACTGGTTTTTTCCTGTGCTTGTACTGCGAAGGCTATTACAAATGCCCCCATTAAAATAACTTTTTTCATCTGTTTTATTTTTAATATTGTTGTTGTTTAATTTACCGTCTGACCAGCATTAATACACTACTTAAAGATAGCTTTTTTTCAACTGAAAAGCAATTCTTTCACTTTCAATCAAAATTTCTTGATTACCCTTTTAATTAAAGATGCCTTCATACTTAATACCTAGCTCTTTTTTGTATCTAATTAATGTTTTGAACAACACATACCACATGATTAATTGAAAAAAGAAATAACCTTCGATAATGTTATCAGTTACAAATTGCTCGGACCATTTAGTAAACAAAATAAATAACGAAGCAAAAACCATAGTAAATAATGCCATAAACACCATTGACCAATCTTTACTAATTCTTTTTTCTATTTTTTTATGCAATAGCGTAGCAAGTACCATCACTGGGGCTATAAGGAACAATCCAAATGGATTTTGAATATAAAAAGTCACATATATCGGTATCAACATAATACTCATTAATGACGCACCAACACTTGTTTTTTTTGTTTTATGGAACTTTAAAAAATAATACAACGTCGCTATTATACTTATACACACATTAACCCTCATAAGAATTTCCTGTGAAAAACTTAATTCTATTAAACTAGGTATTAATACCGCTAATACTAGTAAGAATAACACCTCTTTTGCTAAAAAACCTTTTCCAAAACGCATAATAATCTTTTCACGCAATTTCGCTTGTTGCTCTTCAAGGTTTTTTAATAAACTTTTTTTGTTGTGCACCATATAACTTTTAAACACCTCGTAAAAAGTTTGGTCAGGATTCCCTTCCAATCCTACCTCTATAGCGGACGCCACATGATCAACCAACTCCAAGCGGACATCGGTGCATATAACATCAGAGTTTTTCAGATAGGTATCTATAAATTGTAATTCTTCTTTTGACAAATTCATCTTACTCCAAACCAAATTTAGGATTAAACAATACCTGCATATTTTTAATATACTCTTCCAATTCAGCCAACTTACTTACTGTTTCTTTCTCTCCTTTTTCAGTTAGCTTGTAATACTTGCGCAATCGATTATCAACACGCATTACTTCTACCTCTAAAACACCTTCTGCTTCTAGTTTATGTAACGCAGGATACAACGCTCCTTCGGTAATATTCAACTCACCCTTAGTCAACCCTTTTACTTTTTGCGTTATTTCATAACCATACATTTTATCTTGTTGTGATAACAATTTTAAAATGATAGTCGCTAAACTTCCTTTGTATAATTTTGAGTTACTCATAGTTCTAAATTCTACCACAAACATACATAAATAATTTATGTATATAATTTTCTTATGTATAACTTTATGTGAAATATCATATTTTATCCCAAAGAGATTATTTATTTTTGTCAAAATTTTGATTACAAATCATGGGTAGATTTCATTCACTTCGTATAAATAATATTAGAAAAGAAACAGCTGACACGGTATCTATAAGTTTAGACATCCCTGCAGATTTAAAAGAAGATTATGCTTTTATCCCTGGTCAGTATGTAACATTCAGAACCAACATTTTTAAAGAAGAAGTTCGTCGGTCGTATTCTATTTGTTCAGCTCCAGATTCTGGAGAATTGAGAGTTGCCATCAAACAAATAAAAGATGGTATCTTCTCAACTTACGCAAATACGCGCTTAAAAGAAGGAGAACATTTAGATGTAGGTATCCCCGAAGGGAAGTTTACCTTACAAACTAACATTGACAACAAAAAAAATTATGGAGCATTTATAGCTGGTAGTGGAATTACTCCAGTGTTATCCATGATCAAAGATGTACTAAGACACGAACCTAAAAGTTCTTTTGTACTACTTTATGGTAACAAAACACCTGAAGACACTATCTTTCATGAACGATTACATGAACTAGAAAAAAAATACTTCGGACGCTTGTTTGTGTACTACACCTACACACAAATTCGTGACAGCCATGCGTTGTTTGGAAGAATTGATACTGAAAAGGTAAACTATATCTTAAAAAACAAGCATAAAAACACAACTTTTGACAGTTTCTATTTATGTGGTCCAGAAACTATGATCGATCTCGTTTCTGAAAAATTGCAAGAAAATAAAATTAAAAAAGATCAAATACACTTTGAACTGTTTACTGCATCAGTAAAAGAAGTCATCCCAGTGCAGCCTACTGCAGATTTTGACGGATCAGCTCAAGTCACCGTTTTAGTTGATGATGAAGAAAACACAATCACAGTAAAAGAAAATGAAACTTTGCTAGACGCTGCGCTAAAGGGCGGTATTGACGCACCTTATTCTTGTCAAGGAGGAGTTTGCAGTTCCTGCATGTGTTTGGTCACAGAAGGAGAGGTTCAAATGTTAAAAAATTCAATTTTAACGGACAACGAGATTGAAGAAGGACTTACCTTAGCTTGTCAAGCAATACCAAAAAGCAGCATCGTAGCGATTGATTTTGATAATGTATAATCATTAATACTAAATACTAAATAAACAAAAACGTCTTAATTAACTTTAAGGCGTTTTTCTATTTCAGATGCTATGTTGCTTGGCAGAATAGTATCAAAACATTTTAAATAGCCTTCAGGGTATTTATTACCGTAAATAGAGGTAGGTATTAATGGAAATTTTTCTAAATCTGGCACTATCTGATTTCCTTTAGGTTGATTGAACGGAACAAAACCTGCATATGGATGTGTTACTCCCCAAATGGAAACTACCTCAATACCATACATCGCAGCTAAATGTCCATTCCCAGAATCCATTGAAAGCATAACATCTAAATTAGATATCAATGCCAATTCTTCTTGAAAAGTGAACTTACTGGTAACGTTTAACACATTGCTGTACTTCACTTCAATTTTATCTAATTGTAATTTTTCTGACTTACCACCACCAAATAACAGAATGGTAGCATTAACATCTTTAGACAATTCAGAAATCACCTTTTCCATTTTATCCAAGGGATACATTTTTCCTTTATGTGCTGCAAAAGGCGCAATACCTACCAGATTTTTTTCAGTTTCCCCGATGTAGTCATTTACCGTTTTAGGCAGTTTCATTTTGGATAGAAGCACTGCTCCTTCCAAATTCAGATCAAAACCTAGACTCCTAAACACCTCAGCATAACGCTCATGAGTTACTTTTAAAGGCTTAAAAATCTTGTTCTTTGAACAAATTAATGCTTTTTTATCCGCACGTCCTTTATCAATTTGTTTGAATGGGACTCCTTTTAAACGTAGTAATTGGATTAATATATTGGATCGCAATACATCGTGTAAATCTGCCACAGCATCAATATTTAATGCCAAAAGTTCCTTTGATAGTTTCCAAATTCCCAGAAAACCTTTATGCTCCTTTTTTAAGTCAGGAACAAAAACGGTGACATTAGGGATATCTGAAAAAAAAGGGGCAAAAAAAGCCCTCGTAAGGACCGTAATCTTAACTTCAGGATGAGCAGCCACAAAAGTACTTATAACTGGTACAGACATAGCAACGTCTCCCATTGCTGAGAGACGTATGACCAGTATGTGTTTAAATTGAGATTTCAATGTAAATAGCAAAGAAATAAACTGTATAAAAATTAATCTCGTCTGTCATATTGGGCTTGTCGAAATATTTTTACCTACAATAATCTATTTTGACTTCGACAAGCTCAGTCTGACAAATTCTAATCTAATAGACTTTTCAAACAAGTATTTGAATAATTTATTTTTGTGAGCGTAATACTGGATTCAACTCATCGTCGTTATACATTTTCATTTGCTTATACACTTTCATATATTTATCACCAGTTTCAATATCATTTAATAAGGTATCGATTGCTGTTGATAAATCTACACGTTGATCTAACAAAACATCCAATTTTACTTGACAAGTAGCTCTATGATCAGCTGAAGCTTCTACACGAGTAGCCTCCTCATTCATATGGTATACTTTTAATGCTAATATTGACAAACGGTCAACTCCCCAAGCAGGACTTTCCGTATTTATGGTAGCATCACTTTTTGCTTCAGCTGATTTATATCGCTCTAAAAAGTAACCATCAATATATTCAACCATATCAGTTCTGTCCTGATTAGATGCGTCTATTTTACGTTTTAGCACTAAAGCAGCAACTGGATCAATATTCGGATCACGAATAATATCTTCATAATGCCACTGTACCGTATCAATCCAACATTTTCTGTATAACAAGTGACCTAACAAGTCATTTTCTTTGTCATACTTATTTTCAAAAGATTGATATGGGTCATCAACAATATGATAGGTATCTATAACTTCTTGAAAAATTTTATTCGCTTTATCTGTAAACATAATTTGCATATTAAAGCTTCAAATATACAATTTTATTCCCACTGGTAGCCTTAATATTTACTCACCATGTCTCCAAAAAAGAAACAGCAGTATTAATTAATATCTTAAAAAGCCAAAAGAAGTTTACTTGGTTATTAAAACTTCATTTTTAAACCTTAGTAAGTACTAATAAAGCAACCGATAACCGAAGCAATTACCATACTATATAACAATACTGATTGCAACCTTGGTTTCGATATTTTTTCGTAAAAACTGGTAAATAGTGTTGCTAAAGGAAAATAAAGAAATATAAGCATTGCTATACTTTTATTTGGCGACATAAAAAACAATATAGCTGCTATAATTAATGTAACCACCAATATACTATACGACCATTTGTTTTTTTGGAGTTTTAATCTGATTCTGGAAGGCAAAAAAACTAGGGACACCAGTAAAATCATAAAAAACAAAGCAACAATACTTACATTATAGTTTGAATTTAAAACCTGAAAGTCAGTAGATATTCTGGTATTGGAAAACTGAAAAAAATGATTATTTACAACTAATTCGAATGCATTTACAATCATAAACACTACAAACACACTAATAAATGGGATCAGCCAATTTTTATAGTAATTAGAAGCATACATGGTAATACCCACATACAAAACTACTAAGAACAAAATTGCCCAAAAATGAAATAAGGATGCTATACAGATCCATAGTGCGGCATCAAATATTTTTTTAGTAGTAGCTGCTTGCGATTTTAAGCTAATAATTTTTCGCAATGCCAATAGCACAAAAAGATTAGCTAAAACCAAGCGATATCCTTCAGAGAAACCCCAGAAGTAAAAAAATAACAGTGAAAAAAATAACGCTACAAAACTATTCTGACCAGATAACGCATTTTTTTTTACTATAAAGTCCACTATTAACACATTTAAAACAGCAACAAAAACCACTCCTAACTTATAAAAAAAAACACCAATAGTTACCATTTCAGCTCGAAGTATTTGAACCAATAGAAACCCAAAAACAAGTATCAATGAAGCCAATACAAGGTTAATTGGTTTAGATTTGTTAAAAATTGCTGTAATCATATGGGTTAAATCTTTTTTCAGAAAAAAATTACTGTATATTTGTCGGTATAAAAATAAATAAAAATCGTTACAATGAGTGATTTAGTATACGCAATACAAGATTTTTTTATGGCACTTTTAGCGCCAATGGCTAGTTTAGCTGAATTAGAATTAACTGATTGGTGGACTGCTAATACGATGAACTGGGTATTTACGGCTATTTGTTTTGTAGCTATGTTATACTGGTTAAAGCAATTAAAAATATTTAATGATGAAGGAACAGAAAAAAGAGATGTAGTTTCTCACTCATTTTTTGAATAAGTTTCTTTTACTATAAAATAAAAAAGCCCTTTGATTTTCATCAAAGGGCTTTTTTATGCAATCAATTTTGTTCTACAAATCAAATCCTAAATCTTTTCTGTAATACATTTTATCAAAGCTAAACTTCTCTACATTTTTATATGATGTAGCTAAGGCTGCTCTAAAGTCAGGCCCGTATGACGTTATTGCCAACACCCTACCTCCGCTAGTTACTACTTTACCATCTTTAGTTATTGTTCCAGCATGAAAAACAATTGAATCATCAATTGTATCTAAACCTGTAACCTCTTTCCCTTTTTCATAAGCCTCAGGATACCCTCCAGAAACAGTCATTACTGTAGTTGCTGCTCTATCATCCAACTCAATAGAAACTTGATCCAACGTTTGAGAGCCAACCGCCTTAAACAACTCAACCAAATCAGACTTTACCCTTGGTATTACAACTTCCGTTTCAGGATCACCCATACGTACGTTGTACTCAATTACATAAGGCTCATTATTTACACGTATTAATCCGATAAACACAAAACCTTTGTATGGTATATTATCTTTTTGAAGTCCGTTAATAGTAGGTTTTACTACTCGTTCTTCAATTTTATTCATTAGAACATCATCTAAAAAAGGTACTGGTGAAATTGCTCCCATACCTCCAGTATTTAATCCCGTATCTCCTTCTCCTATTCTTTTATAATCTTTAGCTGTTGGTAAAATTTTATAGTTTTTACCATCCGTAAGCACAAAACAGCTTAACTCCAAACCATCTAAAAACTCTTCAATAACTACTTTTGCACTTGCATCACCAAATTTAGCATCAACCAACATTTCCCTTAAGGATGCCTTAGCTTCTTCCAAATTATCAATAATCAACACTCCTTTTCCTGCCGCTAAACCATCTGCTTTTAATACATATGGCGCTTTTAAGGTTTCTAAAAAATCGCATCCTTTTTCTACTGTTTCCGCAGTAAAGCTTTCATATGCTGCTGTTGGTATGTTATGACGAAACATAAACTCTTTAGAAAATTCCTTACTTCCTTCTAAAGTTGCTCCAAGTTTTTCTGGTCCAATTACAATTACATCTTTCAAAAAGAAATCTTTTATAAAGAAATCGTGAATTCCATTTACCAATGGATCTTCCGGGCCTACAACTACCATTTCAATATCTTCTTCTAAAACAAATTCCTTAATTTTAGCAAAATCATTTACACCTATCGCTACATTTTTTGCAATGTTAGCCGTCCCTGCATTTCCAGGAGCTACAAATAAGTTACCGCATTGATTACTCTGACTAAGCTTCCAAGCAAAGGCATGTTCTCTTCCTCCTGAACCTAATATTAAAATATTCATTGTACTTTATTTAGTTATGTTGTTGTAAAAATTTAATTTAGCAAAGCTAATATTAATTACATGAATAGCATTGATTTTTCATTAAAACTAAGCGCATTTCCCTTGAAGGAAACTATTTTATACGTCATATAATTATAGATGAAAGAAACTAAACGGATTTTATATATAGGAAATAATTTGGTTGGAAAAACCAAATACACGACCACTATGGAAACACTTAGTAGTTTATTAAGTTCGGAAAAATTTACTGTATACAAATCTTCAAATAAAATAAATAAAGTATTTCGATTATTGGATATGTGTTTTAGCATATTGAAATACAAAAATAAAGTAGACTACATTTTAATAGATACCTATAGTACCTCTAATTTCTATTACGCGCTCATTACATCACAAATAGCACGTTTTTTCAATATAAAATACCTTCCTATTTTACATGGCGGTAATTTACCTCATCGATTAGATACTTCAAAACGAGCGTCAGATTTAATTTTTAATAACTCCTATAAAAACATATCCCCTTCTGGTTATTTGAAGTATGAATTTGAAAAAAGAGGATATCAAACTACTTTAATTTCGAACATAATTCCAATTGAGGAATACGATTTTAAAGCAAGAATAAAAATTCAACCAACCTTATTGTACGTAAGAGCTTTTGCTGAAATTTATAATCCAAAAATGGCCATACATGTATTGTTTGAAATAAAAAAGCAATACCCTAAAGCTAAATTATGCATGATTGGCCCAGATAGAGACGGGAGCTTAAAAGGCATTAAAACACTAGTTAGAAAATTAAAATTAGAAGATTCTGTTGAATTCACTGGGGTTTTAACAAAAAAGGAATGGCATAAAAAATCAGAAGATTTCGATGTTTTTATTAATACTACCAATATAGACAATACTCCCATAAGTGTTATTGAAGCAATGGCATTAGGATTGCCAATTGTAAGTACGGATGTAGGAGGGTTACCGTATTTAATTTCAAATAATACTGATGGTATTTTAGTACCTAAGGAAAATTCGAACCAAATGGCTAATGCTATTTTGAATTTGATTAAAGAAAACAACCAAGCTCTCGCTTTAAATGCGCGTAAAAAAGCGATGAATTTTGGCTGGAATGTTGTAAAAACAAAATGGTTTGATATATTGAAATAATGTTTTATAAATTTATTTATTTATTAGGAAGAAACCTTAGAAACCCTTCCATAAAAAAGCAACTACTTTTTTTAAAAGATTCGGAAAAATGGTCTTTGGAAAAACTAGAAGAATATCAATTGCACAAACTACAGGAATTAGTTTCTTTTGCATATTCTCATTCGATATACTACAAAAATAAGCTTGACGAAATTAACCTTAACCCGTGGGATATAAAGAAGTTAAAAGACCTTAACAAATTACCCATTCTAACAAAAGCGGACGTATTAGAGAACACTAATAATATTCATACCAATTATCCTTTTAAAAAGATATTTAAAGCCATGACCTCTGGAAGCACTGGTAATTCTTTAACTTTTCAGAGAGACGAATATGCTGACTCCTTTAATCGAGCAACTGTTACTCAGGGTTATTCATGGTATAATGTAAACCCGTGGGATAAAAACGGGTATTTTTGGGGATTCAATTTTTCCTTTATAAAAAAAACAAAAACAATACTTTTAGATACACTACAACACCGGTTTCGAATTTTTGGATATCAAAACAAGGAGTTTACTGATTTTGTAAAAAAATTACATAGCGCAAAATACATTCAAGGATATTCCTCGATGATATACCAAACCGCAAAATTAATTAATCAGAAAAAACTACCTAAACCGACCAATTTAAAAATGGTAAAAGGTACTTCTGAAAAAATTTTCGAGAAGTATCACGAAGAAACAAAAAAAGCATTTGGATTAAAAATAGTAAGTGAATACGGGGCAACAGAATCAGGTATTATCGCTTTTGAATGCCCTGAAGGAAATATGCATATTAATATGGAGGGGGTATTAGTTGAAGAAATTAATAATGAAATACTAGTTACTAATCTTCAAATGAAATCATTCCCAATTATTCGCTATCAATTAGGTGATTATATAAAATTAGCCACTCGAGATAAAAGCTGCTCTTGCGGAAGAAATCACCTCATCATACAAGAAGTTACCGGTAGAATTGGGAACAATGTTTATGGAAAAGAAAATGTATACCCTAGTCTTTATTTTTACTATATCTTTAAAAACCTAGACAAAAACAATCAATTACAACTTAATTATCAAGTTATACAGGAAAAGAAAGGGGAATTAATTTTTAAAATTGATAGAACTATTTTAGCCAAAGAAAAAGAGTTGTTAATTTTAGAAATTAAAAAATACTTTGGTTTAGATGTTGATTTTAGCATTATAGATAACACCGTAATTAAATCCGAAGGAAAAAAATTAAAAAGTTTTATATCAGCAATACATGAATGATTTAGTATCCATAATAACACCGAGTTACAATTCAGCTCAATTTATAGAAGCAACTATAAAAAGTGTTCAGAAACAGACTCACTCAAACTGGGAGATGATAATCACCGATGATGGATCTTCAGATAATTCGGCAGAAATCATCTCTAAAATAACTCAAAAAGATGACAGAATAAAACTTTTTAAAATTAACAACTCCGGACCTGGAATTGCCAGGAATAATTCCATAAAAAATGCAAAAGGAAATTACTTAGCCTTTTTAGACAGTGATGATTTATGGTTCCCTGAGTTTTTATCTATATCCTTATCAAAAATAAAAAACACAGAAGGCTTTGTGTTTGCATCCTACAAGCGCTGTGATGAAAACACTCTAGAAGAGGTATTTCAAGACTTTATTGTTCCTCATAAGGTAGATTATACTGATATTTTAAAAACAAACTCTATTAGCTGTTTAACTGCTTTTATTGATGTTGACAAATTAGGAAAAGAGTTGATGCCTGAAATAATGTATCGCCAGGATATGGGATTATGGCTGAAATATCTTAAAAAAATAGAGTTTGCAATAGGAATTCAACAACCACTTGCTATTTATCGAATTCGAAAAAAATCACATTCTAGAAACAAAAAAAAATTATTAAAACCCCAATGGTATTTTTACAGGAAAGTAGAAAACATCTCATTCCTAAAATCAATTTATTATATGGTAATGTGGGCTATTAATGGAGTAAGGAAATATTAAAAACAAACTTCTAACCTTATTTAATAAGCCTTTTCATCTCCTTTAAAAAGTTTTACTAGGGTAAGTAAAATGATTTTAACATCTAATAAAACAGACCAATTTTTGATATAAAATAAATCTAATTTTACCCTACCGATAATATCTGAATCACTTTCAATTGCTCCTCTAAACCCCCTTATTTGTGCTAAACCAGTAATACCGGGAATAATGCGATGTCTAGCCATTAATTGCACATTATCTACTTGACCTGAATAGGCTTTATTATATGCAAGCATATGCGGTCTAGGCCCTACAACCGACATATCACCTCTTAATACATTAATAAATTGCGGAAGCTCATCAATACTCGTTTTGCGTAAAAACCCACCTAATTTCGTTACACGATTATCATTTACACTAACATGATTTTGGTCCGGTTCTCCAACTTTAAGTGTTCTAAACTTATAACACATAAACTTTTTATAATCTAAGCCATTTCTTTCTTGAATGTAAAACAGTGATTCTTTGGATTCTATTTTAGTCAGGATATAAAGTAATGGGATTAACCAAGATAATACACCCAAAATAACAAATAAAGAAAACACAATATCAAAAGCTCTTTTTATTAGTCGGTATGAATTTTTATTCAGTGCCAACTCATTCATTGTTAACACTGGGAAATAATCATAATAATCTACTTCAAACCCAGATGATAACATTTGATTAGCGTCCGGAATGAACTTTAATGTTTTGAAATTGGTATTGGAATAGGTAATCAATCTTTTAATTTCTGCTTCAGAAAATTCACTTATAGAACAGTAAATATCATCTATATCTTTTTCTTTTATATACTGAAAGAAATCATCAAAACCACCAAGCTTTTTTGCACTATCAGTATTGGTAAAATACCCCAAATAATTATACCCATAAATAGTCTTTTTTAGGAAAAAAGTTTCTAATGTTTTAGTAGCTTGGTTATTACCTAAAATGACTGTTTTACGTCTATTCCCACCTTTTAATCGGTACCTCTTCAATGCCCAATACATTAAAAATTTAACCAATAGTAAACCCGAAAACAATAGGGTTAAAAAAGAAATTACTTTGGTAATACTCAATATCGTTTGACTAAATCCAAAATATGAAAAATAAATCAAGGAGTATAACAGATATTGCCTTATTGCTATACTTATTATTTTTATAGGACTTGTAAAACGATACACATTGTAATAACCCGTAAAAAAGGAAGTTATCATCCAGCCTATAATTAAAAAAGGGCCAAAATAAAATGAAGAAGCTCTTCCTGGATGTAAAAAAGCAACGAACAATATTAAAATAGAGATATCAGCGATATATAATATCGGCCGTATTAATCCTGAATATCTCCCCTTTTTAAATATCATCAGTATTATAAAACACCAATGCGATACTAGATATCGCATTGGTTATTAGTCAGCAGTAAAAACGAAGTAACTTTTATTTTAGTATGTGCTTCTTAAAATCTTTATGATCTTTTTTAAATAACTCATCTTCAGATAAACTTTTAAAATAATCTAAGGTTAATTTCATTCCTTCAGAACGATCTATTTTTGGCTCCCAATTCAACAATTTCTTTGCTAAAGTAATATCTGGTTGTCTTTGTAGTGGGTCATTTTGAGGCAAGTCTTTATACGTAACCTTCTGTTCAGTACCTGTTAAACGAATAATTTCATCTGCAAAATCTTTGATTGTGATTTCATTCGGATTACCAATGTTTACCGGTAAGCTATAATCACTTAACAGTAATTTATAAATACCTTCCACTTGATCAGATACATAACAGAATGATCTTGTTTGCATTCCATCACCAAAAATAGTTAAATCCTCACCACGTAAAGCCTGACCAATAAATGCTGGAATAACCCTACCGTCATTTAATCGCATTCTTGGGCCATAAGTATTAAATATTCTAACTATTCTAGTTTCTAAACCATGAAACCTATGGTATGCCATTGTAATCGATTCTTGAAATCGTTTTGCTTCATCATAAACCCCTCTTGGTCCAATGGTATTAACATTACCAAAATAATCTTCTGTTTGAGGATGCACTAGAGGATCGCCATATATTTCAGAAGTGGATGCTATTAACATTCTAGCATTCTTTTCTTTGGCTAAACCTAATAAATTATGTGTTCCTAACGAACCTACTTTTAAGGTTTGAATAGGTATTTTTAAATAATCTATAGGACTTGCTGGTGAGGCAAAATGAAGAATATAATGTAATTCCCCAGGAACATGAATAAAGGTAGTAATATCGTGATGACAAAACTCAAAATTTTCTAATTTAAAAAGGTGTTCAATGTTTTTTAAATCTCCTGTAATTAAGTTGTCCATTGCAATTACATGATATCCTTCTTTTACAAATTTATCACATAAGTGTGAGCCTAAAAATCCTGCCGCTCCTGTTATTAAAATTCTTTTTTGCATTAGTTTGCTTGTTTTCTTCCTATTGATACATATTTAATTCCTTCCTTTTCCATATCATTTACATCATATAGATTTCTCCCGTCGAAAATAACGGCATTGTTCAATAGTTCTTTTACTTTATTAAAATTAGGAGTTCTAAAAATACTCCATTCTGTACTTATAATTAATGCATCAGCATTTTCTAAAACATTATACATACTATCTGAAAAAGAAATTTCACTGTTGTACTTGCGCTTTACATTAGGCATTGCCTCTGGGTCAAAAGCAACAACATTTGCTCCTTTACTTAACAACTCATCAATCATATATAGAGCTGGAGCTTCTCTTATATCATCCGTTTCTGGCTTAAAGGCTAAGCCCCATATCGCGATGGTTTTTCCTGCTAGATCATTATTAAAATAAGAGGCTACTTTAGGCAATAAAATAGTTTTTTGAACATTATTCACCTCAATAACGGCATCTAATATTTCAAAGTCATAACCATTATCCCTTCCCGATTTTTGTAATGCCTTAACATCTTTAGGAAAACACGAACCTCCATAACCAATTCCTGGAAATAAGAATCGTTTTCCGATTCTGGAATCAGTCCCCATACCTATTCTTACCTTATCAACATCAGCACCAACTTTCTCACAAAAATTAGCAATTTCATTCATAAAAGTAATCTTTGTTGCTAAAAATGAGTTTGCTGCATATTTAGTCAATTCTGCAGATTTTTCATCCATAATTATAATTGGATTCCCTGACCTTACAAATGGATTGTATAGCTTTTTCATCAACTCAACTGCTCTTTCTGAACTTGAACCTATAACAATACGCTCAGGCTTTAAAAAATCATCAACCGCAAATCCTTCTCTTAAAAATTCTGGGTTAGAGACTACATCGAAGTCAACTTTAGCATTTTTTGCTATGGTTGCCGTAACTTTTTCTGCAGTACCTACTGGAACAGTACTTTTATCTACAATAACCTTATAATCTGTAAGTAACTTCCCTATTTGCTCTGAAACCCCTAAAATATATGATAAATCTGCTGATCCATCTTCGTCTTCAGGTGTTGGCAATGCTAAAAAAACGATATCTCCAAAGGACAATCCTTCCTCAAGTGAGGTCGTAAATTTTAATCTGTTTGCTTTAATGTTTCTTTGAAATAACACATCTAAATGCGGCTCATATATTGGCACATTTCCTTGTTGCATCATAGCAACCTTTTCCGCATCAATATCTACACAGACTACATCATTTCCTGTTTCTGCTAAACAAGTTCCTGTTACTAGCCCAACATATCCTGTTCCTACAACTGTTATTTTCATATTTAAACCTCTTAAATTATAAGGATTTCAAATATAATATATTCTAATGAAGTGTACTCTTTTGACACTTACTAATTCTAATCCAATTTTTCAAAAGTAGAATTCATGCTTTTAAATTCAGGGACTATTTTTTTCATTTGCTCAACAACTCTATTTGCCACATCTTTCCTTGATAAATCACACAATAAACTAATTTGTTCATTTATCTCAACTAAATCCATTCTCTTGTTAAATTTAGTTTTAAAAATCTTAGGGTGCTCTGTAGCAAGTATTGACATTTTATCACTTAGCAGTGTTTCATGCAATTTTTCACCAGGCCTTAAACCTATAAATTTAACTTCAACATTTTTATAAGGGATATACCCTTCAGATATAATCGTCTCGATAGCAAGCTCATAAATGCTCTTAGCCTCTCCCATGTCAAAAACAAAAATATCTCCTCCTTTTCCTAATTTTAGGGACTGATGTATTAGCTCTATTGCTTGGCTTATCGACATAAAAAATCTCGTGGCTTTTTTATCAGTTATAGTGACCAACCTATTTGATTTTATTTGTCTTTTAAATAAAGGAATAACCGAACCATTTGATTCTAAAATATTCCCAAAGCGGTTAATTATAAAATTCGTTTTAGACAACGACTCATTGCTTAATGCTAATAAATACTTTTCCCCTATCAATTTTGACGCCCCCATAACACTACTAGGATTGATAGCTTTATCTGTAGAGATATAAATAAACTTTTCCGCATTATATTCAACGGAATAATCTGCTAATATTTTAGTACCTAAGATATTATTAAAGACAGCTGAATGAGGGTTTTTTTCTAGGACAGGCACATGTTTATATGCTGCCGAATGAAAAACTACTTCTGGTTTAACTCTTTTAAAAACAGCTGCAATACTGCTTAAATTTGTAATGTCGGCAAGGATGTATTCGACATGTAAAAAAGTTTTAAAATTTAATACTATTTCTTGTTCTAACTCATATAGTGGTGTCTCTGAACTATCAAGTAAAATAACTTTTCTTGCTTGTTGATTTATAACATGAAAACTTAGAGCTTTTCCAATAGTTCCTGCTGCCCCAGTAATTAAAACACATTTCCCTTTTAACATATAATTAAATCTTTTGTTCTTGACAGATTAACAAAACTGTTTAAGATTTTTTTTAATCCTAAGCTTTTCCAACGCTGTTAAATTTGATCCCGAAGGTAAACATAAGCCTGTTTTAAAAAATTGCTCACTAATTTCTTGTCCATAAAAATCAGCTTCTTTAAAAACTGGCTGCAAATGCAATGGTTTCCATAAATCTCGAGATTCAATATTATCCTTTAGCAAACTTGACTTTATATCTTCTTTTGAAAACCCAGTAACTTTTTCATCAACTAAAATACAACTCAACCAATGATTAGACTTATAATCAGCACTTGGTTCTGATAAAAACTTCACACCTTTAATATTCTTAAATAATTGTTTATAAAACAAATTCACTTCTTGACGCAAGGAAATATGTTTCTCTAGCACATCCATTTGACCACATCCAATTGCAGCCGAAACAGTACTCATCCTATAATTATACCCTATATGAGAATGTTGATAATAAGATGCTTTATCCTTTGCTTGAGTAGCATAGAAAATAGCCTCCTCTTTTTTTTCTTGATCTTTACAAATTAGAGCTCCACCTCCTGAGGTTGTTATCATTTTATTACCGTTAAATGATAAAATACCATAATCTCCAAAAGTACCACACATTTGATTTTTATATACTGATCCCATTGCCTCAGCTGCGTCTTCTATGAGGATAATTTCATGTTTTTTGGCAATTGTTATAATCTCATCAATTTTAGCAGGCATCCCATATAAATGTACAAATATAATTGCCTTAGGTTTTTTACCTTGCCTTATTTTATCCTTAATAGCCCTTTCAAGATGTTGTGGACACATATTCCAAGTATTCTTTTCACTATCAATAAAAATAGGATTAGCACCCACATAAACAATCGGGTTAGCTGACGCGCAAAAAGTAAAACTTTGACAAATCACTTCATCATCTTGTTTAACTCCTGCCAAAATTAACGCCAGGTGGATTGCTGCCGTACCAGATGATAACGCAGTAACTTTTGACTTTTTTTGCAAATAACGTTCCAACTCCTCTTCAAAACGATTTATACTTGGCCCCACTGTCGAAATCCAATTTTCAATAAATAGTTCCTCTATATTTCGTAACTCATTTCCTCCCATGTGAGGAGAGGATAACCAAATTTTAGGATTCATAATTTAAGTAATGTTTGAACAATGTAATATAAATCTCTCCCAAAACTATATTCTTTAATGTACTTTCTGTTTATTGATACTTTTTTAGGCCAAATCACTTCCAAATTGTACTTTTCAGGGTTTTCTTGTTCCCCTAAAAGAAACGTTTCATTCCTGAAAAATATGGACGCTGGGCCAGTTATCCCAGGTCTTACAGACAAAATAATTTTATCTTCTCCTTGTAATTGATCTGCGAAACCAAGAACGTCTGGTCTTGGACCAACAAAGCTCATGTCTCCTTTTAGTACATTCATTAATTGTGGTAACTCATCTAACTTGTACTTTCTTAAAAACTTACCAAAAGAAGTTAACCTATTGTCATGAGTAGTAGTAACAGTAGTCAATATACTTTTGTTTGACTTCATTGTTCTAATTTTGTAAATTTGAAAAAAAAATGCATTTTTCCCAACTCTTGCCTGAGAGAACAAACCCATTTCTCCAGTATCAATAGTCGATACAATTATTAATATTATTATAACCCACCAAAACACCAACAAAAACAAGAGAGCAAAAAATAAATCAAAAACACGTTTTATAACTTTATTGGAGTTATCCATATTAATACGCTTTATCCTCCCCTTTTACTACATTAGTGACTGTTTGCAAAACAATTTTTAAATCTAATAAAAAAGACCAATTTTCAATATAAAACAAATCAAACTTAATTCTATTTATTATATCTGAATCTGTTTCTATTTCTCCTCTATACCCTTTAACTTGTGCCAGCCCAGTAATTCCTGGTTTAACAAAGTTTCTTACCATAAACTTCTTTACTTTTTTAGCATATTTTTCGTTATGTTTGATCATATGTGGTCTGGGACCTATTACAGACATATCTCCATTTAACACATTAAAAAATTGAGGTAACTCATCGATACTAGTACTACGCATAAATTTCCCCATTTTAGTTACCCTAATATCATTCCTTGTTGCTTGTTCAGAATTAGCTTCATTATTCCTCACCATTGAACGGAACTTATAACATGAAAATTCTTTATTGTTTATTCCGTTTCTTTTTTGAGAAAAGAAAATTGAGCCTTTGGATTCAATCCTAATACAAATTCCCAACAGAGGCACCAACCAACTTAAAATAAAAACAATTATAATTGATGCAAAAACAATATCAAACAACCTCTTTACAATCATGTTTATTGAACTTTCTAAAGGAATGTTTCTTAATGACAAAATGGGTATATACCCATAGTATTCATAATACATTTTCTTAGAAAACACCTCTTTATGGTCTGGTATAAACTTAACCTTTTTAAGGTTATCATCAGCAAACTCTATAATTTTATTAATCTGAACACTATTCAAATCGGATATCGAACAATAGATTTCATCAACTGACTCTTCTCTGATATAAGCTAGGCAATCATTTAAAAAAGAATCATTCTCTTTTTTTAAATTAAAAATTTTCTTTAATATATAGCCATACTCTGGGCCTTCTTCAAAAAAACTCTGTAATGCTAGGGTACTTTTAACATCACCAAAAATGACCGTGTTTCTATAATTTCTTCCAAACTCAGACCTATAAATTTTTAATAAGTAATGTTTGGTATATTTGGATATACTTATAAGAATGAATATAACTATAATATCCTTAAAAACATTATTTCTAGAAATTACTAATTCATTACACACCCCAATAGCAGCGAAAATTGCTAATGAAAAAAACAGAAATTGTCGTAATAACAACCTTCCTATAGTAATCATTTTTGTATAACGATGTACCTCATAATACTTAACATAAATAGCTATTAGTACCCAAAGTAATGATATTGAAAACAAAATAAAGGCATTAAATTTACCTTTAAAAAAAAATAACGAAACACATATAATAATACTCAAATCTATAAAAGCCATAATAGATTTTAAATATTTTGAATATCCCTTATTACTTATATTTGTTGATTTCTTGTTCTCCATATATCTGTCATCAAAAAGCAAATTTAATAAAGTTAATCGCTATTTACACCAAATTCCTTGTTATGTTAGTTTTAAATGAGCAACACCTTTTCTCATCATAAACTTAAAACAGTTTTTCTTTTAATACTAGTAATATAAACTTTGTATTGCCTATAACATATCTTTTCCACATTCTTTTAGGCTCTTGAATAAGCCTATGAAACCATTCTAAACCACTATTTTGCATCCACAAAGGCGCCCTTTTCACTTTACCTGCAACAACATCAAAACTGCCACCTACTCCCATAATAAAGTTTACATTAGTGAGTATTCTTTTATAATTAAACAAAAAATTTTCTTTAGCAGGGGAGCTTATAGCAACAAAAAGTATGTCTGCACCACTATCAGCAATATCTTTTGCTATTTTAGGCTCTTCATCTTTATCGAAATAACCATTTCTATATCCAGCTATTATATTTCCACTGTACTGCTTTGAATACTTATCTACTACTTCTTTAACCACCTCTTCAGTGGCTCCAAGGAAAAATATTTTCAGTCTTTTATCATGAGCCATTTTTACTAGATTTATCATTAAATCTATTCCTGCAACACGCTCTTTTAAAGGCTTTTTTAAAACTCTAGAAGCCCAAACAACAGCTTGGCCATCCGCATTTATTAAATCACTATCGTTTACACTTTTACGAAGTTGTAAATCCTTTTGCATAGCAACTATTTTACCCGCATTAACAACAACATGATGTAATTGTTGTTTACTTGTAATGACACCCTCAATCTTACACAATGTTTCCTGCATTGTTAGATTATGAATTTTTGTATTTAAAATATTAATTATCTTCATCTACTTTTAAATCTAAAAAATAATAACTCAACGCATAAAACATCCAAGACTGTGCCCATCTAATATAAGGAATTTTAGAAGTAATATATTTCTTTTTTTGGTAATAAAAATACCCCTCATTTGATTGCATATTATCAATAGTCCACCCCAATACTCTATTTATTAAATCCTTATTCTGTTTAAGCTTATCCAATTTTCTTAACGTAACAATTAATTGAGCTGGTGCATGTATATCAATTGGAAAAACCTTGTTATTATAGTATTTACAAACACCTTCTTCCGTGAAAAAATTATCTAAATAATACTTCAACCCTAATTCAATATTTGAATTAAAAGACTGATCACCCGATTTTTTTTGATAAATATAAATACATTCTAAGTTATAACCAGTGTGAAAATTATCTATCCATTGATGAAAAGGTAAAGTTCCATATGCCCAAGCCCCATCCCCTCTTTGTTTATTACAAACATAAGAAACAATTTTTTTTGCATTAACTAACAAATCCTCTTCTCCTGTATATTCATAAATCAAACAAAGTAATTTCGCTCCTAATAACCCTGCATTATATACTTGGGTTTTATCTAGTGGCGAATAAGACAGAGTGAAATTTTTGTCCTCATCATATGACTTGTTTAAATCATTCAAAACAAACTTTGAGCAACTAATTGCTGTATGCAAAAACGCTTGCCTTTTAGTTATTTTATAGGCTTCCAATAAGGACTCACCTATAAATGTTGTTGCTACTACCGTAGGAGTATATTTGGGCTGAAAAAAAGCTCTCGCCTGCCAATCAAAATTATAGCCCCAGCAAGCTCCAGAATACCCCTTAGTTTGTAGTGAAATTAATTTTTCAGCTAAAAAATTTATCTTAGTTAAATACTTTGTATTTTTTTCTACTTTATATAAATTACAATAACCAATTAAAAAAAGGCCTAAGCCCTTTGGGTTATAGTCTTTTTTTACGCCTACTAATTTTCTAAGATTTATAGGATTTCTTTTAAACAATTGAATCCAAGCTAACCTAATAAACCTAGATTTTCCAAGCGGTGTTTTTTGCATTACCCAACTATTAAGACCATCATAAGGATCCCAGCCTTTAAATTGCTCCTTTTCACAATAGGCTATTAACTTACTAAAACTATGTTTTATTGATCTCATAATTTAAACTCATAATAATTTTATACAACCAAAAATCACCAATATATCTACATTTTGTACAAAATCATTGTAAAAACATATATTAATATACTCAATTAACTAAAGTTTCTAATAAAAGAAATTTACCGTTTTTTTTCTTAATCAACTCATTTACCTTAACCATCTTAATTAAGGTATTTGACGCCATTCTTTCTTTAAAATGATTCAATAATTTAGTTTCTATTAAACTATTGAACTTATCATTAGGTATTATTCTAATTTCCAGCTCCCCTTTTTTACCCTGAAAATACTGTAAACCATCAATGTAGTTATAAAGTTCATCATGTAAATTCAAAGCTGTAGGTGTCACAAAAGAATTATCTTCATTATAAATTTTCATTTCTTCCCAACGCCCCTGTATGCCATTAAGAACTCTTGGCATCCCTTTTTCATATTGTAAATATGAAGAATAATCTCCTGTTCTGTAACGTAATAGAGGCATTCCATAGTTATCGAAAGTCGTCCCAACTATTTCACCCAACTTTCCAACCTCCTTAATAACTTCACCTTTTTCATCCACTAACTCTAAATAACCATATTCTTCAATTATCTGATACTCATTTTTCCCTTTAAAATCTACAGCTAAAATAAGTTTTTCACTATGCCCATAAATAGAAAGAACTGGTAATTTCAAATCATCAACCAATAACTTTCTTTGATGCTTTAAAAAAACCTCAGAACTTAAAAAAACGCCTTTTATAAATGAAAGGCTTAAATTCTTATTTTTTAGATAAACAACAAAATTATAAATTGAAGATGGATATCCTTGAATATATTCAATCTCAAATTTTAAAAGACTCGCATATATTTTTTGATAATAACTCTCGTTATTTTTAAACCCATCAAAGATTAATTCTTTTGTAATTGGGTTTATTTTATATATTTTATCCTTTGGCAATCTCTCGTTTCTCAAAACAGCTCTTAAATGCTGTTTATAGCCTAATCCCCCCCATATTTTATGATAAAAAGCATATTCTTTTTTAAATCTATTTTTAGGTACATAAAAACGAGTGGGCGCTCCTGAAGTCCCACCCGTAGTCATTATATCATAATTCTTTTTATAATAATTATCTGATATTAAATTCTCAAAATCATTCCGTAAAACCTCTTTATCAAACGGTTTTAATTTTTCTTCAAAAATCAATACATCCTTAATTTCTCCGAGAGCATTTTCTTTATAGTAAGCTGTGTTTTTAATCACACTATTTACAATTAAAAATAACTTTTTTGTATCTGGGCTTTCTCTAAAACTACCAGATTCGATAATCCGTGCATACTCCTTTCCAAAAATCAATTTAAATGAAGGAAGTACTTTTGTCAAGAAAATGGCAATTTTCTCATTACCCATTATTCGTTTATTTATAAAGATTACCACATCTTTTAATATTGACATCTACTATTTTTTTTTATTCGTAAATTACTATTTCTTTATTCTTTTTAACACATCAAACACTCTAATTCCTTCCACGTTATTAAAAGTATGCATTCCAATAACCCCTTCTTCATTTGGAATTATACATGACACATCTTCTTCCTTAAAAGCATTATTATTCAATTCTGTAACCCTATGAATATTAAACCCATACCCATAAGTATTAGCTCCATTTTGTGACACCCTAAATAAATCTCCTTTAGTATTTTTAAAAAACGGACCTCCTTGTCTGGAGTTTTCAATATCATTTTTAACTGTCTTTTTATTATGTTTCTTCCAACTACCGTTTACAGGGTCATCGGAGTAAAAGATATTTAATACATTATCATACATTCCATTTTCAAATTCTTTTATAGATGTAAACAGCCACCATTTTTTATTATGGTATGTTATCGTTGTATCAACAGCTTTTACCTTATCGAAGATTGTTTTTTCAAACTTCCATTCATACGGAAAATCTTTTGCTTTATACAGATCAACCGAATTATTATGAGAGGTTTCTGGTATCATATAATAATTACCCTCATATTTAAACACAAATGGGTAAGACATATGATAATCATTTGTTATTATTTTTTTTGGCTTCGTAATCATACCATTCTTGTGTATTTCAAAAACAGATATATAGCCTTTATTATTAGCATACAGCAATTCTTCAATAAACACATAATAAACTTCTTCTTCTAAAACCACTATAGGATCAGCCCAAAATCTATCTTTCGGCGGAATTATTTTCTTCGCTCTTTTATCACAAAAGTATTTAGCCCCCCCCTCTTGAACAAAATCATAAGCAATCAGCCATTGATCAGTATAAAAATAAAAATCTATTATTTTTTGATAAAACCTATTACAATATATTAAAATTGATTTTAAACTCAATATTGTACTCTCTACCTCAATTTCAGCTTTACAATTACTTAAATCATTTAAATTATTTTTTAAAACCCCCAAAAAAGTGTCCATTACTAAATCGATGTTCTTAGATACCGAAATTGGGTCAAATCTTAATGACGTTGTAAATTCCCTATTCTCTATTTTAACTTTTAAGAAAACTTTTTTATATGATGATAATATTGTACTTTTTATTACTTCGCTGAAAACATTAGAATTATTATTAACACTTAACCTATATTGATAAATAACTTGCCCTCTAACTAATTCATTTGAAAAATTAAAAATACACTGTGTGTTTTCATTTAAACTTATCTCCTCAATACTATTTACAAAAAACTTTCTATCTATTTTTTCTGTCACTTTCAACCTATTCCCTCCTTTAAACAATTTTTGATCTAGTTTAAAAAAAAGATTCTGAAAGAAACTTACCTTTTCATTGTTTAAAACATAGACATCAAGAATATCTTCTTTATTTCCGATTTTGTTTATCCAATTTCCTAACAAACTTTGAGGAATAACCACGGCATACCTCATTTCTTTAAAAGTATTTTACCCACTTGAAATATTTTATCATACCAGTTTAGAAGTCGATATTTCTTAGATTCTTTATTATTCATATTGAAACGATACATTGATATAAAATCATTAGTCATTTGAAATTTCCATGGATACCTTCCTCCACCAAAATCAAAAATTACGTATGGGCTTTCTTCACTAAAAAAATATTTCATTGCTTCCATATAAATAATATCCCCAGGGCTATATTTTTCATATCTTGTATTATATGAATTATTCCAAGCATGTATGTTTCCTTCATGTATGAAACAAGTAACATATGATATTATATCGTTCTTGTTTTCAAGACAAAATGTCAATGTTTTTTGACCATGAGAATAAATAGATTCTAAAAAAGTCATTGTTTCTGGTTGTTCAAAAAGGCTTTTTCTTTTTTTTCCATCTTGATTTCTTTCAATATGAACTTCACTTATTCTTTTTAATACATCATCTTCATTACCTTGATAGATATTAACTTGTACATCAAAGTTTTTACGCAGTTTATTATAATAATTATTTACATTTTTTCTAATATGATGCTTTTTATAATTTAAAAAACCATCATGCTTCTTTCTTATTACAATGGGGTTTTCTCCAAAAAACAACATATTACTATTATAACTAGACGATCTTAATAAAAAATTAAACAAAACGGATCCTTTATTCAAATGCGTTAAATCAACTTTATCCCATCCTCGAAATTTATTAATTGTCTCGAATATTTTTGTTATAATTGATTTAGGGTTCGGTCTCGTCTCAATTAAAAAATTTAAAAAATCTCCTTTTCCTAAAAACGATAATTTCTTATACCAAAAAGTACCCAATACTTTTTCATTAGTCACCATCAATGGTGCAATACCTATTATTTCATTTCGTTCTGAAACACAAACAATATAAATCTTTTCAATTTTCGATTGATTATTAATTAACCATCGATATACATATTGATACGTATTATAAAAAGTAACATTTTCAGATATTTTTTCCAGACGTTCCCAACTTTCCTTTATCGTTTCTAATCCTTTAATGTCATTTATTACATTTACTTCCATTATTACGGTATCTAATTAAACTATTTTTAATGATCGTATAAATTATTCCTTAAATTAACGGGGAAACACCAATTGACATTACTTTGTTAAAATTAAATTTACTTAAATTATTAATCGCTATTTCATTATCATTCATAATTGCAATAAATATCTCTTCGATATTATTATTCACACAATAATTTATCCGATCGTAAAATATCCTTTTATGTAACCCCATACGCCTATATTTTGGTACACAATGATCATCGAAAAAATAGGCTTGTTCAGGATTAAGGCCTTTCTTATATTGCGCATCCGTAAGTTGAATCATTTTTAAATCAATCCAAGAAAGGTAAGCTATTTCGTCATTAACAATGTCTAAAACAGCATATCCAACAAACCTATCTTTCCTCTCTAATCGATATTCAATATTTTTTTCGAAATGAATACTAGACCTATGTATATTTGCATAATTCCTTAATTGCTGCTCGTAAGTTTTACTAACTTTTATTACCTCAAACATATTATCAATTTCTACAGCTAGTAAAGGTTGTTCTCTAGATGTTTTCATTAAATATATATTCTGCTTATAATATATCTTCCTTTTAAGCTTAAGAAATATCTTATAAACCAGTGCAACAATCCTTTTTGATAAAGGGTAAGTTTTTCTGATTATATCCGTCATTCCATTTAATAATTTTAGTTGAAATTAATTATTATGAATTTTCAACAATTATATTCTCCAAACTTATAACAGTTTTAGAAATAATTACCCCAGTACCATATCACAAAAAACACACATATATCATTGTATTTTCAAAGCTCGCAAATATAATTTTTTAAAACTTTAACTTGATCTAGTTTTTATAATAAATTAATCACCTCTAAAAATATAATAAGCCCCATCCTAAAGGCTTTTGAATTAATCAATTTTTATTATAAAAATTTAAAAGTTTATCAAACACAATATCCTCATCAAACAACTGAAACTTATCACGTGCGTTTTTTGAAAATGTTTTGTAATTAACTGTGTTAAAAAAAAGAATAGCATTTAACAATTCATCCTTTTTACCTTGATTAATCAAAATTCCATCTTTCTCGTTTTCAATAATTTCAGAAAGAGAAACAAGATTTGAAGAAATAACAGGTTTACCGCAACTTATAGCCTCTATTACTATACCAGGATAACCTTCATTAACATGTAACGTAGGAAGAATCAACACATCATATTTTGAAAGTGTAGGTATGACTTTATTTGGGGATAAAACCCCTTTATAAGAAACATTTTCCTTATTAAAATATTCCACTGACAACCCTTTACTATCATCTATCGGGCCATAAACATCCAAAGAATATTCTTCCGGTAATTTTTCAATAACCTCTACTAATAATTTTATCCCTTTTTGCTCAGTAACTCTAGATATAAAAACAAAACTCCTTGAAAACTCTTTTGGTAACTCTTTCTTCTGTTTTTTTCTTGCGTTAGGAAACCAAATAATATTTTTACTATTATTCAGTTCTAATTCAAAAAAACTAACCTGCTCCTTGGTTTCTAACAATATCAAATCAGCCTTAAATATCGTTTTTCTTAACCAAAACCTAAACCATTTTGGGTAAGTAGAATATTTTTTATGAAAAAACCCCCCGTAGAAGTGACAAACGGTTTTTTTATGAAAAATCTTAGCGAGAATAATTATAAATGGTCCAAAAACAACCCTAAAATCTCTTGTAGCATGCATACTTATAGTATCATACTTATATAGAATAAAGGGACACTTTAATAAAAAAAAGATATAATCTAATAGCTGAAACTTTGGCCTCCAATTTTTTCTTAACGGATAATACTTCACATTAGCACCATTCCTTTTCAAAAAAACCAAAAGATTATAATTAAGAGTACTAGCTCCTCCAATCGATCTCTTATCTTTCGTTGGTATATTCCCTATAAATAACACCATACTTTTGCCCACTACTTTAAAAAGTGATAAATAATAGTTCTAGTTGAAAAGAAAATCATCAAACAAAAAAAATCTATTCCTAATTATTGATGGCATAACAACTCAATTAAAAAAAAGAAAATGATTCTTAATGCTCTAATTTATCTATTTTAAGAACAGTTACTAGAAATTTGAATCTGCATTATACAAGTCTATTATTTCTTTTTCAGATAGCGCTCTAGAATAAATTTTAAGATTTTGCAATGTACCATCGAATTGGTTTCTAAACTCATCTCCTGAAGGGAATGCACCAAGATACACTTCATTTCCTTGAATTGAATGAGGACTCAAGTTTTCGTATTCAGCATATAACTCCGACTCTACATAAAATTTAATTTTATTATCTTCAAAATTTATTGATACAGAATAAAAAGTTTCAGAACTTAAAACAAATGAATCATAATACATACTAGAATATCCCTTTTGCATATCAAATTCTTCTGCCCATAACACTTGATTCCCATAAACTCCGGATAATTTTTTCGATGGTAAATAAACAAACAACGGAGCTTTAGAAGGGGAAGAGTATTTGCCTTTGTATAGGAATAAGGCCTGAGGCTTAGTTCCATCTTCACTAATAAATTTAAACCTAAAACTAACATTAAAGTTCTTTGAGAAATCTAATTTTACTTCTGGTATTTTTATGTAAGAATCACTTTTGACATCAAACTTAGCTCCATCATTAGAAAATCCCACATTAACATAGGAAGCATTTTTAATGTCCTCCTTAGTTAAGGAACTCTCCAAAACTAAATAATCTTCTTTATTCCCAACTTTCTCTTTCTGAATCGAAACATCCTCAACTACTTTCTTATTTTCTTTAGATTCTTGTTTACAAGCAGTAAAGCTCATAAAAACTAAAATTAGTATTACAACAGATCTAAACATCATATTTGTTTTTATATACATTATTAATAATAGCAAAAATAACAATTGATAGAAAAAAACGCAGGATAATACAATAAATTTCTGATAATCATAGCAAAATAATAGTATTGCACTACACTATTAATCCTAACACATATTTATTTTATTTCTTTAAATCACGCCTTCAGAAGAGATTTACTATAAAAACACTTCAAAACAAAACACTCCAGTCCTCGACTAAAAACAATAGCGCTTGTTTCAAGAATACATCTTTTATATTTTTTTAGTTTATTTAATAGTCTCACTTTCATACTATTTTAAAACATTTGAAAGCAAGTCTCTTTACATTTTGGAATAATTACTCTACACTATTAACACTAGATGATAATATAGGCCTCTCTTTTGTTTGTGTGTAAACATAAGCCAACACAATAAATATAACATAACCTGCAAGAGGCCTTACAAATATTCCATTACTTATTACTCCTGATACAAAACAACCAATAAGAATTGCAGCATATAATATATTCACTTTTTTGTTTAAAAAAATCAGCCTCATTATAGTTAAAAAATAGAACCCTAAATAAATTATACCATTCTCAACTAAAAATGAAATTACATCACTATGTGAACCTTTTTTTTCCCACCACCAAACTTTAGTTTCAATCAAATCTGAACCAAAACCTCTACCAAATAACCAATCAAAAATTCCAAATGTTGATAATTGTTTAATTTTCTCCGCATACATATCGGTTCTTCCGGATGAGAATTGATTTAAATCTAATGCTGAAATAAACAAGGCAATAAATATTAATATTAATGGCGTGAAAATTAAAACTTTAATAAACATCAGCTTGAAAAAATCTGAAATAAGAAATAACATTGTTAGTATATATAATAAGTACATTAAAAGTGCTGTTCTAACATTGTAACCAAAATACAGAAATACAAAAGACAATAACAAAAAGCCTATCAACAACATTCTTTTTTCACTTTTATAGATAAAATAACCAATAGCTATACAAACAGAAACTAAAACATAACTATGTGTATGCGACCCACTAAAAAAAATAGGTAAATATTTTTTTAACCTATTAATACTGGGGTCAAAAAATAATAATCCAATAATAGTTAAGATTAAACAAATGATTACCGTCCTTTTTACAATAATTTTAATAGATAAATCATATTTATTGTGATAAATAATTAACGCTAGAAATAGGTAAATAGGGGTGAAAATCTTTAGCGTAAAGTTAATCGAATCGAATATAGAAACCTGATTAAAAACACTTGTAACTAAATTTAGTCCAAACATTATGATAGAAAGAAAAAACACATCAATAATTTTACCTAGAAACCTATAATTAAGAAGAATAAAAAAAATTAAAAGAGGTAAAAGGAGAAATTCAATAGTATTCGAGATATTTTCAGGAAGACCAAGTAGGTTATTTTTTACAGCATTAGGAATTAGATGTCTTTGAAAATATGATAATTTAACCGACAAATATGATAATGCAAGTTTTATCCATACCAATAAAATTATGATATTAAAAACAGATTTGGTTTGATTAAATTTCAAAGAAAATTTCATTTGACATAAAAAAAATGATGAACTTATATTTTTTTTCTCAACTCCAAACAATGGAGGATAGGTTTAATATTATATGTATATTCTTTAAATCATTTTTAAATTCATTTTATTAGGTTCCTCAGCTTTTACTATTAAAGCAAAAATAGCCAATGCCATATAAACAACCGATGGAAAATAGAAAAAATCACCTCTTAACATAATAATCAAACCAATAATACACAACATAAATTTCATCTCTAACTTTTTAATCTTCGGGAAATTATGTACAAAAATATAACCAAACAAACCACCTCCAACTACACCAAAAGTAATTAGTAAATCAATAATCGCTACCTCAGTTAATCTAGGAACATGTTCAATACCTCCAAACAAATAATTCATTAATTTATATTTTTCTTTAACAATTAACAAAACATCTGTAACCAAATGATCTCTATAAGAAAAAAAAGCAGTTACTACTCCGTGAGTTTCAAAAACTTCTTTTAATACTGGGTTTAAGCTAATAATTACTTTAAAGATTACTACAGCAATTACAATAGATATTGTTACAAAAAAACCAAAAAACAATTTTAATTTTTTAATCCGATTTGTATTAAGTATCGCTTTTCCGATTAAAAACAAAGTAACAAGAAACAAGAACAAATATGACGATTTACTCCCTATAAATAACAAAGCCATAATTACATTTAACAACAACAAGTAATTATATTTAGATTTTCTCTTAAGAAAAAATAAAATAAAACCAAACATATAAAAATAAGTAGCAACAGAAGTACTTTTAAACAAACCACTATATCCAAAACGGGTCCCGTGGATATAAGTTTTAAACAAAGGGGTTCCATAAAAAGATCCGACAACAATTAAAACAAGATTAATCCACAATATCACTTCTAGAGTTGTCTCAAGATATTTATAGACTATTTTTTTATAAAATTTAAAAAAGAAAAAACTCACAATAATCCCAAAAAAATATTGACCTTGAATATATAATACCGAATACCTTACCCTTTCATCTATATTTATAATACTAATAATGCTACATAGCACAAGTAAAAAAAAAATCACACATGTTTTTTTATAATCAACAAGTTTTAGAGAAAAACACGAAAAAGAAACCAATGAAATCCCAATAATTAGCTTTAGTAAAAAAGAATATCTAAATAAATCAATATTATTAACTACTGAATACTTATAATAAAAATCTGTAACAACTACTAAAACAAAATATAACGAGAGTAGTATTGATAATAACTTTTCTTTTTCCATTATGAATTAAGTTTTTAATAATCTTTGGTTTTCTTTTTTTTATTACCAAAACTTATTAATAATGCTATTAATAACGAGGTGAAAACCACCCCTAAGGAGCGTTCAAATATTGACTCGGTAATACATGCTAAAAACAATCCGGTTAAAATAAATAAAATAAAATAGTTTTTCACTTTATAAGTTAACCAAAACAAGTTTCCAAAGAACAAAAAATACACAAAACCTCCTATTATTCCATAAGTACTCAGGTATTCGAAAAACTGATTGTGCGCATTAAAATCTTGATCGTAAGCAACCATATCTTTATTTTTTTTAAACAATTCCTTCCTGTGCTTACTCTCCCCAGCAGTCCCATATCCGAATACTGGACTTTGTATAAACACTTCATAAGAAGCACTCAATCTATCAAACCTATCATCTTTCTTACTAAATTCCGTATCTTTCTCTAAAAAGTTTAAGCTATTAAATAACCTATCTCGTAAATAATTATTTTTTATATTATATGCTAAAAACCCTAGGATTAAAACAGCTAAAAACAACCCTATTAAAATCTTCCATTTTTTTACATAAATCAGATAAGTCGTTCCCGAGAAAATAAAAAATAAAATTGACATTCTAGATAGTAGATGAAATAAAAAAAATGTTAAAACTAATACAACAAATACCGTTAGCGTTTTATGTGTGTGTTTTAAATATGTTATTTGGGTTATCAAAAAACCTATGGATACATAGATAAAAATTGAAAGGTACGTTGCGTGCAACCCTAAATATTTGACTAATTTATGGTGAGAATGAAGTGCTCCAAATAAATCACTTAAAGGTTTTTTTAAATAAAAAATTTCTTTAATAGTATGTCCCCAACTAAAAAAAGAAACAAATAGACAGCCTAGAACTAAAGCATACCCCATTTTTTTATAGTTTTTGTTTACAATTTCGGGTTGAGAAATTGCAATTATTGGAATCAATAAAAATGGAATAGCTCTAACAGTATAATCAATTCCTTTCTTCAATTCATCTGTATATAAAAGCCCTAATGCATTGAGCCAAAAAGGGAGTGTCAACAAAATTATCTGAATTCTATTTTGTTTTAATCGCTCCCACCTATTTCCTTTATCAATGTCAAAAAAAAGAATAATACTAAAGATTACAAATAATCCAAGAAAAATATTATTTAACTTCAAATTAATTGGCAAAAACAAAACAGCCAATATTATAAAATAATTATTAATCCGATTAATTAGTTTCATAACGATTATCTGTTTATTAAGATATTGAAAAGCAATAGTACTGGTATTATGTAAAGAATAAAATTGCACACAATTATAAATCTTCTTTTTAATATTCATTAAACAATATGTTTGGAGCTCTAACAAAACCCTTTGTTTAAATGTTAAATACGTTAACCCTTTCTTTTAGATTATCTTAAAGCTAAAAAAACATCAAATCTATTGGTTTATTATGAATTAGTGTTATTTTCTAAAAAGAATGTTCATGTTAAAGAAGCATTAGAATAGCCTTCAATTCATGTCATAACACCTCCAAATGAAGGACCTGATATTTAGGAGGAGTTGAACCTTAATTAAACTATTCTAAGTATCTAAGAATTCTAGCAGGTACTCCAGCAACCACAGCATTGTCTGGTACACTTTTTAAAACAACAGCGTTTGCTCCAACAATAACATTATTACCTATTGTTATATCTCCTAAAACTTTTGCTCCAGTTGCAATTTTAACATTATCACCAATAACAGGAACATTAACAAAGCCCTCTTTACCACCAATGACAACACCCGAACCTATTAAGACATTTTTTTTTATCACACTGTCCTTATGAATAATTACACTTATACCTCCATAAGCAAACCTAGTTCCACTTCCTATTGAACACTGATATGGAATTGAAGAATTATAAATAAAAAAAATAAATAATTTAATGACCTTAGGTAAGATTGGAACTCTATATCTAAATAATAGATTTGATATATAATATAAATAATAAGCGTTTAACATAATTTTTTCATGAAATTATTAGTAAATAAGTAAGATATTATAGATTGAATTATATAACCAAAAACCACACCCCAAATACCAAAATAATAACACAAAGCAATTAAAACTGGTACTATTGTTATTAATACATAAAACGATATTTTAAAAGAGATTTCTAGACGACCTAAACCAATAAAAGCCGGCCCTTTTAATACGAATGCACTATTTATTAACCAGCCAAAGAGAAGTACTCGAAAATAAGGCATTGCTATATTATATTTACCCGAAAATAGGATATCTACAATAAAAGGTAAAATAATTTGAGCTCCTATAAAAATAAGTAGCGCCATTAAAAAGTATTTTTTTTCATAACTACGCAATGTTGTAAAAAAACTTGATTTATCTGCAGATAGTTTAGAAAAATTTGGAAGCACAAATTGTTGTACACTGCTAGAAACAACACCCAACCCTTGTATTAAAATGAGCGCAAAACTGTATTGCCCAAAAAGTTCACGATCCAGAATAAAATAGTTCGCTATAAAAAACCCAGCATATACCCGTAACTGGTCAGAAACCTGACCAAAAAAATTAAACTTCGAAAGAGTTTTTATTCGGTTTACAAGTTCGTTTTTTACATCCAAATCTTTTAAAGAATTTTTAAATATATCGTCCTTTAAAAGATATAATAAATACAATAAAGTAACTATAAAACCTAAAACTACACCTAAGACGTATCCTTTTAATAAGTAGAAATATGTAAAACCAATAATAAAACCAACTGATAATATTTTAGTCCAAAACTGGATAGCACTAACCTTTTTAAACTGCTCTAAAGCTTGATAATAACGCACCATGATTAACGAAATCGGGCTTGCCAATAATACAATTGAAAAAGCTGGAAAAAACGAGTTTATTTCGGAATCAGAAGATAATAACCCAAAAAAAGAAAGTATGTTAAGAATCGTAAAGACGCTTAGAGAAAAAAGAAATGATTTTTTTAATGAATATTGTAAGACAAATTTTTTCTTTATTTGAACAGAAGTTTCTGGAACAAGTTTTAAAACTGCTACAACCAAACCTCCTCCTGAAATTATTGAAAATACATCTATAATGGTCTGAAGTACTTTAATTCGCCCTAAATCTTCTGGTAACAATAATCCCGCTACTAGCATTTGTGAACCAAACACCATAAACTGAATTAAAAAGTTTGAAAAAAACAAATGAAAAAAGCCCCTGTCCAAAAGTTTTTTAACTTCATTAAATAAGGGTTTCATAAATAACTTTTCTAAAATTTTTAATTTGAATTTTTTCAATCTCATCAACATAATTTATTTGTAAAACAGACTTTTTCCCATGGTCAAATCAAAATTACAGGTAAAAATATTGCAAAATCTATAGAATTAAAAAGAATCATACGTAATTTAAGTCAACTATTTATTTTAAAGCATTACAAAAGTCAATCACAATCTGATTTTCATCAGGTTTTATTTCAGAAAACTCCTTATGCGCAACTAAAAACACCAAAACATCTGCTTTCTCAGCAGCTTCTTCATAGCTTGTTAATTTAAACACATTATGTGATTTAATATTTGGCTCTACAATATAATATTCTTCATTATTAGCGTTTTGAAGTACTTTTTGCGCAATATATTTTGCTGGAGACTCTCTTAAATCATCTATATTTGGTTTAAAGGCCAAGCCCATAAGTGCTATACTAGGTTTTCTACCATATTTTAGCTCAAATTCTAATTTAGTTGATTGTACTTTTTCTGCACACCAAAAAGATTTGTAATTATTAACCTCCCTTGCTTTACCTATAATTTGTGACTCCATAGGGTAATCTGCAACAATAAAATAAGGATCTACAGCAATACAATGCCCCCCAACCCCACAACCTGGCTGTAAAATATTTACTCTAGGGTGTTTATTTGCTAAAGCTATCAATTCCCAAACGTTTATGCTTGCTTTGTCACAAATTAGAGACAACTCATTCGCGAATGCTATTTGAACATCTCTTGATGAATTTTCAACTAACTTACACATTTCAGCCGTGCGCGCATTAGTTTTATGTAAATTTCCTTTAATAAATTGCGTATAAAAAGCTAAAGCTTTTTCAGTAGATCTTTCATCAACTCCACCTATAACCCTATCATTATGTACTAATTCATACATGACATTACCTGGCAACACACGCTCAGGGCAATAAGCAATATGCAGTTTTTTTTTTAGTTCTGGACGTTGATTGTAGATCAAATCCATCATCTTCTCAGTAGTTCCTATTGGCGATGTTGACTCAATAATGTATAAGTCATTTTCTTTTAAAAATGGAAGAATAGCTTTTGTTGCTGCTTCTACAAATGATATATCTGGTTCATTCTTCCCTTTAAAAGGAGTTGGAACCACTATTAGATAGGTGTCAGCAGCCACAGGTTTTATATCAGCCTTTAGATACCCTTCTTTTACTGCGTTTGCAACAGCAACATCTAACTCAGGCTCTACAATATGAATTTTACCAGCATTAATTACATCTACCACTTTGGGGTTAACATCTACCCCATGAACAAATACTTTATTTTGAGCAATTAAGGCTGCAGTAGGTAACCCTATATAGCCTAATCCTACCATTACTACGCTTGGATTGTTCACCATTTTTATAATTTAGAAATAAACTTCACTATTTTTTCACATGCCGTCCCGTCCCCGTAAGGATTATGAAGCTTACTCATATTATTATACGAAGACTTATCTTTTAAAAGTTTTTGAGTCTCTTCTACTATTTTGAGGGTGTTGGTCCCTACTAATAAAACTGTTCCTGCATTTACTGCTTCCGGTCGTTCTGTTGTGTCCCTCATTACCAATACAGGTTTTCCTAAGCTTGGAGCTTCTTCTTGTACCCCTCCACTATCAGTAATAATTAGATACGATTTACTCATTAACCAAACAAATGCTGGATAAGATAGCGGAGCTATCAAAGAAATATTGCTTATTTCTTCTAATAATTCATAAACAGGTTTCTGTACATTAGGATTTAAATGTACAGGGTATATTATTTGTGTCTCAGGATTATTAAGCGCTATTGTTTTTAAAGCTGTACATATATTTATAAATCCTTGCCCATGATTCTCTCTTCTATGTCCAGTTACGAGTATTAATTTTCTGTCACTCGTAATTAATTTTTTAAGCGCATTAATTTCCTTGTCTATAAATTTACTTGATGTCACTTTTGATTCACTAAACTGTAGCGCATCAATAACCGTATTTCCAGTTATTAAAATATTTTTTTTATCAATATTCTCATTTAATAAATTTTGTTGAGAAGTTTTCGTGGGCGCAAAATGATAATCGGATATTCTACCCGCAATACTTCTGTTTATTTCTTCTGGAAAGGGAGAGCGTTTATTAAAGGTCCGTAAACCTGCTTCAACATGACACACTTTTGCTCCTGAATAAAAAGAAGCAATACTCGCTGCCATGGTAGTAGTCGTATCCCCATGAACATATACATAGTCAGGCTGATATTCTTCTAAAATCGGTTTTAATTTTGTTATAATTTCAGCTGTTAATGAATATAAATTTTGATTAGGCTTCATTAAATCCAAATCATAATCAGGTATAATTTCGAAAAAATCTAGAACCTGATCTAACATTTCTCTATGTTGAGCCGTAATACACACTTTCGTTTCAAAAGAAGTATTACTTTGAAACTCTTTAACCAAAGGGGCCATTTTTATAGCCTCTGGCCTTGTGCCAAATATCAATAAATTTTTTTTCATAGTTCTTTTTGGGGCTACAAATTTACTTATTTTTCACATACCAGTCTAGAGTTACCTGTATTCCTTTTGTAAATGAAAAGAATGGTTGATATGATAAAAAATTATTTACTTTTGATATATCAGCCAAAGAATTTTTCACATCCCCCTTTCTATCCGGACCGTATGTGATATTTGATTTTGAATCCTTAATATCTAAAGTCCCCATCCCTTCTTTTATAACTTTCACCAAACCTAATAAAGTTGTATTTTCCCCACAAGCAACATTATACACTTGATTTACAGCTTTTTTATCATTAACCAAGGCTGCTTTAATATTTGCTTGCACTACATTTTCCACAAAGGTAAAATCTCTAGAATGTTCCCCATCCCCATTAATTATTATATCTTCATTGTTTAAAAAACAACCAATAAATTTTGGAATCACAGCTGCATAGGCACCATTTGGGTCTTGCTTGGGGCCAAAAACATTAAAGTAACGTAGTCCTACCGTTTCTAAGCCATACGTTTTATAAAAAACATCTGCATACAACTCGTTTACATATTTAGTAACGGCATAAGGTGATAATGGGCTCCCTATTTTATCTTCTATTTTTGGTAAACCTGGATGATCACCATATGTTGACGAACTAGCCGCATACACCATTCGTTTAACTGTTTCAGAATCCTTTGCAGCAACCAACATATTTAAGAATCCTGAAACATTTACCTCATTAGAAGTTATAGGATCATTAATTGACCTCGGAACTGATCCTAAAGCCGCTTGATGCAATACATAGTCTACACCAGACATTGCCTTTTTACAAGTTTCCAAATCACGTATATCTCCTTCAATTAACTCACAACGCTCATCTTGTATAAATTCCTCAATGTTCTTTCTATGTCCAGTAGCAAAGTTATCCAGTATAGTAACTTTTTTAGCATTGTATTTCAAAAGATATTCCACAAGATTTGATCCAATAAAACCAGCTCCTCCAGTTACTAAAAAAGTATCTTCTGATAAGGATCCATTATGATATTTTTGCTCATACATATTATAATCGTTTATCAGAAATATTTGTATTTAAATTACCTTTTACATCATAGACAACGCACTTAATTTTTCTAAGTTTACTAAAATCTAATATTGAAAACTGTTCATGAGCTACGGTATGTACAATTGCGTCATATTTTTCATCTATTGATTGGATTGTGTCTATTCCATATTCATGTTTCACTTCTATACACGATGCCCAAGGGTCATATACATCTACATTCATATGAAATGACTCTAATGCCCTATATACATCAATAGCCTTAGTGTTTCTAATATCTGGGCAATTTTCTTTAAACGTAATTCCTAGCATTAATACCTTTGCCCCTTTTATTGGTATATCATTTTGGACCATTAGTTTTAATACTTCCGTAGCTACATAATCCCCCATACTATCGTTCAATCGTCGTCCCGCTAAAATTATTTCAGGATGATACCCTACTTCTTGAGCCTTTTGTGCCAAATAATACGGATCAACTCCTATACAATGACCTCCTACTAAACCAGGTGTAAAAGGTAAAAAATTCCACTTAGTGGCTGCAGCCTCTAACACTGCATGTGTATCTATTCCTAATTTATTAAAAATTTTAGCCAGCTCATTTACAAAAGCTATATTTATGTCTCGCTGTGAATTCTCAATAACTTTGGCTGCCTCTGCCACTTTAATAGTGGGTGCTAAATGAGTTCCTGCAGTAATTATTGATGCATATAAATCATTGACTAGTTCCCCTATCAATGGCGTAGAACCCGAAGTAACTTTTTTAATATTTGTTACTGTATGTTTTTTATCTCCCGGATTAATTCGTTCTGGAGAATAACCCGCATAGAAATCCTTATTAAAAGTCAAACCACTTATAGCTTCTAGTACAGGCACACAATCCTCTTCTGTAGCTCCAGGGTATACTGTTGATTCATATATAACTATATCCTCTTTTTTTAACACCTTCCCAATAGTTTCAGATGCTTTAATTAACGGCGTTAGTATGGGCCTGTTATTTTTATCAACAGGAGTAGGTACCGTTACAATATAAACATTACAATCACCTAAATCCTGAGTGTCACAACTTAACTTTAACCCATTACTACTCTTATTAAGAACAGATTGTAAACTATCATCAGACACTTCTAATGTAGCATCATGTCCATTCTTTAACTCGTTTACTCTATTTTGATTTATATCAAAACCGATTACTTGAAATTTTTTCGCGAATTCAACTGCTAAGGGCAAGCCTACATAACCTAGACCTATAATTGCTAATTTCTTGTTGTTTAACTCCATGAATATGTTAATTTAGTATCTAAATTGAAAAAGAAAACCCCAATTCTTGCTCGCAATATGTTTTCTGTATATAAAACCTAATGTTTAATTATTGGAAATTGCTTCTTTCAAACTATCTCTCCAATAAGGAATTTCTATCTCTAGATTCTTTTTCAATTTTGTTTTATCCATCACACTAAAAGGCGGTCGAATTGCTGGTGTTGGATATGCTAATGTTGGAATTGCATTTGTTACCATTTTTGTATTTGTTATATCAAAAATTGCTTTAGCAAAATCATACCAACTAGCTACCCCTTCATTACTGTAATGATATAATCCAAACTGATTACTATTACTTTTAATTATATGCACCACAACCTTCGCTAAATCCTTGGCATAAGTTGGACTTCCTATTTGATCAGAAATAATGCCTAACTCACTACGTTCTGTACTTAAACGGAGCATTGTTTTCATGAAATTGTTTCCAAATTCTGAATACAACCACGATGTTCTAAGTATAAAATATTCTGTTAATACAGATGTAATAGCAATTTCTCCCTCTAATTTTGTTTTTCCATAAACCGACAGCGGATTTGTTTCATGCGCTTCAGTATATGGTATATTTGACGCTCCATCAAACACAAAATCAGTTGAAATGTGAATCAACTTTGTATTAGTACCCAAACAAGCTTCTGCTAAATACTGCGCTCCTAATACATTTACTTCCTTGGCCATATCTTCATCTGACTCCGCTTTATCTACAGCAGTATATGCTGCACAGTTCACACAAAAATCGAAATCAGTTTTATTAAAAAACGAAGTAAGATCTTCCTTTTTTGTAATATCCAATTCTTTAGAGTTGACAAAAGTAAATTTAATAGTTGGCTCGGTTAACGAAATCGCCCGCAAGCATTGTCCTAATTGACCATTAGCTCCTGTTACTAAAATAGTTGCCATTTTAAAATAAGTCTTTAATTGTTGGTAATATTAAATCCTTTTCAGAAACTAAAAACTCACTTGAGTCTAAAACCCAATTTATATTTAGTGTTTCATCATTATATATAATTCCACCTTCCGAAGCTTTATTGTAAAAATTATCACACTTATAATTAAATACTACGGTATCACTTAGCACTATAAATCCATGTGCAAATCCCCTTGGCACAAATAGTTGCTTTTTATTTTCTGCTGATAAGCGAACTGTCACCACTTGTAAAAACGTTTCAGATTCTGGTCTGATATCAACAGCTACATCTAACACTTCGCCATGAGTTACTCTAACTAATTTTGCTTGGGCGTGTTCTCCTTTTTGAAAATGCAACCCACGCAATACGCCTTTAGTAGAAAAAGACTCATTATCTTGTACAAAATCTACTTTTGAGCCCGTTAATTCCTCAAATTTTTCTTTATTATAACTTTCAAAAAAATACCCTCTGTCATCATTAAACACTCTTGGTTCAACAACAAAACATCCCTTAAGTTTCGTTTCAGTAACTTTCATTAATCCTCAATAATACTTATTAAATGTTTTCCATAACCACTTTTTAATAACGGAGTAGCTAAAGTTCTTAATTCATCTTTGGATATAAAACCTTGTCTGTACGCAGCTTCTTCAATTGCTCCAATTTTCAATCCTTGTCGCTCTTCAATTACTTGAACAAATTGAGACGCTTGCATTAAAGATGTAAACGTACCAGTATCTAACCAAGCTGTACCTTTGTCCAGTATACTCACTTTTAGTCTTCCTTGCTTTAAATATTCCTTATTCACATCAGTTATTTCCAATTCTCCTCTGTGACTGGGTTTGATATTTTTAGCTATTTCTACCACATCATTGTCATAAAAATAAATCCCTGGTACCGCAAAATTAGATTTTGGCGTTTCTGGCTTTTCTTCTATAGAAAGTACTTTGCCATTGGGATCAAAATCAACCACACCATATCGTTCTGGGTCGTGTACATGGTATGCATATACAATACCTCCATCTGGATTGTTGTTTTCCCTCAATAAATCCCCTAATCCTGTACCATAAAAAATATTATCCCCTAGCACTAATGCCACCTTTTCCTTTCCAATAAAATCAGCCCCAATAATAAACGCCTCTGCTAAACCATTAGGCTCTTCCTGAACAGCATATTCAAAACTACATCCTAACTTTTTTCCGTCACCTAATAGTTTTTCAAACAATGGTAAATCCTGTGGTGTAGAAATAATCAGAATTTCTCTAATACCTGAATTTATTAACGTAGACAATGGATAATAAATCATCGGTTTGTCAAAAATTGGCATTAACTGTTTACTTACCGAAAGAGTAAGTGGGTGCAATCTTGTTCCTGATCCTCCTGCTAAAATAATCCCTTTCATACTACTACTTTTTATATTTATTAACGTACCAAGTTATGGTTTTTAATATTCCAGACTCAAAATTTTCATCCGCTTGCCACCCCAATTTATTTTCAATTTTGGTAGCGTCAATTGCATATCTAAAATCATGTCCAGCTCTATCCTCTACGAAACTCTTTAATTCTTTGTACGAACTTCCATTTTCTCTAGGTGTTTTCTCGTCTAACATGGTACAAATAGTATCTACTATATACATATTTGTACGCTCATTTCTACCTCCAATATTATATGTTTCACCAGAAACCCCTTTATTAAAAGCAATTTCAATTCCTTTACAGTGATCTAAAACATATAACCAATCACGAATGTTTAATCCGTCTCCATAAATTGGGATATTTTCTTCTGACAAACATTTTCTAATGATTGTAGGTATTAATTTTTCATCGTGTTGATTAGGCCCATAATTATTCGAACAATTGGTCGTAACCACATTCATTCCGTAAGTATGGAAATAACTACGTACAATAAAATCAGACGATGCTTTTGAGGCACTATAAGGACTATTAGGGGCATATGGAGTAGATTCCATAAACAACCCGTCCTTTCCTAATGTTCCATATACCTCATCAGTAGATACATGAAGGAATCGAGAATTTATATGCTCCGATTTTACCTTATTAGGCGCGTCCATCCATGACTTATAAGCAACATCTAATAAATTAAAACTCCCTACAATATTTGTTTCAATAAATGCTCCTGGATTTTTAATAGAATTATCGACATGAGATTCTGCAGCAAAGTGAATTACATCCGTAATTTGATGCTTTTTAAATAGTTCTTCAACTAGATTTCTATCACAAATATCCCCTTGAATGAAATGATATCTTTCATGGTTTGCTACACTTTCCAAGTTTTCTAAATTTCCTGCATAGGTAAGTTTATCTAAATTATAAACAACTACGTCTTCATTAATTAATATATGTTCAATAAAGTTTGAACCTATGAACCCTGCTCCTCCAGTAACTAATATCTTCTTCATTAATTATTTTTATTATAATTTGCAACAAATTTATTAAACCTCATACCAAATAACCCCAACAACACTAAAATGAATGCAGCAACAGGAAACATAAACTTCATCTTACTAAAAGCCCCTCCATTTACTGAACCTATTCGTTGAAAATCAGAAACAACTTCAAACAATTGATTCTCTTCAACAGCCTCTTCCTCTAGAGTTGTTAATTTCTTCTGTTCTGCAATTTGCAATTGTAGCATTTCAAACTCTTTGGTTTTTTGCTGCTCATCTGCTAACTTTAAAGCCGTAGTACCTACAAACTCTAACTTTTGATTCTTTTCTTTAGACAGTTCTTTTATATAAACTTCTTTCAAAGCATCAATATCAGCTAACGACTTTTCAATTGATTCTCTTTTCAACTTAAACAATGCATCCTTTTTACGCTTATTCTCTTTTGAATAATCATCGGATTCAAATGACTCCTTAAACCCTTTAGACAGCTTCCCAAACACGTTATTTATTGATGACTTCACTTCAATCTCAAATAACCTTGCGTCATAAATAGTTATATTTTCTACAAACTTCTCGTAATTAACTGTTGACGCGGCAGTAGAATCTAAAGAATTCATAAAACTATTATACAATCTTGTCTTTGCTTTTTCACTCTCAGGGCCATCTTTAATATCAAAGCCTCTAAGACTTTTTGCTTCTTCTTCTGTTAAATCGAAAATGCCTGATAGCTTTTCAATCTTTCTATTTCCAACTAACTCATTGTAATACCTAATATTAGTAACCAATTGATATTTACTTTCAAATAGTGGTTTTACAATCATTTTTGAAGCATATACTTTTGGCTTATACCCATCATAAATATATCCAATTCCAAATGCGACAATAACGACAATCGCAACTTTAATAAAATTTTGCTGCAGTATTTGAAGAAAAGACATCAGCACACCAAACACCGAGGTAAATCCGCTGAAAATTAATCTAAAAAACGCCTTTATCTTATTTTCAAAAAAACCAAATAACTGTAATAAATCTATTTCTTCAGAATTGTTTTTATCATTCATATTCCTCTATATATTGCCTTTATTTAATATTTGTTTTAATATATTTTGTGTTATAATATATGTTGGCTTCACACCTGTTGTCCCTAATCCTCCAGATGCTAATGTACTTCCTGTTTTTAATGGATTATCCGAAGCATAGTATGCGTAACGTACTTTTACGTCTTTAGCAATACTCCCTCTAACTTTTGAAGCTGATTGGATTGCTTTTTGATAATGCGCTCCTTCCATTTCCAAACCAATCACATTCCATGTTGACTCATAAAAGAATTTTAATATATCTTTATTCTGTAATGATGTTCCTAAAACAGTAATCATTGTCCCTTCAACAACATTAATGTCCTCATTAGTAAAATCATTTACTGTTAATTCATTCTCAAAAGGATAATTATCTGCGGTGCCTTCAAAAATATGAGCCGAAGGAATCATAACGTCGCCTTTACCTCCTTCTAATATACCTGCTTTACCCATAATTGACACTGATTTCACATCTAAATGTGTCAACAACTCGTTTTGCTGATATGGCCTAAATAATTCATCTATTGTTTCATAGGCCTGTTCACCAAAAGCATAATCCATTACAACAATGACTTCATTCTTTGAGGTATCTATTTTAGAAATGTCAAAAATTTGCACATTGATATTTGTTCCTGATTCATCTTTTAAATAAATCATTCCGTTACCCAACGCTTTTTTCGAAACTTTATTGCGTAAGGCATTGTTTTTATCTTCACTTAAAGCTTCGTAAATTTCAAATATCGATTTGTTTTTCAGTTCTGCTTTTAACGCTATTGGCACAAATAAAGTATTCATTACACTGTGCATATTCGCACTTATAACATGAATAGGCCTATCCAATAAACCTTCTTTAACTAACACTTCTTTAATATTATTAGCCCATATTTCTCCATGAATATGGTGCCCTAAACGCTCTCTTAAAACTGGTGTAAAAGTCACAACTCGCTTTTTCCCACCTGTTTCTTCCTCAATAGCTAACTTTCCTAACCAATATATAATACTCAAGAAACGATCAGGATTTTTCTCTTCAGCATAATCATTATATACATTTGACACTTCAGCAAATGTTCTTCCCAATATATTTGCGGTATGCGTTAAAGCAATCTCTTTTTCTTTTACGGTTAGTTTAGTTAATTTCAGCACCGCTTTTTCAAGCTTTAACCAGTCTCTTTTTAGCTCTCCATTGTCCCCTATAATTACCCGCTTCATTATTTTATGCGACTCTAAAAACAAAAATGTAAGATGCGTAAGGATATCATAAATTTCAGAACGACCTCTTGTAATTTCAATATTCATTTGTTCAGGGTCAATCCTATAGCAATTTCTCCTTCTTTTCGACGGAATAATCACTTGAAAATGAGATTTTGAGTACCCTTCATCTGAAGTTAGGTTAATATACTTACATTCTTCAATTCCTACTGGAAGCCTATCAATAACATATTTAAGCCCATTAAGTTCTATTTTTTCATCTGCAATAGATCCATAAATTTCTGGTCGTAAAAGCAACAATGCTTCACGTAACGATTCTCCAGAAACGCCCATAGGTTTATAAAAACCTCTATTAAACAAATGACGCATTGTTACGTACAAACGCTCAATGGCGTTTGAGCTTTCCTGTGCTCTTGTTCTTATTATTTCTTTATTTAAATTCCTCATATAGGATAATCGTAAGCAAATATAGGCTTTCCAACACTAAATGCAGAATTTAGATAATTTATCTGCTATAGCTCTATTATCAGAAAGTCTTGGCAATTTATTTTGCCCTCCTAATTTACCAATAGACTTCATATAATTTTGAAATCCGTTTTTAGTGACTTTCGTAACTACCAATGACCGCAACACCTTTCCTTTAATTAAATCGAAATAATATGCATTTTGACTTTGCAAGGCTTGATCCATCGTTAAAGAAAAAGCCATCATATCTTCTGGTTCGTTTTCAAACTCTATAAACCACTCATGATACGGCAACCCCGTTTCTGGAGTTATTTGAGGAGCTACCGTAAATTCATTTACACGAATGTTTGTTCCAGAAACTGCTATTTGTAGCGCTTGCTCCACCTCTTTACCGATAACGTGTTCCCCAAAAGCAGAAATAAAGTGTTTTATCCTTCCAGAAACCACAATCCTAAAGGGTTTAGTTGATGTAAATTGTACAGTGTCACCAATATTATATGCCCATAATCCTGCTGTAGTAGATATGATCATTACATAATTAATCCCTACCTCAACATCTTTTAAGGTAATTCGTTTTGGAGTATCACTAGAAAAATCAGTTGCTTTTATAAATTCATAAAATATACCTGAATTCAATTGCAATAACATCCCTTTTTCTTTTTGAGAATCTTGAAAAGCAAAAAACCCTTCTGATGCAGGATATAATTCTATACTATCTACCTTTCTACCAATTAATTTTTCAAAGGTATTTCGATACGGCTCATAGTTTACCCCACCGTAAATAAACAAATTAAAGTTTTTAAATAATTCTCCTATGGGTTTTCCTGTTTTTTCTACTAACTTTTCAAAATACATCTGTACCCATGAAGGAATTCCAGAAATAATAGACATATCTTGGCCTACAGTTTCTTCTACAACAGCATTTACTTTAGTTTCCCAATCTTCAATACAATTTGTTTCCCAGCTCGGAAGCCTATTTTTAAGCAAGTATTTTGGCACATAATGCGCTACAATCCCTGATAACCTCCCTAATTTCACCCCGTTCTGTTCTGTCAAAACGGGACTCCCCTGTAAGAAGATCATTTTACCATTTACAAAACGAGTATTTTTCGTTTCTGCAACATAACACATAATTGCATTTCTTGCATTTGTCGTATGAGTTGGCATGGATTCCTTTGTAATTGGAATATATTTTGCTCCTGAAGTTGTACCTGAGGTTTTTGCAAAATACAAGGGTTTATTCGGCCAAAGAATATTCTCTTCCCCAGCCACCACCTTGTCAATATAAAATCGCAATCCTTCATAATCTCTTACAGGAACCTGTTTCACAAAATCATTATGTGAATTAATACTGACAAAATTATGATCTTTACCAAATTCTGTTGCAGTAGCAGTACTAATCAGTTCTTGAAAAACACCTTCTTGCGTTTCTAACGGATTCTGAATCCATTTATCCATTTTATTTTTCACTCTAAATGCAAAAGGAAGCGCTAATATCGATTTTAAAGACATATTAAAAAGCAATAAAGTTAGTTGGATCCAAGGCATAACCTTCACTCCATAATTCAAAATGTAAATGCGGGCCAGTAGTCAATTCTCCTGTTGCTCCAGAAAAAGAAATCACCTCTCCAGTCTTTACGTAGTCTCCTTGTGATTTATTTATAGAAGAATTGTGCTTGTAAACTGACAACAACTGATTTGCATGTTCAATAATTACTACATACCCTGTATCGGCCGTCCATTCAGCAAAAATAACCCTTCCATCAGCTACCGACTTAACCGCTGTGCCCACGGCAACAACAATATCCACTGCAAAATGCTTTTTCTCTTGATTAAAACCATCTGAGATATTTCCTTTTACTGGCGGAAACAACACAAAATCTTCTTTCCGATTATCCGTTTCCAATAAATTAAATTTATCTTCTCTGGCTACCTTTTTTCGCAATATTGAATCTTCTTCCGATGTTGGTATAGATACAAATGCTGCATTATTATTAATTTCTTTCTGCATTTTTGCTATACTATCAGCAGGAAAAACATTTCCAGTCAACACTTTTCGAATACTGTTCAACTGCTTTTTATTGGTTCGTAAAGCAATTACTAATGAATCGGCCTTTTTACTAAGTTTATGCGCTTTCTTTTCTAGCGCCGAAGAAGAGTATCCTGGAATATATTCTCGTAAAGGTGTAAAAGCAATAAGAATTGTAGTAAAAGCTATTAAAGCGATAGCTGAAAAACCTGTTAACACAAACACATTTAAACGAGTAAGATTAAAAGAGACTTTTTCCTCAAAAGTATTGTCGTTTAAAATAACCAAACGGTATTTACTCAGTAATTTTTGTTTAAATTTTTCTTTTTTACCAGCCATAATAGCACAAATATAATCCAAGTATCACTAAAATTAAGTTTTAAACGCTTGTTTTCAACTTTTCTTAGTAAATTTGTAGAGTAAATATAATAGTATTATGATCTCAACAATAATCCCATTAGCATTTGGTGCTCCACAAATTGTTTTAATAGCAGTAGTTATTTTATTACTTTTCGGTGGAAAGAAAATCCCTGAATTAATGAAAGGTCTTGGTGGCGGAATTAAAGAATTTAAAAAAGCTACTAAAGAAGAAGAGGAAGAAACTAAAAAAGTAAAAGACTCAAAAGAGTAGTATCTCTATACTTTATCAACACATTTTTTAATAAACCTTCTCGTAAAACAGAAGGTTTATTTATTCTCACCAGTAGGTTTAACACCTCTAGGTTTATCTCTACAGTAAAACAACAGCGTTAATTCAGGCCTCCTGGACTTGCCCAGAGGAGATTGACTTTTACATTTATTGATTACTCTTAAAAAAAACCTAGCTCCATTATGCTAAAAGCAACGCTCAGAAAGCAATATAAAACCAAGCGAAACAATTTAACCGATAGCGAAATTGATGAATTTAGCTTACTAATAGCTAACCGCTTACTACACCTTTCTATTTGGGAGAAAACATACTATCATTTATTTTTAAGTATTGAAGAACAAAAGGAAGTTCAAACAGAATACATCTTACACATTCTACATGCTAAAGACAAAGAAGTGGTTGTTCCTAAAAGTGATTTTAACACACTAGAACTTACCAACTACTTACTTACCGACAACACCAAAATTGCAATAAACGAATACAATATACCCGAACCAGTAGATGGTATTGAAGTACCTCATAAAAAGTTAGATGTTGTTTTTATTCCTTTACTAGCATTTGATAAAAAGGGGAACAGGGTTGGCTACGGAAAAGGGTTTTATGATAATATGTTACATAAATGCAATCTAGATTGCATCAAAATTGGAGTCTCTTTTTTTGATGCTACAGAGACATTAATTGAAGATGTGTATGAAGGAGATATTCCGTTGGACTACTGCGTGACACCCGAAAGGATATATTCTTTTAAGTAAACACCTTTACTCCTATACCACAAATTAAACCTAAATAAAGTTTCTTTTCGCACTGAGGCGTTCCACAAAAAAATTGTCTAACAAAGGAAATGACGGCTTCTAATAATGAAAGAGCACTCATATGAAACCCTAAATAAAATCAGCGTGACCAAACGTTAAAACCCATCAATGGCAGCTTATGAATAGCCCTTAAAAAGTTAAGCCCTATAAGCCTTCGTCATCCCGATAACTATCGGAACAGAGTGACAAGCAAAGCCCGAGTCACTATTCTCCTAAAAACAATGCTTTCAGCTCCTTCGCATCTGTAGGCTTCATTCTTCCACCCAAAATCAAACTCAATTGTTTGCGACGCAATGCCCCATCAAATCGTTCTTTTTCTAAATCCGTTTGAGGATCAATTGCTGGAACTTTTATTGGTGTACCAGTTTCGTCTACTGCTACAAAAGTATAAATACCTTCATTAGCTTTTGTTCGCAAACCTGATTCTCTATCTTCAATCCAAACATCAATATACACCTCCATTGAACTTGTAAATGCTCTAGAGACTTTTGCTTCAATAGTTACTACACTTCCTGTGGGTACAGCTTTGTTAAAAGCTACATGATTTACGGATGCGGTAACTACAATACGTCTGCAATGCCTTCTAGCAGCGATACTTGCCGCCCGATCCATACGCGCTAACAACTCCCCTCCAAATAAATTATTTAAAGGATTCGTTTCTCCGGGTAATACCAAATCGGTAACTGTCGTTAAGGAATCTATAGGATGTTTTGCCTTCATATTTCAATTTTTTAATAAAGATAAAGGAAAATAAAATTTCTAATGTTTTATATAAGGATTAGTTCATATCCTTCACCAATAACCATGCGTTAGGGTTATTTGATTTTTTGATAGTTCTCAATGTAGTTAACGCTTCTTCTCTATCAACAACACTTGCATAAACCACCTGATGTAATCCGTATTTATTTTGACCTATTTTTCTAGGAGAAAAGCCTTCCGCTTCCAATTCAGCTATTTTCGCATCTGCATTTTCTTCAAAACGAAACGCTCCTGCAATAATATGGTAACGTCCAATTTCCTTTTTTTCCACTGCTACATTAAAAATTACTTCTGGAACTTCGATAGGGTTTAAGCTAAAAAAAGAAGCTTCTTGAACTTCCGTTTCCTGTGCTTTATAGCGCTTTAGATCTTCGCCCTGATTATGCTCTGCAACTTCAACATTCATTTTATTGACATATTGATTTCCAAAAACACCTGACAATCCCAGAGCAACAACTGCTACTGCTGCATATTTTAAATAAGAGCGTTTTGCTTTAACTCTTGTTTCTGGAATAAAAGCAATTGGCGCTTTTTCTTCCAAAACAGCAACTAACTCTTTATACTCTTCACGTAAAACAGGTTTTTTATATGTTGACTGTAATCCGAAAGCACTAGTTAAATAATTAACTTCTTCTAATGGTGAAAACTGTAATTTACCCTCATTATTCAATGAAAAATGACCAATTTTAGCAACTAAAACTGTTTCTCCAGCAACTAACTTCCCTTTAAGAACCGCTACATAATCACTAATTTTACTTACTGCGTCTGCATAGGTACAATTATCAGTAATTACAATATGATTTGCCAACAAACCATCATTTTGTTTTAACTGTTCATTAAATGAAATAATTTTTCTTGGTGGTAAAAACACATTGCTGGCAACATCTAATTTAGCCGATTTTTTTTGTGTTAAAAAAGCTCCAAATTCAGGAACTAATACACATTCATATCTAAAAAGTAAGTCGCTAATGTAGTTTGTTAAAGCCATTGAAAAACACTGATTGGTTATTAAACCCGAATTACGTATTAGAAATTTATTCCATGTTCCAATACATCACTCGGCTTAGTACAAATTTACATTTTTTTAAAAAAGGATTAATATGGTTATACAATAGTTATTAACAATCAGATATTTTCGGTAACTTTAAACTGATAACCAAAACATTAAATGAACAATAAAGAATTATTATATACACTAGCTTTACAAAAAGCAACTAAAATTGGGGATATTACCGCAAAAAAACTCATACAACATTGCGGATCGCCTGAAGCCATTTTTAAAGAAAAGGAAAGTATTCTTCAATCGATCAATGGAATTGGAAGTTTTATAAGTAATTCAATTAAAAACAGCGCTCTATTAACTGCCGCAGAGGAAGAGCTCAATTACCTACAGAAAAACAACATTAACCATTGGTATTTTCAAGAAGAAGACTATCCAGAACGACTGAAAAATTGTATTGATGGGCCAATACTTTTATTTCACTCGGGAAACATCAACCTAAAAAAACAAAAAATAATAAGTATTGTAGGCACACGAAATATCACCAATTACGGAAAACACCTCTGTGAAAAAATCATAGATGACTTAAGTATTTTAAACCCCGTTATTGTATCTGGTTTTGCTTATGGGACTGACATTACAGCGCATAAAGCAGCAATAAAGAACAATTTACAAACCATTGGTTGCTTAGCGCATGGATTGAATCAAATATACCCAAAGGTTCATAAAAAGTATATACACCAAGTTGAAGAAAACGGTGGTTTTGTAACTGAGTTTTGGAGCACTTCCAACCCTGACCGAGAAAATTTCATCAAAAGGAATCGAGTAATTGCCGGTTTATCAGAAGCAACATTAGTTATTGAGAGTGCAGAGAAAGGAGGAAGTTTAATTACCGCAGATATTGCAAACTCTTATAATAGGGAAATATTTGCATTACCGGGAAGACCCGAAGATAAATTAAGTATTGGATGCAATAACCTTATCAAGCTACAAAGAGCTCAATTAGTGACTTCAGCAGCGGATATTATATATATGCTCAATTGGCAAACGGAAAACACTAAAAAGAAAGTGATACAGTCACAGCTTTTCATTCAACTAAATGAAACAGAAGAAAAAATTGTAAACTTCTTAAAAGAAAAAGGTAACGTAGATTTAGATACTATTTCTGTATCCTGCCAATTACCCATATATTCCATCTCCTCAAACTTATTAAATTTGGAGCTAAAAGGGTTAATCAGACCCCATCCGGGGAAACATTTTGAATATATTGGCTGAATTTAATTTTTATATAAAATCAAAGACATTTTATAAAAAACCAACATCTACTGTACATATACCTTAAAGTTATCTATTTCATAAGTACCTGTTTGACCTGTATTATCATCGCCTCCTGTATACTTGAAAGCTATATATGCGTTACCTGAATAGGCACTTAAATTAATTGAACCAGATTCTACCCAGTTACCATAATCCTCTCCGTCTTCAACAATTAACCCAGGTAATTGAGACCATGTTGAAGTTGTTATATTTGACTGAACACCATCCCAATCTGTAGAAATTAAGACTTCTAAATTACTTCCATCAGAAAAACTATTTGATGTTTGATAAAGAACATATTCTAAATTTTGAGCATCTAAATCAATAGCTGGTGATATCAACCATGAAATATTACTGTCATCATATGAATTGTATGCCCCCATAGCTGCTACTTTACTACTCGGGTTTCCAGAATCATTAGGGTCATCAATTCTCCAATTATTAAACCCTTCTTCTGCATAGTTTGTCCAACCGTTACCTGAAACATTTGCATTGTTAGTCATTGACTCAAAATCTTCACTAAAAGGGCTCATAAAATTAATTGGATCCAAAAGCATACATCTATCACTATTCATGTTAACATCATCAACATTATTTAAAACCATTACCATACTGCTTCCATCATAATTTCTTGATATGATACCTGAAATTGTTCCTCCACCAGACGGTATCGTAATATCTTTAAAGTTTGCAAAACTACTCGTTTCAAGCTTTAAATTCACATATCCAAATCCTTCACAGGTTTGAAAATTTAATTCCGTACTAAAATCATCTAATGGATTTACAAAAGAAGCTACACCAGCTATATCTAATGGAAAATGTGCACTCTCTAAGCTAACATACATTCCAATATGAGCGCTTGTAAGATCCAATCGCCCCACTACTAAAGGTGTAATTTGCATTGTTACATTCGATCTTAAAATTTGCACTTCTGACCTTGCTTCTGCAATTTCTACTAACTCAGTACTTGTGTAATCAGCTGCCGAACCAATTGCTGTAACGCCATCTCCTGAATTGGACTCGCCTATATACAACCCTTTCAAGTTTATATAAACCTCTCTACCTAGGTTATATTTTCCAAAAGCATCAGATACATTTAGCATTACCTTTATTGCCGTTGTTGGGCTTGAAGGACTGTCTTGCATATAAAATTCTTTATAAAAATTTCCTGTTTCATCAGAAGAAACTACATAACCTTTAACATAAACATCAGATGTGATTTTATGAACTTCTCCTGCCACAAACATGTCTTTAACTTGTTGAATAGTCTTTTCTTGAAAACCTGAATTAGAATCAAGCAAAGCACTTAAGTCAATGTTTTCTATAACTCCTAAATCTGAAGGCACTGTATAGTCATCATCTTGCACACAACCAGTAAACATTGCTACAGAAAGGAATACTGCTACTATTTTAATTATATTAATTGTTTTCATTGTAATTGTTTTATAATTTTATAACAAGACGAAATAAGAGCTTCATCATTCTTTTTAACTTATTGTTTTTTTTTAAAACCTTAAATACACATTCATGTAATAGGTAGTTCCTCTACCAAACCAATACTTAGGGCCAAACACTTTTTTTTCTCTTTTACTTTCTTCTAAAACACTTGTATAATTTCCGTTTCTACTTTGTTCATATCCGCCAGTTTTATAAGTCTGGTTAAATACATTATTAATACTAGCGAAGAAACCAATATACTTTTTATCAAACCTGAATGACTTACCCCCAACAAGATTTACTAACATATAATCATCAAATTTTTCTTGCTTCAACAATTGTTTTGCTACTACAGGGTCATAATCATTAATCGGTATTCCATCACGATCTAATTGAAAATTTTTCGTTCTTAAAATTGAAGAAACATCTACGTATGCATTTGAGAAAAAGTTAGCTGTAGCACCAAACCACCAGTATTTAGGATCTCTATACTCAAACCCAATACTTGCAGCACGTTGTGGCCCACCGGCAACTTTATAATCTTTTAAGCTTGCCTCGCCATAATTAATAACGCCACTACTTACTTGATCAGTACCTACATAGACCGAAGGATTATTTGTATAAACTGCTTCTCCAATTGCAGCAACTCCCTTTAACTTAATTGTAGGAGTAACTTGTGCTTCCGCTCCAAACTCAATACCAATATTACGCTTATTGATACCAGTGGTTGCTTCTTGAATAAAATCTCTTGCATTAATAACACCCGAAAGCCCATCAATGTAATAGAATGCTACTTCTGTAACATCTTTAGTAGTTGAATAATACCCTGTCAATCTTGTTTTTAAAATTGAAGAACGGAATATATAACTAGCATCTAACGATGTTGTTTTTTGCTCCGCAAAACCAGAAGACACATCAGCTATACTAACATTACTTTGCCTTGAATTAAGGTAGCTATTTCTCATTGTTGGAGCATCTTGGATATACGCTCCGTTAACATCAATTAAATGTTTTCCCGAAACTTTATATGTAAACCCTGCTTTAGCTCCTAATTTAGTAAAATATAATTTTGATCCTTCCCCTAACGAATTGTTCTCAAATGCTCCATTTTTATACAACCCTTCTCTCTGGTAAGTTATTTTACCATATTGTCCCCCAACATAAAAGTCTAATTTATTATACTTAAACTGTACTTGTGCAAAAACATCGTTTGTGGTCGCTAATAAATTGTACTTAAATATATCTCCCTCTGTTACTCTTCTACCTGGAGTTAATACGTTATTGCTAAAATTATCAAAATAATCTTTGTCTTCATACTGAGTAGCTCCCAATAAGTCGAGTACTTTAGCATAATTTTCAGACCTTAAATTTGTATAATTGAATGCCGCATTTAATGTTATATTATCTTCTAACTCTGTATTTAAGATAGTATTAAACGTAATTTGTTTATCGTCATTTCTATCTTCATACAATACATATAAAGCATTGTCTAAGTTATTAATGTTTTGGTCATATATATTTGTCCAATCCAATTGACCTCCTTTTAAAAAAGCCTGCTCTAAAACATATGCTTCGGCTAAAGTTTCTTGAGTTGTTTCAAAACGCAATGCATAGCTTGGTAACCGTTTATAATATACTGGGTCAGGATTTGCTCCATTATAGTCTATACGGCTATTACCTATATGTCCAAACTGATATGAAACATTAGTATTTAAAGTAGTTTTATCAGAAAGTGCCCAGTAATGATTTAACATTAATATTGGCTCTTCAATTTCTTTAATACGAGAATTTCTGATACCTCCATTTTGTTCACCCCAATAAGAATTGTATTTATTCCCTTTTAGTTCAAATACCTCTTGAGTCATTCCTGCCGATTTCCCTCTTCTGTTTGGTGTGTATATAGATGTGAAATTAATACTGTGTTTGTCATTAATTTTCTTCTCTATAGAAGTAGCAATGGAATTTGCATCATACACGGTACCATCAGCATACCCTTCCTCAGCCCATCTTCTACCTGCAGTAATTGCTAATGCCCATCCGTTTTCCATTAAACCCGTAGTATATGTCGCCATAACTCTATTGGTATAACTCCTGTTAGATGACGCATAAGATATTCGAGAACCTTTTCTGTATTGAGTAGCTCTCATACTAATGTTAGTTGTTCCTCCAACTCCACCAAAGGTATACTCGTTTGCCTTAGACCCATCAACATAATTTTGGTTACGCATTACATCATTAATACCTCCCCAGTTACTCCATTGTGGACGACCATTAAAAGCCTTGTTCATTCTAATACCATTAATTAACATGGTGCCATTTTCAGAATCTAATCCACGTACCCTAAAAAATGTTCCACTAAAATCAAATGCTGCTGCTCTTGCGAAAGCGTCTTTTGACGATTGTAAAATACCTGATGTATTAGAAGCCACACTTTCATCATCATCTAACTCCTCTTCAGATAATGAAATAGTGAAGTCATCAGACTCCCCTAAATCCTGGTTTAAAATAACTGTTGAAAGATTAACAACTTTTCCTTCTTCTATTATTATTGTAAAAATTTTAGCAAAATATCCTTCTTTAGTAACGATTAAAGATTGTTCACCGAATGGCAAATTGGTTGAAAAATTAAATCTCCCTTCCTTACCTGTAGTTTGAAAAAGTTTTGCACCTTTAATACTTACAGACACTTCCGAGACAGGATCTGTAGAGCTTGCATCGATTACTTGACCTTTAACTATTGTTTTCTGAGCATGCACAAATAGCAGCGTCACCAAACTTAACAATAATGTCAAATTCTTTTTTTTCATGCGAAATTCATTAAGTAATGAGTATAAATCGTATTGAAAATAATTATTTTTTATGAATAAACATGTAACTTAACACGTGAAAAAGTCAGTTTTTTAACAAAATAACCAACAATAGCTAATTATAATTAACTATTTTTTAACAATACACATTAATAATTTTATAATATGACTTTCAGAATAGTAGCAACACTTGTATTTCTTATAGGCTTTTCTTTCACCAGTTATGCACAACAAAAAAAACGGTATAAGATTAACACTATTGCCTTTTATAATCTTGAAAATCTTTTTGACACCATAAACGATCCTAACAAATTGGATGAAAAAAGTCCGCTTATGGAAATGAGTGCTAAAGAGCGTGGGTTGGTATACCCAAAAAAGATAAAAAATATGGCCCGCGTTATTTCTGAAATAGGTGTAAATCCAAAGTACTCTAAAAACGCTCCTGCTGTAATCGGTGTGTGTGAAGTAGAAAACAAAGATGTATTGCACGATTTAATCAATGACCCGAAATTAAGAGATAAGGATTATGATATCATTCATTTTGACTCTCCAGACGTTCGTAGTATTGATGTTGCTTTGTTATATCAGAAAAAACTGTTCCAACCTACTAACTATAGTAAACATGAGTTGGTAATTTATGATGACAATACAAAAAAACGAATTTTCACTAGAGACCAGCTACTTGTAAGCGGTAATTTAGAAGGTGAGAAAATGCACTTTATTGTAAATCATTGGCCATCAAGAAGGGGTGGTGAAGCAAGAAGTAGACCAAAACGTCTTGCTGCCGCCCACTTAGCAAAGAAACTAGTAGATTCATTACAAACTATTGATCCATACGCCAAAATTATTATCATGGGAGATTTAAATGACGACCCTTTTAATGTAAGTGTCAAAAAAGTATTGAATGCAAAAGCTGAAAAGGAAGATGTTGCCCTAAAAGGTATTTTTAACCCAATGATGAAAATGGCTAAAAAAGGCATGGGAACTCTTGCTTATAGAGATGCTTTAAATATTTTTGATCAACTAATGTTTACAAAACCATTTTTAGATAAAGATTTTTCTTCTTTTAAAATATACAAAACTGGTATTTACAACCCTTCTTATATGACAAACAAAAAAGGACGTTACAAGGGCTACCCTTTCCGTAGTTTTGTTGGAGCGACATGGACTGGTGGTTATGGAGATCATTTTCCAGTATATACTTACCTGATTAAAGAAGTACAGTAATAAAGAAAAAAGCGTGATAGAAATTAAATTTCTATCACGCTTTTTTCTTTACAATAACCTTATGTTATCCCAACCACGCTTTCCATGGAATCATTGCTAACATAGCTACTAATGCTAATGTGTAAGGTATAGCCAGAGTTTTAAATTTAGCAGAAGATGTTCTTTTATTTTTATGTTTAGAATACCCTATCGTTAGTAATGTTATCGCAATTACCATTAATAATGGGTGCTCCACATTTCTTAAACGCAAAGAAGCATTTTTCATTATTTCTCCCATTTCTATTTCTCCGAAATTATTTGCCACTACGAACAATACAATTCCTATTAAAAGCTGGATATGTGTTACTATTAAAGCAAACAAAGCTATTCTAAAATCTTTAGCACCAAACTCCTTTTTGGTCATCATACCAATAATTGAATTTATTGTTGCTAATATCACTATCAACAACACTAAATATGCCCAATAGGAATGTAAAAATTTAATTGTGCTCATAATTATTTCTTTTTAAATTAAAATGTTAGTTATTATTTTTATAAAATTTCATCACCTCAGAATCATTCTGAGATGAATTGTCTAATGAATTTATATATTCTCTTGAAAGCTCCTTCCCTAATTCTACTCCAAATTGATCAAAACTATTAATATTCAACAATATTCCTTGTACAAAAATCTTGTGCTCGTATATCGCAATCAAAGCACCTAATGCTTCTGGAGTCAATTTTTTAATTAAAAAAGTAGTTGAAGGTGAGTTACCTTTAAACACTTTATAAGGATTGTCTATCTCTTTTCCCTTGGTACCAAAAGCCAAGGCATTAGCTTGCGCAAACATATTCGCAATCAACACATCTTGATGTTCTGAATTGCCATGCAGTGCATTACAGAACCCAATAAAATCCGTAGCGATCATATTTGTACCTTGATGAAACAATTGCATAAAAGCATGTTGTGCATTTGAACCTACTCCTCCAAAAACAACACTTCCGGTTTTATAACCTACTTCTGCTCCGTTTCTATCAATTGATTTCCCGTTGCTTTCCATAAAGCCTTGTTCTAAATATGGAACAAAATCTTCTAAGTAATATGAATATGGAATTACCGCCTCATGAGTAGTCTGGAAAAAATTACTATACCAAACACTTAAAAAAGCCATTAGTACAGGTATGTTTTCGGTTATATTTTCATTTTTAAATGATTCGTCTGCTTTTTGAGCTCCTTTTAATAAAGCGCTATAATTATCATAACCCAAGCTTAAAGCTACAGAAATTCCTACTGCACTCCATAAAGAAAATCTACCACCTACCCAATCCCACATTGGAAAAACCGAACTGTTAGCAACACCAAAGGCTACCGCTTTTTCTGGATTAGCGGAAACCGCTATAAAATGTTTTTCTATGGCTTGTTCAGATAATTGACTTACAAACCAATCTTTAATAGTATTTGCGTTTTGTAAGGTCTCAGAAGTTGTGAAAGACTTTGAAACAATTACAAATAAGGTCGTTTCAGGGTTTATTTTTTGAAGCGTTTCTTGTAACTCATCACCATCAATATTAGAGATATAATGAGTGCTTAAATGATTTTTATAGTACTTTAAAGCATTGCAAACTAACTTAGGACCTAAATCAGAACCACCAATACCTATATTAACAATATCAGTAAATGATTTACCGGTATGTCCTTTTTTTTCGCCACTAATTACTTGATTAGTGAATTGCTTTATTTTAGTATTTACAGCATCTATTTCTGAGATAATATTTTTACCGTCTAATAAAATTTCAGTTTCATTACTTCTCAAGGCCGTATGTAATACCGCTCTGTTTTCAGTAAAATTCAGGTTGTTTTCTTTAAAATACAACTCAATACTTTCTTTTAAATCTAATTCAGTTGCTAATTTTTCAAACAATTGAATCGTTTCCGAGGTCCATCGGTTTTTAGAAAAATCTACAAAAAAATCTCCCCAAGAAATACTCATTTGAATTTCTCTTTCAGGATGTTGCTCAAACATTTCTTGCAAATGAACAGCCTTCAGTTGCTCAAAGTGTGCAGAAAGTTTTTTCCAAGAATTCGTGTTTATTGGGTTTTTTCTAGAAAAACTCATTAATTATTTTCCTTATTAATTGGTGTTGGATCATACTCAATAGCATCTAACTGCTCTTTCAAAGGTTGAATATACTCCAAATAATCCGCTTTCAACTCTTCTTTTATTGGTTTTGCTGAAGGTAATTTTTCTCGTAACGGATCTACTTGTCTACCATTTTTCCAAAAACGATAACAAACGTGTGGACCACCAGTATTTCCTGTCATACCAATCCAACCTATTACGTCACCTTGTTTTACAACTTGTCCTTTTTTTACATTTTGCTTGCGCATATGTAAATACTGTGTACTATATGTACTATTATGCCTAATCTTTACATACTTCCCATTTCCACCTCTACGTGTTGACTCTATAACTGTTCCACTAGCTGTTGCTAAAATTGGGGTTCCTATAGCGGCTGCAAAATCAGTACCCTTATGAGGTCTAACTCTGTTTCCGTAGTATTTAATTCTACGTTTTAAATTGTACCTAGAAGAAATTCTACTAAACTTAACAGGAGCTTTTAGGAACTGACTTCTCAGTGTTTTTCCAGTTTCATCATAATAATCCATAATACCTTCTACTACATCCGATTTGTAATCAAATGCATAAAAAGGTGTTTTATTATGTGTAAACACTGCCGATTTTATTTTATCTACACCCACATAAATAGAATCTTCAATATATAATTCTGTAAAACTTAATTTGTAACTATCTCCTTTTTGTAAACGGAAAAAATCTATGGACCACGCATAAATATCTGCCATCTCATGCGCTATATAAATATTAAGCCCTGCATCATCAATAGACTCCGATAAACTACTTGTAATTATACCAGAAGCCGTTCTTTCAACTCTTTTTACCTGCTTTTTTTCCTTATAAGCTTTTACTAATGAATCGTTTGAAAAATCAAAAACAACATAATCTATTTTACCAGGTTGATAAATAAAATATTGCGCTTTCTCTAAAGAATCTTTTGACCTTAAAATGGTATAACGTTTACCTATATTTAACTTCTTTACGTTAAAAGTATCTTTCGTAGCTTGTACTATCTCATCTATTTTACCATATCCGATATGGCTTTCAAATAATAACTTTCCGAAGCTATCACCCGACCTTATCGTATCAGTGAGCACATTAAAATCGTCCAAATTAAAACCAAACTCATATTTAGGAACTATTATTTCCTCTGGCTGAACTTCTTCAACAACCTGTTGGTCTTCTTCCTTTTTACAAGAGTACAACCCTATGAAAAGAATTGCTAACCATGCTATTTTTTGCATCTTCATGAATATATTTGTCTACCAGTAAGTTTATCTTTAAATTGTTTCCTTGATAAATTAAGGAGTCATTCCTATTAAACACCAAATATCACAAAAAAAAATGTGTGAACGCAACGTTCACACATTTTTTTACATAAGTAAGTATGTTAAATTTCCTCTAATTAATTTACAACTATTTTAAACGGATGTTTTAAGCCTTTATACGCTTCTAAATCGGCTTGTATTGACCCTACAGCTAAATCAGCTTGTAAGCGAATTGGAATTCTATTTTTATCGTCAGAAATCCAAACCGTTAAACTTTCTTTCTCCTTAAAAACCCTTCCAGATTGTACATATGGACGAAACTTTAAACAAGGTACAATTCCGAACTCTGTGTCTACAAAGTCTCTACCAAGAAACTTTAACTTAAACTCAAAATTTTCTTTATCAAAAAACAAATTGATTTTATACTCTTTACCAACAATTAGATTATTAGTATCCACATTATTTCTTAAATAATAAAACGCCGATAACATATCCTGAGTTCCAGTTTTTATCTCATGTGATGTTTTAATTTGATGTTTTATATCATGTACTAGAACTGTTTTTTCTTGATGGTTAAAATCTATTTGAACATCTTTTGTATGTCCACCTTCGTTAATTTTTCGAATAAAACGTTCAGGATTCCCTGTCGTTTTATCAAAAAAGGTTTGATAATTGTCATCAACCTTAAAAAACAAACTTAACAAGCCAGTAGACTTTCCTCTACCTTTAATATGATACATTTCTTTACCATTAACTATTCCGTCTTGCACTTGTAAGGTAGCATAACTAGCGGTAAACATTCCATAATGAATACGAAATTTAAACCACTCTCCAGTATCAAAAGCTTTTTCTTGGGCATTGGTTTGTATACACAATAGAAATATAAGCGTTATTAAAAAGTATTTTTTCATAAGTATAGATTTTGGTTCTAGTTATGAGATTGCAATTACTATTCCAAAAGTAATCCATTAGCAATTCAAGAATACAAGGTATGCATAAAAATGCTATTTCCGATAAGGGAGTTTATAGAGTGTTATATCATTTTGGTCTTAAAAAGAAAAAACGCTACCAATAACTGATAACGTTTTATTCTATTAACCAACCAAAACTATAAATTATGAAATAATTTAAAGTCACAAACGGGAACCACCCCGTTTGAGCGCGCAAAAGTAATTCCTTTTTTACGATATCCACATAAAAAAACACATATTTAACATAACTTTAGTAATCACACTCTTTTTTAGACTGTTATGAGTTTATTCCGTAACAAAAACATCGTTTTAATCAGGATATTTTTAAGCAGCCTTCTAGGTTAGTAACTCCCCAATTATCCAACTCCTCTTTACTCCATAATTCTGGAAAAAAGATTCTTCTTTGGTATCTTGGGTGCATATACTTCTGCCAATCACTTCCTCCTGTTGCAGCCGCATCTCCTAGATACTTTTTCGCAGCATTTAAATGGTTGATGACCCAGGTAACATTTATGGTATGATCATAATGTCTCATTGCATTTATCAAACTTTTATCTTCCTGATATTCTGCAGGAAGCGTTTTAAACTTAGTCCATAAATTAATTAGGTTATATTCTTTCATAAAGTCAATTAACTCCACTTTATATTTATCCTCAAAGTTTGTTAAAAGTTTACTTTTCTCTCCTGTTTCGTAGTTCTTTCCTGCCACTTGCCAATACATATGCTCAAAAGCATGTTCATAAGGCGTATTTCTGTCAATCGTTTTCCTGAACCTATAATCAATCAAATTAATTAACTCTGTGGAAGCAATTTCTATTTTTCTATATTGTGCCGACTGGAACCCACTTGCTGGAGTTAAGGTATCTCTGAATTTCATGTATTGATCATACTCCATTCCATCACCCATTACGGTAAATGAACTCGATAACATATCAAAATACCTACTAATCCTGGAAAGATGCATGACAAACTTTTCAGGTTTGATATCGTCCGTATGTGAAATTTGCTGCATTTCCCAAAGAATCATTTTAAACAATAACTCATTTATTTGATGATACATTAAAAACACCATCTCATCTGGTAAGTTCGTTCGCTGTGTTTGTAAACCTAACAATGCATCTACTTGGATAAAATCCCAGTATTTCATTGGCTCTGCATGCAGTAACCCTGACAAATGAACATCTGCATCCTGACCCATTGCTGCATACTTTTCATCTATAGCTTTTAATAATTCTTCTCTTCTTGTAGACATTCTTTTATTTTTTTCTCATTTGTAATCACTCTTTTCCTATTCTTAATGTATACAACTAAGAAAATGGTGATTTAATGTTTAAAAAATTAGATTTTGTATTTACTGAAAAATTCATAGCTACTTGTACATTTTATGCGTTAGTTGCTACACCAAAAATGGAATGTATTAACTCGTCTATTTTATTTTGCTCAAACAAGCCTTCGATATCATGTTTCTCCATGATCCCATCAATATATTTTGCCTGTTCCATACCCTTTTTCCATGCTTCTGCATATGGAATAGACGAAAATGACACCATAGAATACAAGGCTACATATTTACTTGGATATAATTCTTGAATTCTTCTTTCAAACTTCTTTTTTAATAGGAATACAGGATCAGAAACATAATCACGCATTACCAAATAATTATATTTTGATAATTCTTGAATTGCATCACCGTTTGGTTTTCTTTGTTTTTGATATTCCTGAAATATTATTGGCCAGTCATGATTATGCTTCTCCATTAATTTTCCCATTTCATGGCAATCCTCCAGACTGGCATTCATTCCTTGTCCGAAAAAAGGCACTGTTGCATGTGCAGCGTCACCCATTAAGGCCACTTTTCCTGAAGTCCAAGGGTAACAACGCATAATTGCTAAACTTGATAAAGGATGTGTTCCCCATTGATCAGAAACATTAGGACACATTTCGTAAAAATCAGGAAATGTATTTTTGAAAAACGTATCGATTTCTTCTTTGGTATTTATTTTATCAAAAGCATTTTCATCTCCTGTAAAAGGCATGAATAATGTACATGTAAAAGACCCATCTTCATTAGCTAAGGCGATCAACATAAACCTTCCTCTTGGCCAAATATGCAATGAATTCTTATCTATTTTATATGAACCGTCTGGATTTGGAGGTATAAATAATTCTCTATATCCATCATCTATAAAATCTTGACTATAATTAAAGCGATCCAACTTTTGCATTGCCTTGTAACGAATTGCTGAATAAGCACCATCACAACCAAAAACAATATCTGATTTATGCTCTATTTTTTCTCCTGTAACCTTATTTATTAGATAGACCACACCATTTTCCAAATCGGCTCCTGTACATTGATGATCATACTTGATGGTTGCTCCATATTCTTTTTCAGCAATATCCATCATCTTGGCATTCAATCCTCCTCTAGAAACTGAAAAAATTGCTTGTCCTTCTTGACCGTATGGTTGGTATGTTAACTCCCCCTTTTCACTATGCATGGTTCTACCATACATCGGGATTGCCAATTCATTTACGCTTTCTTCTAAACCAACAGCTCTTAAAGCTTCCCAGCCTCTATGAGATAATGCTAAGTTGATTGATTTCCCTGCAGTTATTTCCGCCAAACGAATGTCTGAACGTCTTTCAAAAATAGTTACTTTATATCCAGCTTTTGCCAAATAAACAGCCCAAAGGGATCCTGCTAATCCAGCCCCTACTATAGTAGCTTCTTTCATTTTAAATTTATTTATATGGGGTAAAATAAAACTTGTACTTCATTATTTTCTTTAATAGAAAAACAATAGTTAAAGTATCCTTTTATTTTTTCAATTCAGGTTCCTTCATTACTGTACCACACTTATCACAAGTTACAAACTCAGGAGTGTCATAATACTCACTCAATATTTTTGGTAATTGCGTAACAATATCTCCTAAATGAAAAGGCATTTTATGTAATTCATTATTGCAATTTTCACAATACCATGAACAATAATCTAATTCTTCAGGCGTACGCATGCGCTCAATAACTAAGCCTACTGTATTTGCTGGTCGTTGTGGTGAATGTGGGACACGTGCTGGCAATAAAAATATTTCACCTTCTTTAATATCATAAGTAACAACTTTTCCATCTTGAATGGTCGGTAATTGAATATCTCCTTCTACTTGATAGAAAAATTCTTCTCCCTCATTATAGTGAAAATCTTTACGAGCATTAGGACCTCCAACAACCATAATAATGAACTCAGTGTCTTTATATACTATCTGATTTCCAACTGGTGGCTTTAGTTTATCACGGTTTTCGTCAATCCATTTTTGAAAATTAATTGGTGGTATGATCATATTAGTTATTTTGTAATTTAGTTATAATTAATTTTATTCGTGTTTTTATCCCAATATAATTGAGATTGCCCACATATTTAAGACTTATAGTAACAATAAGAAATTGACGAAACTAGTTTATTTAGTTCTGTCAATTCCTTATACAATATTATTAGCTAAATAATATTATTTGTTGCTTTTGGTCCATAAGAGACCATTCCATGCTAAAGCTATTTTTTAATGCGAGACTATACGTACAATTACGAAGCTCTCTTGCTTTTTGCATGGACTTTAAATCTTTAAATTTTAGATTGTTTGCCATAAATAAATTAAGTAAATAACTTTTGACTAAAAAACCGACTATCTATTAAAGAGTTCCCCTATTTTCTTGCTCTCTCTCAATAGATTCGAATAGTGCCTTAAAGTTTCCTGCTCCGAATCCACGGGCTCCCATTCTTTGAATTATCTCAAAGAATAAAGTAGGCCTATCTTCTAAAGGCTTTGTAAATATTTGTAATAAATACCCTTCTTCATCAGCATCTATCATAATAGCTAATTTTTGAAGTTCACTTATATCTTCCTTCATCATGTCTTTATGTTCACCCAATCTATTAGGGATATCATCATAATATGCTTGTGGAGGTGGTGGTAAAAACTCTATTCCTCTTGCTTTTAACTGACTTACTGTTTCAATAATATCATCGGTTGCAACAGCAATATGTTGTACCCCTGAACCTTCATAAAAATCTAAATATTCTTCAATTTGAGATCGTTTTGCAGCCTTTGCAGGTTCATTTATTGGAAACTTAATACGTCCATTTCCGTTAGACATTACTTTACTCATTAAAGCGGAATACTCTGTATGGATTTGCTTGTCATCAAAAGATAAAAAGTTTTCAAACCCCATTACCTCTTCATACCATTTTACCCAAACATCCATTTGTCCCCAACCAACATTACCAACCATATGATCGATAAATTTTAAACCAATTGAAGGTGGGTTATAGTCTGATTTCCACTCTTGAAAACCTGGTAAAAACGCTCCTTTATAGTTTTTACGTTCTACAAACATATGAACTGTTTCTCCATACGTGTAAATTCCTGCCTTTACTACTTCTCCGTACTCATCCTTCTCAACAGTTGGCTCCATGTAAACCTTAGCGCCACGTTTAGTTGTTTCTTCAAAAGCATTACGTGCATCATCAACCCACAAAGCAATTACTTTTACTCCATCACCATGCTTTACAATATGGTCGTTTATTGGAGATTTACTATTTAATGGTGTTGTTAATACCAATCGAATTTTATCTTGAACCAAAACATAACTTACAGAATCCCTTGACCCAGTCTCTAAACCTTTATATGCTAATGATTGAAAACCAAATGCTGTTTTATAAAAATGTGCTGCTTGTTTTGCATTACCCACATAAAATTCAACATAATCTGTACCTAAAAGTGGTAAAAAATCTTGTGCTCCTTCAAATATTTTTTCTAAACCGTAGTCTACTGATTTTACTTCTTTTTTACTCATAATATATGTTTTAAATGGAATTTCGTTTTTTCTTTATCTGTATATAAACGAAAAACCAAAAATTTTATTAAATAACTCTAATTCAAATTAGAGTGACTGTTTCTTTTTTATTTATCTAACCAAGATTTATAGTACGTTTCATCTGCTATCTTCATCGCATCTTCTGTTACTTGCAAAGGCTTAAAAGTATCAACCATTACGGCTAATTCTTCTGTTTTAGTATGCCCAATACTTCTCTCGGTAGCTCCCGGGTGCGGACCATGAGGAATTCCTGCTGGATGTAATGAAATATGACCTGCGTCAACATCATTTCTGCTCATAAAATCACCATCAACATAATACAACACCTCGTCAGAATCAATATTACTATGATTATAAGGCGCAGGAATTGAATCTGGGTGATAATCATATAACCTCGGCACGAAACTACAAATTACAAATGTATCGGTTTCAAAGGTTTGATGCACTGGCGGCGGTTGATGTATACGCCCCGTTATTGGTTCAAAATCATGAATAGAAAACGCATATGGAAAATTATAGCCGTCATACCCAACTACATCGAACGGATGTGTTGCATAAATCATTTCAATAATATCTCCCTGTTTTTTTACTTTTATTAAAAAGTCTCCTTTTTCATCATAAGTTTCCAGCTCTTCTGGTCTACGTAAATCACGCTCGCAAAAAGGAGAATGTTCTAACAACTGACCAAACCAGTTTCTATATCTTTTGGGCGTATAAATTGGACTGTAAGATTCTACTATAAATAAACGATTGTCTTCAGTATCAAAATCTAACTTGTAGATAATTCCACGAGGTATAACCAAGTAATCACCGTATTTAAAATCTAAATTCCCAAGTATCGTTCTTAATTTCCCTGTTCCTCTATGAATAAAGATAACTTCATCAGCATCGGTATTTTTATAAAAATAATCTTGAGTAGATTGTTTTGGAGCTGACAAAATAATATTACAGTCACTATTAGTTAGTACTGTTTTTCTACTTTCTAAATAATCGTTTTCTGGAGGCACTTGAAATCCTCTAAAACGATAAGATTGTATGTTATTTGCTTTTGCAATTTTAGGAGCAACGCTATATTGTTTACGAATTTCCTTTACTTGTGTTGGTCGGTGCTCATGGTATAAGTTTGACGACATTCCGTCAAAACCAATAGTTCCAAATAATTGCTCGTAATATAAATCGCCATTTGGCTTTCTAAATTGTGTGTGACGCTTAGGTGGTATTTTCCCTAATTTATGGTAAAAAGGCATGTTTGATATATTTAAATGATTGAAAACAAAACTCTTGAACTCCCCTTAAAGGTTACTCAATACACTCAGTCAAAATAAAAAACAAGCACTATTCCGGATTTCTCTTTATGAGATGATAGTTAAGATATATTAATATGTTTTGCCAAAATGGTTTCATTACTTTACAAATATCGGAATTTTTTAAGGATTAATCAACAAAGGTGAAGCAAGCGTTAGAAAACCAACAAATTGAACGTTATCTTTTAAATATTTAAAACCAATACCCCAAGCTCACAAACCAATGCACTCTTTTTACTTCTGGCGACCATGATGATTTTATTTGCATTGGACCAAGTATTGTTTTTGCTCCATAACCTATTGCATATCCTGTATGGTCCGGAAAAGACAACCAATCAGCATCTTTAAACAATCCGTCATCAATATTAGAAAAATTACCACTTAATGTTAAAAAGTGTTTTTTATAAAATTGGTAATGTATATCGATGTTTCCTTTTACATACCCATCACCAGCCATGCTTAAAAAATCGTATCCATAAAATGATGTATAATTATTTATTAAATTATTTCCATATCCTCCAATAACAAAATCAAATGACGAATTGGTATTATTTCCTACCCTAAACCCTCCTTCAGTAAATACATTTAAAAATATATTATGAAATAATTTAGTAGCCCCCCCTAATTTTGCTTTAGCGATGGAAAACTGTTCAAAGTCATCCGCTTTTTTTCCAGTAAAAAGGTATTGATGATAGTCTCCTGCAAAATAAAGTCCCTTTGTTGGATAATAAATATCATCCAATGCATCATATTTTAACTCTCCATATGCGCTAAAAAAATTATCATTTTCAATTTTTGACTCAGCTAATTCTGGAGTGATTTTTAACATTTTATGCTCAACTCCCAAAGCTAACGCCAAGTTCTTCCGAAATGGAGTTTCTATATAAAAATGATTTGTTAAATCCAAAAAATCCACATCATCCTCTATAAGCTTTGAAGGCGGCGTAGCGTTATCAAAAATACTTAAGTTCACTTTTTCTTCAAAAGAATTTAATCGTGATTTTAAGCCTATACTCCAATAAAAACCTTTATCAATATAATATTCAAAATCATACCTTATGTTTTCGCCTAAAACAACATCCAAGCTAACAATGTCGTTATTGGTGATTAATTGTTTATGTGTTATGTTTACTAAAGCTGACCCTTTGTATAAGTCATCATAATGCAAACCTAATTTCAAAGAAGTTTTATTTTTGCTTTCAAGAATATCTAACTTCAGGATGCTATCTTTTTTTACCTTATGCTTTATGACCCTAAAGTTATTTGTTGCCGCTAATGATATAATTCCTTTATCTATTTTTTCACGAGAAACAATAGATGGCGTTTTCAATTTCAGCTTTCCTAAAATATAAGATCTTGTATAGTTTTCGTTTCCTGAAATTTCTATGTTATTTATAGTATATTTTTCTGGACGTTCTTTATTAACTGATAGTTTTTGTTTAACTGACTGTTTCCTTGCAATTTCAACCAAAAGTTCTTTAGACGATTTTGCTGCTTCATAACCTGAAGTATATATCTCCTCTCCTTGATTAAAAGAAACAATAGAATAATTTGTAATATTTGGTTTTATATAAACGGTTGTTTTGTCAATCTTTTCAGGCATTTGACTTTGAGTGCTAAAATTTGACAACTGTAACATAATATCAGATGCTGAATTCAATTTTTCTTTATCCCTTAAACTATCCTGAACATCAACACCTATAACAACATCAACATTCTTTGCTAACAACTCGTCTATTGGATAATTATTAGAAACACCTCCATCTACCAGTAATTTACCATTTAAATTTACCGGCTCAAACAAGGTTGGAATTGCACCACTTGCAGTTATTGCATCCGGTAAATACCCCTTATCAAGCACTACTTGCTTTCCAGTTTCTGCATCGGTAGCAACACATAAAAATGGGATTGGTAATTTGCTAAAATCATTTACCTCTTTTACATGGTCCAATAATTTTGCATAAAAATTGTATACATTTTGTCCTTTAGATATTGCGGAAGGGATCGTTAACTTAAAACTATTAAAAGGCAAGGTTACTGCATGTTTATCAGAATCTTTTCGCTCAAAAGAAGATTTATTTTTTCGTTGAAAATCATCACGGATTAACTCCTCAAAATTAGCTTGTTTAAAAAGAACCAATAATTCATCCGCAGAATAACCTGATGCAAATAATGCGCCTACAACAGCCCCCATACTTGTACCAGCAATGTAATCTATTTTAACCCCTGAATCTTCTATTACTTTTAAGGTTCCGATATGGGCCAATCCTTTTGCGCCACCACCACTTAATACCAAGCCTACTTTAAAATCTTCACCCCCTTCTTTTTGCTGAGATAAAGAGAAAAAAGGCGCTAAAAATAGTGCTATATAAATAATTGATTTCCCCACTTTGGAAAGTTACTAAAAGCTAGTGAAATTCTTGATATATTTTCTGAGCTTTCGATAAACCGACAACTTTTTGTAACTCTTCCAAAGAAGCGAGTTTAATTCTTTTCACAGACTTAAACTTTTTCATTAATTCCACCGTTGTTTTTTCACCAATACCAGTAATCGTTTCCAATTCTGTTTGAAGTGCTCCTTTACTACGTCGGTTTCTATGATGTTCGATACCAAAACGATGCGCTTCATTACGCAAATACTGAATTACCTTTAGTGTTTCAGACTTTTTATCAAGGTATAAAGGATACTTATCATCAGGATAAAACAATTCCTCTAAGCGTTTAGCAATACCAATAATGGCTATTTTACCCCTCAAACCTAATGCGTCTAAACTTTTTAAGGATGATGACAATTGCCCTTTACCTCCATCTATTATAATTAATTGTGGCAAGGGTTGCTCCTCATCAAGCAAACGCTTGTACCTACGATACACTACTTCTTCCATAGAAGCAAAATCATCAGGGCCTACAACTGTTTTTATATTAAAATGGCGATAATCTTTTTTACTAGGTTTTCCGTTTTTAAAGACTACGCAGGCAGCAACGGGATTTGTTCCTTGAATGTTGGAGTTATCGAAACACTCAATATGCCTAGGTTCTTCATGCAATCGCAAATCCTTTTTCATTTGCTTCATTATTCTGTTGGAATGACGCTCAGGGTCTGTGATTTTTACTTGCTTAAAACGCTCCATTCTAAGGTACTTCGCGTTTCGAGTGGATAAATCCAGTATATGTTTTTTATCGCCTAATTTCGGAATTGTTAATTTTAATTCACTTCCTAAATCAACTTCAATAGGCACGTATAACTCTTTAGACTCTGAATGAAATCTAGTCCTAATTTCTGTAATAGCCAGTTCTAACAATTCCTTGTCGGTTTCTTCTAACTTTTTCTTTAACTCCAACGTGTGAGATCGAATGATTGCCCCATAAGAAATTTGCAAGAAATTAATGTATGCATAACTTTCATCCGTAACAATTGAAAACACATCTACATTAGATATTTTTGGGTTTATAATAGTAGACTTTGACTGGTAATTTTCCAATACCTCCACTTTTTCTTTTATACGTTGCGCATCTTCAAACTGAAGATTTTCCGCATACGCATTCATTAGTTTTTTAAAGTTATATAGTGAATCCTTAAAATTTCCTTTTAATATTTCTCTAATGGCAACAATTTGCTTGTTGTATGATTCTTCCGTTTGAAAACCCTCACAAGGACCTTTACAATTTTTTAAATGATACTCTAAGCAAACTTTAAATTTTCCAGAATTGATATTATCCTGACTCAATTGATAATTACAGGTACGCAAAGGATACAAACCTTTTATCAAATCTAACAAGGTTCGTACAGTTTTTATACTAGTATAAGGCCCAAAATATTCTGACCCGTCTTTAATCACTCTTCTAGTAGAAAACACCCTTGGAAAAGCTTCTTTTTTAACGCAAATCCACGGATAGGTTTTTCCATCTTTTAGCAATACATTATAACGTGGTTGGTATTTTTTTATCAGATTATTTTCCAACAACAATGCATCCGTTTCTGTAGCTACTACTATATGCTTTATACTACGTATTTTTTTTACTAATACTCCAGTTTTGGCATTATCGTGGTTTTTGGTAAAGTAGGAAGAAACACGCTTTTTTAAATTCTTTGCTTTTCCAACATATAATATCTTCTCATCCTTATCATAATACTGATATACCCCTGGTTCTTGAGGTAATAATTGCAACTGTAATTTTAAAGCATCTGTCATTACCAACAAAAATAAGGAAATACATCCATAAACAACCCCACTTGATATTCTTAAATCTTACCAGTAGCTTTTATCAATTGAGGCTTCTCTTTAATTAAAAATGTTATTAGGCGCTCCATGTATTTAATTTAAATTTTTCATTGATAATAAATCCAAGGTTATTATAGCTTGTTTAATTCTTCTTCTTTAAAACGAGGTGGTTGTTATTTAAAAGGTTCGTTTGGTTAAACCTTTCCGTCTTCAATTTCTTAAAAAAAATTGAATCCACCTTTCCTTTTAAGGAAAGGAACTATTTATAGAATAACTCATTTTGGCTTAGTTTAGAATTTAAATAGGTCTCCTTAAAATATTATTAGCAATTTGCACCTCTCATACTCTTACAGGTTAAGTTAATTAAATATGGTATTTTAGCTACACAACATAAATCACAAAAACATGAATCCTATCCTTAAAAACATTTTAGCGGTACTAGCAGGTTTGATTATCGGAAATATTGTAAACATGGGAATTGTTAATCTTAGTAGTATTGTTATCCCACTTCCTGATGGGGTTGACACCTCTACCATGGAAGGCTTAAAAGCAGGGATGCGTTTATTTGAGCCGAAACATTTTATCATGCCTTTTTTAGCACATGCTTTAGGAGCATTTTTTGGTGCATTAATCACTGCTAAAATTGCAGCAACTCACAAACTAAAATTAGCTTTAGGGATCGGTGTCTTTTTCTTGTTAGGAGGGATTACAATGGTATTTATGCTTCCTTCTCCAACTTGGTTTAATGTATTAGACCTAAGTTTAGCTTATATTCCAATGGGATATCTTGCTGGAAAGTTGGCTTCAAAATAACTATCTAACTAATGTAAAAAAGAATGTTGTAACTATATTATACTTAACAACCATCCACCATACTACCAATTGAAAATTCGAATTGCTGTTCAACGACATCGCCTTTTGAATTTTTTGCTGGGTTCCATTTTGGCATGTTTGCAATTAACTCAATCAATACATTATCTATTGCTATATCACCAGAAGATTTCCTTAACATAACATTGTTCGTTTTACCTTTCTTATTAACAGTAAAGCTTATAGATGCGAACTGAATTTGTTTTGTACTTAAAGCAGTAATCTTGGCACTACTGTTTTCTTTTAAATACGCTATCATACGCTTATACCCACCAACATAAGTTGCTTCTACTTCCGGAATTACTGTTAATGATACATTCATTTCACTTTTCTCTAGCACATTCGTTATCGTGTTTTTAGTATTGTATTTAACGGTTATAACAATATCAGTACCTACATCCGCACTATTGAGCATGTTTTTTTGTTCTGCACTCAACACATCATCCGGACTAACCGCATTTATCTTTATACTTTTACACGACGAACGTATTTCAACTAAAACATAAGCCAAAATCCAATTATTAGCATACCCTTCAATAAGATCACTGACTAATTTTGCTTTTTGTATTTTCTCTATTGTAATTGGTCGAGAATATTTTCCTCTTACTACATACGACAAGCTTGGGTTTTTCATTGGTTTTTTCACTTCAAAAAAATCAACTACTTCTGCTTTATCTCCTTTTAAAGGAGTTTCCTTTATATCAAAATTGACAACTTTAACTGCTTGTTGTTTATTAAAAAAACCAAAAGCAGTAAACCCTATAGCTGCAATTAAAATACTGATAATTATTACGCTCGTTTTCATAACTGATTTGTTTTTAATAGTATACCTACAAATTTAATCCTAATAGCAACTAGTTAATGAAAACGAAATGTAAAAAGTTGTTAATGAAATGTAAATTCCTCAAAACCGAATACTATTTGTAGTAACTTTGTTTACATGTCTCCTAAAACCATACGTACCATATTAATACTAATGCTATTAACAATTGGTGGACTATTTATTACACAAGTGTATTGGTTTAAAAAATCCTTTACCTTAGAAGAGCGGCAATTTGATGAAAAACTGAATATTGCCCTCCGGAATATTGCGCACCAATTATTAGTATTAGATAATGATACTAGCTCAAGAATTCCTCCAATCTCAAAACTGGCTTCCAATGAATTTTATGTAAAAACCAATTGTCATTATAATTTATCAGTATTGGATAGTTGCATAAAAAGTGAATTTAACTCTAGGAAAATAGCTATTGATTTTGACTACCTCATCATAAAGGCAGAAAGTGATGAAGTACTATTGGGTAATAGTGTATGGAATGTATATGAACCAGCAGAAATAGCCTGCAAGGGCAGGTTGGATAATAAAGACCTTCTTGATTTTAAAATACGTATTAATAACAAAACAACTTACCTGATTAACTCAATGGGGATCTGGATGTATTCCTCAACAAGCTTATTAGTTTTATTAGCAGTTTTTACCTTTATAATTGTTTCCATAGTTAAAGGTAAAAGGCTCTCCGATTTAAAAAAGGATTTTGTAAACAATATGACGCATGAGCTAAAAACACCTATAGCGAATATTTCTGTAGCATCGGAGGCTATTAGAAACAGGAATGTTCAAATGGATGAAGACAAATTAAAAAAGTATGCCGACATAATTTATAATGAAAACGTCCGATTGCATAATTTAGTGGATCGAGTATTACAAATTTCAGCTATTGAAAAACAAGATGAATCTCTATCTTTTGAAGAAGTTGATATTCATAAAACTATTACTAAAGTATTAGTCAGTTTTGGACCCTTGCTACAAAAAAGAAACGGAACCATAAACTCTAATTTAAATGCTGATAAATTTACAATTCAAGCGGATAAAACACACCTATCAAATGTGATTTATAATTTAATAGAAAATGCTATAAAATATTCTAATAACAGCCCAGAATTAACAATAAGCACTTCAAATAATAAAAACGGAATCAATATTGAGGTACGCGATAAAGGAATTGGCATTGCTAAGGCAAATCAACAACGTATTTTTGAGCAATTTTTCCGTGTAGAAACAGGAGATGTACACAATACCAAAGGACATGGTATTGGGCTTAGTTATGTGAAACTTATTGTAGAAAAACACAATGGTTTACTTACCTTTAGAAGTAAAGAAAATAAAGGAACAACTTTTAACATCTTCTTACCTATATAATTATGAGCATCAAAAAACGAATTTTATTAGTTGAAGATGACGAAAGTATGGGCTTTTTATTAAAAGACAGCCTTGAAAACTACCATTATACTGTTACACATTTGTCTGACGGGAAATCTGCTTTAATTGAATTTAACAAAAGTTCTTTTGACCTGTGTTTATTAGATGTGATGATGCCTAACATGGACGGATTTAGTTTGGCTACTGAAATTAGAAAGAATGATGTAGATACGCCTATTATCTTCTTAACAGCAAAGGCGATGAAAGAAGACCGCATAAAAGGATTTAAACTTGGCGCAGATGATTATGTTACCAAGCCTTTTAGCGTAGAAGAATTAGCACTTAGGATTAAAGCTGTTTTAAAAAGAGGTAAATCATTACAAACCACAAACAAATTAATTCCATTTGCTAACTATACATTGGACCTCACCAATTTAATTTTAAATATGGGTGACAAAAACATTCAGTTAACTCAAAAAGAAGCTGATATTTTAGCTTTGTTTGTAACCAACCCAAATACTTTGTTAAAAAGAGAGTTTATCTTAAAAAGCATCTGGGAAGATGATAGTTATTTTATAGGAAGAAGTTTAGATGTATTTATATCTAAATTACGCAAGCATTTTAAGAGTGATTCAGTCATCAAAATAGTTAACATCCATGGTTCGGGCTATAAATTTCAAATGCTTGAGTAAACAACCTGATAAAAATAATCAACTAAATAAATTACCTTTTTAATCCACCATACTCAACTGTATTCTTCCACGTTGCACATCTACTTCAATAACTTTTACGCTTACATGTTGGTTCAATTGTACCACCTCATTGGGGTCAGAAACATATTTTTGAGCTAATTTGGAAATATGCACTAAACCACTTTGTTTGATACCGATGTCCACAAAGCAACCAAAATTAGTAATGTTGTTAATAATTCCTGGAACACGCATCCCCACTTTTACATCTTCTATTTTTTGTAGATCTTTAGCAAATTCAAATACTTTTGCAAGTTTCCTAGGATCTAAACCAGGTTTCTCTAATTCTTGAATGATGTCCCTTAAAGTAGGCAACCCAATATCATCATTACAATATTTATCTAGGGGTATTTTTAAAATCAATTCCTTATTACCTATTAATTCCGAAAGTTTCACTTTCAAATCTTTCGCCATTTGCTCCACTAACTTATAGCGCTCAGGGTGTACCGCAGAATTATCTAAAGGATGCTTACCATCATGAATACGCATAAAACCAGCCGCTTGTTCAAAAGCTTTAGCTCCTAAACGAGCTACTTTTTTCAGTTCTGCTCGTGATTGTATACTTCCATTCTCCGTTCTGTATTTTACTATGTTTTCAGCAATCGTAGTTCCAATACCTGATACATAACTCAATAATGGGGCACTTGCCGTATTTACGTTTACACCAATACTATTCACACAACTCATTACAACCGTATCCAACTCCTTTTTTAATTTGGTTTGGTCTACATCGTGTTGGTATTGTCCTACACCTATCGACTTTGCGTCAATTTTCACCAATTCAGCTAACGGATCAGCCAATCGCCTACCAATAGATACTGCTCCTCGCACAGTAACATCATAATCAGGGAATTCATCTCGAGCAATTTTTGATGCCGAGTATATAGATGCTCCAGCCTCGTTTACAATAAACACCTGTACCGTTCTATCAAAATGGATTTTTTTAATAAAAACCTCAGTTTCACGTGATGCAGTTCCATTTCCAATCGCTATAGCTTCAATTTTATACGCATTAACTAATGATTTTATTTTCTTTAACGCATCCGTTTCCTTCTTTTGTGGTGGATGCGGAAAAATAGTTTCATTGTGTTGTAAATCGCCATTTTCATCCAAACACACTACTTTACAACCACTTCTAAACCCAGGATCCAAGGCTAAAATTCGTTTTTCACCTAAAGGAGCTCCTAAAAGCAATTGTTTTAAATTACTAGAAAACACCTGTATGGCCTTTTCGTCTGCTTTTTCTTTTGCTTCTTTTAGAGATTCATTACTTATTGCAGGTTGCAACAAACGCTTATAGGCATCTTCAATAGCAATAAAAATCTGATCAGCACATGATTGACTTCCCGTTTTAATTACTGTATTATCAATACTATCCAACACTTCTTCTTTATCAACCTCCACTTTCACTCGGACAAAACCTTCGTTTTGTGCACGTAATAAAGCCAATAACCTATGAGAAGGCGCTTTGCTTAAAGGTTCGTCCCAATCAAAATACTGTTGAAATTTCTGTGCCTTTTCTTCATCCTTTTTTGTTTTGATGATTTTTGAAGAAATTACAGACTTCCGCTGATACATACGTCTTATTTTCTGACGCACGAACTCATTTTCATTTATCCATTCTGCTATAATATCTCGTGCACCTTCTAAGGCTTCACTAGTATTTCCAACCTCCCCTTTGGTATAACGTGAAGCAGTAGCGTCAATATTTAAATCCTGTTGTTTCATGATGATTTTTGCCAATGGCTCTAATCCTTTTTCACGAGCAACAGATGCTTTTGTTTTTCGCTTTTTCTTATACGGCAGGTATATGTCTTCTAATTGGACTAAATCAACAACTTTCTCAATTTTATGTTGCAATTCTGACGTTAAAGCCCCTTGCTCCTCTATTGCTTTTAGAATAGTTGTTTTTCGCTTTTCTAATTCTTCAAACAGCGATTTATATTTCACTATTTCACCAACAGCAACCTCATCCAAATTGCCCGTCATTTCTTTTCGATACCTCGATATAAAAGGAATGGTAGCATCTTCATCTAACAATTTTAAGGTATTTATAATTCCTTTTTCTGCTAACTGTGTTGCTTTTATGATGTATTGAAGTTTATTCATTGCTTATTGTAAATACTATTTGACAAGTCTATTCGTTATATTTGAATACTAAAAGTCAAATTAATGAAACATATTCTCTTTTTACTAATTCTATCAGTAAATTTTTGCTTTGGACAATCTATATATAATTGGGACAATTCTCATTCAAATCTCAAAGGTTTTGAGTATAAAAATCATTTTGATTTAAAAGGAAATATAAAAGAAGTTTTAATAACCAAAATAGAAACTTTTTATAACAGAAAGGATTCCTCTTTTATAACTTATACTGACGCAGAAAAAATATTATTCAATAAAAAGGGTTATTTAACCCATGAATATTTTTTAAATAAAAATAAAGATTATTTTCTTTGGGAATACAACGAATATAAGAATGATACTCTTTTAATTTATAAGAAAGAACGAAGCCATTATAAAACGAGTCCTCCAACAGATAAAATTCATCTAAAAGAAGAAAAATACACATACAATAAAAACAATCATCTTTTAACTAAGTATATTAGATCTTCTTATCAAGAAAAATTTTTCATCAATGAAAGAAACACTTATAATGAACAAGGTTTATTAATAAAATCTGAATTTCTCAACAATCATGTTACTATTAATAATTATGGAGTTTGTCTGGGAGATGGATTTTCACTTAACGACATGACCCATTCGTTTGTTTATGGACATAATATTGTTCAAGAAAAAGCAGTTTTTGATAAAAATTTTCGGAAAAAAGAAACGCAGATAAAAAACGATCTAGACGACTATTCAAGTTATTATATTCCTTATCACAATCACAAATTTATAAGTGATAGAAATAACAATACTATTCAAATAAACATGGATTACCTGAGAATTGGCGATGATTATAAGTCAAGTATTGTCTTTTATAAATATGATTCAAAAAATAGAGTTTTAGAATCTCTTTGGAAAACTAAAAAAGGTAATATTTCTGGAAGTTTTTATGAATACGAGGAAGTAAATGACACTCTAAAAAGAAAAATGAAAGGTTATATTCAAACTAAGTATGGTATGAAAACCTTATTAAAAACTCTTTCAAGTATTACAGAATATAATACTGATGGATCTTTTAAAGTAACTGATTATTCAACTAGTCAAATTAATGAAATAGAACATTATAATAAATACAAAGACTTAATCCAAACTACTGATCGCTACAATAATATTCTTTCGGAAACCAAATACACCTATGATAGTAATCAAAATTGGACTCAAAAAATCGTTTTTGAAAATGGAAAAATAACCGAAAACATTATACGAAAAATAGAATACTACTAAACCTTACTTCCCCTCCACAATCACCACAATTTCCCCTTTAGGAGCTTTGTTTTCGAAATGTGCAAGCACTTCTTTTGCAGTTCCACGAACCGTTTCTTCATATAATTTGGTTAATTCTCTGGAAACAGAAACTTGTCTATCCTCACCAAAATACTCGCAAAAATGCCCTAAGGTTTTTACTAATTTATGTGGCGATTCGTAAATAATCATGGTACGTGTTTCCTCTGCAAGTAGCTTAAAACGTGTTTGCCTTCCCTTTTTTACGGGCAAGAACCCTTCAAACACAAACTTATCATTTGGTAATCCTGAGTTCACTAACGCAGGAACAAAAGCAGTAGCACCTGGTAAACAATCTACTTCTATACCTTCGTTTACACAAGCTCTTGTTAATAAAAACCCTGGATCGGATATTGCAGGAGTTCCTGCATCGGATATTAAAGCTATGGTTTGCCCTGCTTTTAATTTTTGAATTACGCTTTCAACCGTTTTATGCTCATTATGCATATGGTGGCTTTGCATATGGGTATTGATTTCAAAATGCTTTAATAATTTCCCTGAAGTTCTCGTGTCTTCAGCAAGAATTAAATCAGCCTCTTTTAAGACTCTTATTCCTCTAAAAGTCATGTCTTCTAAGTTACCAATAGGTGTTGGTACTATATATAATTTACTCATGAGTATACTAAATCAATGTCCTCAATGCAAGCATAAGAGGTCTGAATTAAAAATAATAGTTGTAGATTAGAGGCACCCCTCAAAAAGTAAACCCCACTTGTGGGATTACTAATGCAAGATTAACTATCCTTATTCAATAAAACACAATTTACAATGATGTTTTTAAGGTTTAGCTAACAATGCTTGGGTGACTTAAGAAAACTTTCCTTCCAAAAAAGACAACAATCGCTGTTCATACTCTTCTTTACCTACCCAGTTGTTGTATTCTGGCTTGACCATATTATTTAAAAACTCTAACGCTTCTAACTCACTTGTAGAAGTGTTTAACTGAGATATCACACGGTTAAAATCTTCCGTGCTTCCGTTAAATAAATGTTTTACAAAAGCAATCCTATCATTAAGTCCAATGGTAATTCCTTTTTTTAGTCGATCATTTAACGATCCTGATTTAGTAGAGGAAACCTCTATATCACTTTGAGTTGGAGTAACCGTTTCCATATCACTTTTACCCACAGAAGGTTGTGCCATTACAGCTTCAAACATGTCATCTATTTGTTGCGTTTCTGGCTCCATCTGAGCAACAATATCAATCATTTTTTCGGTTGCCGATTCTACAAAGTGTTCTTCCATTCCTTCATCAGAAACAAACAAATCTTCATCTAGTGTCGATAGCATACCTGAATCTCCAAAATCATCTTCTATAATTGTCTCTTCTTCTTTTATTGCTTCTTTAACAATTGTTTCAGAAATAGGCTCAACTACTTTTTGAACATCAAGATTCTCTTCAACAAATTTTAAAACTGTTAATTTTTCATACAATTCCTTTGCTGTATTTTGCATCTCTGAAACCGACATTTCTTGTGAAGAGATTCGTATTTTTTCAGCGAGAGCTAATAAATCTGATTTAAGTATATTTTTCATTGCCAACTAAGCGTTTTATATTCCTATATTTTTCTTGAAATATACTAAATTAAACGTTAAAAAAGGCATTCATATTGTTTAAGATTTATTACAGGAAAATACACAAAGTTATTTTACGAATCAATACATTAAATTTATGTATTTTTGTAAAACACACTTTTATACCAATTTAGGTATCTAATGATGTCTAATTAAAATTAAATTATTTTTGATTGAATTAAGGAAAAATATTTTAGCATAGCCATAGCTAGGTTTAAATATTTTAACGAAAATACAGCTAAAAAGAAACAATTTTATACGTCATTTGATAGTTAATTTGGCCTCAAACTTACACGAAAACATTATGTTTCTAGAAAACACCGTAAATCATAAAGAAAAATTTGGCTGGATTGAAGTTGTTTGTGGCTCCATGTTTTCAGGAAAAACAGAAGAATTAATCCGACGCTT
>Ga0209291_1000087_pt1 | contig 91121 bp, 76 predicted proteins | sample GOMGulsemesocosm_FD_184633 | JGI IMG/M metagenome (GOLD analysis project Ga0209291, IMG submission 184633) | Methane-oxidizing microbial communities from mesocosms in the Gulf of Mexico - GOM9B Gulf of Mexico (SPAdes) (version 2) | ecosystem: Environmental > Aquatic > Marine > Cold seeps... | reverse complement strand
TTTAGCACATACTCCCGATCGATTTTCGCTACCATTTTTAAAACCTGAAACAAAAATAAAAGGTTTGCGACTTGTGGGACAGGACATCACTATGGTTGGTGTAGCTGGTGCAATGCTATCAGGAATGTTATGTGCAATTACAATATTAAAATATAAAGTTTGGAAAATATTTAAAGAAATGAACCATTGATAAAATATAGCCAACCAATTTTATAACAAAAACAGCTTCGTTGTTAGTTCAGATAGCTATCGATACGGAAAATTAAACCCACTGGTGGGATAAAAACTAAAAAGCCACTTCAATTGAAGTGGCTTTTTTAGCTTTTATATTAAATAGAAATTACGAATACATTTTATCGCGTAATTCTTTAATTTTAGAGTCATTCATATATTCATCAAAAGTAGCATACTTATCAATAACTCCTTTTGGTGTAATTTCAATAATTCTGTTTGCAACCGTTTGACAAAACTCATGATCATGAGTTGTAAACACAATTGTTCCTTTAAAGTTCTTTAATGAATTATTAAACGCTGTAATACTCTCTAAGTCTAAGTGATTTGTTGGCTCATCTATTAACAACACATTTGCTCTAGTCATCATCATTCTACTCAACATACACCTTACCTTCTCTCCTCCAGAAAGCACTTTAGATGTTTTTAAAGCTTCTTCTCCACTAAAAATCATTTTACCTAAGAAACCACGTAAATTTACTTCTTCTTTTTCTTCTTCAGTTTGTGCCCATTGGCGCATCCAGTCAACTAAAGTTAATTCATTCTTGAAAAACTTAGAATTATCTGAAGGTAAATAAGATTGAGATGTCGTAACCCCCCATTTAAATTCTCCTGAATCAGCTTTTATATTATCCGTTAATATTTGATAAAAAGCAGTAGTTGCTTTAGAATTTTTAGAAATAATAGCAACTTTATCACCCTTATTAAGATTTAAATCTACTTTATTAAACAACTCCCCCTCTTCATTAGAAGCACTTAAGTTTTCTACATTTAAAATCTGATCTCCAGCTTCTCTATCTCTATCAAAAATAATTGCAGGATAACGTCTGCTTGAAGGTTTTATATCTTCAACCTTCAACTTTTCTAACATCTTTTTACGAGATGTAGTTTGTTTAGCTTTTGAGGCATTTGCACTAAAACGAGCAATAAAATCTTGTAATTCTTTTGCTTTTTCTTCAGACTTTTTATTTTGCTGAGAACGTTGTCTTGCAGCTAATTGACTTGATTCATACCAGAATGTATAATTTCCAGAAAAATGAGTGATTTTATTAAAATCAATATCAGAAATATGTGTACACACTAAATCTAAGAAGTGACGGTCATGGGAAACAACTATTACAGTATTTTCAAAATTTGCTAAAAAAGTTTCTAACCAAGATATCGTTTCAAAATCTAAATCATTGGTAGGCTCATCCATAATTAACACATCAGGATTACCGAATAAAGCTTTAGCCAACAAAACACGTACCTTTTGCTTACCATCCAAATCAGACATCGATGTGAAATGCATACCTTCCTTAATACCTAAGTTAGATAACATTGCTGCAGCATTCGCATCAGCATTCCATCCATCCATTTCTTCAAAAGTAACCTGTAACTCTCCTATTCTATCAGCATTTTCATCTGTATAATCTTCATACAGTTTATCTAATTCTTTTTTAATAGCATACAGCTCTGTATTCCCCATTAATACTGTTTCTAAAACTGTATACTCATCATAAGCATAATGATCTTGAGATAATACTGACATTCTTTTCCCTGAAGCAAGAGATACATGACCTGATGTAGGCTCTTGTATTCCAGCAAGGATTTTTAAAAATGTAGATTTACCAGCACCATTGGCACCAATAATTCCATAGCAATTTCCTTGAGTAAATGCAGTATTAACATCGTCAAATAATACTCTTTTACCAAATTGTACAGATAAGTTTGAAACTGATAACATGTAATGTATTTTAATTTTCGGCAAAAATAGTAAAATGAATTGTATTTAACAGCTGTTTAGAATCATAATAAAAATGTTATTTAACAGCTCCTTAACAGCAATATATCAACATAAAAATTAAATTTGTTATTATAAATAAGTTTTACCAAACTGTATGATCAAATTTTTACCTTTATCTTACCTTTTATTTTTGATTGCTTTTACCAGCTGTCATGAAAATATAGAAACAGAAGATGCAACGTATTTCGGAGGGGAAATAATAAACCCCAAGGATGACTTTGTGTTATTGTATAAAGATGATGTATTAATTGATTCGGTTGCTTTAGATGATAAAAATAGGTTTTTATATAAGTTTAATGATTTTACTCCTGGGCTGTACCACTTTAACCACAAAGAATATCAATACGTTTATATTGAGCCCACTGATAGTATTGTTTTTAGATTAAACACTATTGATTTTGATGAATCATTAACTTTTTCTGGTAAGGGAGCTCATAAAAATAATTTTATCATAAATACTTTCTTAGCCAATGAAAGACATGACAAAGAAGCTTACAAGCTATACAAACTTCCGTCTGAAAAATTTTCAACCTTAATATCGGGTGAGCTTCAACAACGCTTAAATATATTGGAACAATATAAAGAAAAACATAGTTTTTCTGACGATTTTAATGAAGTTGCTAATGCACACATTGTCTACCATTTTCATGCCTTAAAAGAACGTTACCCAATATACAACAAGCAACAAGCAGACTCCATAAACAAAGAAGAGTTTTACAAATTTAGAGAAAATATTGATTTTAACACCGGGAATTTAGGGTCTTTTTATCCTTATTACGAATACCTATATGCACTTATTGATAACTTAAGTGCTCAAAGGTTAAAACAACATCACCATAATGAAAATCAATTAAGTTCATACAATTCAAAAGTAGATATTATTGATTCCTTAGTTCAAAATGAAACTTTAAAAAATCAACTGTTAAAAAACACTGCTTTAAATTATTTAACAAATATCAAATGTAAAACTAAAGCAAAAGAACTATTAACTTATTTCAATAAGCACAATACTAATATTGAAAATAAGGAAAAAGTAACAATGCTTGTAAAAGCTATTGAACGCTTGAGTGTAGGAAATTATATACCTGATTTTAATGTAACTACTATAGAAAATGAAACCGTCGCATTTAAAAAAACTATTCATAAGCCTACTGTAGTGTACTTCTGGTCTAGCAAAAACCCAAGACATTTAAAAAGTGTCCACAAAAGGATTCTACAGTATTCAAGCAATAAGTATTTTAATTTTGTTGGAGTGTCACTTGACAACAATAAAAAAGATTGGAAAAATTATACTTTAAAATTAAGCTTAAAAAACGGGTATTTATTAACTGATCCTAAAATCACTAAAGAAAATTTGTTAATTCAGAATATCAACAAAGTGTATGTCTTGGATAAGGAAGCAAAAATTTTAAGTTCAGATTTAAATATTTTTGACCCACATTTCGTTGAGAAATTGAATTTACTACAATAATTATAAATTTATTAGAGTTACGACACCAATCTGTTATTTTATCTTAAGACATAGTAGAATCACTAACTCCTTAATAGTACTACATAAAACACAATATTTATTTTTCTAAAACTGTATTTAACACGATTGTTTAGAAAAATTAAAGATATTTGCATTCAATAATTACAATCAATTCAATTATGAGTCGCAAAGCGTTTATCAATATCAAGCAATTACTTCAAGTAGAAACCAATACACTGAAACTTAAAGTTTCTGGAGAAGAAATGAAAACACTTCCATTGATTAACAGTGCGTATTTGATTATTGATAATGATGAAATAGTTGATTTTGGTAAAATGTCAAATTTCCAAAACACATCAAACATTGAAACTATTGATTGTACAGGACAAATTATACTTCCTACTTGGTATGATAGTCATACACATATTGTATATGCAGGAAATCGTGAACAAGAATTTGTTGACAGAATTAACGGACTAACTTATGAGGAAATTGCTAATAATGGTGGTGGAATATTAAATTCTGCTAAAAAATTACAAGAAATTTCTGAAGAAGAATTATATACCCAATCAGCTGAACGATTAGATGAAGTAATTAAATTAGGAACTGGAGGTATCGAAATTAAATCAGGATATGGACTAACAGTAAACGCTGAACTAAAAATGTTGCGTACCATCAAGAAACTAAAAGAAAATTATAACATCCCTATCAAATCAACATTCCTTGGTGCACATGCTGTTCCTGCAGAATATAAAGGAAATAAACAAGGTTATCTAGATTTAATTATTAATGAAATGTTACCACTAATTTCAAAAGAAAACTTAGCCGAATACATTGACATTTTCTGTGAAACTGGATACTTCTCTGTAGGTGATACAGAACAAATATTAGCCGCTGGTAAACAATACGGATTAACACCTAAAACACATGTAAATCAATTTACATCAATTGGAGGAATACAAAAAAGTATTGAATACAATGCACTTACCGTAGACCATTTAGAATTGGTAAGTGATGAAGATTTAGAAGCTTTAAAAAACTCTGACACAATGCCTGTTGCATTACCATCATGTTCATACTTTTTATCAATACCGTACACACCAGCAAGACTATTAATCGATAATGGTTTAGCACTAGCATTAGCTACGGATTACAACCCAGGTTCTACCCCTTCAGGAAACATGAACTTTGTAGTAAGCACTGCATGTATAAAAATGAAAATGACCCCAGAGGAAGCTATTAATGCAGCTACTTTAAATGGCGCTTATGCTATGGGAATTTCTAATACACATGGAAGTATTGCTAAAGGTAAAAAAGCAAATATCATTATCACTAAACCAATAAATTCTTACAACGTATTACCATACTCATTTGGCTCGAACAATATTGATAAAGTAATTATCAACGGAGAGTTTTTTAATTCATAAAACAACTATAATGCATCCAAGAAACATACATAACGCTCCATACAACTTCAAAGAATTAGCAGCTTCAAACCCAAAACTAATTCCTTACGTGTCTATAAGTCCTCAGAAAGTAATGACTATAGATTTTGCAGACAATGAAGCTGTTTTACAATTAAACAGAGCGATATTAATAAACCAATACGGATTATCTGATTGGAGTATTCCAAAAGGATATTTATGCCCTCCTATTCCCGGAAGAGCTGATTATATACATCACCTTGCTGATTTTTTAAAAGACAATAGTGTTAAGTCTAAAGCAAAAGGACTGGACATTGGTGTTGGTGCAAATTGCATATATCCAATACTAGGAAGTAGAATTTATAATTGGAAAATGGTTGGTGCTGATATAAGTGAAGTTGCAATAACTTCTGCTACTAAAAACATTAATGCGACTCCTGACTTAAAAGAACATATTGAAGTTAGGCATCAAACTGATAACTCTAATATATTTAAAGGCATCATTCAAAAAGGGGAAAAATATCAATTTAGTATGTGTAACCCTCCTTTTCATGCCTCTGAAAAAGAAGCTAACATAGGAACAAAGCGAAAATTACAAAATCTAGGACTAGAAACTAATTCTAAATTAAACTTTGGAGGACAAGCCAATGAATTATGGTGTAATGGTGGTGAAGCTTTATTTATTAAGAGAATGATAAAGCAGAGTATTGAATTCAAAGATCAAGTAACGTGGTTTACATGCTTAGTATCTAAAAAAGATAATTTACCCAAAATTAACAAACAATTAAAAAAATTAAAAGCCATTCACAAAACTATTACAATGACTCAAGGAAATAAACAAAGTAGGTTTGTTGCTTGGAAATTTGATAAATAAAACATGAGCTTAAAAACTATCAATATTGGGGTTTTAGCACATGTTGATGCTGGTAAAACAACACTTACAGAGCATTTTCTATATAATTCTGGAGCCATAAGAACTCTTGGTAGTGTAGATAAAGGCTCTACAAGTACAGATAGTTTAGCGCTTGAAAAAGAACGTGGAATTTCTATTAAAGCAGCTACTACTTCTTTTGAATGGAAAGGCACAAAAATTAATTTAATCGACACACCAGGTCACGTTGATTTCTCTAGCGAAGTAGAACGTGCGTTATGTGTAGTTGATGCTGTTATATTGGTGGTTTCAGCTGTTGAAGGTGTACAAGCTCACACCTTGAATATTTGGGATTCTTTACAAGAATTACAAATACCAACAATCATATTTGTTAATAAAATTGATCGTCAGGGTGCTGACACTGAAACTGTCATTACCCAATTAAAACAAGATTTAAAAGCTGCTCCGATTAACATATATACTTCAGAAAATGATGGCTTAGAGAACGCCTCTATAACTTCAGTTTTTAATACAAACAGCAATATTACCGAAGAAGTATTAGAACACCTTTTAAATTGTGACGAAGCTTTATTAGAACGTTATTTAAATTCTGAAACTATAACTAACAACGAGTATGTAAGCAGTATTCGAAAAAACACCATTTCAAACAATATTGTTCCAGTATTTTGTGGAATAGCAAAAAATAATATTGGTGTTACAGAATTACTTGATGGAATTATTGATTTCTGCCCTAGCTCGAAGACAAAGGACAGCGAAAACTTATCTGCTTTTGTTTTTAAATTAGAGCATCATAAAGTTTATGGTACCATGGCACATGTTAAAGTGTTTTCCGGTAGCTTGTCTTCAAAAGACACGGTTTACAATCACACCCAACAGTTAGAAACAAAAATAAATCAAACCAAACAACTTAACAATACAAAATACATTGATAACGTTGTTTTAGCATCTGGAGGCATTGGTATTATTACTGGTATATTAGGTACAAAATCTGGTGATATATTAGGTAGTCCAGAAGGAATTCCTAAATTACCTCAACTGCATATTCCTGTTTTAACTGTACAAGTAATTCCTGACAAGGATAGTGATTACAATGTATTGACTGAAGCTTTACAACAACTAGACAAGGAAGATCCATCTTTAAACTTTAAATGGTTTAAAGCCGAAAAAGAATTGCAATTGCTTTTAATGGGACAAATGCAAATTGAAATATTAGAACATGTTTTAAAAGAACGTTTTTCAATAAAAACTAATTTTACAGATCCTCAAGTAGTATATAAAGAAACCATCAGCACAAAAGCAGAAGGCTACATAAGGTATTGGATGCCTAAACCATGTTGGGCAATTATGACTTTTTTAATTGAGCCTGCTCCATTAAATTCTGGAGTTAGTTATAACTCTAGAGTTTCACAAAACGATGTACACATTAAATATCAGAATGAAATTGAACGAACCATTCCAAAAGCTTTAGCCCAAGGAATTTTAGGATGGGAAGTTACCGATGTAAAAATTACTTTAATAAAAGGAGAAGATCATAATGTACATTCTCGACCTGGAGATTTTAACCTAGCAACTCCTATGGGAATTATGCAAGGATTAAAAGCTGGAGGAACTCATCTATTAGAACCTATATTAAGTTTTGAAATAAAAGCAAATGAAAGCTTATTAGGAAAAATAGCTTCTGAACTAAGTACAAGAAGAGCTACTTTTGACACACCAAAATTTATTGATGATACGTTTAGCTTAAAAGGTACCATCCCAGTTGCTACCTCATTAGATTTAAGTATTAAACTGAATTCAATTACTGGAGGAAAAGTAAGATTACGATTACAATTTCACGGATATGATACTTGCCCTAAAGACGAAGGAGTTATTCGTGAATATAAAGGGGTGAATCCGTTAGATGAAGCACAATGGATATTACACAGACGTGGTGCCTATAAAGCTGATGAACGGGTTATTTGATTATTCAAATCGATAATTTAAAACGATTTAATGTAACATTTCTAGTCATTTGAACACCTATAGTTAGAACACTAAATATTCGTAGCAATGAAAAACAGTAGAAAATTAACGATTATAACTTTAAAAAATAAATTTTTAAAATTTTATAAATGTGAAGTAAGACTGTTTAATAAAATATTAGGAATTAAATAACAATCCTCTTCTCTCTAAAAAAGAAAGGATTTGTTACTAATAATATAAATTAAAAAAAAAAGCTTCAAAATATAGATCAACTATATTTTGAAGCTTTTTTTTTGTCCTTTAATTTTTACTCTGCTGGCCTACCATGAATTTCTTCAAACATTCTGTCAAAGTTATCCCTTAAAAAAGCACGTAACTTCTTGCGATAATCGTCTTTTAACCAATCTACAAAATTATATGTACTTCTACTAATACATTTCGTATAACGGTCAATTCTATAATCAATATCTTCTCCTAATAACTTCATTAAAGCTAGTGCATCATAAACATCCTCACTATTTTCAATACAAATTTTTGCATGTTGTTCAATAGAACGTTCTAAAACAACTTTGGACGACTCCCCTTTTTTAACAGAAATGGTATAGGTTTTTTTAACATCAAAAGCTACCTTTTTAGAATTTGGAAATTCTTTACGAACATCCTCAGGCATTTCATATTTGAAATTATTTTCTAAATCCTCATCATTTAATAAACTATCTAAGAAAAAATTAGGCGACTTAAATATCTTTTGCCAATCTAAATCTGCTCCCCAAGGTCCAAAACGATGTAAATTATTTCCTAAATCGATAATAGAAAATTTAGATTTCCCCTTGATAATACGTGACCCTCTACCAATCATTTGATAGTATAAAGTCAGTGATTTTGTTGCTCTGTTTAAAATAATGGTATCTACAGTTGGCTCATCAAAACCAGTAGTTAAGATACTTACTGAGGTTAATATCGCATTAGGTGTTTCCTTGAACCATTTTAATATGGCTGCACGTTCTTTTTTAGAGTTTGTATTATCTAAATGCGCTACAGGATATCCAGCGGCTCTAAAAGTATCATATACGTGCAATGATGTATTAATACCATTATTAAATATTAAGGTTTTCTTTCCTTTAGAATGTGTTTCATAAGCATATAACAACTTACTCAGCATATCTTGGTTAGTATACAAGTCTTCAGAAGACTTTACCGTATAATCACCATTTGCACCAACAATCAATGAGGTTAATCCTACATTATAACTAAAAGTTTCTGCACGTGATAAAAACTCATTTTCTATTAATGATTCGATAGTTTCCCCAACAATCAACTCTTGATAATTGTCACTCATTGGTAATTTTATATTAGAACTCAACGGTGTTGCCGTAACCCCTAATATAAATGACTTATCAAAAAACTTGAATAATTTAGTAAATGAATTGTAATGCGCCTCATCAATAATTACTAAACCAATATCCGAAATATCTAATTTTTCATCATTCAGCCTATTATTTAGTGTTTCCACCATTGCAACAAAACATGAGTACTCTTTTTGATCAGAAAGATCCGCCTTACTATCAATAACTTTATTCGTCACTGCAAATCCACTAAGCATTTTAGAAGTTTGTCTACACAATTCAATACGGTGTGTCATAACCAATACTTTCTTCTTGTGATGCTTTAAGAATTGACGCACAATTTCTGAGAAGATAACAGTTTTACCCCCACCTGTTGGTAGTTGATATAACAAATGGTAATCTTCTGGAGACTCCTCAAAACTTTTAAAAATTTTGTTGATTGCTCCTTTCTGATAACTATATAGTTCTTTTCCTGCTTTACTTTCTTCTAACTCTGAAGTTGTCCCTGACATATATTTCTAAAATTGTAGGTTACAAAAATACGGCGATTTTAGAGTGTTTCACAAATAATTCTATGAATTTATTAGCTTTTTCATGGTATTCGTTTTGTTAAAGGTTTCTACATACTCATTTTCAGCATTTGAGTTAGCAGTAATCCCACCTCCTACATATATGGTTGCCAGCGCTTTGTTTAATTGCATACAACGCAAATTTACAAATAAACTAGATGATTTTGATGTAAAACGATACGCGTGATTCTCAGTATTTCTTCGGTTACTTTTTCGTTTGGTCTTCATATTTAGCTCTCCTAAAAACCCTGTATAAAACAACCTGTCATACACTTCATTTTTTAGAATAAATTCTTTAGCTTTTTCTTTTGGATATCCACACACTGCTGGTGTGGGGTGCAACGTTTTTATTAAGGTTTGTAAATCCGTATCTCGTGAAGTTACATTTATTGTTCCCGTAATATCTGTTCTAATGTGTGCTAAATCACCAGCCTTTATTGTGTAAGGAGTTCCTTTTGTAAACTTAAATTCTTTTGCTGCTAAGTTTTTAGTAATATAATTCGTTACTATTTCTTGTTCTTCTTGTTCTTTTTCCTTCCAAATAATATTGTCAGTATACAATTGTGTGCCAGCCAAAGCCATAGTTTTAAACTGGTTATTTCTTGTTTGTAATAACACCTCAGGTGTCGCACCCAACCAACATCCAACTTTAGGGTGATACCATAAATACACAAAGGCTTTTTTATACATTGCCAGTGCATTTTTAAATAATAGTACTGGATCATTACCATTAATAGAACATTTTTCTTCTCGCGACAGAACTACTTTACTTAACTTTGTATTCGAAATAGCATTAATCCCTTTTTGAACTAAATCAACATGAGTTGCTTTTTCATCAAGATTTTCAATGTACGTTATTTGCTTCTGAACATTTATTTCTTCATTAAAAATAGTTTCAATACATTTTTCAAAAGGAATTAAAACACCCTGTTCTTCATCATCAAATGGTGCAAAAACAAAACCACTTTCTGAGTAATCAGACACGGTATGCAATTCATCATCTTGTTGTAACACTCCATTTACTAGCACTTCATTTGGTTTGCGATATACCACAAAAGGCAATTCATCAGAAAGTTGTTGCTTAATTGTATTAAAGAAACTATCCATGAGCATTTATTTTGCTAATACAATGTTTGTCAACTTACATAAGGAAACTAATGCTCCATTTTCATCTACAATTCTAATTTCCCATAAATGAGTTGTACGTCCTTTATGAATAATTTTAGCTGTTGCAAAAACTTCACCATCACGTTTACTTTTTAAATGATTCGCTGAAATTTCTAAACCTTTAACAATAAACTTTTCTGAATCGATAAAAATATGAGAAGCTGCGCTACCTACACTTTCTGCAAGCGCTACAGAAGCCCCTCCATGCAATATCCCCATAGGCTGATGAACTTTCGGGTTTACGGGCATTTTTGCAGTAAGAAAATCCTCTCCAGCATCAACATATTGTATTTGTAAGGTTTCCATTAAGGTGTTTTTAGAAAATTTATTACATATTTCTAAAATTGCTTCTTTATCAAATTGCATTGTTCTATTTTTATGATGTAAAAATACTAATTCAACTTTTATTTCAATGAGTAATAACCAATCAATTCTAGAAAACAACACTGTTAAATTAATTCCTTTACAAGAAAGTGATGCTTTTTTACTTGAAAACATAGCATTTGAAAAAGATTTAGTTTATTATTCTCCCTCTGATATCTCCACAACAGGCACACTTAAAAACTATATTAAACAAGCCTTAATCAATAGAGAAAAAGGAGGTGAATTACCTTTTATAATTTTTGATAAAATAAACCAACAATATGCTGGAAGTACACGATTTGGGTTTATTAATACTAAAAACAAAACGATACATATTGGTTGGACATGGATTGGAAAATCCTTTCAAGGCACAGGACTAAATACGCATATAAAGTTTTTGATGTTACAATATGCCTTCGAAATACTTAATTTTGAAAAAGTAGAGTTTAGAATTGATGAACGAAATATTCGCTCAAGAAAAGCAGTTGAGAAAATCGGTGGAACTTTAGAGGGTATTTTACGTAAAGATACACTGATGAAGGATGGATTTAGAAGAAGTACTTGTTGTTATGGCATTTTAAAAGATGAATGGCCAAAAATTAAAGAAACAATTTTTAAAAATTTTATATAAACCATGCACTCAGAAAAAGAAGTTTCATATACGATAACTAATTCGTATTCTACTCTAAATAAATTGACTTCAAAAACGAAAAATGTTTGGTTTGTTTGTCATGGTTTAGGATTTTTAAGCAGGTATTTTATTCAATATTTTAATGAATTAAACCCTGAAGAAAATTATATTATCGCACCTCAAGCACAATCAAAACATTATTTAAAGAATCAATACAAACATGTTGGTTCGACTTGGTTAACAAAAGAAAAAACACAAAAAGAAATCCCTAATGTTTTAAACTACCTTGATAGTGTTTATCAAGCGGAACAAATACCGAGTGCCCTCAACTTTATAATTTTAGGCTTTTCGCAAGGAGTATCAGTAGCTACAAGATGGATAGCACAGTGCAATATCAAATGTAACACACTGGTGTTATATGCGGGGAAAGTCCCTAGAGAATTCACCACTGAAAATTTTAAACACATCCCTACTATTAAACTTATAGTTGGCGACAAGGATGAATATGTGACCCCAGAAGTTTTAGAAGAAGAAAAAACATATTCCGATTCTTTATTTGGAAAACGTATCGAACACGTCACTTTTGATGGCACTCATGAAGTAAAAAAAGAATTGATTAATGGATTGATATAATAACCAAGTTTTGCTATCAAATTATTGAATTGATACAAATCGACTATCCGAAAAAAAATATAAGTTTATATAATACTATCAGGTTAACTAAAAAAAGAGAGCATTAATGCTCTCTTTTTAAGATGACTAATATCTAAAATTAATACCCGAATTAATTTACTCCCGATTTATAAAATATAAAAATCCATTAGCCATCAAATATAATTAAGGGTTAACACTATTAAGCTTAATCTGTTATAAATACATCAAAATAATATTGCCCTTGCCAACATTTATATGAAACACCTCCATCATCTCCAAAAATATCAGTTCGTGTAATATTCACCTTTATTGAACTTGCCGATTTACTGGCATAGTTTAAACTAAAGGTATCTGGGTAAGAACTGTTATTATTAGCTGTAAAAATTAAACTCTTTGGAATAAAGGGTAAAGCTGGTGAAAAATCGTATCGAACTTGCAATCGCTCAGGGTTATATGGAGCCAACAACACCTCATCTCCATCAACATCAACTTTAGTTGTTCCAACCGCAGTATTTTGCACTAATACTTCCCAATTAACTGTAGTTGAAACACCGTTTATTGTTATACTAAAACTACCTGTACTACCTACATTAACACTGTCACACATTGGTATTTTAATTCCTTGAAACGAAGCTATTTGAGGCAAACTACTAATGTTAGTATTTGTTAATTGTTGCCAAGTGGCATTACCATTAATATCAGAAACTAAAACCTTACCAGCTGCTTCATTTCCATCTACTATTCGTAATAAATCAGTCCCAATTACAGCAGTGGTAATCAAAATATCATCAACATAAACCGCATCAGCTCCACTACTCATACTAGAATCCTTAGTATAACTCCATCTTAAAGTATATGTTCCAGCAACCAAAGGGTATGTTACCTGCGTAAAGGGGACAGTTCCAGACCAATTATTTTGTTCAATACCATCTATATAAAAACGTAACTTATCATAATTTGTTTCACTACTTACTTTATAGTAAAAGCTCAATGTAGCTCCTCCAGTAGGAACAATAACATCATAATCCATATAAGTAGATTGACTATTCCCTATACTTCCAGATTCCGCAGCTTTTATCCCTCCATTTACATTAGAAGTTTGTATAGCCCAACTAGCAGCTCCCCCTGTAGTAAAAGGTGTTAAACCACCTTCAAAATCTTGATTTAATAACGTACTAGCAACACCTGTATTTTCAATATGTAATTTAGCAGTTGGTGTATTCGTTCCAACACCAACATTTCCAGAATTGGCATTATACATATCATTTCCTATAACTGTCCAATCATTATCTGCTGCAGCTGATCCAGCAAGAGGTGTCCATTTTATCCCATCCCAATAATGGAACCCTACACCTGTAGCTACAGTGGTATTGTAAACCAATAAACTTTCTGCAGGGGCTATTACAGGAGCCGCTGTGCTTAAATCTGTAATTGAAACACGAGGAACTAAAACTCCTTTGTTAGTTGCTTCCACATCTAAAACGGCACTAGCATCTGGATTTGTTGTTCCAATCCCTACTTGTGCATTAACACACACAAACAAAAAGTTCGCTAATAAAAAAAGTGCTTTTCTCATAAATTATATTTTTAACGTATGCTGCAATTTTACGGAACATTACTATCTAAATCCGTTCAAATTAGAATTTGACGTATCTTTTTCACATGCCATTATGTTCAACTTAAAATTTGATTCTACTTATTAAAATGAATCTCTTTAAATTTCAAATGTTAGACAGTTAAAGTCTTTATTTTAAAAAATAGTTACTATTTTTACCTGAACATTAAACTGAAATACAGTTTTATTTTTATATACATGGAGCATATTTTATCATCACAACTTATAATTAGCTTGTTTATAATATTGATATTATATAATCAGAAGAATAGCTTAAAATTCACTTCAGAAAAAGTCCTTTTTTATTATTTAGTACTGTTAATGATAAGGTCTGTTGTTGACCTTATAGCTACAAATATTGAATTTTTAATTAAGTTTCCTTACTTAGTATATATTAACCAGTCAACTTATTTTTTGGATGGATTGTTTATTTATTTATATGTCAAAGTTTTAAAAAACGAAACTGTTTATACAAAGAAAACGCTTCTATTACTAGCGCCATTTTTAATCTTTTTTTCTTTTACTATAAAACTAATGTACGATGCTGACATAGAAGTTCTTAGAAATTATATTCTTGAGTTGGAAAGTGAAGATACTGTAAGAGAATGGGATCCTGCTGGAACAATATTTTTTGTTTTGGTAATCATCTATAATATCATACTATATATACATTCATTATTAATTTTCAAAACTAACTCTGAAGCGCTCAAAAAGATTATTTCTGTAAAGCATGACTTAACGTATAAGTGGCAAAAAATGTTTCTGTCTAGTTGGTTCTTTTTATATTTACTTCCATTTGTTATAACAGTACTAACTGTTTATTTTAATAGTGAGAATAGAGCAAATTTTGAACTTCTTTTTTCAGTTTCTACATTATTACTCACATTTATTTTTGGCCTAAAAAAAATAAAAATACGTTATGAAGAACTTAAAATATCTAATGAGGAGTTTAGTTTTAAACAATTAGTACAATCTCAAAATAAGTATGGAACCTTAAAACTTGAAGATACTAGGGCCGAACAACTTAAAAAGAATATTGAAGAATTAATCCAAAACAAAGAAGTACTTTCTGATTTAGATTTAAACTTATCTAATTTTTCAATAAAATTAAATGAAAAAGAATATATAGTTTCACAAGTGATAAACTCATTATACAATAAAAGCTTTCAAGGGTTTATTAATAGCTATAGGATAGAATACGCTAAAACAATTTTAACACAAAAGCCCGAAATAAAAATTATCCATGTTGCTTTAGATTGTGGATATAAATCAACAGTAACTTTTAACAGACAATTTAAAAAGTATGAAGGAATGACTCCTTCAGAATATAGAAATAAGTACAAATAAATTTAATATATAGTTATAGATCTCTAATCTATTTTCTCAAAAATAAACTTAAACATGGTTCCTGGTTTATATAATCGTACAAGTGTACCGTTTAATTGTTTGGTGAATATTTGAATTAACTTAGTCCCTATACCAGTAGATTTTTTTTCATCTATTAATCCTATACCATCGTCACCAATAATCATTTCATAAGTATCATTTTTAAGGTTTTTAATATGTATGGTTATTTTACCTTTACTCTTATTTACAAAAGCATACTTAATCGCATTAGTAATCAACTCATTAATAATCAACCCTAGCGGAACCAATGTTTGTATTCCAATATCTAATTCTTCAATTTGGATATCCAAATTAATAACCATTCCTACTGCATATGATTTTATCAAATCCTCCACAAGTAGGTTGATATGATCCTGTACATCAATATGTTTTAAATCATCAGAGTTATACATTTTTTCATGTAACAAAGCCATCGACAAAACTCTATCCTGTGCTTCTTTAAACATTGCTATAGCATGTTCATCTTCAAATTCTCGAGACTGTAATCGTAACAAACTATTTACTATTTGTAAATTATTTTTCACTCGATGGTGAATTTCTTTGAGCATTGCCGTTTTCTCTTTGTTCTTCTTGGCCAATTTCTCCTTTTGTCTTTCCAATACAACATTTTGTTTTCGAATTTCTACTGTAGCCTTAGTTACTTCTACTTGAAGCCTTTTTTGTCTAACCATTAATTTCCTAGTCTGGAGCTGTACAATAGCCCATATACCCCCCATTAGTATCGTAAAGTAAAAAACATAAGCCCACCAAGCCCTGTACCAAGGAGGCAGTACTGTAAAACTATATTGAACAGGAGCACCCCAAACTCCCCAAGGGCTTTGGGCTTTTAGTAAAAATGTATAGTCACCTTCGTGGAGATTATTAAAAGTTACATCTGTTTTCTTTGTAATAGGACTCCAGTTTTCATCTTGTCCCACTAACATATATTGATAGTTGACAAGAAAGCTTCTGTCCATTTCTATTGTAAGGAAATTGAAAATAATATGATTATATTTATAAGGCAAAACTAAATTTTCAGGCAAAGGGTAAAACTTTTTTATCCCATCAAATTCAATCCCTGAAAATCGTTTTTTTAAATTCCCTCTTTCTGTCAGCGATAATGTTTTACCATAAGTCATTACCTCTTGTTGTACTAGTACTATACTATCAACTGCTGACTTTTGACTTTCTGCTAAACTATACCAACAAACATCCTCTCCTTTTACACTAACTTTTTGGATGACTACTTTAGGTAATTCACTATCCTTATGTATTGCATTATAATCAAACCGGACCAATGCCGTTTTATCGCTACCCGTACCTGCCCATATATTACCCTTGCTATCACAAAACAACGCTCCGTTATTACTTCCTCCATTTACATCTCGTACAGGATAACCGGTAAACTGATTATATATTTCTATACCTTTATCCAAATCTCCTAAAGGCACTATACCTAAGCCAAAATTTGTACCTATTATGATGTTCCCTTTTTTATCTTCAATTATTCCGGTTACGTAATTATCTGGCAAACCATTAGAAATATCAATTGTTAAAAATTTTATATTATCATTATTTTCAATGAATTCCTGTTTTAAAACACTAACACCTCCTCCATAAGTACCGAACCAAATATCTCCTGTTTGGTCTTCGATAATACTTAAAACTATATTTTTTGCTAATCCTTGTTCGGTGGTATAATTGGTAAAGGATTTAGTAAGGTTATTATTATGTTTTTTTAGGTCTTGCTGATCTCGTAATTTATGTTCACATGAATTAGAATGACAAGGCGTAACTCGATTTCCATCAAACTTACTAACTCCACCTCCAAAGGTACCAAACCAAATATTCCCTGCATTATCTTCAATTATACTTCTAACAATATTATTAGTTAAGCCTTGTTCTGTGGTATAATTGGTAAAAGACTTCCCGTTAAACTTACTAACCCCACCTCCATAGGTGCCAAACCAAAGATTTCCTGCCTTATCTTCAAGAATATTTAAAACTATATTGTTAGCAAGTCCTTGTTCTTTTGTATATGTAATAAAATACTCTCCATTAAATTTACTTACCCCTCCATTGGGAGAACTAAACCAAATGTTTCCTGTTTTATCTTCGAAGATTGTATAAATGATATTACTCTCTAATCCCTGTTGAGTGGTATATGTGGCAAACGCCTTTCCGTTATATTTGCTAATACCACCGCCATAAGTACCAAACCAAACATAGCCTTTTGTATCTTCGGCAATACATAAAACTAAATTATTCCCTAGCCCTTGTTCAATATTATATGACCTAAATGATTCACCGCTATATTTACTTATTCCTCCTCCATAAGTACCGAACCAAATATTTCCTGTTTTATCTTCAGTTATACTGCATACTTTATTATTAGCGAGTCCTTGTTCTTTTGTATATGTGGTAAATGACTTTCCATTAAACTTACTTACTCCACCTCCATCAGTACCAACCCAAATATTCCCTTCTCTATCTTCTGCAATACCTCTAACTCTATTATTTACTAATCCGTGTTCAGTACTAAATGTGGTAAACGATTTACCATCATACTTAATTACGCCACCACCAAAAGTGCCAAACCAAATATTCCCGATTTTGTCTTCAAGAATACTTCTCACATTATTATTTGTTAATCCTTGTTCAGTACTATATGTGGTAAACAAATTTCCATCATACTTACTTACTCCATCTTCAGTACCAAACCAAATATTTCCTATCCTATCTTCTATGATACTGAATACTCTATTATTCACCAACCCTTGTTTAGTGCTGTAGGTTCTAAATGATTCTCCATCATATTTACTTACACCAAATCCCCTTGTACCAAACCAAATATTTCCAGCTTTATCTTCAGTAATACTCAAAATATAGTTATTCACTAATCCGTGTTCGGTGTTATACGTAGTAAACTTTTCTCCATTATACTTACTAACGCCACCTTCTGTACCAAACCAAATGTTTCCTTTTCTATCTTCGATGATACTGGTAACCACATTACTTACATGTCCCTGCTGTGTGTTATATGTGATAAATGATTTTCCATCATATTTACTTACGCCACTTCCTGCTGTACCAAACCATAAATTACCACCACTGTCACATAAAACACTTTTATGCCCATAATTTATTACATCCATTGCCAAGCCATCATCAGTGTCATAGGTGGCAAAAAAACCTTTCCCCTGTGCTATATTGGGTGGAAACGTCTTTATTTTCGGTGCACCAGAAAGGGTCATTTTGGGAGCAGTAACATCAACTAAGTACGTAACTACAGGTGGTTTTAAACTTAAAGTATCTTGAGCATTTAAAAAAAAAGGACATACTAACGAAGTAAGAAAAGCTATAAGTATCCAAAAATGATATTGAATGCTAATCATCTCATTAGTCTTTATATTTGTATTACATAAAATTACGTCTTTATAACACAATAAACTACAGATCTACTCATTATGGATGTTTTTAGCATAAAAACATAGACTCTAGACATGAGTAATGAGTTTTAAATACATCAACTCACATCAATTTTTTCAAAAATAAGTTTGAAAAAGGCTCCAGGTGTATCCAATTGTTCTAATTTACCATTTAATTGTTTGGTGAATATTTGAATTAATTTAACACCAATTCCTGTAGATTTTTTTCCTTTCTCTATCCCAGCCCCATCATCACCAATAATCATTTCATATTGAACATCTTGGATATGTTTGATATAAACTGATATCACACCTTCACTTTTATTTTTAAACCCGTGTTTTAAAGAGTTTGTAATCATTTCATTAATAATCAATCCTAAAGGAACCAAGGTTCTCATCATTAAATTGACAGCTTCAATTTTTATATCTAATTTTATATTTTTGCCAACCGCATAACTTTTTACTAAATCTTCAACCAATAAGGAAATATAATCTTGTACATCTATCTGATGAATATCATCGGAGCGATACATCTTTTCATGCAGTAAAGCCATGGATACTACCCTATTTCGAGTTTCTTTAAACATATTAATAGCCTCTTCACTTTCTAGCTTCCTGGATTGAAACTTTAACAAACTATTTACTACTTGCAAATTATTTTTTACTCTATGATGAATTTCTTTAAGCATAGCTCTTTTCTCTTCATTCTTTTTCCCTAACTCTAAAAGTGAATTTTCTAGTTTTTCTTCTATGATAGTTCTCTTTATAATTTCTCTTTGAAGACTTCTGTTCCAAAGCAAAATAACCGCAATTATTAACAAGACTATTAATAATAAAACTCCAGTTATGTAAACTATTTTTCTAACATTCACACCATACTCATACCGTATCTGTATCCAATCAATCTTTATAGCATTGTGTTTTTCTGGAGGAATTGATTCAAAAACTTTATCAACAATACTCACTAACTCAGGCCAATCTTTTCTTACTCCAAAGGACAAATCAGAGTTTTTATATCTTGTAGGAGCGGCTATTTTTATATTAGTAAATCCTTCTTTATTTATGTAATAACTCACAACAGCAAGATTACCTATAAAAGCATCAGCACCACCAAAACTAACACTTTCAAGCGCTTCTTTAACATCATTTTTATGATTGATATTAATGCCCGGAAAATCTCTAGATATCATTTCGGAAGTATAAAAACCTACAGGAAGTGCAACTTCTTTTCCTATTAAATCCTTTAATCCACCAATAAAATCATAATCCTTTCTAGTTACTATCACTAATGGGAAAGACATATAAGGCTTTGTAAAATTTAAAAAACCTTTCCTCCTTTCATTCGCAGTTATCCCTGTAGCTAAATCTACTTCTCCAGCTTCCAATTTTTTAATAGTTTCTTTCCAAGTAATATTTGGTATTGGCCTAAAATCAATCCCTGTTTTATCCTCTACTATTTTAATATAATCTCCAATAATCCCTGAATACGTGGTGTCCTTTTCATTATAAAATTCAAAAGGAGCCCAAGTAGGGTCATACCCATGATAAATTACAGGATGCTCTTTTATCCACGTTTTTTCCTCTTCAGTAAATTGAATTTCCTGAGCATTAACGCTCCCTATTAACGTAAATAATACTAGAGGTAATATTAGAAGGTCTTTTATCATTTTAAAAAAAACTTACAACCTAAATAAATATCTATTAAATACTATAAGAATACTACTTCCTCGAAATAATACTCTAATAGATTATAGAGATAATATACGTTGAATATCTTTTAAAGTTAAGGAAATATATGATAATAACGAAATAATCTATTTGTACAAAAAACAGATACCCAAAAGAATATTTTAAGAAAAATTAATTTTTATCTGCCAACATAGGAACAAAGCGAAACTCTCCAAAAGTTTCCTTTTGAAATTCAGTAGCAGAAGTACGCACATACAAGTGCATTACTTGAGGATCACTACCTATAGGAATAACCAATCTTCCACCAATTTTTAACTGTGCTAACAATGGTTTTGGTACAAAGGGAGCACCAGCAGTAACAATAATACTATCAAAAGGAGCATATTCTGGTAAACCTTTATACCCATCACCAAAAATAAGTTGCTTAGCACGATAACCTAATTTTGGCAAGAATAATTTCGTTTTCTTAAACAATTCCTGCTGACGTTCAATAGAATATACTTTAACTCCCATCTCTAACAAAACTGCCGTTTGATATCCACAACCTGTACCAATTTCAAGCACTTGGTCATTCTCCTTTAATTTCATTAATTCCGATTGAAAAGCGACAGTAAAGGGATGAGAAATTGTTTGATCGGCACCAATAGGGAATGCTTTGTTTTGATACGCATGTACTTCAAAACTAGAATCTAAAAATAAATGGCGAGGTACTTTATTCATTGCCTCCAATACCTTAACATCAACTATACCTTTATCTTTAAGTAATGATACTAACTGTTTTCGTAAGCCTTGATGTTTAAACGTGTCTTTCAAATTTATTTTTTTATTTCTACTAAGCAGGTTTAGTTTATTGATGCTTATATTAGGTTTAAGAAATTTAGTTCAATTCCTGCTTCATAAAACCGTAACAAAGAAATTAATTCTTTGACCGTAAAAATATTTAATTTAACTCATTTATCAACAAATAATCTTATTTTTGTTTGCAACTCAATAAATTCAATTTTTATATGTTAAAAGCTGGTGTTTTAGGAGCAGGTCATTTAGGAAAAATTCATCTGCGATTATTAAACGAATCAAGTAAGTACGAACTGATTGGTTTCTACGATCCTAACAAAGATAATGCAAAAAAAATAGCCGCTGAATTTGGCTATAAAGCTTTTGACACCATACAGGAATTGATTGACGCTGTTGATGTAGTTGACATTGTTACTCCTACACTTTCACACCATGATTGTGCAGTACAAGTAATCAAATCGAAAAAACATGTTTTTATTGAAAAGCCAATTTCAAACACAGTTGTTGAAGCTGAAGAAATTGTAAGCTTAGCAAAAGAAAACAATGTAAAAGGTCAAGTAGGACATGTGGAGCGTTTTAATCCGGCTTTTATAGCGGTTAAAAACAAAATAAAAAGCCCAATGTTTATTGAAACACACCGATTGGCTGAATTTAACCCTCGTGGGACAGATGTTCCTGTGGTATTAGATTTAATGATACATGATATTGACGCTATTTTAAGCGTTGTACAATCAAAAGTAACCAATGTTTCTGCAAGTGGTGTTTCTGTTATTAGTGAAACTCCTGATATTGCCAATGCACGTTTAGAATTTGAAAACGGATGTGTAGCCAATTTAACTTCTAGCAGAATTTCATTAAAAAACATGCGTAAGTCACGTTTCTTTCAAAAAGACGCCTACATATCTGTCGATTTTTTAGACAAAAAATGTGAGGTCGTAAAAATGAAAGATGCTCCTGAAACTCCAGGTGATTTTGATATGATTTTACAAAATGCAGAAGGAGTTAAAAAGCAAATTTATTTTGACAATCCTGATATTGATGCAAACAACGCCATTTTAGATGAGTTAGAAACATTTGCTGATGCTATTACAAACAACACAACTCCTGTTGTTACATTAGAAGATGGTACGGAGGCATTGCGTATTGCACATCAAGTAATCAATTGCTTTAAACCCACCAGTGGGAATAACAAAAAATAATTAAATAACAAGTTTTAGCTTGTTTGATAAAAACAATGCTCAAATTTTTAACTTATAAATTCAAAAAAATGAAAAACGTAGCAGTAATTGGATCTGGAACAATGGGTAATGGTATTGCACATACTTTTGCACAAAGTGGTTATAAAGTTCAATTAATCGATATCTCTCAAGATGCTTTAGATAGAGGAATGGCAACTATAGCCAAAAACTTAGACCGTATGGTTTCTAAAGAAAAAATTAGTGAAGCTGATAAAGAAAACACCTTAAGTAACATTACTACGTATACTTCTATGAAAGAAGGTGTTTCAAGTGCTGGCTTAGTTGTTGAAGCTGCTACAGAGAATCAAGATTTAAAACTAAAGATTTTCAAGGATTTAGATGAGTTATGTCAAAAGGATACTATTCTTGCTACAAACACATCATCTATTTCTATTACTAAAATAGCAGCAGTTACTAAGCGACCTGAAATGGTTATTGGTATGCACTTTATGAATCCTGTACCAATTATGAAATTGGTAGAGATTATTCGTGGGTACAATACTTCTGATAAAGTTACAAATACCATTATGGATTTATCTAAGAAATTAGGTAAAGTACCTACAGAGGTAAATGATTACCCTGGTTTTGTTGCCAACAGAATTTTAATGCCAATGATTAATGAAGCTATTGAAACATTATACAATGGAGTTGCAGGAGTTGAAGAAATTGATACGGTAATGAAATTAGGTATGGCACACCCAATGGGACCATTACAATTAGCTGATTTTATTGGCTTAGATGTTTGTTTATCTATTTTAAACGTAATGCATGATGGATTTAAAAACCCTAAATATGCACCTTGTCCGTTATTAGTAAACATGGTAATGGCCGGGAAATTAGGAGCAAAGTCTAAAGAAGGATTCTACGACTATTCTGAAAGTAGAAAAGCAGAAAAAGTAGCTAAAATGTTTGTTTAGAAAGTGAAAAAACATACTCAGGCCTCACTTATTTCAAAAATTTGTGAGGTCTTTTTACGAATAAGCTTTTTGATTAGATAAAAAACCATACTTTTAAGTATTAATTGTTAATGTAACGTTACAATCAAAATCGTTTGTTAAGAGGGCAAAAACTACCTACATAGTAAACCTTTTAAGGTACTTGAAAAGTTTATTATAAATAAGTTCAATGAGTAAAAAAGTCAACCTAAATTATCAGATCCAAAACCTTTTAAAAACTCACTTAAAGTTTGATTACATAGCTTTAAAAAAAAATGAAGTACTATTACAGGAAGCACATAAATTATTAGATGATAGGTTTTTTAAAATGATAATTTACATAAAAGAAAAAGTTGAAAAAGATAATATTGAATATCCTGTAAATTATTTTATTGGTGCTTGTAAAAAATCTTTAGAAAACCACAAAAAAACAGTAAATAACTAGCATATTTACAGAATTTTATAAAATAAAAATGGCATCAGTACAACCTTTCAAAGCAGTAAGACCTACAAGAGATAAAGCCAATCTGGTAGTTTCTCGTTCTTATCATATTTATGATAAGGAAGGTTTGGAATTTCGCTTAAAAAACAACCCATATTCTTTTTTACAAATTCTAAATCCTGGGTATAAATTTGCTCAAGAAATTACGACTAAAAAGGAATTTAACTTGGTTCGAAATAGGTATTTAGAGTTTAAGGATGAACAGTTTTTCGTGCAAGATGATGTTCCAAAGTATTACTTATATAAAAAAGTCACACGTACGCATACATTTGTGGGCATTATTGGTGCTACTTCTGTTGAAGATTACAATAATAACGTGATAAAAATTCACGAAAAGACTCTCGAAAAACGCGAATTATTGTTTAAAGAATATATTGACACTGTTGGTTTTAATGCAGAACCCGTATTATTAACATACCCAAAAAGTGATACACTAGAGAATTTGTTTAGTGACATCATGCAAGAACGTTCAGAATATGAATTTTCTACCACTGATAGAATTTCTCATTTCTTATGGTTAATTGATGATGCTAAACAAATCGATACAATTCAAAATGAGTTCAAAAATATTAATAGTTTATATATTGCTGACGGACATCATAGGAGTGCATCTTCTGCCCTATTAGCAAATGATTACCCTAACTCAGATGCCTCTCAGAAACATTTTATGAGTTGCCTGATTCCTGAATCTGACTTAAAAATATATGAATTTTACAGGCTTATAAAAGATTTAAACGGATTATCTAAAAAAGAGTTTCTGATTCAGTTAGATGCTATTTTTACCATTGAAAATTGTGGTTTACAACCAAGAAAACTTTCTGCGCAACATCACTTTAGCATGTATCTTGATGGTGAGTTTTATATTTTACATTTGCGTTCCAATTTTTTGAAATTTGAAAGCGCACTTGAATCTCTGGATGCTCAAATACTATATAAATTAATTTTAAATCCTATCTTAGGAATAACTGATTTACGTAACGAAAAACGTCTAGATTATCTTCCAGGAACTAAAGATATGATAGAATTGAAACAACAAGTAGACACTGAAGGTTGTAAAGTTGCTTTTGGGATGTTGCCAATAAATGTAGCGCAGATGAAACAAATAGCAGACGAAGGTTTAACTATGCCACCAAAGAGCACGTATATAGAACCTAAGTTAAGAAGCGGATTAACAATCTATGAGTTCTAATCAACAAAATATTAGCTAATAGCTAAAATATAAAAATGAGTATTCAAGAAAACCTACATTACATAATTTCTCAACTTCCTAAGTCTGTAACACTTGTTGCAGTTTCAAAAACAAAACCTATTGATGCTTTACAAGAAGCCTATGATGCTGGTCAACGTGTTTTTGGGGAAAATAAAATCCAGGAAATGACCCAAAAATGGGAGCAATTACCAAAAGACATTGAATGGCATATGATTGGAAATTTACAACGCAATAAAGTAAAATATATGGCGGAGTATGTTAACTTAATACATGGGGTAGAAAATTTCAAATTACTTACTGAAATTAATAAACAAGCTAAAAAACACAACAGAGTAATTAATTGTTTACTTCAAATTAAAATAGCAGAAGAAGATACCAAAGCAGGAATGACCAAAGAGGAAGCCAAAACTATTATTACTTCTGACGACATTTTAGAGCTGAAAAACATTAAAATAGTTGGCCTGATGGGTATGGCTAGCTTTACTAAAAATCAAGATCAGGTGACTAATGAATTTAGCTATTTAAAAACTGTTTTTGATGAATTAAAAACCAAGAATTCTGAATTAAAAACTATTTCAATGGGTATGAGTGGTGATTATAAACTTGCTATTGACAATGGAAGTACAATGATTCGGGTAGGAAGTAGTATATTTGGAGCTAGAAACTATAATAAATAAAGCTATTTATACAATAATAGACATAGAAACCACTGGTGGTAAATTTAATGAAGAAGGCATTACTGAAATTGCAATCTACAAATATGATGGTCATAAGATTATTGATCAGTTTATCTCATTAGTAAATCCAGAAAAAGATATCCAACCCTTTGTTGTTAACCTAACTGGTATCAATAATAAAATGTTGCGTAATGCGCCTAAATTTCATGAAGTAGCAAAACGAATAATAGAAATTACAGAAGACACTATTATGGTTGCCCATAATACCTCTTTTGATTATAGAATATTACGTACCGAATACAGACGCTTAGGGTACGATTTTATTAGACAAACATTGTGCACAGTTGAATTGAGTAAAAAGCTTATTCCTGGTCAGGAAAAATACAAACTCGGAACACTTGTAAAAGCTTTAGGAATTCCAATGACAGACAGACATAGAGCCTCCGGAGATGCACTAGCAACTGTTGAACTATTTAAATTATTATTAGACAAGGACACCGAAAAAGAAATTGTAAATTCAAGTATAAAGGATCTTACCGAAAAGAAAGCCTCTCCAAAACTTGCACATATTGTTGAAGATCTACCTTCAAAAACAGGTGTGTATTATATACATAAAGCTGACGGAGGAATTATTTATATAGGTAAAAGTAAAAACATTAAAAAGCGGGTTAACCAACACTTTTTAGGAACTAATAGAAAGTCAAGAAATATTCAAAAACTTGTTACTACAGTTACCTACGAAGAAACCGGAAACGAACTTATTGCATTATTAAAAGAGTGTCAGGAAATAAAAATTAATCAGCCCATTTTTAATCGCTCAAAACGTAAAACTAGCTTTCACTATGGCATGTATCAAAAGAAAAATGAAGAGGGATACATAAGCCTTACTTTTGATAAAATTGATCTCAGAAAAAAATCAATCACATCCTTTTCTTCCATAAATGAAGCTAAAAAGTTTTTATTAAAAATTACTGATAAATATGAACTTTGTCAGACTATAAATAAGTTATCTTTAACAGAAGGAACCTGCTTCCCATATAAAACAGCAGCATGTAAAGGAGCCTGTTGTAATGAAGAGGATAAAAAAGAATACAATCAACGAGTTCAATTATTTATAGAAGAATACTCTTATAAAAACGATAATAAAATTATTATTGATTCTGGACGTAGTCATAATGAAAGAAGTGCTATTTTAATTGAAAATGGCGTATATAAAGGGTATGGATTTTACCAACTTAACTATCAAATAAACAATATTGAAATTTTAAGAGAGATTATTACTCCTATGGAAGATAATAGGGATACTCAACACTTAATTCAAAGTTTCTTAAGAATTAAAAAAGTAAAGAAAATAATTCCTTTATCCACTAAATAAGAGCAATTGCACGAAAAAAAAGGACATAGTACTTGGAAGAATAAACTTCATGAAGTTATTTATGAGGCGGATACACCAGCAGGAAAATGGTTTGATATTATTTTACTTTTTCTAATTCTGGCTAGTATTGCTGTTGTAATGTTGGAAAGCGTATCGAGTATCAGTAACACTCATGGACATGAACTTAATATTGCTGAATGGATTATAACTGCTTTATTTACTTTAGAATATTTTGCTCGAATAATAGTTATAAAAAAACCTAAGGAATATATTTTTAGCTTTTATGGTGTAATCGACTTTCTTTCAACCATACCTAAATACTTATCATTATTTTTCATCGGATCGCATGCGTTAGTCGCCTTAAGAGCATTACGCTTATTACGTGTGTTTAGAATTTTAAAATTAGCTAGATTCATAGGAGAGGGAAACCAATTAGCAAATGCATTAAAAGCAAGTAGAGCAAAAATATCTGTTTTTTTATTGGCTATTTTTATGCTTTGTATTATACTTGGTACAATAATGTATATGATAGAAGGAGATTCCGGTGGAGGTTTTACTAGTATCCCTAGAAGTGTATATTGGGCTATTGTAACCTTAACAACAGTTGGATATGGTGATATAGCTCCAGTAACTCCCTTTGGACAATTTATAGCTTCTATAATCATGATTTTAGGTTACGCAGTAATAGCTGTTCCTACAGGAATTGTTTCTTCAGAAATGACAAAAGACCGTAAAAAAGTACATCTAAACACCCAAAGTTGCACAAACTGTTCCGCAAGCAACCATAGGGATAATGCTGAATATTGTTATGAATGTGGGCATCAATTATAATTAAAAATTGAATTTTGAATAACAAATACCTCATCAGTATCGTTGGCCCAACAGCAATAGGGAAAACAGCATTAAGCATAAAATTAGCTAACTTCTTTAATACTGAAATAATTTCCTGTGATTCCCGTCAGTTTTTTAAAGAAATGACTATTGGTACAGCAGTTCCAGAACCTGAGGAACTCTCAGCAGCTACTCATCATTTCATTCAAAATAAATCGATTATAGAAGAATACAATGTAGGTAGTTATGAACGTGATGCTATTACTACATTAGATCAACTTTTTGAAAAGCACGATGTAGTTATTATGGTTGGTGGTTCAGGAATGTATGTAAATGCTGTTGTAAACGGTTTAGATGATTTTCCAGAAATAGACAACACTATAAGAGAGGATTTAACAAAGCGATTAGCAAATGAAGGAATTGAGCTCCTTCAAAAACAATTAAAAGTACTTGACCCAGTATCCTATAATAAAATAGCAATTGATAATCCACAACGTCTATCAAGGGCTTTAGAGATATGTATAGGATCTGGTAAGCCCTACTCCTCTTTCCTAAACATAAAAAAGAATAGTAGAATTTTTAAAACCATTTCTGTTGGTCTAACCGCCGAAAGACAGTTAATGTATGATCGCATTAATATGCGAGTTGACATTATGATGCAAAATGGACTACTAGATGAGGTTAAAGCACTGTATAAATACAAAAAACTAAATGCATTAAATACAGTTGGTTATAAAGAATTATTCAACTATTTAGATGGTGAATGGGACTTAGATTTTGCTGTTTCTGAAATAAAAAAAAATACACGACGATTTTCAAAAAGACAGGTGACATGGTTTAAACGAAATCAGGAAACCACTTGGTTTGACTATCAATATAAATTAGATGACATTACTAATTATCTGAAACAACTAATAAAATAAATTTCCATAGAGGAAATATAAATTACAACATTAAAAAAGCCTTCAACTAAGTTGAAGGCTTTTTTAATGTTACGAATATTGAATTATTATTTATTCACTACAAGTCTAAAACCTTCCCCGTGAATGTTTAAAATTTCAACATTTTCATCTTTCTTTAAATACTTACGTAATTTAGCAATATACACATCCATTGATCTTGATGTGAAATAATTATCATCTCTCCAAATTTTTGTTAATGCCAATTCTCTAGACATTAAATCGTTTTCATGCAATGCTAACAAACGTAACAACTCATTTTCTTTAGGCGATAACTTTACAGCTTCATCCGTACCAAAACTTAAAAAGCGGAGTTTAGAATTTAGGTCAAACCCTCCAATTTTAAACTCAAACGTTGCGCTATCCGCAATAGAATCTTTTACCTTTCTAAGCATTATAGCATTAATTTTCATTAGTAATACCTCTGAGTCAAATGGCTTATTTAAATAATCATCTGCCCCAACTTTGTATCCTTTTAACACATCTTCTTTCATAGCCTTAGCTGTTAAGAAAATAATTGGTACTTCTTTATTACGCTCTCTAATTTCCTTTGCTAATGTAAACCCATCCTTATAAGGCATCATTACGTCTAAAATACACAAATGATAATTGTCTTTCTTAAACTTCTCAAAACCTTCCATTCCGTTTTTAGCAAGTGTGACATCATAATCATTTAATGATAAATAATCTTTTAATACTGACCCGAAATTAGGATCATCTTCTACTAATAAAATTCTTTTTTGTACTTTTTCCATAGCTTATGAAATTAATGGTAGTTTAATAATGAAGGTTGTCCCTTTTCCTTTTTCGCTTTCAACAAATACTTCCCCTTGATGGTCGTCAATAATTTGTTTTACATAAGCGAGCCCTAAACCGTGGCCTTTTACATTATGGACATTACCTGTATGTTCTCTATAAAATTTTTCAAATATTTTCTTTTGTACAGATTTGGACATTCCATTCCCTTTATCTGATATTTTTAATACAATAGAACTTCTTACCGTTTCTGTAAACACCTCTATTTCAGGAGCATTTGGAGAATACTTTATTGCATTATCCAATATATTTACAATCACATTAGTAAAATGTGATTCATTAACCAAAACTGTAGAGGTTTTTGCTTCAAATTTTGTATTAATATAACCATCTCTATCTTCAATTAACAGCTCTACATGTGGGATGGCATCTTCAATTAAATCATGCAATTCAAATTTCTCTTTCTTTATGTCTAACTGTTTTTTCTCTAACCTTGATATTCGTAAAACATTTTCTACTTGAGCATGCATTCGTTTATTTTCTTCACCTATCATTCCTAAATAACGCTTAACTTTACTATCATCACCCATTATTTTAGGATTTCTAATAGAATCTAAAGCTAAATTTATGGTTGCTATTGGAGTTTTAAACTCATGCGTCATATTATTAATGAAGTCCGTTTTTATTTGTGAAATTTGACGTTGCCTTAATAATTGATATATCGCGAAAGCAAAAACTAAAATAATAACTACAGTAAAAACTATAGACATAATTACCATTGATAAAATTGACGATATTAAATACTTTTTCCTGTTTGGGAAAGTCAACCTTAAATTAAAATTACCTTTAGTATTATCTTCAAAAAGTGCTGTTGGGTATTCAAAATTTTTCAACAACTCATACTCTTCTGAATGTACTGAGGTTGCCAAATCATTACTATACACAGCAAACTCATATTCTAAATTTAATCCTCTATCATATAATTCTTGAGCTATAATCAAATTAATTTGATTATTTGAGACCCTTTTATGTATTGGTCTTTTATTTGCTAGTGTTTTATATATTTCTTCTAATTGTAACATACTATACTCCGGCAATTGATTTACACGTTCAATACGCTCTTGTAAAGTAACTTTAGACTGATCTATACCTAACTCATCAAAAAAAGCAGTCTCACTTTTTCCATAATATTTTTTAACCGTAATTGAATCATTTTCTGGCCCCTCAAAAAACTTACTTGTAGATAATTTGTAGTTTTCTTCAATGATACCACTTCTATGTAGAAAAGTTTCATTTGTTCGATCATCCTTCTGTACTACATTTAGCTCTGATATAACAGTTTGACTAGGTAACTGCCCTAAACTATCAATCAACTTTTCTAATCTATTGAAGTAATTATTACGTTCCTGTTTCTCTATTTTTTCAGATGTTGAACCTAATATTTGGCTTACCGTTAACCCAAATTGTTCTTCTCTGTTTTCTATAGAAGTATTGATCCAATAACTTTGTACAAAGATTATTCCTATAAGAGATAAACTCATTAAGAGTACTAGTGAAACAAAAATCTTTTTATTCATTATTCAAAAATAGTTTTTTCAAAAAGAGTTTGAATTAAATTTAACCAAAACTTAACAGAAATGTTAAAATCAACTATTATTTCGTATTTTATTAAGAATTTGAGCGTTTATTTTCTCAACTTGATTTTCAGTCCCTTCTATGGTTTTATTAATAACGATAAAATTTGATCGATCAATTTTATCCTCATCACTTAACTGATTCATTACTCTATGTAACACTTGCTTTCTTGTAACACCATCCCTTAAAACAACTCTATTAATACGTTCTTCTAATGGAGCAGTTACTGTAATAACCAAATCGCAATTTTTAAAACTACCTGATTCAAATAATATTGCCGATTCTTTAATAACATACGGAGTATCTTGATTATTGTACCAATTCAAAAAATCCTCAGCAACTGTAGGATGTACTAATTTATTTAACTCATTTAAAAGTTCTTTGTTTTCAAATACTTTACTAGAAATATACGCTCTATTTAATTCTTCATTTTTGTATGCCTCTTCTCCTAACAGTTTTTTAATTGCATTAATTAATTTTTCATTAGTAACCATTATTCGTTTTGCCTCAATATCTGAAACATAAATTGGGATACCCAAATCATTAAACAAATTTGCAATAGTTGTTTTACCACTTCCTATACCCCCTGTTAATCCAACTATCATTCTGCTATTACTATATAAGTTACTAATTTTTTTAACACCTTTACATTACTTACTCCATTAGGAATATATTCAATATGTATTGGTAATGTATTAGATGCACTAATTTCATTAAAGTCAACATATACTCCAAAAGACTCAGCTCTATAATCACTAAATAAAGACAACGGGGATTGAAACTGAACATTTACTTCTCTAGGGAATATGGTTAACTTTTTTTCTTTTGGCATATTCTTTATTTCAATGTCTACTTGAAAATCTCCTTGAGTGAATCGCTCAATATCATAACTGTATTTCACTTTTTCAACCTCCATTTGAATACTTTTATTCTCATTTACCAATCCAACTTCTCCGTTTATATTTTCGAAAACAGTATCAAAATACAAGCTATCCGTCTTTATTTCAGAAATACTATCAATATTTAATTTATCTCCATAAATCATAATAGAATCCTTACTCAAATTGGAGTTAATAACACCATAACCCAATTTGGTATTTACAAGTACTTTAGATTGTATTGGTACTTTCTTTTGAGCTAGAGTCTGAATTTTAAATTTCACACGTTTAGGGGCTACACTTAATACTTTTATCTTTTTGGGAAACAATTCATTAAACTGATAGCCATTAGCTTCCCAAACCCACTCATTATTTCCTTTTTTAGTATCAATAGTATAGCTTAAAGATTTTAATTTAGTATTCATTAAAGTAAAACCAGATCCTTGTACTTTAATTGTAAGGATGGAGTCATTACTTTTTACAAAAGTTCCTTCAGCAAGGTTTTTATACGAAATATGGACCATAATTGTTTTTTCATATACTTTGGAAAGATTGATTAACCCCCATACAAATAATGAAACCAATAATGATATCACAAATGCTCTAGAACTCTTTTTTTGAATATAAGAAAGTCCGCTTTTATAGTTCATAAAACTTAATTTTAATCCCACCAGTGGGTTCAATTACCCGAGGCTTGCCTCGATTAAAAAATGTTATTACACTTAGCATATATATTTATAAAAATAGTGATTTCTATTTAAAAAATAAATAAGGAAATGCTTCTTGAGGTTTCTTTTTCAGCAATCCAATTTTTATTGTGGATTCAAGAAAACCTATACCGTATCCGAAAAATTGTATAAATAGTGCCAATACAGATTGAAATCCAATTTTAAGGCTTTTGTTTTTTATACAAGCATCTATAAAAATCAAGCATACATATATGCCTAAAATAATACTACAGTAGTGAAAACCAAAAATTGAAAAAGCTACAGAAGCCAATACTCCTAAAACAAATACTATTGGAAACCAATAGGTTATTTTTTTCGTTTCGGGATGCCAATGATTCAATATAGGTCGACATTTTCCAAATTTTTGCACTTGAGTATGAAACTTACTCCATGAAATTCTACGTTTATGAAACACATAAGCATTAGCTATAAGCGTAGTTTTAAAACCTGCTTTCCATAAACGAATTGTTAAATCAGGGTCTTCTCCTGGATGTATTTTTCCAAATCCTCCAGTAACTTCAAATGCTTTGCGTGATAAGCCCATATTAAAACTCCTAGGCTGAAATTTGTCAACCTGCATTTTTCCTCCACGGATACCTCCTGTGGTAAAAAAAGAAGTCATTACATAATTAATAGCTTTTTGTAAATCAGAAAACGACTCATGTGCAGCATCAGGACCTCCAAAACAATCAACATAATTTTTAGTAATTGATTTATCTACTGATTCTAAATAGTTTTCAGGAAGAATGCAATCAGAATCTAATATTAAATAATAATTTCCTTTAGCCTTATTCATGCCATAATTTCGAGAATCTCCTGGTCCTGAGTTTGGTTTAAAGAAATAAGTAATATCTAGCTTATTTTCATATTTAGTAATAATTTTTTCTGAAGATACAGTCGAACCATCCTCTACAATCACCACTTCAAAGGGCTTTGTAAAGTTTTGAATAACTAAACTCGCTAGCAATTCATCAATTTCATCTGGCCTATTATAGACAGGTATGATAAATGAATAATAGATTTCCATAATTACAAAAGTAACAAAATAAAAAAGCCTGTGTAAAAACACAGGCCTTAAAAAATAAAAAGGGGCTAATTTATTGTTTTACTATTCTAAAAGTACCTTCAGTATTATTTATACTTGCTTTTACAAAATATATACCAGCTGATAATTCTGAAAAATTTAATTGATAAGTATTCATGTTTGGTGTAGCTGTTTTAACTACCTGCCCTAACATATTAACTATTTGTAACTTTTCAATATTGTTCTTAGCAGATACGTTAAGTACATCTTTTACAGGGTTTGGATAAAATTTAAATCCTTCTGCCAATTGTAAATCATCTACAGATAATATTGAATATAAATCTACAGTAAAGTTATCTACATAAAAATTATAATCTCCTGTATCGGTAGATCCTTCATCACACCAAAAAGCAATTTTTGTAGTTGCAGAAGTGTATGCACTTAAATCTATTACATGATTATCACCAGTATTAGAAGGCGTATTTAAATCATTCCAAGTCATTAAATTAACCCAAGTAGCACCATTATCAGAAGAAATCAATAACTGAGCTTGATCATCAGCCCCCATAGTAACAGCAGTTGACCCTGACCAAGGAGTTGCACCTACATCAAATGACACCCCTAAACTTCCTCCAGATAAATCCAAAGTAGGTGTCACTATCCAATCTGTATCACCATTCAAGAAAAAATTAAATCTTGCTGCTCCAGTAGCACCAGAATTCAAAAAACCATCTTCAGCCCAATTCCCATTTGTATTGTTAGGCCCAGTAACTATATCAGTATTATCACCTTCTTCCCAACAATTTCCAAGGAAAGTTGTAAAGTCATTTGTATAAGCTGGAGTAATTGTACCACATGCAGTTGTAAAAGTAAACGGTCCTGTCCAAGTACTTGTACTTCCTCCGCAATCTGCTCTTACATAATATTCATATGTTGTTGCTGCAGTTAATCCCGTTAATATAAAAGGATTTGAAACACCCGTGGTTGCACCTGATGTTGGTGCTCCTGTTGCTGCATATGGTGAAACCCCATATTCAACATCCCATAATAACTCTCCACTACCACCAGTAATCCAACCTAAATTTGCTTGTACATCTGTAATTAAAGAAGCCGTTAATGTATTTGGAGGTATACATGAAGGAGCTTCAATAAAATTAACATTATCGATTGCTATATCACTTGTATAATCAGCACCTCTAGTTCCTCTAATAGTAATTTGAATAGTTTGTCCAACATAAGCACTAATATCAATTATTGCTGTAGTAAAAGGGTCTGTTTCGCTGTGTTGATTCCCTGAAATTGTAAATAGTGTTACATTATTTGGTGTTCCTGTTGTTACTATAACTTCCAGAGTCCCCATATCTGCTCCAAACATATGATAATCAAACGATAATGCTGGTGTTGTTAGTGCTGTCAAATCTACTAATGGAGATACTAAATCTATAGCATCACCTGTATTACCACTTGTAGCTTCTGTAAATAAATAGTTACCAGTACTTACTCCTGAGCCTGGACCTGTAGCACCAGATGAAGTATCTGTTGTTGCTGCTACCTCCCATAAATATGCAGTACTAGTACCAGTCCAGCAGTTTTCATCAGCAAAAGCTGTTGCTGATACTGTAAAGGTTTCAAAATCTTCTGAATAAGGTGCAACTATAGCAGCACATGGTGTTGTAAAATTATATGGTCCTGTCCAAGTACTATCACCCCCACCACAATTGGCTCTAACATAAAACTTATAAGCTGTATTAGGAGTTAGTCCTGTTTTATTAAATGGGTTAGCCACTCCTACATCTGTTGGTGTTCCAGTTGCTACAGAAGCAATTGGTAATACTTCAACATCCCAAGTACCTTCTCCACTTCCTCCAGTTATCCATCCTAAATCTACAGTGGTTGCATTAATAATTGTTGCTGTTAACGTATTAGGAGGCAAACAAGCAGGTGGTGTACCGTCAATATAATTAAACTGAATATTTGGTTTATTCCCATTGGTTAAATTTGTATTATTTCCACATGCTGAACTTCCATCTACTCTATTATTCCTTGAACCACTAGCAACATTTGTAGCTCTAACCCCACCATATGGGGATGAAAATGAGTTCTGACCAGCTGAACAAATTTCAACTAAAACATTATCAACTCCATTCCAAACAAAATTGGCGTCAAAAGAAATCATATCAAAAACTCCAGCTGCTGTAGCAGTAGGATCATAATCAAATGCGTTTTTCACTATTGAAGTAGGTGATACATCATGTGCCGCAGAATTTGCTGCTGAAGTATGCCCCATTTTAATTTCATATCCTTGTAAATTTCCTCCAGCATAGTCTTCCGATACAGAAAAACCAAGGCCTGTTATCTCATCATACGGTGTTAAAGAAGCACTTAATTCAGCTGCGGTATAAACTACTTGATACCTAAACGAATTATAATATCCGTCTACAGGATCAGAACCTGTACCATCTGTCAGGTCGGTTCCCGTACCAATGACAATATTTTGTGAAAATCCTGCAATACTAAATAATAGCATTACAAATAATAATGTAATTTTTTTCATGATTTTGTGTTTTAAATAATTAGGGTTAATGTTTATATATAATTCTTCGGTTGATTACAAAACTACATTCAGCAGATTTCTTTACAATAATAAAGCACTCCTATTAAACTACTAGTTGATAAAAAAAAAACCCTAATTCACTACTGTTTATTCGTTTTCAATAGCTTAAGGATGTTTGAATTATCATTAATCACAATTCAAAGCAAAAAGTTCCTTGTTAATAATTTAAGGAAGTCATATTTTTAATAGTACTACAACTGTAAGGCTTTATATATTTGAATTTCCTGAATGTGGAGTTGTTTTGATATTAGCACAGGATACAATCAGTAAGTATTCTGGAATCAAAATTTATAAAAATCCAGCAAAGCTAAATAAAAGATTAGCAAATAATAATGTAATTTTTTTCATGATTTTGTCTTTTAAATAAATGGGTTAATATTTATATATAATTCTTCGGTTGCCAAATTTACGTCAATTATGATTTAAAAAAAATAACATTGTTTTATAAATGATGTTAAAAAACGAATGAATACGACAAATAATGTTATAAAAAAATAAAATGTTATAAAAAAACCCGCGAAGTTAAATTCACGGGTTTTGTTAAATATGTGATAATCTCAGTAAATTGCCACATTATAAATCATAATGTTTAATTAATTAACAGGACAATACTAATTTATTTAAAATTATTTTTTAACAATTCTGAACGTTCCTTCACTATTGTTAACAATTGCTTTTACGAAGTAAACTCCTGAAGTTAAGTTAGAAAAATCTAATTGATAGTCACGTTTATTAGGCTTTACTTTTTTTATAGTTTGTCCTAACATATTAACTATAGATAATTCTTTAATTTCATTTTTTGCAGAAATCGATAACATATCCTTTACTGGATTTGGAAACATAGTAAATCCTTCAGTAAATTTTAAGTCCTCAATACCTAAAGAAGTATCTGACAATCTTAAACTAAAAGTACCTTCTTCAGCAGCTCCACCATTCCATGCTTGTACATAATATGTTCCAGACAACCCTGTTAAATCAATAGTATTTGCTGTTGCAACTAGATCTTGACAAGAGGTAGCCACTTCAGTTAAAGCACCACAAGTACCTGAATACACAACAAAGTTGGCATCTGACGCTGACCCATCTAATACCGAATCAACCGTTACCATACCCGAAGCTGGGGCAACAAAGCTAAACCAAACATCTTGGATAGTACCAAAAGGATCGCATGTAGGGTTACCTATATTTACAGTTCCATTACCATTATCTGTTCCTACAGCAACACCGTCAACAGTCATAGCTACAGCAGTTCCGCAGTCTTGATTAGCAACATTAGGTGGTACCGCTGGTGTACATGTTAAAGATAAATTACCCGTTCCTACAGAAATATTATAACCACCTATAGCAATATAATATGTAGTTGTCCCGTCCGAAGTAAAGTTTAATATTGATGAACTACCAGTACAACCTGCACTATCATCATTATTTGCTTCACAAACTAGTGTTCCACAAGTTCCATCACCAGAAGCATACACGAAAATTTTAGAGTCATATGCCGCATCTCCAGGAGTTGCACCAGTGTCATTACACATAGAAAGCTCAATATCTTCAGCTGACCCAGACCCCGTATAAGTATACCAAATGTTTCCTGCTGTAGAAGTCGTTCCACAAGTTAATGCAGTATCTAAACTAGCATCAGTAGTATCAGTAGCTGTTAAACTACCACATAATAATGCAATAGCATTAACACAATCATTATTTGCAGGAGGTGTATTCGTAGAAGCAAAGTTAAATGGTCCAGCGTAAGTACTTGTACCTGCTCCTCCACAATTTGTTTGCACATAGTATGAATATGGAGTAGCTGCAACTAAACCTGTAGCTGTGACCATAGTAGCCACAACAGTTCCTGAATCAATAACCCCAACTCCTTGAGGATTTCCTTGAGGCACTACCTCCCAGTTATAATCAACAGGCGTACCCACTGCTGGAGCTGTCCAACTTAAATCAGCTGAAATATCAATTGGAGTTACAGCTAATCCCGTAGGTGCTCCACAACTAGGTGCTTGACTTAAATTAGTATAGCTTGTTGTATGCGAATTAGAATTGGTTGTACAACCAGCATCTTCAGTATAGTGCAGTTGTACAGCTCCAACAGTGATAGCATTAACTGTTAATGGAGAAGAACCATGAGTTAATACTGTCGTCCCATCAGCAGCATCTATAACTGTAATATACTTATGAGTAGCTCCTTCTACCATAGAAAACAAATAATCTTCACCTATGGTTAGTCCCGTTAAAGCAAAAAAGTCTCCTGGCCAATTATCTGTCGCTATTTCTTGGGATGTTCCATCATTTACCGCAGCTGCAGATGCTGGGTACTCAAATCCATTTGTACATTGTGAATGTCCATAATAAGACATTAGTACTAATAATACTAAAGTAATTTTTCTCATAAACTTAAATTTAATAAAGGTTTAAAAATAATTAGTTGTAGGATTACTATTTGGGATTTACCAAAAATAACATAAGTTAATAAGTTTACACAAAAAATTCGGTAACTAACCTATAAATCAGACTAAAACACATATAGATACATAATAAACTTTACAAATTTGAGTTACCATAATTATGGTATTGTGAACATTACAATTAAGCTTAGCGTATTTTAATGCTAAGCTATTTTTAATTAACTCATAAAGCCCTATTTTTGTTTTCAATTTATTTACAATTAATGAAGAATATATTATTATCAGCAGCAATTTTTTGTTGCTTTACCATACAATCACAAGTAACTAGGAAATATTCCAATGAGTTTTTGAACATAGGTGTTGACGCCGCTGCATTTGGAATGTCCAATGCTGTAGTAGCAAGTAGTACTGATGTGAATTCAGGTTATTGGAATCCCGCAGGTTTATTAAAATTAAAAGGGAAACAAGCTTCTTTAATGCACGCAAATTATTTTGCAAATATTGCAAGCTATGACTATGGAGCATTCGCAATGCCTATTGATGATAAAAGTGCCTTTGCACTATCCTTAATTCGTTTTGGAGTAGATGATATTTTGGATACTACAAAGTTAATTGACGACCAAGGTATTGATTACAGTAGAATTAATTTATTTTCAACTGCCGATTATGCTGTAACATTTTCTTACGCAAGAGATTTAGGTGTTAAAAATTTACGCTTTGGAGCTAATATTAAAATATTGAGAAGAATTATTGGTGATTTTGCAAATTCATGGGGTTTTGGTTTTGATGCTGGATTACAATATGACTATAAAAAATGGACCATTGGTTTAATGGCAAGAGATATTACAACTACTTTTAACACATGGGATATAGATACTGAGAAGTTAAATGATATTCAAGCAACTTCCGCTTATACAAATTCTGGACAGAGTCAAGAAACTCCTGAAGATACTGAAATTACAATTCCCAAATTACAACTAGGAGTTGCTAGAAACTTTGAATTCAAACACAAACTTACCTTATTAACTGAACTAGATTTTGATGTTCGTTTTACAGAAACTAACGATCTTATTTCTTCTTCTTTTGCAAGTGTTAGTCCTTCACTTGGATTACAACTTGACTACAACAACCTTGTTTTTTTACGTGGTGGAGTTGGAAAATTCCAAGATGTACCACAAATTGAAGGAGGAGAAAAACTAAATGCTCAACCAAACTTAGGACTTGGGTTTCATTACAAAGGAATATATGTTGATTACTCCTTAACTAATATTGGTAAAACGGATGAAACCTTTTATTCAAATATTTTTTCTTTAAAAATAGACTGGAGTATTTTTAGTAAAAAGTAATTTTATCTTTTAAAAAATGTTGAAAAAAATTAGTTGTTTTCTATTCGTCTTAATTGGTTCACTCTCCTTTTCTCAAACAATTCCTTTTTCAAACAATACAATTATCTCTGTACTTACTTGTGATCCCGGGGATGAATTATATAGTAAATTTGGTCATAGCGCCTTTAGAATTCAAGACTTCACAAATAATTTTGATGTTGTATATAATTACGGTGTATTTGATTTTAACAAACCTAACTTTAATCTCAATTTTGCTAAGGGTAAATTATATTATAAGTTAGACAGAGTACCATATAACTACTTTTATAAACAATACCAGAATGAAAATAGAGCCGTTAAAAAACAAGTTTTAAATTTAACTATTGCACAAAAAAATAAAGTAATAGCCTTTTTAGAAAATAATGCTAAACCTGAAAACGCAACATATCAGTACGATTTTTTTTACAACAACTGTGCTACTAAAATAAGAACTGTTTTAGATGATGTTTTCCCGAATGAAATAGTTTTTAACGACGATCATATTACTACATCGTACACCATGCGTGATTTAATCAACAATAATGTCCAACATAACACTTGGTCAAATGTTGGAATTAATATTGCTTTAGGTTCCGTTATTGATGTTAAAGCGACTACTAATGACTATCAATTTTTACCAAAATATATTTTTGAAGCATTTAATAATGCTACTATAAGTAATAAAACTTTAGTAAAAGACAGTTCTGTCATTTTAAAAGAGGATAGCTTAATATTAAAAAAAGATGGCTTATTTATATTAAGTCCTTATTTCATACTATCATGCATATCTCTGTTGATTATTACAATTACTTTTTTCGATTATAAAAAAGATAAAAGAAATAAAACATTAGATTTTACCCTATTGTTAATCACTGGTCTGGTAGGTTTACTAGTCTTATTGCTTTGGTTTGCTACAAATCACACCACAACTGCAAATAATTTAAATATACTGTGGGCTTTTGCTCCTAATTTAATGATTCCTTTTTTACTATTACGTAAGAATACATTAAAATGGGTTTCTGCTTATTTTAAATTTTTATTACTACTATTAATGGGTCAAGCCTTTATATGGATATTTAAAATTGAAGCTTTTGCCTATGCGATGCTACCAATATTTATAGCTCTTGGAATTAGGTATACTTATTTGAGTAAATACTTTAAATAATACCAATTAAATTTTAAAATACTCTAAAGTAAATTGAATTATTTTAGATTAATTTGAGTTTCAAAAATATAATCATAGCCTTAGTTACGGTTATGTTTTTAAGTGATAAAGAAATTTAAAAGGAACTATTTAATAGAGTGGTTTTGAATTTTAATTGGTATAACTTATTGCCCCCTAAAAAAGAGAACTGTACTTAGTGTTTTTATAACAATATTTAAATCCAAGAAGATATTCCTGTGTTTTATATAATATAAATCATATTGTAATTTCAATAAACTTTCATCCACTGAAGCTCCATAACTAGTATTTACCTGTGCCCAACCAGTTAGTCCTGGCTTAATAATATGTCGTGTTGGATAAAATGGAATTTCCTTTGCTAATTGATCTACAAAAACAGGACGTTCTGGCCTTGGCCCTATAACACTCATTTCGCCTTTTAAAATATTTATAAATTGCGGAAATTCATCCAAACGTGTTTTTCTCAAAAATTTACCAAATGTTGTTATTCTTGAATCATTTTTATTTGCCCAAACTGCTCCATTTTTTTCAGCATTGACAATCATACTTCTAAGCTTGAATATTTTAAACAACTTGCCTTTTTTACCAACTCTTTCCTGAGAATAAAATAAAGGCCCCTTATTAGCCATTAAATTAACACAACATAAAAATGGAAGCATTAATGATAAACTTAACAAACCTACTAGGCTTATTAACACATCAAATAGTCGATGTATTAATCTATACAAGGGCTTTACTTTATGCTGACTAAAAGGAAACTGCTTATAAAAATCATTATCTTTAAAACTTACATATACACGACCTGAAAGATCTTCATACACCTCTGAATATTCTTTTATAACATAACCTTGGTTAAATAAGTCTAATAAATCACTATACAATTCTGTAGATGAAAATTTTGAACTTCTAGTAACAACGATTTCATGAACACCCATTTTTACTATATCCTTCAATCTTGATGCTGAAACCTCTTTATCACTAATTGGTTTTACAGAATTACTTGTAGTATTTATAAAGTACTTCACTTTATAATTCGTATCGGCAATTGCTAAATCTCTTTCTATTTCTTCAAGCAATTCACCATTAGCAATTAATAACACACTTTTTTTAAAAATTGGAGAATTGATAAAATATATATACGACAATCGACCAATGGACATTGATAAAATAATAGATATATAAAAATATATAATTTGTATTCTACTCTCTGGTAATTCTGGAGTAAAATAAGGTGTTAAAATATATACCAAAATTGTAACCGAACAAGTAGCTACAATACCCTTAATAATTTTGAAAAAACTACTGGAACGTTTTAAGTGGTATATTTCAAAAACTGAGCCAAAAAAAAGAATGTAAAAACCTAGAATTAATGACCATGTCCACTTATCTTCTCTAATAGTGAAGTAGTCGAACTCAAAAAAAATACCGACGAAATGCAACCCTAACAACACCAGCACGACATCAAGAATACGTAATAATAATTTACGTTCTGATAGTTCAAAATGGAAGTTCGTTTTTTGGGACATTTGAATTAACTAGTGTTAAATAAGCCCCAAATATAGTACTTCTATAATAAAAACACCTTATTAAAAAATAGCTTTACACCGATGTTTAACTACACTTCAGCAATTTGCGTTCTAACATATTCTAAATATTTTTATTCTTTTGATAATTTAGGCCTTTCCTTAAAAGTTACGTCTAGTAAACAAAGTCCATAAATAAAAGAAGGAAATGCAATACGCATAGAAGAATGGTTTATAGTTAAAAACCAAAATAAAAAGAACGAATAAAAGTATATATTGTTTTTATTTCCTAGTCTTAAAAACAATGGAGTGAAAAATAATATTAAAAATGCCACTATTCCAAAAGTACCATGTTCAGCTAACAACCTACTAATTTCATTATGAGAGGCTGCTTCAATCCCTGTTTTTTCAAAACGATATTGTTTATTTTTACCTACCCCAATACCAAAAAAAGGCTCTTCTAAAAACGCCTCTAACTCTACCATTATTAATGTAGACCTACCTGTTGAAACATCTTCTTTTTCTTGTCCTAAAGCATTTTTATTTGTATATCTATTTTCTATTAACCCAGATGTTGTAAAAATTGCATAACCCCATATACCAGCTCCTAACACCCCAAAAACAAAAAATATTTTTATTATTTTACTTCGTAAAGAATGTTTTGCTTTACTAAACGTAAGTAATAAAAAAAATAACGCAGCAACTAAAGCTGTAATTATACCTCCTCTAGAAAAGGTTACTAAACCTCTATATGTAATATATATTAGTAAAGCCATTTCAAGATAGAAAAAGAAGCCTTTCTTTTTATTTAATATAATTCTTGTTATTAACACAAAAGTCCCCAGTCCCAATATTGTAGCTACTTGATTAGGTCCATAACCACCAGAGGTAGCAAAATTTGACCCTGTACCGGTTACTGAATCTTTAACACTTGGAGTATACAAAAACAAATAGGTTACAAGTGAAATGACTGGTAATAAAGCATAAAACAAAACTTTAACTAATCTATATAAGGCTAGTTTTCTCTTATAACAATAGATAGCAACAAAACCTAAGGAAATAGGTCCTCCTAGATTAAAAGCTATCATTTTTCTTGCACTTTCTTCTAAATCATAATCTGTATAAGTTATTCCTATTAACAATAATACAACATACAATAAATAGGGGCTTCCTTTGGTTTTAGAAAATTCAAATATAATTCCTAAAAGAACAAATACTATTAGTAAATATTTATGCAGTTCATAAAAAACCAATCCCTTAGTCATTCGAAAAAAAACATCGCTAGCTGAAATATACGCACAAGAAACTAGTACAGCAAATGTCTTGTCTATTGACTTAAACACATAAGCAAACAATATTAACATTGTCAACATATTAATAACTAAAGAGCTAGGTCTAAAAACAAATACCGAAAACCCTATTAAAACATGTAATAGGATTAATATAAACTCTTTCTTATTATTTTTCAAAACACTCATTAATTCTACTTGTAACTATTTCTCAAAAATAAGTAAATCATTTCTTTAAAATTTTTAATTAAATATTTTATTTTGAATTTGATTCTCGTAATATTCATACGTGAATTTTTCTGCAAGAACATAATTACTGTTAATCATTTCCTTAAAAATATCATTATTCAATACAATTGATTTTAATAAAATATTTTTTAACTCAGTACTTGTTACTGGATATATTAAAAAACCATTTTTTTCATGTTCAATATATTGATCTATACATGATATATCAGACACAATTGGTATACAACCGTAATTCATAGCTTCTCCTATAACTTTTGGAAATCCTTCACTTTTAGAAGGCAATACTATAAAATGACTTTCAGTATATATTTTGAAAATTTCTTCTTTTGGGAGGAAGCCGTGAAAAATCACTTTATCTCCAAACTTCCCTGCTTGAATTTTTAGTTTTTCTAGCATTACTCCTCCTCCAACAAAATGAAATATCCCAAATAATTTATTGTTAAAAACCTCATCCAGCGCTTCAATAATTAGATCTACACCTTTATTAGTATTTATCCCTCCAACAAAACAATAATTCAACGTATTATTAACCTTTTTACTTTTTATAACGTCTTTACCTTTTATTCTATCTTCCATATCTAAACATGGATTCTCAAAGCCTATAATGTTGTTAGGTTGATTCTCCCAATTACCATTTACTGTGATTTTAGAATTTTTAAATAGATGTTTTAAAATAAAACGTTGAAATTTATAAAAAGGTGAGGCATAACCTATCCAGTTCCCAGCATACTTAAACCAAAAGTTTTTTCTAGGAAAAACATAAGACAAAAACATAGCTATAACAGCAGGGTTTGATGGTGCTCTAACATGGATGTAACTAACTTTAAATATTTCTTTAAATAATATTAATAGATATAATGGATAATTCAATAATATATTCAATTTGCTAGCTAATGTTTTTCCTCCACTTTTCTTTAATAGCCTAACCTTAATGTTCTCTTTTTTTATTTTTACATAAGAATCATTTTCTTTTTGGTCACTACTTTCAAAACCAATCCAAGTAATTCTTTCAAAGCCTACTAATTCTTCCAATTCTTTTACAACCGGTCCGAAGGCATAAAACTCACCAGTATCTTGATAAATACCAGTATCTGATATTACTAAGAGCTTATTATATTTTGATAAATTTTTTGACATGTTTTATTGTACTTTTCCTCTGAATATTCTTCTTTAAAAATTGTATGCACCTCTTTTGAATAGAATTGTTGGATATCATAATTTGAACAAATTTTTAAAATTGTTTTTATCCATTCCTCCTTATTTGTGTTTTCCTTAATTAAATACGGAAGCTTTTTCTTTATTTTTTTAGCAACTGCCCCAGTGTTATACATTATTAGTGGCAATCCAACACTTAAATACTCTATTGCAACTAATGGCCCTGACTCTGACAGTGAAGTATGAATAGCTAATGAATAGCTTGCTAATTTTGCTTGCAGATCCACCTCACCTATTATAATATTTAGTTGATTATTTTTAACTAATTTTTCAATAGCTAAACTATTTTCCTCGCAATACTTTTTATCAATACCATTCACATAAATATCTAATTGATAATCTACAGGAAGTGACTCGAGTATTTCGAGCATCAACTCATAATTCTTAATTCGTCTAAAATTACCAATCGCTACTAATCTTTTACTTTTTTCAATTGAAACATCAGCGCTTTTATTATCTCTAACAATGTTCTCTAATAAAAAAACCGTAGAATTATCAGGATAAAAATTTTTTTGATCATCACAAACCATTATTATTCCGTCAATTTTCTTTAATAAAAAAGTCAATAACTTATCTCCAAATGATTTATTTCCAACATTTAACAACGAGTGGTCATGGAAGATAATTTTAAAAGGTCTTAAGTACACAGGTAAAAAAATTATCAGTCCTACATAACGTAATATGTGCCTTGAATGTACATGTATTATATCATACTTTTTTAAAACATTATATAATTTAAAAAGTTTTAGAATGTTAAATTTATTTGAGCGTTTTAAATAAATCCTATTGATAGTTTCATTCAACTTTTTATCTAACACACTCTCATTCAACAAACACAAAACAGTTACATCTAGTTTATTTTCATCAAGTATATTTGATAAGTCTACCAAAACACGTTCAGCTCCACCAACATCTAGTTTATCTATAACTTGAAGAACTTTCATTAGTGTAATTTTTCAATTATTGCACCTTGTTTCAATTTTATTGTTGCTAATTTCCATGATTTACAAACCTGAAAGACAATTAAGGGCAAAATAAAAACTGATAAAAGAACTCCTAAAATCATCATCTTTTTATTTCCTTTAAATCTATATGGGATAATTGATGGTGGTACAGTTTTTAAAATTGATAAAAAAGCAAATTTATTGCCATAGTATTTTCTAAACTGGTATAATACACTGGGTACAGGTCTAGGTCCAAACCAATTTTTTGGTCTAAATCCATCCCAACTTCCCATTTGGCGTAATCCTCCAGTTCCTACCTTTAAATGTAATCGTTCAGCAAAAGGATTAGATATATTTAAAAACCCCTCTAGATAAGCTCTTAAGCCATATTCACCATCTCCCATTCGTTGTTTCTCATATTGCCTATCAAACAAGCCTATTTTTTTAAAAACATCCTTTTTTAATAATACATTTCCCGTGTCTAATTGGTCAGAAACTCTAAAGAAAGAATAATTTAATGGCACTTTATCTCCTATTACTGAAATAGAAACTCCAGAAGAAATTTCTGCATCAAAAAAATCTAAGCATTTTAAATGATTGCTTATCCAGCTTTCATTTACTCTACTATCATCATCAAATAGTAGTAGATAATTTGCATCTGACAATTTTATTGCAGAATTACGTGCCAACCACAATGCTTTTTCTTCTTGTCTAATTAATTTAATATCTAAATTATAGTCTTTATAAAATTCCTCATTATAAGGATCTGATTGATCCACTATAATTACATCAAAATTAGTATAATCTTGTTTTTCTAAATCTAATAAAACATCTTTCAAATACAAATACCTATTTAAGGTAGGTATAACTACAGATATTTTAGGTTGTTGAAATAAAAGATTAGACTTGAAATTTTCCCATTCCGGGTATTTGATGGGATCTAGTAGGTACTTACTTCTTATGGTTCCTCTACTATTATACCAGCCGAATAATTCTTTAAAAGGGTTTTTAAAACTGATTAATCTTAATAATAATATATATGTTGCCCAAATTGGATTGAAGTATTTTCGTATAAAGCGATATTCATCAACTAACGGCACTTCCTTTTTATCTTCAACAATTTCATTATCACCAATATACCCTAACTGTATTGCTTGCCACGAGAGGTCATACCTGGTTGCAAGCTCACTATTAAAGGTGTTATCCTTAATTAGTTGCTTCTGAATTTTCTCTGGCAATAAATCCGGGTTTGGAAAAATTGTCTTTTTATCTTTTTTAATTAAATTAAAATAGATTGTTGGCTGTATGTATTTTTGAAAATTAAATAACACGATATTATAACGACTAAAAAGTTATTGTATAGACTTAAAGAAACCTTTTAAGGTTAATTTGTTTTTCCATAATTCTCTATTTGATTGTTGTAATTTTTCAAATGATTCTTGATTATGTTTAGCATGAAATGCAACTATTTTATCTGCAACAGTACTCAATTCATTAAACTCAACCCAAACCATATGTTTTTTCCAATCTATAACTTCAGGTAAAGGCAATAAGCAATCAGTATTTACAAATACAGGAACTCTTCCCATAGCCAAAGTTTCATACAAACGTACGGAAAAATTTCCTGCCCCACGTACACAAATAATATAGTTAGATTCAACCATATTATTATAAAATTCTAATTCAGTGCTTTTACGCGCATCTTCAGTAACTACTCCAGCTCTGTAACCTTTTCTTTCTATAAAATTTGCGGTTACAATTTTTGCCTTTTTAATGTTTGATAGTACTAAACTTCTATTATAAGAAGTAGACTGTATTTTCTGAGGAGAATCGTTAAGCAAACCAATACTATATTTTATATTCCTATAAAATACTCTTGTTACTTCTTTAATAGCGTTTTTAAAAGATGAATTTGTCTGACCGCAAAAACCAACTATGGGTACAGATGAATAATCGCTTACTGTAATTTCAGTAGTTGAATATATTTTTTTTAAGGGATCCTCTATAAATACGGGGATTCCAAAATGTGTTTTATCTAATTTAGATCGATAACCACTCATTCTAAAAACAAGCACCCCATCTAAAGATGGTATTTTAACTCCATAATCACCAACTGTAACAATGCATACCTTTATATTTAACCTTTTTGCTTCATCTAACAACAGTATTGCTTTATGCGTTTGATTCGTCTTTAAATAATAATCCCAAGACATTGGTAATATAACTAGTGAAGCCTTTTCTATTACATCAGTAAAATTAAAATCTTTTTCAGAAATACCGTAAAGCTTAATTCGCTCTTCATCTGTAAACGTTTCATTTTTTAAAAATGGTTTTAATAATGGAAATACGTGTCCTCTATAATTTTTATTATAATGCTCCTTTGGGTAAAATATTTTCATTCTCTTATCATTCATCCGTGTAAATATTTATCGTAAAGGTTGGGAATACTTTTTCCAATAATCTTTAAATTCATTCTTTAATTGTGCGTCAAACCACCTAGAAAACTTGTCTGAGCCATTATGATTCAAGTGTGACAAATCACCAAACCCTGAGTTTTCAACTGGAAACTGATTAAAATCAAGAAAAGTAACTTCTTTAAAGAAGCTGTCTTTTATTTTTAGTAAATCAGTTTCATTAATTAACGTTTTATTTTTTTGGTGCTGTGGACTTCTAACAAAGTACATTTTTTTATTCTGCTGCTTACAAAAAACCACTATCTTTTTCAGATATTTATACGCATAACTTTCTGAATAAGTTACTTCATTATAACTCTGATACTTTAACTTATTGATCGTATAATTTTTTAATAACGAATCCGTTTTATTTCGCTTTAAGCTATGATAACCCCCAATTTTATTAAAATAATTTAAATCATTTTTTATTATTTTAGGTGTGTTTTTCTTTAATGTTATTGAGAGTGAATTACTGAGTCCTATAGCATTATTTTTTATAATTGACACATAATCATTGAACTCTAAAAAAGGTGCGTATTTATGCATGTTTTTTGTTAAGTACTTATCTTCCCATACTTTATTATCCATACTCAACAATACTTGATTGTTAGTAAACTCAACAAATACTGCTTCAATTTCTGGGTTTTGAAGTATTACATTTTTTAATTTTTGATAGGTATAAAAATAAGCTTCTCCAGGTTCTGATAGATTATTAAAGCTTGATATTAATGAATCATTAAACGCACACTCTGAATGTGAATGCCCAAAAACAACGTACTTGACTTTATCTTCTAACTTAAAATTAGCATTTCTCTCAATATAATTGTTCTCTATAAAAAGTAAACCAACAATTAGTAGTATAACGATACTAGCCAAGCTTATTATTTTTTTTAAAAATGTTACCATACCTTAAAATTGAAAATAAATAAATTCTTGTTGCTTTCCTTGATATACAAATATACAAAGCGCTACCATTACATATATAAACCATCTAACTGGTTTAGATGTATTTATGGAAAGGTTTTCAAAAACAAAATTGTTTTTTCTTTGCCACCATTCTATTATCATAAATAAAGTAATAATAACCATTAAATCTGTAGGATGAATTCCTGGTATAGAGAACAATGACTTTGATAACATCCCGTCAATGTAGCCTAAAGCATGTTTAATACTAACTGCTCTAAAGAATATCCAAGCAAATACCGTCAAACTAAAAGTAATTGCTATTGATGTAATCTCTTTAAATGAGGGGAAAAAACTGCTAGATGAAACGTGATTTATATGTTGTCGATTTTTATTAGTTAATAGTAATGGCAAAAAATACAGCGCATTTAAAAAACCCCAAACAACAAAAGTCCAGTTTGCTCCATGCCAAAACCCACTCACTATAAAGATTATAAATGTATTTCTTACTTTCATCCATATACCTCCTTTACTACCACCTAATGGGATATATAAATAATCTCTGAACCATGTTGATAAGGATATATGCCAACGCCTCCAAAACTCAGCTATGTCCCTTGAAAAATAAGGGAAAGCAAAATTTTTCATTAAATCAAATCCAAATAGTTTAGATACTCCAATTGCAATATCTGAATACCCTGAGAAATCACCGTAAATTTGAAATGTAAAAAATAGTGCGCCTAAAGCTAATGTACTTCCCGAATATGCCCCTGAATCATCAAAAATAATATTTGCATATTCTGCACAATTATCTGCTATAACTACTTTTTTAAATAGCCCCCAAAGAATCTGTCGCATCCCTCCTACAGCTCTATTGTAATCAAAACTTCTCTTCCTATAAAATTGAGGTAATAAATTAGCAGCCCGTTCTATTGGTCCTGCGACTAATTGTGGAAAAAAACTCACAAAAGCAAAAAAAGCTATTATATTTTTTGTTGCTTTAATTTTACCCTTATACACATCAATAGTATAACTAAGTGTTTGAAATGTATAAAAACTAATCCCTACCGGTAAAATTATATTTAACCGAGTTGGTGAAACATGTGAACCTAGTAATGTAAAAGCATCTGAAAAACTTTCTGCGAAAAAATTAAAATATTTAAAGAAACCTAAAAAACCCAAATTGATAAATATACTAGTATATAATAAGACTTTTTTCCTGTTTATATTATTTGTTTTTGAAATTGAAAGTCCAATAAAATAATCGACAAAAGAACTAAATATAATAAGTGATAAAAAGCGCCAATCCCACCAGCCATAAAAAACATAACTAGCAAACAACAATAATACATTTTGTGTTTTTAATTTCTTATTAGTAACAAACCAATAAAGCACAAAAACTAAGGGTAAGAAGACAGCAAATTCTATTGAGTTAAATAACATATATCTATTAGTTATTGTAAAAGTTTACAAATTCTTTTTGTTGTTTTTCTATCGTGAAATTAGCTAATATCCTGTTCATTGCATTGTCCTTAATTTCTTTTTTCTTTTTTTCAGGTAAGGAAAGTACTTCGTTAATTTTTAATGCTAAGCTTAACGCATCGGATTTAGGCACCACCCAGCCCGTTCTATTATTTATTACATTTTCAGGTAAGCCACCTACCTCAGCAACAATGCATAACACCTCAAGCGATTGCGCTTCTAAAACGGCATTACAAAACCCTTCATTTATACTCGGTTGAATGTAAATTGTACTATTTTTTATTTTCTGTAAACTTTCTTTGTGCGTTAATTTACCACAAAATGTGACATACTCTTCCAAACCTAATTCTTTAACTAAGTATTGATATTGCTCTACTACTTTTGGGTCTTTATATCCAATAATTTGGTACTTAAATTCAACTCCCATATCTCTCAATAGTTTCATTGATTTAATAGCACGAGTAAGCCCTTTAACCCAGTTTAACCTAGCTACAGTAGTGATTACAATTTTATCGTATTGTTCAGTAACTCTAATCTTATCATAAACAGCCACTGCAGGTGTAATAATTTCTGTTTTAGCATTATCACGTAATCCTAAATGATGTGCTTTAGTTAACAAATAATTAGAAATACTATGCACTTTGTCAACCGTTTTCCACAGAATTGCATAACATTTTTCATGCTTTAAAGGATATACATTAATATCATACCCTCTAAAACTAACTGCCATTTTTGAGTTAACTGATTTAGCTAGATGCTCGCATCCTAATGCTGTTGTGGCAAACCCAAAATGTAACCAATCTAATTTTTTATATGAAATGATATGGGTATTTAAATACAGCTTCTTCAAAATTGACACAAAGGAGGTTCCTTCCTTACTTTCTAATTTATAAAAACGAATCACCCTCTTTCCACTAAACAATAGGATAAAATACACTTTTACAAAAGAGAGCAACAATGCTATTGGATTTCCCTTATAAATACTAGGTGCACTTTTAACTTCACATAAATTAAAGTCCTCTTTTTTCTCTGAAACAAACAATACCACTTTATATCCATTCTTTTGCAACCCTCTAATCTTTGAATTAAAGAACGTTTCAGAATATGCTGGTGGATTAGAAAGAACAATACCTATAACCATAAGTTATTTATTTTCTATTATTAGTATAGGTATATAATTTCCTGTTTGATTTAGAATACAATAACCATTCAAGATGTTGTCTTAGTGCCCTTGCTAATTGCCAAAATTTCTTGGCTCCTTTTCGTTTCTTCACAGGGTTATTAATTACCATTACAGATTTAACTTCTTGTTGCCATTTGGCATATTTTTTATTCGTAATTCCAATTTTTGCTTTAGAGTTTAAAATGCGAATTGCATATTCCGTTTCTCCATAATGACCACTGACACCTTCTAAATAAAATCCATACTTTATGTAAAAGTTTTTTTTGGTTACAAAAGGGTTGTCACTGTATTGAAATGTATTTACATTAAAGTTTTTAAATGAGAATCTAGGAATCCTAGAAACTACATCAGATATTTTTATTAAACTAGGGAAAACATAATTAGCTCTTAATCTAATCATATCCAAATGTTCTGAATCTAAAATCTCAAAGAAATCAACAAGTAGAGCACTCAATTCTGAAGAAAGAACTGCATCCTCTTGACAGTACAATAGATACTCCCCTTTACATGCTTTTATACCTTTATTTAAACTAGAAGATAGCCCTTGATTATTTTCGGATAATAGAAGCGTGTCTATTTTCATTTCCTTAATACGGTTTACATTTTCTTGTGTACTACCATCATCCGTTACAACAATTTCATAAGGTATTGCCAATTTTAAATCCAGAATAGTATCTAGACAAGCTTGTAAAGCTATTGGGCGGTTGTAATGTGTTATTAATATACTTAACATAAATCTCTATTATTCTCGTACCTCTATTTTATATACCTAACCTCTCTTCAAACTTATATAAAATTGCTCGTGGTTCTTTATACAATCCTTTAAACTAAACGTTGTTTCTACTTTTTCACGCATCTGTCTAGCTAACTGATTTTTTTCATCACTAGTCATATTTTGTATCATCTCAATTTTGTCAACAATTGCTTTACTATTTTTTGCTTCAAACAAACAGTCTTGAAAATCATGTAATACTTCTTTTACACCAGCTACATTTGAACCTAGAACAATACATCCTGATGACATTGCTTCCAAAGGAGCTACAGGCAACCCTTCCCATCTTGTTTTTGTAGGTATCACAAATACGTCAGCAATTGCATGATATGGTCTTACATCTAATTGTTTATCTATAAAGTGTATGTTTTTATTAGTTGTTTTTCTTATTAAAGCATTACCATATTCATTTTTATTATTTCCAATAATCAATAGCTTAACATTTGATTTATTTAGTTGCGTTACTGCATCTATTAAATATTCTACTCCTTTAATAGGTACCAAATTAGCTACTGTAACGATTACAAAATCTGTTTTTTTAAACTCCAAGCCTTGTGGAGTTATGTCAGTTTTTGACTGTACTGGGTATAAATTAATATCTACCCCCAAGTAAATCAATTTTGTTTTCTCCTTTAATTTTTCAAAAAACATTGGTATCATATCTGAGTTCAATACCAATATTTTGGTACTCATCCATGATCTTATTTTCCAGGCTTTGTTTCCCCAACTCATTGCTTTTTTTGTGTATACAAATGGAATACCAGCAATTTTAGCGGCTAGTGGTTCTGAAAAATCTGAACTCCAATGCCAAGAATGTATCATGTCATATTTATTCTTCTTAAAAAATGACGCTATTTTATATGTTCTGAAAAAAAAACTAAGATAAGGCTTGTATGTTGTTGTAAACGGGAAGATATGAATAGGCACTCCGAGTTTTTCTACTTCTTTAAAAAAAACTCCTTTATTATGAAAACAACAAATTTCTGGGCTAAATTTTTCTTTATCTAATCCTCTAACCAAATCATAAACCACCTTGCCACTTCCTGCTGTATCAAAATTTGGTATGGTATACAGTATTTTAATTTTTGATAGGTTACTCATTTTCTAATGCTGTTTTATAAAATACTGACAGTGTTAAAATCATTGATAATGAATGTGAATAAAACACTGAATTTTCATTTTTAAACTTAGTATAAAAATGGCTAGTAATTGTACTTGGTATAAATGATTTGTTAAAATTAGTATTAAATATCAACTGTTCTAATTCTTTTTGATTTTCATTTCCTAAAAATTGTAATTCCCAATTCCGCTGCGTGTATTTTTTTCCAAATATACTATTTAACACACGTTTTATTTTATTAACCGCTCTATATGGAATTGTGTATGGCAATTTATGTAAATGATGATTATACAGGTTAAAAGGCCTAGCATCTTGCCAAACAATTTTCGCTACGGAAGACGCTCTTTTTTTTATATATTCAATTTGTATTACTCTATTTGCTAATAAACTTTCGGGTATTGTTGCTATAAATTCACACATTCTATCATCATAGTATGGTAATGTAATTGATTGTACACTTTCAAAAACTGCTAAATTAATTGAAGTCCATCTTGGCGCCCAATATAAAGATTTAAACGCCCTCATTTTAGCAGCATTATTATCAATTTCAATTCCGTTCCATAGTAAAACCAATCGTTCATTTAAATAGTTCGAAAATGTCCCTTCAATATTCCAATGACTCCATAATTCCTCTGCTAGTTCTACACCACCCTTTTTAACTACCTTCTTTTTTAAAACACTTAATATTTCTTTTTCTTCTAACTTTCCTATTGTATCAGAGTCAAATAAAACATCTCCCCAATGACCTAGCGAAAATGTATTTCCTAACTCCCCTATTTCGTCAATTACAGCCATTTGCCTTGGGTGTGTAAACTCCGAATAGCATTTGTTTATAGTTGCCAACCTATTTAACTTACTCCACAAGTATCCTTGTGGAATCGTTAATTCCTTAAATGGGACATTAAGTACTTTAGCAATTTTGTTAGAGATACTAGATTCTTTATAGCCATTTTGAAAAGAGTAGCTATAAGAGCGTACATCAGATTTTAAATGATGTAATGCTACTGCTTGTGTTCTACTATCTAAACCTCCAGATAATGGCAGAATCACTTTTTTACCTGCTGTTTGTTCTTTAATAATAGTTTCGAATAACTCCGTAAATTCAGATACGGCATTTTCTAAAGAAATATCTCTTGGTGCGTAATGCCAATTAAACCATTTTTCAGACTGTATTAAATACCCATCTTCATCAATAGTATTAATTGTAGCTGGTCTCAATACTTTAGAATCCAACCAATACGTGTCATTATCTAAAAAGAAACCTAGAGCTGTGTATATACATATAGCTTTATAATCTAACTCATGTGGCTGATCTTTTATTTTAACAAAAGTCTGCTTATGTGGTATTATTGCTGTTTTAATTGTTTTCATAAACACTAGTGTATAAAAATTTCATATCATTCACCATTTTTCCAGCATTATGCTGCTGTTCTACAATAGCTCTTGCATTCTCTCGTAACCTTGTTAATTCACTATTTGTTAATTTAGTATAATCCATTACTTTTTCAGCGATAGCCAAAGCGCTACGAGTTGGTACTAAAAAACCCGAATTATTACCCGAAATTAATTCCGCCATTCCTCCACAATCTGCAGAAATAACTGGTGTACCAATTGCCATAGCCTCTATGCATACATTTGCCACTCCTTCTGATAATGAAGGCAGTAATACAATATGACTATTTCTCATTTGTTTATACACATCCTCTTGAGGTATACTCTTTAGCAATGTTACATTAGCTGTTAATGCATACTCATTAATCAAATAAATTAATTCTTCACTATCCTTACCTATTCCTACTATTGTATAATGAAAATCAACACCTTTGGATAGTAATATTAACATCGCTTCAATTGCATACGTATATCCTTTTATCCAATTATCTCTTCCTACAGATAAAATTTCTATCCTAGAATCACTTTTCCTATAGTCTTTATTATAAGGTATGCTTGGTAAATCAAACCCCGAGTAAACAACATGATCTATTTTATTTGGTGCTGTATATATGTTTTCTGATACTAATTTTATTGCGTTTGATACTGAATGAAAACCATCAATTTTCGGATACCATTCTTCTAAGTACTTAAAGTTTGTTTCATTAATAAACGGACGTATATTTATATGGTAGCCACGTTGACTTAAAATGAATTTATAATTATTGGAAGCTATATATTTTTCAAACAACTTAATATTTGAGAGCCACTGTAAATGAATTATATCTGGATTAATATTTGAAAGCGCTACAGATAAATTTTGTTCTTGAAGATTCTTTCTTTCTTTTACAGCAAGCTGTTTAACAGCGTTAAACAGAAGGTTTATTTTTCTTGATTGAACAGCATATTTTAAAGAAACATAGGCTAAGCGTAAATAATTTTGATTTGAACCAAGTGGCACATAATGCACATTAGGAATTTTGAACGACAATTGCTCATTAAACCCCATAATATAGATGTCATATTCATTAACTAAGCCTTTTACTAGCCTATTAATAAATGTTGTGGTCTTAAAAGAACCATCAAATATTATTATCTTAAGTTTTTTATCTGACATATTTAAAGAGCATTTAAACTCTCTTTCCACGCTTCAAAAGACTTCAAATTCATAAAAACATTCCTGTTTTCTTCTAGTCGTGAAAATTCATAATATTCATTCTCAATTCCACTAGTAATATTATTAAACATTGGATGACATTTTTTTGCCAATACACCTACTCCCCAATCACTATCAAAACATATAGAGTACAACTCTGATTGATGTCTGTATTTATAAAAAGCCTTCCAAGTAGTTCCATTCCAGAAAGGACCTGCTGGTGAATTCACAAATTCATAATCTTCCCTTTGGTGATATTCTGATGGTGGATTGCAGTCATGCAAAATAACAAACCCATCATCTTTAATATATTTCAAACTATTAACGATATCTTTTTCAGCTTGATCAGATATATGCAGTCCATCAATAAAAATGGCATCAAATTTAATATTAGAAGAAATACTTAACTCTCCCTTTCCTAATTTTTCAAAAAACACATCTGAAGTCATTTTATAATCCACTGGGTTTTTTTTAAATTCTTTACCAGGGTCAACTGAATACTTTTTTTTACATTTTATTCTGTCAAAATTTTTCCTAGGATCTCTTACTCCTATTTCAAGATACTCTTCAGCTGGTGTTAATGAAAGTAAAAAGTTAATTATGTTTGTTCTTCTTGTTTTTTTATGAATTTCTAATTGAGTTTTGGCTTCTGTTACTTTAAAAACACTATCATTAATTATACGTTCTCCTACTTTAATTTTATCTAGAAGATTTGTTATTTTTCTTTTCACACTATTCATTTCTTAACTTTTTTTGAATAATTTTTTTTTGACCTTTTTAAAAATCCTGCTATTAAAACTAGTATAATATCTTTTTTCAGCTGGAAATACTATCACATACTTCAAAAAAGCAATTATATAACTAATTCTTGATTTCGCATTCATTTCCATCAAATTTTGAGTACGCATTGCATACTTATAATCCTCATTAGAAATGACCGTTGGGTATTCATATTTAAATGACCTAATCAGCTCTCTAGCCGCCAAAAACTGTTTGGTTTTATGAGTTGTTACTGACTCTCTATCTGTTCTCCTATCTAGCCTCACTAGTGATTGATGAATTCCGTGTATATCTGCTATCAGTGAAAAACGTAAAACATAACTCCAATCAACACTAATACTTGGGTAATGTTTCGAAAAATATAACCCGTTTGATAAATGTGTTGCTTTCCTAATCATCATACAGCTATTAACAACCTTAATTTGATTGCGATAATTTAACAAGAACAACTCCTTCCCTTCTGGATATTGCCCCCCGCTAACTAATAACCCAGGAAATTTCATAGTAATTTTATTTCCATCCCAAAAATCTGAAATACCGGAAACAATACCTACATTACTTTTCGCATCTAATATTTCAACTTGTAAATACAACCGATCTTTATAGTAATAATCATCTTGTTCTGCAACAGCCACATATTCACCTTTGGCATGTGCAAATAATCTATTCATTGTTGGGCCAAGTCCAAGGTTAACGTTATTTTTTATAATTAATAAGTTATTTATTTTTGCCCGATAACTTTCTAAAATTTTTTCTGAATTATCATTAGTCCCGTCAATACAAGCAATCACTTCAAAATTTTGAAATGTTTGATTCACTATACTATCTAGCGTACTTGCTAATGTTTTTTCTCCATTATATATAGGGAGTATAACTGATACTTTTGGGCTTATCATGTATATAATATTCTAATGGTGTCTAACACCCATAAAATGATGTTTTGTTTTTGCAAGTTACTGTATTTTACAAATAATCTTATAAAAGATCATAAAAACCTGAAACCTCTTTTGCTATTTTCTGCCATTCAAATTCTTGAGCTTTTAATCTAGAAGAATTACTCATAGCTACCATTCTCGATTCATCATTTAAAATAGTTATGGTAGCCTCTATTAAATAATCTAGATCATTCATTGGCACCAATATATTATTCGTTCCTTTTAAATATGCTTCGTTCCCCCCTACATTTGTTGTTATTATAGGTGTGCCTGATGCTAATGCTTCTAATATAGAATTACAAGCAGTACTATTTATCATTGGCAAAAACAATGCGCTAGCTTCTTGATAAAATGCTTTTAGTTTATTATCATCAATATTACTATGCAATTTGATGGACGAATGCTTATTAATTTTTTTAAAAAAATCTTTTCTTAAGACAACATTTACCTCTAGATTTTTTATTTTTTCTGCTAACCTAGGAACACAATAATTTAAAGCATCAAAATCACGTAAATGCTGACCAACAAACAATAAATTATTTGTTTTTCTTTTGGTTATGTCTTGAGTAAAAAAAGTAGTATCTACTCCATGAGGGATATATTTTACATTTTCAATATCCAACCAATTTTTCAAAAAATCTACTTGATTAACTCCTACTGCAATAGCACCATTTAATTTTTGCAAATAATTATTATCACTTATTGTAGAGGCAAGTATCGCTTTAGGTTTATGAAAAGTACCACAGAAAAAAGTATTCTCAAATAACCTTGTGTTATTTACAACATACCTAATATCTCTTTCTGCATTTAGATAATGAACAACTTTATGTTGTTTTTTTCTTTTTTTTAATGTTCTATATAATTCTACATCTTTTAATACACTAGCAGTATCATATAAGCCCGAATTTTGTTTTACAATATTGCCAATCAGTTTTGCTAAACGATAAGGCATTACTTTCGCTCCTGAAGGTATTTGCGTACTTGACAAATAGTCTAACAAACGTGAATACCCAGAGTTCTGCGCATGATGAGTGGATCTATGATGTACATGTATTAATTTCAACTTAATTATCTAATTTAGTAATCATTAAATCTAATATACGCTTTACATTCTTTACAGGATGTACATTTTCATCAAAATAGGTTTTAGCATTTTTTGAAAGTCTATCACATAAATCATTATCATCAAGTACCATTTTTATATTAGCAATTAATTCTTCATCGGAATCAAAAAAGAGGACTTCTTTACCATGTACTAAGGGTACAGGTAATTCTGCTGTTAAACGTTCCGCTATAATCACTTTACCTTGTGACAAATATTCAGCCATTTTCCATGCTGGTGAATTTACCAAACCTCTTGTATAAATTACAATTTTAGCATTTTTTAGCGTATCTAAATACAGCTCTGGTGCAGATGGCACATTTGATAATGCATCTGAATATTTTTTAGTAGCAATCCTTGAAGCTATAAACCCTCCCAAGAAGTAAGAAGGAAACGTTTTTTTTAATAATTTTATGATATGATAACGTTGCTCATGAATATTTACAACATCTTCATCTGTATCATAGAGGAAGCATCTTGTTTGAAAAAACACAGTTTTTTTAGTTGCCTTTTGAGAACTAGAAAAGCGACTTATTTTTCGTGATGTCTGAACAAAATCCCAATGTTTTATTTGCCTTTTTAAAGTATTACTTATTCTTTTAAATAATGTTCGATCAAATTTATAGTTAACTTTTAAATTACTTAACAACAAACCTATAAAGAACAACCATCCTTTTCTTTTAAATTCTGAATGCACACCAAAGGTTAATCCCAATGGAGCTATTTTTTCTTGATATTTCTTTGGTAATTTATTTACAAAACTGCTTTCAAAATTCCGTTTAAAAACGTAATCACAATTATTTTTTGCTGCCAATGAAAACTCGTTTGAGAAATCATATAAATCAGTAGCAAAAATTAATGCCCTTTTTGTTTCATTATTAATTAATTTATAATATGAAACTTTTGGAAATGCCTGATTTAATTCTTCCTTAATATTATTTTCTTCTACTACAAAACGACCTAAAGACTTATTAGTATCAAGCTTTATTTTTACATTAATATAACCTAGCTTCTCTAATTCAAACAAACCTGTTTGAATAAAAGAAGAATGATTTAACTCTTGAGGCGTATATATAATTACTGTATATTTCGGCATGTCATTTATGCTAACGCAGATTCAATTGATTCTTTCAATACTTTAGTTGTTACTTCAATACTGTATTTATTTAATACTTCTAGTCTAGATTCTCTAGAGAGTGATTTTTGATTCTCAATAGAATCAAAATGATTCAAGACATCTAAGACATAATTTTCTTTTTCGCTTAGTATTCCTGTAACTTTATTTGTTACAATTTCATCAGGGCCTCCCGAATTTCTTAACGCTGCAACAGGTGTTCCACATGCCATTGCCTCAATCATAACCATCCCAAAAGATTCATGAGCACTTGGTAACAACAGTAAATCTGATTTTTGATAATACGGGATTAACTCATTTTGCTTAATAGCCCCTACAAAAATAATATTATTATAAATATTCAGCTCTTTTACTAAACCTCTCAATTCGTTATAATAATCAACATCGCTAATTGGGCCTATAATTTTTAAAACAACTTTTTTATTTTGCTTCTGCTGTAATTCGGCTACCGTTTCTATAGTTAACTCAATTTGTTTTAATCTTGAAATTCTCCCTACATATAGCAAATTTATACTTTCAAAATCATTCTTATCTTTTGGTGTGAATTTTTCTATATCAACTCCTAATGGCATCACTCTAATATCTAGTTGTTCAAAACCTTTATAGGATAGCAATTCTCTTTTTTGTAATACTGTATGAACAATAATATGATGTGCATTACAATAATATTCTAACGCATTTCCTTTAATAGACATGTGTAAACCTCCAATCATGGCTACATATGGTTTATTGCTTTTTACTAATGCTTTAGCTAACTTAAAAATATATTTACTCCCATGCCCAGACATATTTATAATAGTAACATCTGGTGCATTAAAAAAGTTCGATACAAAATGAAAAAACGAAAATTGTTGACGCCATTTATGTCTATCCCTAAACAAAGGTTTACTTACAGGCCAAAATTTCTTTATTAAACCGTTTATTTTTTTAGTGAAAAAAAAACCTCCTGTAAAATAATCAATACTCACTTTCAGTTTTTTAGATTGTATTTTCAGTAATGCCATCTCATGTGGCTTACTATGTGAAAAACACAAGTCCTCTTCATTTAAACCAATGGCTTTTGCTGAAAACGGATGTAATAAAGATATTTTTTTTAACACAGATTTCTATATACTTTTTATTTTAAATAAAATTTTCTGAAAAAATGTAAGTTCTGATACATTTGCAAAATTTATTTGATTAAAGAGTTTCAAATCAAATTTAATGATTTCATCAAGTAATTGCTCATCAATATAGATTTCATTTTTTGCAACCGAAGATTTGTTTTGAATTTTATAATTTAACTTATTCCAATTGAACATTTTAGACATGTGAAAAATAGACTCCTCAAAGTTCTTAATATTAAAAAAAGTTATGTCCTTTAAATTTTTAATAGCATCATTAAACAATACGTCAGTTACATTTTTTCGTTCTTTCTCAAAGAAATTATATGGCCCTGCTAATTGTCTTGTTAACAAATTATCCATATTGGCTTCTTTTAACAATTTTAGGTACTCGTTGAATTGGAAATTATTTTTTTGCAAATCTTTGTAAAAAAATCTTCCAGGTTTACAATGCTCTTTAAAATCAGAAAGAATTCTATCTTTTGGGTTTCTAGCGAAAGATATATAATTTACTTCTAATCCCAATTTTAAATGCATACCATAGCCTACATGACCTCCAATAAATCCAATATTTTGTTTTAATTCAATTGGTAATTTAATTATATACGAAAGTACTTCTTGAGATGAAAAATACCCTCCAGGCAATCGTATTGCTGTATTCTTGTACTTAACTAATTTATCAGCTATTGTCAAATATGATTTATCTTCAATTTTAGGCTTTAAATACTGAGGATAATTCTCTTTAACAATATCATAAAATGTTGTTCCTGCAGTTTTGGGTATATGTAAAAAAAAAATCATACTACTAGAGTTTTTTCTTTAGCTTATTTTTTAATTCTGTCACATTTTTATCAATTAAATGAACTAAAAGCATACTAAATAACCCAAGAATAATAAAATATGGAATCAAAGCTTCAAAACTTAATTTGAACCCTGTTTTATTTACACCATATCCAATACATAATGTATAAACGATAGCTATTAAATAATGTGATAAATATATCGGGTAACTATAATTCCCTATATAAGTATCTATTGCTTTTACTTTTCCTGAAACTTTAACCCCAAATAATGCATAAGTCATTATTACTGCTAAAATATAATTAACATAAATAGTTCCCTCCTTTAAAACACTTGGCAAGTCTTTACAAAATATCGCATTTAAATTAAATAAGATAAAAACCACAAATATCATTATAGGTTTTACTTTTATTGGGTAAGATTTATTTAACCAATACAAACAAGCCCCTAACGCAAAAGGAAGAGAGGAAGAAGGAATTGCTCCATACCTATAACTTGCTATATCATAATACAGGTATGTTCCAACAAAATAAGCAATACTTATCAATAGCCACAAAATTGTTCGTAACCTAGTTTTTGATATTCCTAAAGAGATAAGCACATAGAAAAACAACTCATTTGTAATTGCCCAAGAAGCTGGTGATAAACGAGGTGCAAATTTATGCGGCAATATTTTAGGGTATACCATTGTAACATTAGCTCCCCATTCTGAAATTGTTTTAGGCAGAAATAAATGCGGATGTGTTGTTAGTATCGTATTTGGAAATAGCAGAAAGAATATAGCCGTAATAAATATTATAATTAAATAAATAGGGTAAAGTCTTAATATTCTATTAATCCAAAAGAACTTAAACCCTTTTAAGTTATAAGTATATGTTTCATGCATTATATAAGTCATTAAAAACCCAGATAAAACAAAGAAAAAAGAAACAGAATAATTCCCTAATGCAGGAACATTAAAAATATGCAGCAACACCACATTAATAGCCAAAATTGTTCTTAAAATACCAAACATCTATACTTTTTTTACCTTATTAACAATCCTTTTAATTAAATAATTTAGTTGATGTGTCATTCGTTTCTTTTTTTGCATCGTATTAAAACCTACAAAAATATTCTTAACATCATTTATTACTTTAACTAACTTTGAATGCTTATTATAATGAAAATTATTATATGATATATAGAATACGTCTTTACTGTTATTATAATTTACCTCACACTTTTTAATAGTCCGTTTCCAATTGATAAAATGTAAATACATAACTTCAGTTTTAGTATGAGTGTTTATCAACATACCTTTATTCCAAAGCCACCTATCTAAATAATATTCTTGATGTGCTTTTCCATTATTATTATTTACGAAATACTCTTTCCAATAAACTTGAATTTTATTTTTCTCTTTTAGTTCTTTAACAATATCTGTAAAACCAACCTCATCAAAACGAAAATGCTTTGGGTTGTTAAAAACTTTTTGGTACCAATTCTTATGTTTAAACAACAAAGCGTTTTCAGCCGTATTTTTAATTATAGTAAAGTGCCCAGATACATATTCTTTTCTAGAAGCTATTAAATCATAATTTTCTAACAAATCGTTCGTAATAAATTTTCTTATATCCCCCCAAATAATATCAACATCACAAACACCCCAAAAATCATATCCAACAATATGTTCCTTAAAAATATGACCATAAGCAGGTTTTAGGTCACAAAATTTTCTCGGACTTAGTGGAACATCTAATTCTACCACTTTATTAATATGTTCATTTAACTCCTCTAGAGAAATCGGTAAGAAAGTAATGTTTCCTGGATGGTTAAATGGTATTTCACAGTCTGTAGGACATAACCAATTAATAGTTTTATTGGAGTCTATAGATTTCAAATAAGCATCAAACCAAATGGGCCATTCACCAAAATAAGGGACTATTAAAATGATAGATTTATTCATACTATTTACAATTAGCTTCTTTTCTCTATCAAAATTCATAATTAAAAAGTTCTATATCTTTATGATAAACTTTAGCAACAACGGCTTTTGATTCCTCATTATAATATTGTTTATAGTCTTTCTTACGTTTAGATTTATTTGTATTCTTTAAACTTCTGTTAATATTTAATCTAGCTACTATAGTTTCAAAATCCTCTTCAATATTTTCCACCCTTCCTATGAAATCTATTTTAATTTCACCTTTTTCGTTTTCCAAAAAACTATGTTGATGTTGAAAATGTAATGAATTTGATATGTTTTCTTCAGTTAACCATTCACTAACAAAAACATTAAAATCGTTGTATTTCCCTAAATTATTCTCAGACCACAATTTATCTTTTTTTGTAATTCCATCAGCTTTTAAAAAAAAATATGTTGAAACTAACCGATCCCAAGGATTTCTTACAAAAGAAAATTTGTAATATGAATTAAATGTTCTCTTAGAAAATATTTTTTTATAGTTAATTATTTTTCTATGACTACCACCAGTATTTCCAAAAAGTGTGTAACTAACAGATAGGCCTGCATTTTTAGGTATATGTACAAAAATACATTTATAATAATCGAATGATGCAATAGAAGATTCAAATACTGGGTTTTCTAACTGAGTAATGTCATATGTTTTCAAACTATGATTTCTCCTTAAATAATCTAAAATTTCATTTTTTAAAAATTTAGGTAAAAAATTAAATAGTATATGTTTTATCTTCATTTAATTATTATTATAAGACTTAATTTTATCAAAACCTTTTTTTGTTAGCACATTATAAATCATATATAATAAAAAAACTAAACTTGATTTATCATACGAATTTTTAAAAAACATAAAGTTTTCTACTAGTAATTTTATCCTATTGTGCTTTACTAACCACTTATAAGTTTTTCTACCCTGCCTTTTTGCTTTTTGAATAATTAATGCATTATGCTGATGATTATTTTGTAATTTTTTTGACAAATATATCAATGACTCTATTTGCTTGGCATTTCCTTTTCCTGCTTTTTTAGAAATAGAATCTGCGTTTAAACGATATAACGTCAATGACACATCTATAAAGCAATACATTAATTTTTGCTGAAAAACTCTAGAAAAGAAATCATACTCCTGTGCCTTATGTAAATTCACATCAAACCTTATATCCTTAATAATAGATTTCCTCAACATTACATCATTTGTAATAACAGGTTTTTTCCCTAAAATATAATCAATATAGAACGTTTCTGATAAAAAACCCTCTGTTTTAAATTCTTTAATTGATTCTAGACCTGTAGTGCTGTGTTTACTTGCAATTATGTCTGCATCAAATTTTAGAGCAGTTTTCATTTTGGTCTTTAACTTGTCCCGATGCATCACATCATCACTGTCAAACCATTGTATATAGACTCCTTTACTTTTTTCAAAACCGTAGTTCCTACATGAGTTAGCCCCTTTTAGCATCTTCGGAGGCCTTTCATAGAAGCTTATTCTAGAATCTTTCAGACTAAAACCATCACAAACTTCACTTGTATTATCAGTAGAACCATCATCAACTAAAATACATTCCCAGTTGGAATAGCTTTGTTTTAAAATAGAAGCTAACGTTTCTCCTATCAGACTTTCCCTATTATAAACAGGTATTATTATAGATATAAGAGGATTCACGTGTATAAAGTTTTTGGAAGGCAAATATAGTAAAACCAATTAGATTGATTAAAAAAAACACTTGTAGCTAAAATCTGTTCGCTCCAAAACATTATACGATCATTCCTGCCGCTACGGTTTCATTTGTTGTCTCATCAATTAAAATAACACTACCAGTAGCTCTATTCTCTCTATATGAATCCACCAACAATGGTTTTGTTGTTCTAATTTTTACTTTGGCTATAGTATTCATTTCCAAAGTTGCATCTTCTGTTACTCTTCCTAAAGTATTAATATCAATTTTATAGACTACTTCTTTAATCATAGCTTTCTGATCATTTGAAGTATGCTTAATAATATATTTTGCTCTAGGTTTAGAAGGAGAATTATGCAGCCAACACAACATCACTTCTATGTCTTGTGAAGCTTCTGGAATATTATTAGAACGCACTATCATATCTCCTCTACTAACATCTACATCATCTTCCAGAGTAATTGAAACCGACATAGGCGCAAATGCTTCTTTCAAACAAGCATCAAATGTGTCGATACTTTTTATTTTAGAAGTAAAACCAGATGGCAGTACCGTAACTTCATCAGCTACGCGTAAAACACCGCTTGCAATTCTACCAGCGTACCCTCTGTAATCTCTATGCGTATCATTTTGTGGACGCAATACTGTTTGTACAGGAAAACGAGCGTCTACTTTATTAATATCACTACTAATATGCATTGTCTCTAAAGTATGTAACATTGGTGCTCCCTGATACCATTTCATGTTTTCTGAACGATGCACTACATTATCACCTATTAAAGCACTCATAGGAATGAATCGCACATCAGTTACTAACATTTTTGAAGCTACATCTTCAAAATCTGCAACAATTGTATTGTACACTTCTTCAGAAAAATCTACCAAATCCATTTTATTAACACACACAATAATATGTGGTATCTGTAATAATGATGCTATAAACGTATGGCGTTTTGTTTGCTCAACTACTCCATGTCTAGCATCAATTAATATTGTGGCTACATTAGCCGTAGATGCACCAGTTATCATATTACGTGTATACTGAATATGCCCCGGCGTATCAGCTATAATAAACTTTCGCTTTGGTGTTGTAAAATAGCGGTAAGCAACATCTATAGTTATTCCTTGTTCACGCTCATCACGTAACCCGTCAGTAAACAACGCTAAATCTACTCCGTCATAGCCTTTCTTTTTACTTGTAGATTCAATAGCTTCTAATTGATCTTCAAAAATAGATTTTGAGTCATATAACAAACGCCCAATCAAAGTGCTTTTCCCATCATCAACACTTCCTGCCGTTGTAAAACGTAATAATTGATTATTTTCTAACATAATCCTATTCTTTTCTACTAAAAACAAATCTAGTAGTTTGTTAATTTATTTTAAAAATATCCTTGACGTTTCCTGTCTTCCATTGCAGATTCAGATCGTTTATCATCTGTTCTATTTCCTCTTTCAGTTTGTCGCATTGCTGATACTTCTTGTACAATTTTCTCTAAAGTATCTGCTTCAGACTCTATACCCCCGGTAATAGTAATATCACCTAAAGTCCTGAAACGTATTTTTTTAGTTTGCACCAATTCTTTTTCTTCCAACACTAAAAATTCAGAGTATGGTATCCAAGAGTTACTTCTCCATACTACTTCACGCTCATGTGCAAAATATAATGAAGGTATGGCGATATTTTCTCTTTTTATATAATTCCAAACATCCATTTCCGTCCAGTTACTAATCGGGAATGCTCTAAAATGCTCTCCTTCAAAATGTTTCCCATTAAACAAGTTCCATAATTCTGGACGTTGATTTTTTGGATCCCATTGTCCGAAATCATCTCTATGCGAAAAGAAACGCTCTTTAGCTCTTGCTTTTTCTTCATCTCTACGTCCTCCACCTATAGCACAATCTACTTTATTAGATTCAATAGCATCTAATAAAGTTGTAATCTGAAGTGCATTTCTTGTGGCATTTTTACCTTTTTCTTCAGCAACTCTTCCTTCATCAATAGATTCTTGTACAGAACCGACAATAAGATTTACACCAAATTCTTTAATTAAACTATCTCTAAATTGAATCGTTTCTGGAAAATTATGTCCTGTATCAACATGCATTAACGAAAAAGGAATTTTACTTGGGTAAAATGCTTTTTTTGCCAAATGTGTTATTAAAATAGAATCTTTTCCTCCAGAAAATAATATAACCGGATTCTGAAATTGAGCCCATACTTCTCTTAATATAAAAATGGCCTCACTCTCTAATTCATCTAAGTAATTTAAATAATATTTACTCATTGCGCAATTGTAATTTTGGTGTTATATAAGCAACAATTCTATTTACAGCCTGTGCTATTGTTTCATTTTCTGTTCGTATTTCAATATCTGGGTTTTCTGGAGCTTCATAAGGCGCAGAAATACCAGTCATATTTTTAATCTCACCTGCTCTCGCTTTTTTATACAGGCCTTTAACATCTCTTCGTTCACATTCCTCTACAGAAGTATTCACATACACCTCAACAAAGTTAGTGTCTTTAAGGATATTTTTAATATTCCCTCTATCTTTTTTATAAGGAGATATAAATGCAGCTAACACTACCACACCTGCATCAACCATTAAGTTAGCTATCTCAGCTATTCTACGAATGTTTTCTGTTCTATCATCCGGTGAGAACGTTAAATTTTTATTGATTCCTTTCCTCACATTGTCGCCATCTAATGTATAGGTATTAACCCCAAGTTCAAACAAGCGTTGTTCAACGAGATTTGCAATAGTTGATTTCCCAGAACCTGATAGCCCTGTAAACCAAATCAAAAAAGAATTTTGCAGGTTTTTTTTCCTTCTATCAGCAACAGAAACCCGATACTCTTGTGGCACGATATTTTTTTCCATTTATTGTGATTTCTTTGTTGATTTTCGTGATTTTAAGCCGAAATTAGATTTGTACCAAAACCGTTCATGAAAATAATACAATCCCATTTTAATAACGGACTCTGTAAGGGCTACACCTGTAGCTTTTTCTGTTGCAGCTGGATCATCTTGAAAAAAGAGATACGCAATACAGAACGTAGTGAAAGAAGCAATTACTCTCCAGGTAATGGTTTTAGCTAAGTGCCTTTTTTGTGAACTGTCTTTCATTATTTACAGATAAACCAAGGGTTTAATAAATTTTCTTTATTATACAACAAAGGAGCTTTAGTATCTTCAGCAATAACCTGCACCCCAACGGCATTGCAAATTGCTTGACCTGCTGCCGTATCCCATTCCATAGTTGGAGCAAAACGCGGATATACATCTGCATTCCCTTCAGCTACCAAACAAAATTTTAAAGAACTTCCTTTTGATACTATTTCAACAGCTTTCCCTTTTACTTTAAGGGCTTCAACATATGCCATTGTTTCTTCACTCATATGAGATCTGCTCCCCACAACCTTCACTGAATTGGAATTATTTTTTGGCTGTATTTTTTTTGACTTAGCAAGTATCTCCTCAATTTTTACATCATGGGAGTCTAGTTCTATTTTATAGCCTTCTTTAGTTAAAACATTGGCAAAATATAGTGTTTTTGAAACAGGCACATAAATAACCCCTAATATCGGCCTTCCATTTTCTACTAAGGCTATATTTACAGTAAACTCTCCATTACGTTTGATAAACTCTTTCGTTCCATCAACAGGATCAACTACCCAACATTGTCGCCAATTTTCCCTTGAAATGTAATCAGTTTGTTTATTTTCTTCGCTAATAATCGGAATATTAGTTGGTGTCAAATAAGAATTAATAATATCATTTGCATTTTTGTCCGCTTGAGTTAAAGGAGAGTTATCCTCTTTAATTTCTGTATTAAAACAATCACTATTATATACTAACATAATAGCTTCTCCTGCCTTCAAAGATGACTCAACAGCTATTCTTAAATTTTTATCCATGCTCACCATACATAACATTTATCCAACCCTTCAACAAAGTATAATTTTACTATAAAGTGCTAATATAATAAAAACTAACTAAGAACTTTTAATATTAAACATTACTATATTCAAAAATAAATTCCACAATTACACCTTATAACAAACCATGTTATATTTCTTCAGTCAAACAATTATTTAAACAACTTAAAAGTTTTTCATCAAAACTATTCTTACTTGGGGTCAAGATAAACTGCTTTCCCCTCTGAAATTAATTTCGAAAAAGATTTTGCTCCTAATTCACTTATTAAAACCGTCTTTTCACCAAAAAGACTAGCTTCAATTGTAGTTCCAGAAAAATGAGTAATATGTAATTTTTAATTTACCCTATTGAACAGACATTAATTACAGAAACAGGGGATGAATTAATAATTATTGACAAATAAACAATTAACTCAAACATGAAATATATTTTTTAAACTTTTCTTCAAAATCAACTTCATTAGGGTTTAAATAAACAACTTTTTTATTAGCTATTAACCCCTTAAAACTATTGACACCTATTTTATTAAATATTATAGACTTCTTACCAAACAAACTAGCTTCAATTGTAGTTCCTGAACAATGAGTTACATGAATTTTCATGTTTGCCAACAATTGAGGTAATGCATCATTAGTTGCATTATCAACATTTACAATACTTAAAACCCCTTTGCTTTTTAAAAATTTCTTTATTTCTTCAAAAAGATGCATTTGTCTTGGATGTAATCGAATAAACCAAACATTTTGTCTTTTCTTAATAAGGTTAATTATTTCATTAGGAAATAATTGATCCAAGGTTAAAGGATTGGGCTGCAAACTGTATAAAACATAGTCTTTATATAAATACCCTCCTTGTTTTCCTTTCCAATAATCAACCCAAGGATTACCTATTACCTTTATTGCATAGAGTTCATTTTTATTTACCCATTTACTCAATACATCCATACTATAATCATCCCAACACCAATATTTTCGCGGTAAGATATCATATCCAGTTACCGGAATTTTAGACCAGTTCCCATATGCCAAATGAATATCTGTTTGAGGACCATGCTGCATCTCAATCGTTTCTATACCTAATTGATTAGCCGCTACTACCATTGCCATTACAGTTTGATTATAATAACAAAGCACATGTACTTTTTGGGGCTTAACTTTTAGAAAAACATCTTTAAAAAAAGTTACTGTAGGCAAGAAATCCTGCTGTAACAAACCTATAAGATGGCTAGTCTGAATTGAATTCACAAACCCTTTCGTGGCTTTATTCAGTTTTAAATGATTCAAAAACTCATTATAACTTACATCATCAAACTCAATTGATTTAACAGTCATTAATGACTTATACGTAATTAACTCATTCCTATAATCACAAAAATTAAATGATTTAAATTTATCATCTATTGGCAACTTATCATGATCTATAAACAAATAATTTAATTTCTCATTAGCGATTAACACATCAAAAAAGCGATTAAATCTTTTTCCTTTATAATTAACCCTAAAACTATCATGACCAATAAATATATTTTCTCTACTCGGTAAAGCATTTAACCAATTATAATATTTTCTTTTAAACTTTATTGATGCTATAGCTTTTTTAAATTCATTATACTTTTTATAAAAAAAGTATTTTATAAAAAACACATATGTATTTGACTTTACTTTTATAGGAACAGAATCTATAATAGTATTATCACCTTCAACTTGATTTATCAAATAAAAGAATAATCTTATTCTAAGTAAAGGCCAAATATGAATGTTATTAACTTTCCATGAATCAACAGGGAATTTTTCCTCTACAGAAAGAATATAGTTTTTTATATCTTCTCTACTTTCCAATGATACTCTTAGGTTTTATAATTCTGATATAATATTATTTATAACATCATTCCCGAAAATTGTTTCTACAAATTCTCTAAATGCTCCTTCTCCACCATTTTTTTGTGTTACAAAATCAACCCTAGTCTTTATATACTCTGGTGCATTATTTGGTGCAGCACTAATCCCTACTTTTTCAAGAAGTTTCATATCACCAATATCATCTCCAATATACGCTACATCATTTAGCTCAATATTAAAGTTTTTACAAATTTCTTTTGCTACAGAAACTTTATCAGTTATACCTAAATATAGAATTTCTATTTTCAGTTTTGATGCACGATTTTTAACTATTTGAGTATTTTCACCAGTAATAATTCCTACAGGAATATTCATTTTCCTAGCAAATAAAACACCAGCGCTATCTGAAGTATTAAACTTTTTTAATTCGTTTCCGCCCTGATCATAGTACATACCTCCGTCTGTCCAAACCCCATCGATATCTGTTAATATAATTTTCGGTAATTTCATTTATACAATTTTTGAATTATTAGGATAACTTTTATCTACAAAAACATTTGCTCCGATAATGGAATTATCTCCTATAAATATATCCCCAACAATTATTGCTCCAGGATAGATTGTTACATTATCCCCTATTTTCGCTCTGCCATTATTTTTTTCCCCTAAAGTAACACACTGATGTAACAACACATTCTCTCCAATCACAGTTCTTGAACCTACAACAGTACCTGAACCATGATTAATTTTTAACCCTTTACCTATGTCAGCTGAATAATACAACTCTACAGAAGTTAGCAAAAATCCAAGTGAAGAATATTCCAAAGCATTAGACTCCAATCCATTTAGGTATAAAAAACGAGAAATTCTGTAAAAAAAAGTAGCTAAAAGCCCCCTAAAATATTTTATTTTTGAAAATTCTATTTCTGAAATGTAATATCGTTTATAATCATATTTCAAGTCTTCAACAACAAGTAACCATTGTTCATTTGTTAAGCAATTCAAATCTGGGCTAAAAATAGATTTACTTGCCAAGTATTCAATTTCACTTTTTAACTCTTCAATAATCATATCAAATTATTTATGTAAATAATTTCATTACCATCAATTGTTTCTTTTACTTTTTTACCAATAACATCTGCTCTTTCTGACCACTTAAAACCATCTCCAGGAGAAAGCATATGAATATCACTTTCAGTAATAATATCTCCAGCATTTAACATCTTTTTTGTTGCAATAGAACGTTCTAGTTTAACTTTTGCATTTTTTGTCTCAGGTACTATAAAAATATCCTCAACACCTATAGATTGGTCTAACAATCTAATATCACGAACCATTCTATGAACACCATCAGGCCCTAATGAACCTGCTTGATCAGTCCCTTTCATTCTTCTATCAAGAGTTATATGTTTTTCTATAATTTTAGCCCCCATAGCCACTGCAGCAACTGGAGTAGAGATCCCGATTGTATGGTCAGAATACCCAATTACATAATCTTTATAATTATTAAGCAAAAATGGTATCGTATTTAAATTTACATTTTTAGGCTCTGTTGGATATTGTGAAACACAATGCAATATAGATAAGTTAGAATGCTGTTTAGTTATAACGTTTATAGCGTTATCTAACTCTTTTTTACCAGCCATACCAGTTGAGACAATAATTGGTATTTTAGTTTCAGCTAAGGCCTCAAGTAAAGGTAAGTTAGTTAAATCCCTACTTGCAACTTTAAGTTTATCAGGTGTAAAATAGCGCAATATAGACAAACAACCTACTGCACAAAGGGTTTCTACAAAGTCTAGTCCTTTTTCTTTAGCATGTTTATACACTTCAAAATGTGCTTCATCAGAAAGTTCAAGTTTTTCCCTATGTATCCCATATGTACTACCAAATGAATGTGGAGACCCATACGGTTTATTCATTTGAGATTGAGATAACTCTTGCTTCAAATCTCTTTTAGTAAGTTTAACGGCATCCATCCCTTTTAAAACATTCCCAAATACTTCATCTCGTATTTCTCTAGAAGCCAAATCAATAATGACTTTTGCTAGTTCTACAGAACCATTATGATTCTGACCAATTTCACCAATTATATATGTCATTTTGAGTATTTTATTATATTAGAAACCATTTTTTTTACAATAACCTCATTATTATCCGCAAATGAAATAGTTTTTTTTATATCGTTAGAATTCTTTTTGTAAAACTGAAATACTTTTTGCAATTCAGTAAAATCACCTAAATCATCAATTGTAAAACGTAAATCAGTACGGTTTATTAAATAATCGGGTAAAGGTTTTAATTTAGTTTCGTAATTATTATTTGAATAGATATAATTTGTCACATGTTCTAAATATAGGGGATCAAAAGTATTCTGCAATACTTTTTTAAGCGCCACTTTTGATACTATTTCTGCAAAAAAACCAAAATGAGTTTTAATCACTGGTATATTATCTCCAGTTTTAAAACTCCAATAATCAGCATTAGGGTTTTCATAATGAAACTCCAATAACTCTTTCATAAATGAAATATCTAAAAAAGGATTATCTGCACATACACGAATAATTGTATCTGTTTTATAAAAATTTGCAGCCTCAAAAAATCTTTTTAAAACATTGTTTTCACTCCCTCTAAAACATTGAACATTTTTTTCATTACAATAACTTTCAATAGAATTATCCAAATCATTATCTGAGGTACAAACAATAACCGGAATTTCTGGAAAGTTAGCTTTGAGTTTATCTATAATTATATCTAAAATTGTATCATTTTCATAAAAAGGCAATAAAACCTTTCCAGGTAATCTTGTAGATCCTATCCTTGCTTGGAGGAAAAAAAAAATATTTTTATCTAACATAATTATACTACTGAATACGTTTTACAATATAACACTCTATTTAATGAACTTTAAATTTTCATACTATTAGCTTTTCATTTTAATAAATTTCGCTGGTACTCCACCATAAATAGCATTGGCTTCAATATTTTTTGTTACAACAGAATTCGAACCAATTATTGCATTGTCGCCAATGGTAATCCCTTGATTTACAAATACATTTGCTCCTATCCAAACCCCATCTCCAATAACTACATTACCATGCACTTTCTCTTTTGGTTCAGAAGTATTCAAATTTTGGTTCGAAGCATTTGTTGAGGTATAGATTCTTACGTTATGTGAGATAGCACAATTACTACCTATACTTACTTTAAACCCCTTAGATGACTGGACCGTAGAATAATCACCTATATATGAATTTGCTCCACAAATAATTTCTCCATCACCGTAAAACTTAATAGTTTGTCCATTAAACCTAAACGTAGAATCAATCATATACTTATTTCTAAATTTATTGAAATTTTGTCTAGAATGCTCTTTTTTTAATTCATAAAAAAAAAGACTTCTTTTATTTTTATCTGCACAGAGCAATATGCTAATCAATAAATTCGCTAACCACTTTTTCATTTATTCACTAATTTTAACCATATCCCATTCTGTAGGCAAAAACAATGAACCAGGTCTAGATTCTCTCAAAGAATCTAAATTTTCAATTTTAAATTTCAATATTTCAAATTGATGGTCATTAATATTTGAATGTTGATCTGCCAAACCTAATGTAATATAATACATATCTGGTTTTAACAATGGGTTTTCGATTTTTATTCTAGTTTTATAATTACCTTCACTAGCAACAAAAAATTCTTTATAAAAATCAGTTCTATCCATAAACAAAACTGTTTCTGCAGAAGAATTTTTAATAATTAATGTTAAATGACATTTACTAATAGCTTGCTTAAACAGGTAATCAATCTCTACGAAAAACTCTTGATTAGTTGAAACAATTCCTTTTTCTATCAAGCTATTATTTCCATCAACTATTTGTGCTTTGATAAATTGAAATTGTTTATTACTATCAATATCAAAAGTTACTCTTGGAGTCATTACTTCAGATTGAGAATTAGATAAATAAAATGGGATAATTTCTGATGTCAATCCAGCTTTAAAAATTTTACCATTCTGAAGAAGTATTGATTTTTTACACAACGTATTAATTGTTGTCATATTATGACTAACAAATAAGACGGTTCTTCCTTCTCCTTCAGAAATATCTTGCATCTTCCCTATTGCTTTCTTTTGAAACTCAGCATCACCAACAGCCAACACTTCGTCTACAATTAAAATATCTGGCTCCAAATGTGCTGCTACTGCAAATGCCAAACGTACTTTCATACCGCTTGAATACCTTTTAGTAGGCGTATCTATATAACGTTCACAACCTGAGAAGGAAATTATCTCCTCTATTTTAGAGGTAATTTCATTTTTGGTCATTCCTAAAATAGCACCGTTCAAATAAATGTTTTCGCGCCCAGTCATTTCCGGGTGAAATCCTGTTCCGACCTCTAACAACGAAGCGATACGACCATTAGATTTTATTGTACCAGTAGTTGGTCCAGTTACTTTTGATAATATTTTTAATAAAGTAGATTTCCCTGCTCCATTTTTACCTATTATACCAATAACCTCTCCTTTTTTTACTTCAAAACTAATGTCCTGTATAGCCCAAACATAATCAGATGTCCCTTTTGAAGTTCTATCATTTGATTCACCTATTTTCAAAAAAGGATCTTCCTTTCCCCTGATTTTATACCACCAACGTTTTAAATCATCACTAATAGTACCAGCGCCAACATTCCCTAATCGGTATTGCTTACTTAAATTCTCTATTTTTAATATAACTTCACTCATTTCATTCATACAGAGTGAACCGTTAACTGTGAAAAGTTAACGGTTCACTAATTTAACTCCTATTTATAATATACTTTTTCAATCCAACTAAAAGCTTCCTTACCTTAATGAGCTCATCAAACACATTTGAATCATGTATATATTCTAATCGTTTTGCAATTAATAATTGTGTTTCCAGTTCACTTAATGAACCTATGCTATTGCAAGAAAATGATTATATTCTTTATTCGAATTTCTTGCTGCCCCTTCAGCTATGTTTGAAGGAACAGATACAGCAGACCTTCTAATTTAACTTCTCAAACCATAAACTTCTGATTTCGGGAAATTAGACGTAACCCTATATACATGTTCTACCAAGTCCATACTGTATTTCCATACGTCCAATTTCTTATGATCCATAATTTATACTATATATTACTACAATTCAAAATCCATTATCACTAATCCACCAGTAACCCTTCACTATTAACCATCATCCTTTCAATAATTCACCAACACCCATTTTCAGTTAACAATTAACACTTCACAGTTAACCATCAACCATTCACTAATTAAACCGTATCAATAAAATTCTTTTCTGCTTTATTAAAAACTATTATTCCAATTAATAATAGCCCAAAAGCTATGAGTATTGAATAGCCAAACATGGAATAATCAAATTGCATATTTTTAATATCTAACAATATAAAACGTACCGTTTCAATAATATAGGTCAGTGGATTATATTTCACTACCCAAGCATAATCTGGCAATTTTTCTTCAAAATATGAAATCGGATACATGACTGCAGATAAATACATTAACAACTGTACTCCAAAATTCATCAGCACTCTAATATCTCTATATTTAGTAACCATAGACGAAATAATCATTCCTAAACCTAGGCCTAACATCCCCATCAATAAAATCATTATAGGAAACAAAAAAGCGTATCCATTAAAGCCAATATTAGCACCTTCATAGAAATAATAATAGGCATAAAACACAAAGAATATTAATAACTGTATTCCAAAACGAAATAGATTAGACACCACTATTGACATTGGTATTATAATCCGAGGGAAATATACTTTTCCGAAAATACCAGCATTTGCAGCGAAGGTGTTTGATGTTGTAGTTAAACAGGTTTTAAAATAATTCCAAATAGTAATTCCTGCTAAATTAAATAAAAACGGAGGCACTTCTCCCGTAGGTATATTAGCTACACTATTGAATATTAAAGTGAATATTATTGATGTAAATAATGGCTCAATTAAATACCACAACGGACCAAGTATTGTTTGTTTATACACCGTCACAATATCTCTTTTCACGAAAAGAACAAGTAAATCTCTATATTCCCAAACCTCTTTTAAATTTAAATCAAATAAACTATTTTTTGGCGTTATCTCAAACAGCCAAATATCTTTTTCATTTTTCATCTTTTGTTATAAAATCATCATTAAAACCAAATAAGGTTGAATATCTAAACGTATAAATAGAATTCATAAAATACTATTTACTAATTATACCTTTAAAAAAACTAATCATTCTTGACACAAGACCTTTTTCTTCATCAAACTCATGATATCCATTTCCATACACTCCATAACCATAGCCGTAACCATAGCCGTAACCATAGCCTGCTTTTGCCTTAAAATAATTCAAAACAAAACTTATATTTGCAATCTCTTTATTTTCGTATTTATCATTAATCAAACCAAGCATTCCTTTTTTAGTATAGTCTTGCCTAACCATATAAATATTAGCATCAGAAAAACGGGTTAAATCTAAAGCATCAGTAACTAAACCAAGTGGTGGTGTATCAAAAATAACATAGTCATACTCATTTTTTAATGCAGCAACAAATTCATCCATTTCACTGCTAATCAATAACTCCGAAGGATTTGGAGGTATTGGCCCAGAAGTAATCAAATCTAAATTTGGTATATGCGTTTTCTGAGTAATTTCAGAAATTGTTTTGTTTTTTACTAAATAATTAACAACTCCAAAATTGTTATGCAAGTTAAAGTCGTCAAAAATTTTAGGCTTTCTCAAATCCAATCCTACAAGCACTGTCTTTTTTCCCCCAATAGCATATAGACTTGCAATATTAATTGCGGTAAATGTTTTCCCTTCCCCACTTACTGAGGAGGTGACTAAGATAGTTTTTGAAGAACTCGGTTGTTTTTGCTTTTTATATATAAACTCTAAATTTGAACGTATAGACCTAAATGACTCAGATACTGGTGATTTAGATTTTTCAAAAACAGTTAATACTCTATTACTCTTACCAATAACTCCAAGAATGGGTATTTTTGATAAAAACTCAACATCTTGAACACTTGTTATATTGGTGTTTAACAAAAAGAATATTACAATTATAAATGTTGGGAGTATAAAACCTATAACTCCTGCAATAATATAGTTTACATCTTTATTTGGCCCTATTAATCTAGCCCCAGAAGCTTTTGCATCATCAATAACTAACAAATCTGAGATACTTGCCGCTTTTATCATTTTTGCCTCACTTCTTTTTCCTAAAAAAAGTTCATACAAATTATTACTCAAACTATACTGTCGCTCAATATTCACCAGTTTCTGTTGATCTTCAGGAAGCTTAGAGAACCCTTTTTCAGTTTTATTTAAACGCCTATTAACAGAGCGTCGTTCTAAATCCAACACACTCCTATATGAGGTAATATTTTCAAACAATACTGTTTTAAAGGAGTTGATTTTTCTATCTATATCTGCAAAAATCGGGGAATCTTCTCTTACTGCATACTCATATTTTGATCGTTCTATTGATAATTCATGAATCTTAGTTACATTACTAACAATATTTGCTTCGTCAATACCTACAACTGTAGGAGCTGGAACTTCAGAGTAATCCTTTTTATTTATAAGATACTCTTCTAAAATTTCTAAATATTCATATTTTTTATCTACAATATTTTTTTCAATATCCAACCCTGTTAACTCAGAAGTAAGCTTTTCAGCTTCACCATCTAAATTCAAAGATTTTGTATTCTTGTAAAAACTATTCAATTCATTTTCATTACTAAGCACCCGGCCTCGTAAACTATCAAGCATTTTATCTACAAACTCAATTGTTTTAGTAGCAAATAAATTTTTACGTGCCAACTGATCTCTTTTTAACACTTCTACAGAAGCATTTATATAATCAGCTATTCTATTTTTATTCCCTCCTTTCATTGAAAGGTTAATTATTGGAGATCCAGCTTTTATTGGACGTACAACAACCCCTCTATATGCTTTTACTGCAGTATCAAAATCAGAAAAACTAATATCAAAAGAATTTAAGTTAGTTAATTTCAAATCAGTTGTTTTATGTAAGCTAAACTTAAGATATGGCTTATCAATAATTTCATCATATTTATAAATCTCCTTAACCTCTTTAGGACTAACAGTAAAAACCTTTTTATTTTTAGTTCCATAATGCTGTGTTAAAACGGAATTAGCTTTTAAGCTATATGACAATTCATATTTAAAATCATCTATAGGACGTATTGTAATGTTATTATGCAACATTTGATACCCTGAAGTATCAACATATACTTTCAAAGGCTCCTCCTTGTATGCATCATAAGCCCAATATTTCGTTTGTCGTTTATAGTTTATATAATACTGTAAGTACTCTACTACCTTTTCATTATGTGTTCTTGACTGAAATAACGTAACGGTAGTTTGTATTTTATCAGAAGCACCACCCCAGTTAAAAGCTATATTAGTACTGGAAGTAAAAAAAGGGTTTTTATCATTTGAAACTACAATTTGTGAGCCAACCGCATATTTAGATTTTTTCCTTAAATTAACTTGATAAGCGGTAACAAAACATACTAGAAGAAAAATTATATATAACCACCAATTTTTGATGATTTTAAAAAATAAATCTTTAAAATTAATCATGGGTTTTAAATCTGATATTTTAAATTCCTCTTCCATACTAATTACAATGTCTTAAATAAGAAATAAGTTGACACTAATCCTGTAAAAATACTTAGCACTGTAGTAAACGACTGTAAACCTGTCTCTCCAAATCCCCATGACTTCTGTGGTAGCGGCTTTACATAAATCATATCATTGGGTTGAATATAAAAGTATGGTGATTCAAATATTGCGATATCCGTTAAATCTAAATGATGTGTTTTACTACCTCCAGGATATGGCCTAATTAATAATACGTCTCTTTTATCCCCTATTAATGGGATATCACCTGCATTTGCGATTGCTTCAAAAATATTTACACGCTCTTGAAAAATAACATTTGTCCCATTTGAACCTATTTCTCCTAAAGTTGTGTATTTAATTCCTCCCAATTTTACTGTTACAAATACATTAGCCTCCTCTTTAAAATACTCTTCTAAAAGCTTCTTTTCAATTTTACCTTTAATTTCTTCTACTGTAAGGTTCAGAATATTAACTTTCCCTAAAGTTGGCATATTTATATCTCCATGATCATCAATTAAAAAACCATCTGAATACAAACTTTCTCTAGTTAATGCTAAAACATTATCCGTATCAGAAATTGGATTAAACATCCCAACCAAAGCCTGATCTAATGCCTTTATACGAATACTTAACACATCATTAATTTGTACACGATATGGTGGCAATTGCTTACTTAGCATTACTTGTCCAGGCATACGATCTTTATTTTGCATATATACTGTTTGCTTTCTAGAAATACACGAAGTAAACACTACAGTTATAAGCAGTAAGAAAGTAAGTAAAGACTTAATTTTCATTTATTTTAAATTTTCGTAAGCTACAAATATAACTTTTCAGTAGTAATAATAAAACTTTATACCTCATATCTAAGGAATTTCAACTTAATTTGTAAAAAATAAAAAACGTGAACTACTTATCTGTTGAAAACATATCGAAATCTTATGGCGAACGTGTACTGTTCGATAATATTTCATTCGGAATTAATAAAGACCAAAAAATTGCATTTATAGCAAAAAACGGTACTGGAAAATCGACTATCTTAAATATTATTACTGGCCGTGATGAATCGGATACTGGGCAAATAGTAAAACGAAAAGAACTATCTGTGTCTTTTCTTTCTCAAGAAGATATTTTTGACGAAACCTTAACTATTGAGCAAACTATTTTTGCTTCAGACAACAAGATACTGAAGATTACGCAACAATACGAAAAAGCACTAGAAAACCCAGATGACTCAGAAGCATTTCAAAAAGCTTTTGATTTGATGGATCAGCATAATGCTTGGGATTTTGAAACACAATACAAACAAATACTGTTTAAATTAAAGCTTGAAAATCTTGACCAAAAAGTAAGTTTGCTCTCTGGAGGTCAGAAAAAACGTTTAGCCTTAGCTACCATTCTTATTAGCAAACCTGATTTATTAATTTTAGATGAACCTACCAATCATTTAGATTTAGAAATGATCGAATGGCTAGAAGCATATTTCAAAAAAGAAAGCATTACACTTTTCATGGTTACTCATGATCGTTTTTTCTTAGAACGTGTATGTAATGAAATTATTGAACTAGAAAACGGGCAATTATACAGCTATAAAGGAAACTATTCATATTACTTAGAAAAAAAAGAAGCACGTGTAACTGCTGCTAATACAGAAATAGGGAAAGCAAAAAACTTATTTAAAAAAGAATTAGATTGGATGCGACGCCAACCAAAAGCGCGTACCACCAAATCTAAATCAAGAATAGATGACTTTTACGAAATAAAAGAAAAAGCACATTCGAGACGTAAGGAGCATTCCATGGAATTAGAAATAAACATGGCACGTTTAGGGAATAAAGTTGTTGAATTTCATAATGCGTACAAAGCATATGGTGAAAAAATAATTTTAGATAAATTTAATTACTCATTCATAAGAGGGGAACGCATCGGAATTATTGGTAAAAACGGTACTGGAAAATCTACTTTTCTAAACATGTTAACCAATACTGATAAACCTGACGCAGGTAAAGTTATTACTGGAGAAACAGTTAAATTCGGCTATTACACCCAAAAAGGAATTAACATAAAAGAAGGTCAAAAAGTAATTGAAGTAATTCGTGAGTTTGGTGACTATATACCACTTTCAAAAGGCCGGAAAATATCTGCATCTCAACTACTAGAACGATTTTTATTCGACAAGAAAAAGCAATATGATCGTGTAGAAAAACTTTCTGGAGGAGAACGAAAAAGATTGTACCTATGTACCGTGCTTATTCAGAATCCTAACTTTTTAATTTTAGATGAACCAACAAATGATTTGGATATCGTTACGCTAAGTGTTCTTGAAAACTTTTTATTAGATTACCCTGGATGCTTACTAGTAGTATCTCACGACAGGTATTTTATGGACAAAGTAGTTGATCATTTATTTGTATTTAGAGGAGAAGGAATTATTGAAGATTTCCCTGGGAATTATTCTGATTTCAGATCATATGAAGATAGTAGTTCTCCGCAAGTAAAAAATGTAGAGAAAAAAGAAAAAACCACTTGGAAAAAAGAAACCAAAGTTCAACTTTCTTTTAATGAGCAAAAAGAATACAATCGCCTAGAAAAAGATATTAAAAAAATTGAGCGAGAAAAAAAAGAACTAGAAAGCAGCTTTGCAACTAAAGAATATACTCAAGAAGAGGTTTTAGAAGTCTCTAAAAAAATAAAACAACTTGGTGATTCAGTTGAGGAAAAAGAAATGCGCTGGTTTGAATTATCAGCAAAATTAGAAGGAGAATAATAGATCTAATAAAGTTCAAATTTTTAGATGTATCTCTCAAATTTTGAACGATACATCTACATTAAAAAAAGTTCCTTATTACTTACTTTTAAAAAATACCAAAAAGTGTTTCAAATATTAGCATACATTCATTTTCTTTTTAAATCAACCAATGAACACGGGGTGCACTCCCCTTTTACTTTTGATTTAATTACAAAATGTTTTTACAATAAAAAAAAACTCCCTGTATATTCAAAATTAGACCAATATCGAGCTGAATTACTCAACAATAAAAACCACATTAATGTAACCGATTTTGGAGCAGGTAGCAGGGTTTTTAAAAGTAATAGACGGAAAATTTCCGCTATTACAAAAACCGCAGGAATTACAACAAAAAGAGCTAGACTACTAACTCGATTAACAACCTATTTCAATTTCAATAACACTCTTGAACTCGGAACCTCATTAGGTTTAGCCACTTCAGCTATTGCTTTTGGAAATTCAAAAACAAAAATAACTACCCTTGAAGGGTGCACAGAAACTTCCGCTATTGCACAACAGCAATTTAAAACACACCAAATCAACAATATAAAATCCATTACTACTGACTTTTCTGACTACCTAACAAACAACACACTTGATTACGACTTTGTCTATTTTGACGGAAATCATCAAAAAAAAGCTACACTAGAATACTTCAAATCGCTCGTGAAATTTACTAAAAACGATACTGTTTTTATTTTTGACGACATTCATTGGTCTGCAGGAATGCAAGAAGCATGGGAAGAAATTAAAGCACATCCAAAAGTCACTATTACGATAGATACTTTTTTTTGGGGATTTGTTTTTTTCAGAGCAGAAACAAAACACAAGGAACATTTTACAATCAGAATATAAATTACACTTGTCGGTAAACAATTAAAACTAAACTTATATTTTGAAAATAAATACTTGAAGTTATTCCGAAATATTTAAAACAATTAATTTTTTAATATTTAAATTGCAGGTATGAAAGTATATACAAAAACTGGCGACAAAGGAACCACTGCCCTATTTGGCGGTACACGTGTACCAAAACATCATATAAGAATTGACAGTTACGGAACGGTTGATGAGTTAAACTCATATATTGGCTTAATTAGAGATCAAGAAATTGACGCTAACCCTAAAGAAATATTAGTTCAAATACAGGACAAGCTATTTACTTTAGGAGCTATTTTAGCAACAGACCCTGAAAAAAGCATCTTAAAAAACGGTAAGGAACGTTTAAATATACCCAAGATTGAGGAAGAAGATATTGCAGTTCTAGAAACAGAAATTGACGCTATGGAAAAAAACCTTCCACCAATGACACATTTCGTTTTGCCTGGAGGTCACACTACCGTGTCATATTGTCACATAGCACGTTGTGTTTGCAGGCGTGCTGAGCGATTAGCAAGTGCTTTAAACGAAATATCACCCTTTGATGAACGTGCTTTGAAATACTTAAATAGACTTTCTGACTATCTTTTTGTATTGGCACGAAAGTTGTCCCATGACTTACAAGCTAATGAAATAAAATGGATTCCTAAAAAGTACTAAGTACTTCAATTTAATCAAAGAATATTTCATTCTCAAAGATTACAAAAAACACGTTCTTATAAATTCTGTTGAAATAATTAACTTTTTACTTGATTTATTCATTTAAAAAATTATTTTTGCTTAAAATTAAAAATTAGTTACAATTATGTATTGGACTCTAGAATTAGCATCACATTTAAGTGACGCACCATGGCCGGCAACGAAAGATGAATTAATTGATTATGCCATCAGAACTGGTTCTCCTTTAGAAGTTGTTGAAAACCTTCAAGCAATTGAAGATGAAGGTGATCAATATGATTCTATTGAAGAAATATGGCCCGACTATCCTTCCGAAGAAGATTATCTTTGGAATGAAGAAGAATACTAATTCATAACTCGATGTAAACAAACGAGATATGAATTAATACTATTTTTCAGTCGAGAATATTTTCGAAGAATTAAACCCAATAATGGGGATAAAAAAATAAGTAAAAAGTCTCTTTAATCAAGAGACTTTTTTTATATAAAATTTAGAAAAACTAACATCATGAATTTCATTAATAAAATACTTAAAGTATTTGTAGGAGACAAGTCTCAAAAAGACATCAAAGAAATACAGCCATTGGTAGATAAAATCAGAAAGATTGAACCTACATTAGTTAATCTTTCTCACGATGAATTAAGAGCTAAAACTGTTGAATTTAAGAACAGAATAGCCGATTCTATTAAAAACATCAACGATTCTATTAAATCTTTAAAAGAAGAAATAGAAAACACTGAAGATATTAACAAGAAGGAAACTTTATACGCTTCTATTGACAAGCTAAATGAAGAGTCATACGAAATTACCGAAAAAGTATTGCTAGAAATTTTACCTGAAGCCTATGCTGTAGTAAAAGAAACAGCAAAACGATTCACCAATGAAGATACACTTTCAGTTACTGCATCTACTTATGATAGAGAATTGTCAGCTACAAAAGAACATATCTCTTTAGTTGGTGATAATGCTGTATGGGAAACTTCATGGGATGCTGCTGGAACCCCAGTAGTATGGAACATGGTTCATTATGACGTACAACTTGTTGGTGGTGTTGCAATGCATCAAGGTAAAATTGCTGAAATGCATACTGGGGAAGGAAAAACTTTAGTTGCTACACTTCCAGTATACTTAAATGCACTTACAGGAAACGGAGTACACTTGGTTACAGTAAACGACTATCTTGCAAAACGTGATAGTGCATGGATGGCTCCTATTTTTCAATTTCATGGGTTAACTGTTGATTGTATTGATTACTATCAACCAAACTCACCTGAGAGAAGAGCTGCTTATAATGCAGATATTACTTATGGTACCAATAATGAATTTGGATTTGATTACTTACGTGATAACATGTCACACGCTCCAGATGATTTAGTACAACGCAAGCACAACTATGCTATTATTGATGAAGTTGATTCTGTTTTAGTTGATGATGCGCGTACGCCTTTAATTATCTCAGGACCAGTTCCTGAAGGTGACAGACATGAATTTACGGAATTAAAACCTAAAGTTGCTGACATAGTAGAAATACAACGTAAGCATTTAGTTGGGGTTTTATCAGAAGCAAAAAAGTTAATAAAATCAGGCGACACTAAAGAAGGTGGTATCCAATTACTACGTGTTTTTAGAGGTTTACCAAAAAATAAAGCATTAATAAAGTTTTTAAGTGAAGAAGGGATCCGTCAATTACTTCAAAAAACGGAAAACTTCTACATGGCAGACAACAATAAAGAGATGCCAAAAGTTGATGTTGAATTATACTTCGTTATAGAAGAGAAAAACAATCAAATAGAACTTACTGATAAAGGTATTGATTATTTATCAGGAGAAGGAAACAGAGATTTCTTTGTGATGCCAGACATTGGTACTGAAATCGCTAAAATTGAAATTAAAGAATTAGAAGCTGAAAAAGAAGCTGAAGAGAAAGAAGAATTATATAGAGACTTCAGTATTAAAAGTGAACGAATCCATACCTTAAATCAATTACTTAAAGCATATACTTTATTTGAAAAAGATACGGAGTATGTAGTAATGGAAAATAAGGTTATGATTGTAGATGAATCTACAGGTCGTATCATGGATGGTCGTCGTTACTCTGATGGGTTACACCAAGCAATTGAAGCCAAAGAAGACGTGAAAATTGAAGCTGCTACGCAAACCTTTGCTACAGTTACACTTCAAAATTTCTTTAGAATGTACAACAAACTTTCAGGAATGACAGGTACTGCCGTTACTGAAGCTGGTGAATTATGGGAGATCTATAAATTAGATGTTATTGAAATTCCTACTAACCGTCCAATTGCAAGAGATGATAGAGAGGATTTAGTGTACAAAACTAAACGTGAAAAATACAACGCAGTAATTGATCAAGTAACGGAATTATCTAAACAAGGTAGACCAATACTTATTGGAACAACATCTGTAGAAATTTCGGAGCTATTAAGTAGAATGCTTAAAATAAGAAGCATTCCTCATAATGTACTGAATGCAAAAATGCATAAAAGAGAAGCTGATATTGTAGCTGAAGCAGGTCAAGCAGGATTTGTAACAATTGCAACAAATATGGCTGGTCGTGGTACCGATATTAAATTAACTGATGCAGTTAAAAAAGCAGGAGGTTTAGCTATTATAGGTACTGAACGTCATGATTCTAGACGTGTGGATAGACAGTTAAGAGGTCGTTCAGGTCGTCAAGGAGATCCAGGTAGTTCACAATTTTATGTGTCGCTAGAAGATAACTTAATGCGATTATTTGGTAGTGAACGTATTGCCAAAATGATGGATAGAATGGGATTAGAAGAGGGTGAAGTGATTCAACATTCTATGATTTCAAAATCTATTGAACGTGCTCAGAAAAAAGTTGAAGAAAACAACTTTGGTACTCGTAAGCGTTTATTAGAGTATGATGATGTAATGAACAAACAACGTAATGTAGTTTACAAACGTCGTAAAAATGCATTATATGGTGAACGTTTAAATATTGATATTGCTGACATGATTTATGATACCGCAGAAGTAATTACTGCAGGTAACAAAACAGGTGATAATTTCAAGAATTTTGAATTTGAATTAATCAGATATTTCTCAACAAGCTCTCCAATTACAGAGGAAGAATTCAAACAAGATAGTATTCAAGATATTTCTGGTAAAGTTTATACAGCTGTATTAGAACATTATAAAAGTAAAACAGCTCGTTCTGCAGAAACTGCTTTCCCAGTAATTAAAAATGTATATGAAACTCCAGGTAATAAATTTGAACGTATTTTAGTTCCTTTTACTGATGGTGTAAAAACATTAAATGTTGCTACCGATCTTGAAAAAGCATACAATACTGAAGGAAAATCTTTAGTAACTGACTTTGAAAAGAATATTACTTTAGCTATTATTGATGATGCTTGGAAAACTCATTTACGTAAAATGGATGAGTTAAAGCAGTCAGTACAATTAGCGGTTCACGAACAAAAAGATCCTTTATTAATTTATAAAGAAGAAAGTTTTAGCTTGTTCAGAAACATGGTAGCTGACATGAATAAGGATATTATTTCATTCTTATTTAAAGGAGAGCTTCCAATGCAAGAAGAGACTAATATCAGTGAAGCAAAGCAGATAACTCAAAAGGAAGACTACACTACAAGTAAAGAGGAAGTTTTAAATAGTGATGAACGTGCAGCACAAAATAGAGCTGCTGGTGCAAACGCTGGTCAACCACAAGAACGACAAATTACAGAAACAATAGTTCGCGACGCTCCAAAAATTGGAAGAAATGATACGGTTACTGTAAAACATGTAATGAGTGGAAAAACAGAAACTATGAAATATAAAAAAGCAGAGCCTTTAATTCAAAGAGGGGAATATGTTTTAGTACACTAACCCACCAGTGGGCTTAACTTATTATCCCACTACTCTTGGAATGACTCAAGTTAAAATAAGATAATTAAATTAATACCTCGCATTAAGTATCTTGATTTAATTTACAAAAAAGTCCTGTTCTAAAAATTAGAACAGGACTTTTTTATGGCCGCAAATTTAGTAACTTTACAATTAAAACAACTCTTTTGAAAAAACACAAATCTGCATTAACAGAAAACGATGGCGTTGAACAACCAAAAATGATCAATGCAGATGGATATGTTCGCAAAAAAAATATTTCTACAGAAAAATACGTTTCCGAAATAAAAAAAGGGAATCGTGTATATTTAAGTAAAGCTATTACCCTTATTGAAAGTACTAACGTAAAGCACAAAACAAAGGCCAACGCAATACTTCAACAATGCTTAGAAATAAAAAACAAAACTATTCGATTAGGAATAACAGGTGTTCCTGGAGTTGGTAAAAGTACTTTTATAGAAGCTTTTGGACTGTATTTAACTTCCTTAGGAAAAAAAGTAGCCGTCCTAGCAGTTGATCCTAGTAGTTCAGTTACAAAAGGAAGTATCCTCGGAGATAAAACCAGAATGGAAGAATTGGTACGTGATAACAATGCGTTCATACGCCCTAGCCCATCAGGAAATTCATTAGGAGGAGTTGCTCGTAAAACCAGGGAAACAATTATGCTTTGTGAAGCAGCAGGTTTTGACACTATTATCATAGAAACCGTTGGTGTTGGACAAAGTGAAACCGCAGTGCACTCTATGGTAGATTTTTTCTTATTATTGAAACTAGCAGGTGCAGGTGATCAATTACAAGGAATTAAACGGGGTATTATTGAAATGGCCGACTCAATTGTCATTAATAAAGCCGATGGTGATAATTTACGACGTGCTCAATTGGCAAAAACAGAATTTAAACGTGCATTACAAATGTACCCACATAAAGAAAACGGTTGGATTCCTAAAGTCACCACCTGTAGTGCTATTAAAAAAGACAATATTAATGGGGTTTGGGAAGTAATTACAGACTACTTAACCTTAGTAAACAATAATGATTCTTTTCAAAAAAGAAGACAAGAACAAAACACATTCTGGCTAGTACAAACTATTGAAGAACAATTAAAAGAAAATTTTTATAACCACCCAGAAATTGCAACTCAACTTATTGCTTTAACTCAAAAAGTAAAAGAAGATATAATCTCCCCTTTTGATGCAGCCGATCAATTATTAGCTATTCAGAATAAAAAATAAACTGTTTGTTCGTTTTTATGATCAAAGCAATCTTGTACAAAATTGAAAACCGGACACTATATTGCTCTGGTTTTTTTACATCAAATAATTTTGACAGAATTGAATTCATTTACTTTGGAGCATAAAAAAACCGAAAGCTTTCACTTTCGGTTTCCTTTTGCGGAGAAAGAGGGATTCGAACCCCCGGACCTGTAACAGTCAACAGTTTTCAAGACTGCCGCATTCGACCACTCTGCCAT
>Ga0209291_1000086_pt1 | contig 91473 bp, 94 predicted proteins | sample GOMGulsemesocosm_FD_184633 | JGI IMG/M metagenome (GOLD analysis project Ga0209291, IMG submission 184633) | Methane-oxidizing microbial communities from mesocosms in the Gulf of Mexico - GOM9B Gulf of Mexico (SPAdes) (version 2) | ecosystem: Environmental > Aquatic > Marine > Cold seeps... | reverse complement strand
GTATGTTATACCATTTGCATTAATTATGTGATCTGGTTGTGCCAAAGTAAAATATATTAGAACAAGGCGCTCGATTGACTAATAGCTAGCTATTGGGATTGAGAGCAACGCCGTTGCTTACAGGACGTAGGTAAGGAGCGCGAGCAGGACGCGTTCGCTTTATTGTTTATTTTAATTGGCACAAGTGGGCAATTATTTAATGCAAATGGTATCATTCTGATTATTTATCTATAGGCAAACTTTGTGAATTTCTCTACTCTGACCGTTGCGCAATACCTCGAAAAAATCAAACTAGAATCAGTTAACCTGATTGATACTCGCGACCCGCAGTCATTTGCGTTAAGCCATATACCTAATGCGTTTAATATCAACCAAGGTAATCTAGAACAATACCTCAGCGAAGTTGATATGGATATGCCATTAGTCGTCTGCTGTTATCATGGCATTAGCAGTCAGGGTGTCGCTCAGTTTTTGGTCGAACGTGGCTTTGACGAAGTTTATTCGTTGGCCGGCGGCTTTGAGGCTTATCAACAACAAAGCTAACCGTTCAAGAAGTGGTTTAATCTAACGCAGTGGTACCTAATTTCAGTCGGTTGTTGGTATCACGCGATTTTCTAATCAGTTGGTCACCCTGCTCTTTTGCGCCTAATTTGGCTAACCTGTCATAAAGCACCACATTAACGGTCGCGGCCAAGTTCATACAACCGACGGTTGGAATATAAATCACGTGTTGGCACCACTTCACTACCTGCTTATCTAACGATTTATCCTCGGGACCAAAGACATAATAGGCATTTTCAGGGTGGATAAATTCGACCAACGACGTTGCTCCCTCAACCAATTCGATGGCTACAGGTACAGCACCAGCGGGCAGTGCTTGCTCAAAAGACTCAATATGGGTTAATGGGATCCGTGATGCGACATTTTTAGTATCGGTATGCAGTGCGCCTGAACGTTCTTTGGCACGGTTATAGCGGTTACCAGTGTAACTGACAGACAAAGCATTATAGCAGCCAGCTGCGCGCATCACGGCACCGACATTATCAGGACTTTTCGGATTGGTTAATCCAATATGAGCTTGGTATTTGGTCATCAGGTATAAGTTCGAGTGTTGAGCATAGGCGGGGATTCTAACGGATTTATCCTTAGGATAAAAGAACGACGCTATTAAGCGTCGTTATATTGTTCAGCGCTGTGATCAAAACTAAACTAGTTAGTGTCCATCCATAAACTGCGAAGCAAGACACTGGCTATGTGGTACAGAGATGTGCCAATATTTTCAACTTGTTGAAAATGAAAGCGAAGTAAAACCACATTTTACGGTAGTGTCTCCATAAACAGACAAGGTTGTCTGTTTATGGACGATAACTAGTTAATTAATCCCATCATGTATTGACCAACTTTAGCATGATGACCAATATTAGCTAACGGTCTGGTTATGTCATCAGGACCCCAGGCTACAACACTGACTGGCGTACTAGTATGAGTGCCCGTGCCCCAGACCACATTTTGTTGCTCCGCTAATGCGCGGCCAATCAAATTAGATTTTATTTCTTCGCCGTAAACATAAAATGCAGCAAAATCATCTATCTTGGGTAATTTATCGACCGATAAATATTTATGATTGTGCACTTTATAAGGATTGTCTGTCATTTCTAAAATACGAGCAGCTTGGGCGGTAGTCACACTAAATTCATTATTAGCATTGATGATTTTTGCTAGCGCTTGCGGTGTTTGCTCGACCTTATCTAATTTACCGAACTGGCTAACCATGCTATAAAAACTTTCTTTTTGCTGATATAGCTGGTCGAGTATTTCTTTACGACCAAAGTTAAAGTTAGGTTTGTAGTCTCGCTTAGCAAAACCAGTGCCGGGCAGTTTTTTCGCTGGCGGTAAGTTTGCTGCTGAATAGCTAAAACCAAAAGATCCGGTTTCGTGATCCGCGGTCACCACCACTAAAGTATCATTTCTGTCTTTAACCCATTGGTATACGTACTCAATCGTTTCATCAAACTTTAGCAGTTCATGCAACATGGTGCCCGTGTCATTATTGTGACCCGCCCAATCTATTTGGCCGCCTTCAATCATTAAAAAGAAGCCATCAGGATCTTTACTTAAAATATCGAGCGCTTTTACTGTCATCTCTTTTAAAGAAGGTTGACTGCGCTGTGGATCGTTTTTACTCTTGCTATATTCAATGCCATCGAGCATGCCAGAATAGGCAAACAAACCCAGCACTTTCCCCGAATCACTCGACTGACTTAATTGATCCTTAGTAAAGGCAATTTGGTAACCATCTGCTTTCGCTTTGGCAATTAAATCAATGTTGTCTTTTCGTTTTGATTTTAATCTTACCTTACCATCAGTGGCTTTTAGCAATGCTTGATAAGCCTGACCTTTGTCATTAATTTCTTTCGGGATCCAGTGGCGCAGACCACCCGACAACATTACATCGGGACCAACTGCTAACATTTCTTGTGCTATTTTGTTTTCTAGCGAACGATGCGGTTGATGCGCAGCAAATGCTGCCGGGGTTGCATGCGTTAACCGAGTATCAGAAATAAGCCCAGTCGCTTTGCCTAAGCGCTTGGCTTTTTCTAGTAAGGTTTCTTGTGGATTGCCCTGACTATCTAGCCCAACAACTTCCGACGGTGCGGTATAACCAATCGCCAATTGGGTCGCTGAACAAGCTGAATCAACCACAATAGCATCATCGGGATTCGTCAATGACAAACCTAGCAGTCCGGTGTCAGCAAACTTACTTAAGCCAGTGCTATTGCCATTATAAATCGAGTGCGGGGCTTCTCGAGCATACAATTCAAGTAAACCCACTTGCTGTGGCCCCATGCCATCGCCAATCATTAAAATAATATTTTTTACCTCTGCGTGGCTGATTGGTGTTAACAAACATGCCCCTAAAGATAATACCGGTACCATTTTCTTAAAATACATAAAATCACCTTGTTTAAATTATCATTATAAAAATACAACTGTCGAACGACCTTCCTAACCTTTAATTATGCCCACACAACGATTTTATTGATTATTGTTAGCGCTGAGCAAAGGTAAAAGAAACTGAGTTGAATATAAATCAATATCAATAGCGATCAAGCTAAATGAATAAAAGACTAAACTATCAATGAAATATGACAATAGGATGAAGGGGTTAAATGAGGAGATGTTAAGACTAATTTCGGTAAAGATGTCGTCATCTTGTTCGATGGGGGAAATTAATAGAACGAGGGCTCGAATGATCAAGCTGGTGTTTGGAATTAAACGTTACTAAAAATAAAAACGCCCACACCTGTTAATGGCATGGACGTTTTATCTCGTTATCACAATGTAGCTATCTCATGTAGGTATCACAATGTAATGCTAATCAGAGTTTAGTCGTTAACTGACTAATCTTCGATGTCCATCGTCATTAATGACGCATTACCACCGGCTGCTGTTGTATCAACACTGATAGTTTTTTCCGTCACCAAACGTTCAAACAACACTTGATGGCTTACCGCACTAATTACTGGCAAGATTGCGCCAGCACGAGCTGCTAGCTGCTGATTAATCACATGAGTCAAGCCCGTTTTGTTATCAACTACCGCACCACAAAGATGATCATGCGCGTTAAGGTTTGCCAGTTGGCTCAATTGTGCCACTTGGAAAACCCCCTGAACTAAACCAATTTTATTTAAGCTGTCACGAATAACCTGAGCTTGCGCTAAATAAGCTTGTTCAACACAGGTTACCACGGTATTACCAGCGGCTAGAGCCGTGATAATGCCAACAAACCAGAAATCAAACGACGTATCAGCGTCACGCACTACCGTGACACAACCACGAGATTCAAGGTGCAAAGTATTAGACTCACCTGTTGGTCCCGGTAATTGGGTCGGCTTGCTCAGTTTCTTCTCGATCATGATTAACTGCGCACTGGCAGCCGTAATCGTTGCGGCTAATTCAGGTTGCTGTTTCATCGCCGTTTGACTGCCTACTTGCGCTAGTAACTGGCGTAGAGCAGAAATACGGGTATTAAGATCGCTGTGCGCCCAATCAATCGCAATGTTTTTACTGTGTTGCATCATGCCATCAATTAAAGAGGCATTAGCACTGTCAGTTGCAAACAATGCGGTCAGTGCAACAATTTTATCATCGCTTAGCTTTGCAGCAACACTGCTGCCCTGCTCTTTAACCATGCGCGTCAAATACAACGGGCCACCAGCTTTAGGTCCGGTGCCAGACAGGCCACGGCCACCAAACGGCTGCACACCAACAACGGCGCCGATAGTATTTCGGTTGACATAAACATTGCCAGCACGAGAGCGCTGGGCTAAGAACTCAGCTTTTTGGTCGATCCGGGTATGAATACCCATCGTTAAACCAAAACCGGTTGAGTTAACTTGATCAATTACCTGCTCAATGTCTGTGCCTTTAAAGCGAATAACATGAACACAAGGACCAAAAACTTCTTGTTTAAGTACAGACAAATCACTGATTTCATACAGACGCGGTGCAAAGAAATAGTTACCCGTGGTGCCCATGTCTGGCAGCGCACACGTATAGTGTAAAGTCGCTTTGCCAGTTGGAGCCAACTCTTTCAAGTAATCAACGTGATCGTTTAACGCGCCAAAGGCTTTGCTGTCGATAACCGGACCAACGTCAGTACTAAAGAACGCTGGGTCGCCAACATGCAACTCAGCCATCGCGCCTTTAATCATGTCGATCACTTTGTCAGCGATATCTTCTTGCAAGAATAACACTCGTAGTGCCGAACAGCGTTGACCCGCAGACTGGAAGCCTGAAGAAACAACATCATCAACTACCTGCTCAGGCAAGGCTGTTGAATCAACGATCATACAGTTTTGACCACCAGTTTCGGCAATCAAAGGTACTGGGTCGCCTTCACGAGCGGCCAAGGTTTGCGCAATAATAGTACCGGTTTCAGTAGAACCTGTGAACATAACACCTTGAATGCGTGGGTCAGGAATGATAATTTTTCCGACCTTGCTGCCGCGAGCAATAACCGCTTGCACGACATCCGTTGGCAGACCCGCTTGGTGCATTAGTTCAATAGTACGTAAAGCAATTAAGCTGGTTTGTTCAGCAGGTTTTGCAACCACGGTATTACCTGCAACAATCGCAGCGGCAACCTGGCCAAGGAAAATCGCTAATGGGAAGTTCCATGGGCTGATACACAAAATAACGCCACGAGACTCTAGCTTAGGATCGGCCATTAACTCTTGGGCGCGTGCGGCGTAGTAACGACAAAAATCAACCGCTTCACGTACTTCAGACACACCATCCACTGGGATTTTGCCAGCTTCTTTAATACAAATTGCAATAAGTTCGTCACGGTGGTCTTCTAAAAGATCAGCCGTTTTTAATAATACCTGCGCGCGCTCTGCAACAGGAACCGCTGACCAGCTCGCAAAAGCGGCCTGACTGCGATCAACAATTTGCTGCATTTTTTCATCATCGGCATGTTCAATATGGCCAATAATTTCATCAAGATTAGCAGGGTTGGTTACTGCATGGCTGCCTGCTGGCACTTGGTCAGCTGAAATAATATGCGTAGTTGACCAATCATCTAGGTTGGCCTTCATTGCCGTAACAAGTTCAACATCGGTTAAATCAATGCCTTTGGAATTGGCACGTTCACTGCCAAACAAATCAATTGGCATCGCGATTTGGTTGTTGTATTTGTCGTTCCACGCTTTAACTGTTTCAACCGGATCGGCCAACAACGACTCAACTGGAATATCTTCGTCAACAATATTATTTACAAATGAACTATTGGCGCCATTCTCTAATAAGCGACGTACTAAATAAGCTAACAGATCTTCGTGAGCGCCAACGGGTGCGTAAACACGACAAGATATCTGCTCGCCCTGAACCACTTGGTTATACAAAGACTCGCCCATGCCGTGTAAGCGTTGGAATTCAAAACCAGTTTTATCGTTGTCGATCATTTCTAAAATGGTCGTTACGGTATACGCATTATGGGTCGCAAACTGTGGGTAAATGCTGTCACGGTAGCTAAGCAGCTTCTTGGCACACGCCTGATACGACACATCGGTCGAAGGTTTGCGCGTAAAGACCGGGAAGTCAGGCAAACATTCAACCTGTGAATTTTTCATTTCACTGTCCCAGTAAGCACCTTTGACCAAACGGACCATCATTTGGCGCTTGGCTTTAAGGGTTATTTCACGTACCCATTCAATCACAAAAATAGCGCGTTTTTGGTATGCTTGTACTGCAATACCAAAACCATTCCAGCCGTCTAGTGCCGGATCAAGGAATACCGCTTCAATCACATCCATCGAGATATCAAGGCGATCAGCTTCTTCAGCATCAACCGTAAAACCAATATTCCAAGCTTTCGCCGCAAGTGCTAGTTGCTTTAACCGTGGCACTAACTCTGCCATTACACGGTCACGATGTGAAAATTCATAACGAGGATGAATCGCTGACAACTTAATAGAAATGCCTGGGCTCTTCTGGGGACCACGTCCGGCTGCAGCAGTACCGATAGCTTCGATAGCACCTACGTAGGCATCATAATAGCGATCAGCATCTTTCATGGTGCGTGCACCTTCACCGAGCATATCGTACGAATAGGTATAACCTTTGCTTTCTTGGTCAACCGCACGATCTACTGCTTCATGGATATTGCGCCCCATAACAAACTGAGTACCCATTATTTTCATCGCGTAACGTACCGCTTTACGAATAACAGGTTCACCTAAGCGACCAACGGTCCGTTTAAGCAAGTTAAACTGCAGTTTTTTCTGCTTATCAGTGTAGTTAACCAGCTTGCCCGTCATTAATAGACCCCATGACGAGGCATTAACAAAAATAGATTCACTGTTACCTAAATGTGAACTCCAATCGCCGTCAGCCAACTTATCACGAATTAAGTTATCTGCAGTTTCCTTATCTGGCACCCGTAACAACGCTTCGGCCAAACACATTAAGACCACGCCTTCGTCAGTTGACAGAGCAAACTCGTTTAACAGTGCATCGACACCACCTTTACCAATTTGATCCTGACGAATATTAACAACCATTTGGCGTGCGTATTCCCAAGCACGGCTTTTTGCATCGACCTCAATTTCGGCCAATGGTAACAGATGATTTAAAATGTCGTTTTCATCACAACGATAATGATCACGGATAGTTTGACGTATTGCGCTAGTGGTGGTTAATGTACCGTTAAATAACATGGGCATTGCTCACTTATAATTGTATGTCTTATTGATGAGGACGATTCTAGCGATCCTACAGCAGAATGTGCTGGTGTAATTCCCGAAATAGCGGTAGATTAGCGGGATATCCACTAACAAAACCATAGAATATTCTGACTATGAACAAATCGCACAAATCTCGTACCCTTGACCGGATCGACCTTAACATTTTAGCTACATTACAAGTCGACGGCAGAATATCAAATGTCAATCTTGCTAAAACAGTCGGCTTAAGTGCTAGCCCTTGCTTAGATCGGGTCAAACGGCTCGAAGTTGAAGGCTTCATCGAACGTTATGGCGCGCGATTAAACGCCTCTAAGTTAAAATTTGGGATGTCAGCCTTTGTCCAAATTACGCTAGATCGCACCACAAGTGAAATCTTTAACACTTTTGAAGCGGCCATTCGATTAATTGACCAAGTAGCCGAATGTCATATGGTCGCTGGTGGGTTTGATTATTTGGTTAAAATAAGAATCGCCGACATGGAAGCCTATCGCCAAGTTTTGGGCACGATAGTTGATATTCCAGGCGTCGCCAAAAATCATACTTATGTCGTGATCGAACAAGTCAAAGAAGATCAGGGGTTGCCGCTGCAACCCTAACTAACCCTGTATCGCTTAAACTACACTACACTAAATTAAGTTTAGTTTAGTTAATCTCATCTCGTGCCGCGCAATGACTTGCCGCGGTTTAAAGCCTGCCCTGCGCTTTTAGTTCGAGATAAGACGCTTCTAATAACTCGAGCAATTGTTGCGCGTGTGGATATTGTTTAGAGATCACAAATTGAACCGGAACAGCAGATAATGGCGAAGCAACCAAGTTCGGCAGTTCAAATACATCCAGTGTTGCGTCAATCGGCGTTTTATAATCCAATAAATAGTCAACTCGGCCAATTTTTAACAATGATAAGCCCGCACTATGCGTTGATGCTTCAATCACCGTAATATTATTGACTGGATCTTTAATATAGCTTATCCAACCACCGTATGAATATCCACGAATAACCGCGATAGTTTGGTGGTTAAGATCGCTCTTGCTCTTTATGCTTGGTTTATCGCCGACGTGATACGCTTGCAGCTTTATTGTCATTACCTTGGTGTCTGACACTAACACTTTATCCGTTTCAGCAACCGCCGCGACACCAAGCCATAAATCAATCTTTCCTTCTATTAGATAAGTTGTCATTCTTTTGGTCGGATAAGAAAAAAAGGTAGCATCGTAACCGGCATCAGTTAAAACTTGCCGCAACAGATTAATTAATAGCCCGTGTGGGTGGCCTTGCTGATCAGTACTAAATAAAGGCGGGAATTCGACAAAACCTACGCGTACGGTAGGTCGCGGTTGCTTATGTTGCGATTGGTTAGCTTGCGCTCCAGCAATTAACACCAAAGATAAAATAACGCCAACGAATAATTTTTTCATAACAGTCCCTTACCAGCAGATAGCTAAGTATTAATCTCTCTAATAAAACAAGATATTCCAAGCACTGTTATTCTAAAAACTGTCAGGTTAAATTAGCGAGATAACCTTATTAAGCATAGTTGTTATTGATAATTAATCGGGTAAATTCAGTTATTTTTTGGCCCTTAGTTAGATCAGAAATAATTGAGCAGCTGGCGGTAATATTCGTTGGTCTGTTCGAGTTGCTGGTGACTGCCTTGGGCGATAATTGTGCCTTGCTCCATCACAATAATGTTATCCATTTGTTGTAACATTAACGGTTTGTGCGTGATCAAAATGAGGCTTTGTTGGTTGGTGCTCACGTGAGCAAGCAAGTTGCTAATGACCTGCTGTTCTGTCTGACGATCTAAGCCCTTAGTCGGCTCATCTAAAATCAACACCTTAGACTGGCGCAATAATAGCTGTGCCAGTTGCAAACGCTGCATTTGCCCGCCCGATAATCGGGTGCCTGTTGGCCCAAGCCAGGTTGCTAAACCTTGGGGTAATGTATCAATAAGTTCTAGCAAGCCAGCACTGTGGCAGACATCGCGCATTTGTTGCTCGGTAGCGCTGTTGTTTGCTAAACGTAAATTGTCTGCCAGCGTGGCATCGAACAAATGCCCTTGCTGGCTCATTAGCGCAATGTATTGGCGTAGTTGTTCAGGATTAATCCGAGTTAGGTCCTGATCAGCAATGGTTAAATCAACCGTTGGCCAAAAGCCCATCAACAGGTTTACCAGGGTCGACTTACCGGCGCCGCTCGCCCCAATTATTGCCACTTTTTGACCCGGTTTAACGGTTAAATTAATATTTGATAATACCGGGCTCGCTCCTGCTTGATTAGGATAACTAAAATTAAAATTCTTAAACACAATAGCACCACTGACTAATGGTTCGGTGCCGTGTTGAGCCGGTAACTGGCGGTCAATAATCTCAAACAAGCGCGCGGCACTGGCCAAAGTATGCGGTAAAATCTGTAACGCTAACGGCAACGTCATTACTGTTTCAAAACTGACTAAAATTAGCAAAGTCATCGCGACTACTAGCTTTGAATCGAGTTGCCCCATCGCGACCAAAGGCATCAGATATAATAAACAAGCCAGTGCAACCAAGTGAGTCACTAAAAATGTCACGCTGCTCAGCGCCGCGTTAATTTTTACCAGCTTTAATTGCACTAGATAATAGCGGTCGCTAAGCCCTGCTACCGTCGACTCAAAACTATGGTTCATTTGATAAACTAATAATTGCTTAAGCGCGCCAATGCCGCCGATAAGTTCTAACTTAAGTCGACTTTCTAAATTCGATTGCTGCTTAGCGGCGCCACGGGCCAAATAAAAACTCAGCAGTGGTAACATTAAGCCTACAAACAATAAGGCCGCGGCGATGATTAACGCAACTGGCATCGAGATAAGCGCTAGCGCCAAGCACACCAGTGGCACACTAATTAAAGCGACAATAATCGGCAATAACACCCGCAAATAAAAATTGTCGAGCTGGTCAATGTCTTGTTGCAACCGCGCTAACAAATCACCTGCCCGAAAGTCCATTCGGTAATAAGGTAATAAAGGCTCAAGACGGCCGTAAAAGTAATGGCGTAATTGCGCCAACGCATTAAAGGTCGCGCGATGGGTTAACAAACGTTCACCATAACGACCGACACTTCGTACTATCGCTAAAAAACGAACTATCGCGGCCGGGGTAAAATAATTAACACTGGTGCCCGTAACCCCGGCAACCGCCATTAAGGTTAAAAACCACCCTGACACCGCTAATAAACTGATGTTAGCCATAATGGTCACTACCGCCAAGAATGCGCCTAGTAACATCATCGGGAAATGCGGCTTAAATAAGCCAAGCAAGCGAATAAATGCCCTCATTTGACATCAGCCGTCGGTAAGACTTGCTGGAGTAAACTGGCATAATAACCATCACGACTTAGCAATTGTTGATGATTGCCCCGCTCAATAACTCGCCCTTGTCCGAGCACGATTATTTCTTTGGCATCAACAACGGTGCTAAGCCGATGAGCAATAACAATCACTAAATGCTGCTGGGCATATTTGGCAAGCGCCGCGCTAACCAATTGCTCGGTCGCTTGGTCAAGATTGCTGGTTGGCTCATCAAGAATTAAAACCCCTGGTTGATTATAAAATGCCCGTGCTAAAGCCAATCGCTGCGCTTGCCCACCCGAAAGCCCAGCGCCGCCCTCGCCAACGTGGCTATTAATGCCCTGTTCTAGTTGGGCAACGAATTGACTTAAACCGGCTTGGGTTAACGCATCAATAACCCGATTGGGTTCAAAGTCATCAGCCATTGCCACATTAAAACCTAAGGTGCCGTAAAAGATATGCCCTTGCTGGGCTATCCAGCCACAATGTTGCAACCAGCTATCACGATTGGTGGCCTCTAGTCGTTGATTATTGACCAGCAGTTCACCATCACTGGCACTGATAAAACCTAATATAATATCTATTAAGGTCGATTTACCGGCGCCACTTTCGCCAATCACCGCATAAAGTCCTGGCCCACTTAAGCTTAAATTAATCTCACTTAACGCGGGAGCTCGATTAGGATAACTAAAGTTTAGTTTTGAAAATTCTAGCGTGAAGGGCTGGCTAAATTGATGTTTAGTTTGGTCATTAGGCACGGGTTGTTGTAATAACTCAACCATGTCAGCAGCAGCATTCATGCCCATCATTTTGGCGTGATACTGAGCGCCTAACTGGCGAAAAGGCAAGTAAAACTCAGGCGCTAACAACAACACCCATAAGGCCAGCAGATAATCAACATGGCCATAATAAAGCCGAAAGCCCAAAATGACCGCGACTAACGCGATTGAAATGGACGCAAGAAATTCTAGAAAAAACGATGACAAAAAAGCGACCTTCAAAATTGCCATGGTTTGATCACCAAAGTCATCACTGATCTTTTTCACCGCGGCCATTTCACGACGCGACGCATTAAATATTTTTAACTGGGTTAGTCCCTCGATAATATCGAGAAAATGACTGCTCATTCGCAGTAACTTTGACCAGTGTTGTTGGTTGAGTTTTTGCGCTTGATGACCAATTAAAATCATAAAAAAAGGCACCATCGGCGCGGTTAATAACAAAATTAACCCTGATTTCCAATCAATAGGGAATACCGCGATTAAAATCGCCATCGGGATCACACTGCAATAGGCAACAACGGGTAAATAGCCAGCATAGTAATCTTCCAACGAGTCGACGCCTTGTTGCATTAAATGAGCGAGTTTGGCACTGCCCTGACGCTGAGTATATGCAGGGCCAAGCACAAATAATCGCTTGAGCAATTGTGAGCGTAAATGGCTTTTAATCGCGATGGCACCGCGGCGGCTATAACATTCGCTAAAATAAGCCAACAGCGCCCGCAGCAAAATAACCACGACGAGACCTATTACCTCTAGACCTAACATGTCTAAATCAAGCAGCGCATAAAGGCTATTATCATTAAGTAATTGATTATTAAATACCATCTCATTAATAATAAAAGCCAGCAGTGCCGTTTGGCCGATCATTAAAAGACCATTGAGCGAACCTAAGGCAATGGCGTTGCTCAAATAACCCTGTGATTGTGATTTTTGGGATTTTAGCCAGCTGGTTAACGTCTTTTGATCTGTTACCGTCTGGCTATCTGGTGTTTGCTTCATGCTGTTATTTACGACTCGTCAGCGTCTTGATCTTTGGCAACATTGTCAACGTGTTGCTCCATTTCGTACCACATTACATTTATAATGCCTAAGGAAACCGCTAACAGCACCCCTAACAACCAACTGAAATACCACATAATTTATTCCTTTTAAATAAGCTGAGTTTAGTAAGCCGAGTGGCTGTTTTGTTCAATTTCGGCAATGGTCACCGTGCGCCACATTTTGCTATAACACCAAATGGTATAAGCGAGGATAATCGGGATAAATACCGCCACTACCACAAACATTAAGCCTAACGTTTGCTCGCTCGAGACTGTGTCCCACATTAACAAGCTGTGATCAGGCACGCTGCTCGATGGCATTACAAAAGGAAACATCGCAACACCAGCGGTTAAAATTATGCCCGCGGTTGTCACTGAACTGGCGATAAACGCAGCGACTTTAGTGAGGGTCGTTTTGACTTTAAGCCGCATTAATAACACCACCACTAGTGACATTGCGATTACTGCAAGCGGGATTAACCACAACAAGGGGTTTGCATAATAGTTATTGAGCCAAGCTTGGGCCACAATCTCGACCTGTTTAGTTGTGGGTTGGGCTTGGGCCATTTTGTCTAACGTACTGGTCACGACATAACCATCAACCGTTTGCCAAATCATTAAACCAGCACCGACGAAACTAACAATTAATACCAAGGGCACTATGCTACCAATACGGGCAGCCCGTGATGCGACCTGCTGATCGGTTCGCATCACCAACCAAGTAGTGCCATGCATTAATACCATGGCGAGACTAATCACACCGCTGAGTAAGGCAAAAGGATTAAACAAGGCTAAAAATGTGCCGGTATAAGTGACACGCATCAACTGATCAAACTGAAATGGCACCCCTTGCAGTAAATTACCAAACGCAATGCCAAACACCAGTGGCGGCACCATCGAGCCGACAAATAATGCCCAGTCCCAGTTACTGCGCCAGCGCGCTGATTCGATTTTACTGCGATAGTCAAAGGCCAAAGGTCTTAAAAACAAGCAAAACAAAGTCAGCATCATCGCAAAATAAAAGCCACTAAAGGCAGCGCCATAAACCATCGGCCACGCCGCAAATAACGACGCGCCGGCGGTGATAAACCACACTTGATTGCCATCCCAGTGAGCGCCAACCGTATTAATCACTACCCGGCGTTCAACATCTGCTTGGGCGACAAAAGGCAGCAAACCACCGACGCCCATGTCCATGCCGTCGGTAATTGCAAATCCAATCAACAGAAACCCGATGATTGCCCACCATAATAATTTTAGTGTTTCGTAATCAAACATACTCTTTTCCTAAGCGTTATCGTGGCGTAAACCAGCATTGACTGGTGGGCTTTGTTCAAAGTGGTAACGGCCGGTATGCAAGGCACTTGGCCCCATTTTAGCAAAGCGGATCATTAGCCACATTTCTAGAATGAATAACAGCGTGTACACGATGATAAAGGCTACCAGTGAAAATAAAACATCGTTAACGGCTAAATCCGAGGTCGCAAGAAAGGTTGGCAATATTTCACTGATCGCCCAAGGTTGTCGGCCAAATTCAGCGACAAACCAGCCGGTTTCTATCGCAACCCAAGGTAAAGGCAAGGCCCATAAAATAGCCCGTAATAACCAGCGTTTGGTTTCAATTTGACGCCGAGCATTATAGTAAAAAGCCAAACCAAACAGCACTAACATCACTACACCAGAGCCAACCATCAATCGAAAGGCCCAAAAGACAGGTGCTACTTGCGGAATAGAGTCTTTAACCGCTTGTTGAATTTGTGCTTCGGTGGCATCAACCACGTTATCGGTATAACGTTTAAGCAGTAGACCATAACCAAGATCTTGCTTGGTTTGGTTAAAACCGGCAATATTCTCAGGCGTTTCTTCACCATTACGTAATTTAACTAAATAGCCGTAAGCTATCATGCCATTGCGGATCCGTGGCTCATGCAATTTTTGTAAATCGCGTAGTCCAATCACCTCTTCGTCGAGGGATCGGGTCGCGATAATGCCTAGCGCATAAGGGATTTTTACCGCGTAATGGGTTTCCATGGCTTCATCATCGGGCAAGCCAATGAGGGTAAATGCCGCTGGCGCAGGTTCAGTATGATATTCAGCTTCTATGGCCGCGAGTTTAACCCGTTGCACTTCGCCCACTTCATAACCGGACTCATCGCCAAGTAAAATAACCGAAAAAATTGCTGCAATGCCAAAACCTGCCGCAACCGAAAATGAGCGCTTAGCAAAGGCGATATCACGCCCCTTAAGCAAGTAATAGCTGCTAATGCTCAACACAAACATGGAACCTGCAACATAACCCGCCGCCACGGTATGAATAAATTTAACCTGAGCGACTGGGTTAAAAATAATCTCGGAAAAGCTGACCAATTCCATGCGCATCGTGACATAGTTAAATTCACTGCCGACCGGATTTTGCATCCAGCCATTAGCAATTAAAATCCATAACGCCGAAAAGTTGGTGCCTAACGCCATTAAAAAAGTACCAGCGAGATGCTGGCGCCGACTTAGTCTGTCCCAACCGAGAAAAAACATGCCTACGAAGGTCGATTCTAAAAAGAATGCCATTAAGCCTTCAATCGCCAATGGCGCGCCAAAGACATCACCAACATAATGCGAATAATATGACCAGTTGGTACCAAACTCGAACTCCATCGTTAAGCCCGTCGCGACACCAATCGCAAAATTTATCCCGAATAACTTGCCCCAAAATTTGGTCATGTCACGGTAAATTTCGCGGCCTGTCATCACAAAAACCGCTTCCATGATGAATAAGATCCATGTCATGCCGATGGTTAATGGCACAAACAAAAAGTGAAAAAACGCGGTAACGGCAAATTGCCAGCGCGATAACTCGACTAAGGTTTCGTTTATCATAATAAGTTCATCATGGTGATTAGGCTCCTGCGGCTGTCATATTTGAAGCCGCGCTATCTCAATTGGTACGGTTTTAATGACATCAAGCTATCATTAGCTTTGATGTTAGTTTCGCTACTAAATTTTATTTATTGTTTGATATTAGGTTTGATATTAGGTTCAGTATCAGTCTTTATCTTTACTTTTAGAGAATAATTGCTGTTTAACCGACAACATCTTGGTCACACCAGCGCCTAGTTTCATTAGGGTACCTAATTGCTCGGGGCTAAGGCGTTGTAACTCAGCAGCCCATTGGGTGACCATTTCAAGCAAGTCGTGAATGTCTTGCATCCGTTGCTGGGCATATTCTTCACTGTCATCTTTAGGCGTTTCTAATAACAGGTTACGTAACACCGACAAGGTCGGGTCTACTTCGCGTTTACGGCGCTCTTCAAACACGGTATTGGCCATGTCCCAGACACTACCAATCGACCGATAATATTCTTTGCGATCGCCAGGTACATGACAAACCTGAACCAGCTGCCACGATTGCAACTCTTTAATGCCCATGCTGACATTGCCGCGCGAAATACTTAACCCACTGGCCAGTTCATTGGCGGTTAGTGGATTTTCCGAAATCACTAACAATGCATACATTTGGCCGACGGTGCGATTAAAGCCCCATTTACTGCCCATTTCGCCAAAGTGATATACAAAGGATTGATTTTTTTCTGAGATTTCCATAATGAACATTCTGAAGTTTCAATAATTTCTGAAAGTTTAAAACGTTTATAATCATTGATCAAGATCAATTTGCAGTAATCACCTATATTACTTGACGGTTGTCCCTGCCAAATTAAGCAATGACAAGCAAAACATCACTGAACAAAGACCCCGCTTACTCGGGCAAGTAAACCAACCATCAGCGCAGCAAGAGCAATGCTAGGTCAAAATAATTGCCAAATAGTCTCGCCAAATGATGAGATAACGAGTTAACAGGCAGCCTAGCCAATAACCCCTAACATCTGCAATGTATTACCTTGATTAGCTTGTTGATTAATAATTAAACGTAACTGCAGCTGGCAGCGAGACTTGGCATCTGCGAAAAAATAACCGATACTGGGCGAGGCTTTATATCTGTACTTAATCAAAACTGGAGTTATTATGTTTTTATCTGAAATAAAATCTGGTGATTTAGTCGAAGTTTTCGATACCCATGATTTGTCTAATCCGTTTAAAACCGCTCTGTTAGTGCAATTTCAATGCGGCGAAGACTTGAGTGATCCAGAAATGGTCGACAAAACTAAGCTGTGCTTTCCATCCGGCGAAGCATTGCCAAACTGCTGGTTAGATGGCCATTACCGAGTAAAATAAGCGCTGATAATTGCTACGAGAATCGCTACGACAAGGGCTTTGACAATCCTGACATCAGTGGTGCTGCTTAGCCATATTATATTAAGCCACACTTTATCAAGCCTGAGTTGATTCAGCGCGCATCTGGTCAGTCGCGCGCTTAGCACGCTTCATAAAGGTTTGGTATAACACGGGCACCACAAATAACGTCAACAGTGACGAAAAAATCAAGCCCCACACAATAGAAATTGCCACTGGCGCCCAAATTAACGAGTGCCCGCCTAAGCCCATGGCCAATGAAAACAACCCCGCCACGGTAGTCATGGTGGTGATCACAATGGGCATCATCCGCCGTCTGGCGGCATAAAAAGTAGAATGCATTAAACTCATACCGCTTGTTAGGTTATCATTGGCTTTTGAAATTAATACGATAGATGCATTTACCGCCATGCCTGCTAACGCGACAATTCCGTATAAAGTGTACAAACTTAGCGGGTTACCTGATACAGCCAAGCCAAGAATAACGCCAATAAACGCCATTGGCACCGTAAATAAAATCATCGCTGGCTGAAAATAGCTTTGAAATTGGGTACTTAAAATAATGTACATTAAGCCAATTCCAAACAAAAATAGTCCAGCCATCGCACTAATACTTTCATTGATGTCGTCTAGCACCCCCGTAAAATCAAGCGAAACATTGGGATGTTGGTGGGCTATCTCCCCCCAATAAGCTTTAAGCTGGTCATTGGCCGCGACCGTATCGGTTTTTGTTTTATCAATATCCGCTTCTAGCGTAATGGTTCGTCTGAAATCATAATGCCTAAAATTACCTTTTACTTGTTCTACTGTAGCGTGCACTAACGAACTTAAAGGTACTAAGGTGCCCGCAGGGGTTGGCAATGCCAGATCTAACACCTCGTCGATATTGTCAAAGGCATTATTAACCGCCGCTGATGATTTAAGCCGCAGCGCAATTCGGTCGCCCTCACTTTGGATATAACTGATAATTTCGCCATCAACCAACATTTTAAGCGAGCGATAAACATCTGTTGGCGCAATGCCTGAACGGTTAATCGCATCGGCGTTAAGTGTCAGGGTTAATCCAAGCCGCCCTTTACTGTCGTCATCACTAATATCAAGATAATGCTGCTGTGAATGTGACTTTAATATTGAACTTAGCGCCGTCGTCGCCGCGCGTAATTGCAGGTAGTCATCACCGCGTACTTTCACGCTAATGGCTTTGGTCGTTGGCGGGCCACCCGCAAGTTTTAGAAATGAGATATTGGTCGGACCAACAACGCTAGTGACTTGCGCTCTTAAGTCATCGATAATTTGTACCACACTACGCATTTCTTCGTCGCGAGCATTGAGACTAACCAAGATCTGGCCAATATTGGCTGCAAACAACGGCTCCGTTTCGGTAAACATTTGACCGGCGTAACTGACGATTGAACGCACTTCATGCGCCTGTAATAACTTGCTCGCAACCGCCTCGACTTGCAATACTTTGCCCATGCTTTGATCGAGTGAACTCGACGCTGGCATTTCAACATTAATATAAAAAAGCCTGATATTGTCCGACGCAAAAAAATCCATTTTAATTGCACCACTGGCCACGGCGCCAATAGATAACAGAAACAACCCAAACAGCCCAGCTAATGTTCGTTTGGGAGAACGCATCACTTTAATCAATGCAAAACCGTATTTTACTTTTAATTTATGCAGCACGCGGCGACGAATTAACTCGCTTTTAGATAGCCGTTCAAAATTAACGTTCGCGGCAATGATATGCCCTGGCAACATCCAGTAAGCTTCAACGAGGCTTAGCGCTAATGCTAAGGTAACGACTAAAGGGATCACCATCATAAACTTGCCTAATATACCCGGCAGTAACATGAGCGGTAAAAAGGCCGCCATCGTAGTCAATACCGATGCGGTTACCGGGCTAATTACCTCGGTCAGCCCTTGCCATGCGGCATCAATACCTTTGAGTCCTTTTTGTAACTGATGATTAATCGACTCCACCACGACCACCGCATCATCGACCAACATGCCAAGCGCAATGACTACCGCTAATAAAACCTGAGTATTTAAGGTCTGGCCTAATAAATAAAGCGCAATAAAAGTACCAGCGAGCGTAAATGGAATGCCAATAGTCACTAACAAGCTTATTTTTGTGCCTAAGAACAACCAAGTGACTGCCATCACCATCAATAAACCATAAATGGCGTTGGTCTGCATGATGTTAAGGGCATTGCGGGTAATTAATGTTTGATCATCAATCAGGGTAAACTTGACCCCAAGTTGCGATTCGAATTTATGCTTGTTATTAATGAATTGATCAATGCGAGCAACCAGCGCTAAGGTGTTGCTGCTTTGTTGTTTCATGATTGAAAATAATATCGCGGGTTGTCCTTGGTATCGTACCAAGCGCGATGCTTTAGCACGTGTGCGCACCACTTTGGCTATCTCGCCCAGTTGAACCTCACTGTTACTTGCTTGGGCACTTATAATTGGGATCTTAGCCAGTAGTTCAGGATCAGCAGTCGTGCCTTGAACACGGATCAACCATTGATCTTGCGCAATTCGCGCAGTTCCGGCCGAGGTATCCTGAAAAAATCCCCGAATAGAGTTGGCAATGGTAACCGGAGAGATGCCAAGCTGCTCAATTTTGGCAGTATCGAATTGGACTTGTATTTCAGGATCCAACAAACCCATGGGCTGAACCCTGTCAACCCCTTTGATCCGAGCCAAGTCTTTTTCCAATTGCCGACCTTGGCGGCGTAGGTTTTCATTATTGGCAGGGCCACTTACCACCACAATCGCGGTCGGAAAGGCGTTGGCTGTGGTGATTTCAAAAATTGAGGGACGCTCAGCTTCTGCTGGTAATTTCGCCTCTGCGTTATTTACTTCACGGCGTAAATCAGCAATACGTTGACTAAACATTTCGCTGCCTATGTCATTAAACCGCACCAATACACTTGAGATGGCTTCGCGCGAGGTACTTGAAACAAATTTAATGTCCTTTATTTTCTCGAGTGATTCCTCTAACACATCGGTGATTTTACGTTCGACATCTTGCGCAGAAGCACCGGGTAAAAACGTCGTTATTTGAACCCAATTAAAATTAATCGCCGGATCTTGTTCGCGCGGTAAACCCAGATAAACCACGGCTCCGACCGCTAATACCAGCACAAATATTAAATTGGTTAATACGTGATTTGCAATTAATCGCCGTAGCCACATTAGTCTTGCGCTCCTGTTTGGAGGTTAGCGCTGACCTTGTTGGTAATTTTTGGCGCGATGCCTTGGTCTTTAATACTCACGATTTGACCATCTAGCAAGCCGTGCCGACCGTCGATAGCCAAAGGATAATTGGTCCACTGGTGAGCCATGTTAATTGCGATTGGTCGCCCTGCTTGGGCGTCAGTTAACGTAACAAATTTAGCGTGCTGGTCGATCACGACAAACACCCCATAATGGTCACCACGTTGTTGCAACATATTGGCCGGTAAATGTGCCCTGGCGGCGACCCAAATTAATCGGCCGGTCAATCCCGGCATCGCCGATTGCTTTGAAAAGTTCAAACGAGCTTGGCGACTACGGGTTTGGTCGAGCACCAAGGGCAACAATATTCGGCGGGTTAATGGATACTGTTGAGCCGAACTTTCAAAATAAAACGCTTTTGCTTGGTTAAACGACTGGGTATCGTTTAACGCGACATTAGCCGTTACTTCGACGTTATCAAGTTGGACTAATGAAATTATCGACCGACCAGGCGCTACCATTTCACCGACATTGACCAACCTTTTGGTCACCATGCCATTAAAAGGCGCGATAATTTTACAACGTGTTTGATTAAGCCGTGCTTGATCAACTCGCGACTGTTGAGCCGACAGCAACGCGCGCGCACTTAACATGCTGGTATTGATTTGGTCTAATTCAACGTCACCAATTGTTTTTCGCTTGGCCAAATTATTACCACGTTTAAGCTGGCGTTGTTGAAATTGATAATTGATTTTGAGTTGTTGATATTGTGCCTGCTGAGCATTTACATTGAGGGTTGCTTGTGTGCAATCTAACAATGCCACTGGCTGGTCCTTTGTCACTTTATCCCCGACCCGGACTAACATGGCATTAACTAACGCGTCTATTTGGGCCGGTATTTGACTATGATTGAGTGCTTGAGTGCTCGCAGGGGCGTTTCTTGAGGGATAAAAAACCAGTGACTGTACTGATTGCATCGTCACGGAGGTAACTGCAGTATCAATTAACAGACTACTCGCATTATCAGCAGCATACAGTGCGCCGCTGGTCAGTAATGCGCCATTGAATATGGCCAAATAAAAAGCTGCCGCTACCGTCAATGACCTCATATAACACTCCCTGATTTATGATCGATATCATTGTCGCCGAGCAACAACATTAGCTATCTTACTCTTGTTTAAGCTGTTTTTTAAACGCTTATTTAGCGCATCACTGTGGTTAGCTCGATTGAGATTGTCTCTCGAGATATCCCATTGGAATAGCTTTCACACTTGAGTCTCTGATTAAGCCAAATCCTTTAACAATTTATCCGCTTCTTCCACCGCAATGGCATGACGCTTAGCCAACGCCAGCTCGTCTTTGTCGTAACCACCACCAATCACTGTTGCCACCGGAATATTAAGTTGCAGGCACCGCTTTAACACATAATGATCACGTTGGCGGATCCCTTGCAGAGTGAGGTTAATTAACCCTAATGGATCGTCAACAAACACATCGACCCCAGCATCATAAATAATAAAGTCGGGCTTGCTTAGCGCTAGCGCTTGCTCAAAACCATCGATCATCATTTGCAGATAAAGATCATCGGTCGCACCCACAGGAACATTAATGTCTAAATCACTGTTGGCTTTACGCACGGGGAAGTTTTTTTCACAATGAACCGAACAAGTAAATACTTGAGGTTGATTGGCTAAAATACGCGCACTGCCATCCCCCTGATGCACGTCAACATCGAATATTAGCACTTTCTTTACTTTACCCTGTGCAATCAAACTATTGGCCGCAATGGCTAAGTCATTAAAAATACAAAAGCCCGAAGCGAAATCGTAATGTGCATGATGAGTACCGCCGGCAAGATGACAAGCAATTTTATGTTTTAACGCCAGCTGACAAGTTAACAACGTACCCACTGGCGAGATCAAACTACGCCGTAGCAAACCTTCGCTCCAAGGCAAGCCCATCCGGCGTAACTCTTTGCTGTCCATTTGATTATTAATAAAACGATTTAGATACTCGGGGCAATGCGCGGCCTCTAATAATTTCAATTTTGCAGTGCCGGGGCGGTAAGTATTAGTGGCCTCAGCTATGCCCTGCTCTTTTAAATATTGATGCAATAATCTAAATTTTTGCATCGGAAATCGATGTTGACTCTGGAAATCATAACTATAATGCGGGTGAGTAACTAGTGGCAGGATCATCTTAAACTTTTAAGCACAGGATAAAAAATATAGCATACTGTGCTCAAGGCCAATGGTATAGCATATTTTCAATAATACTCAGCGCTGTGATTTATAATTGGCGAACACAACGCCGAATATAATCACCACCATAGCAATAACAGTCGCAAGATTAAGCCTTTCCCCTAAAACCAAATAAGCCAAAAGAGCAACTAACACTGGCGTTGTTGCTCCCCAACAAGCTGATAACTCAGCACCTAGCTGCTTAATCGCGTGACCATAGGTTATCACTGAGACCAAGCCAGAAAAAATCCCCATCACGATCAGTTGTGGCATAATTTGTTGCCAAGAAAGTTGCGTAATATTTGATTCAAAAACATCACATGGGATCAAGACTAATAACACTGCGGCAGCGGTGGTATTGAGCAGCGCTGCAATCTCTAAACCGGCCAATTTTGAAAGCTTAACACTCACGGTGTAAATGGCCCAACAGGCAGCGGCCATGATGTACAGTAATGAGCCAAGATACGCTTGATTATTGCCTGAACTTAGATGATCGACAACCAGGGTGCTAATGCCTAAAATGACGATAGCTAGGCCAATTACCCGTCGTTTAGCCAACGTTTCTCGATAACAAATAACAGCAATTAGTGTCACAAAAGCCGGTGCTAACCCGGGTACTAACAAACTACCGACCACTGCTTGCACTTGAGCCGAGGCTAGTACACAAATCAAGAAAAAGGGTAAACCTGCGCCAAACATAATGCCGAAAAGGTAGCGCTTTTTAACCGCTAATATTTTGGCACATCGATAATAAAACAACGGAGCTAAGAGTAAACCTGGCAATAAAAAACGCAAGCCCATCATGTCAAAACTAGTGAGCGACGATTGAGCGCCACTGCGCAAGACAATAAAATATGACGACCAAATAATTAATGTCGCCAGCAGTGCCAGCCAACCGGTATTGCCCGTTGTGATCCCTATTCGTTTTGCGACTAAACTAACCATTATAATCTCTCCCTAAAGTAAGGGCTTATTATGGATAAAAAAACACGCCGTTTTTATGCTTTTTGTGACACAAATGATGCTATATTTAGCCGATTAACTCAATAATCGCCTAATTATTAGTGGAAAGCATCATGGATAAGATAGATCAACGTATTTTAGAACTATTACAAAAAGATGGCAGACTTAGCACAGCAGAAATTGCCGACGCAGTAAACCTGTCACCATCGCCTTGCGCAAGGCGAATTAAACGGCTTGAGCAAGAACAAGTGATTATCGGTTATCAAGCGAGGATTTCGCGTTATAGCGTTAACTTAGGAATGACTGTTTTTGTCCATGTAAACTTAAACAGCCACCAAGCCACTGAACTGGATCAGTTTGAACAACAAATATCGATCATGGAGCAAGTAATTAACGGTCATGTAGTCTCGGGGCAATATGATTATTTATTGGAAGTTGTCTGCGCCGACTTAATTGCTTATGAAGCGTTTATGCACCAATTGCGCACCATCCCTATGGTTAAAGATATTAACTCTAATTTTGCGATTAGAACCTTTAAAGAGCAAACGGCTTTACCCATAGCCACCAGAAATCTGTGATGTAATAGCCTAATTACAATAATGAAGGTGACATTTTCTAGCCACTGATTGCCGAGTAATCGCTAGGCTAGCTATTACTCATGCGAGCAACGCAGGTTATAGGGGGTTATCAAGCGCATATATTGCTAATTAATGACAATGGCTTGAGCACGAATCAAGTCATTGTCATTAATATATCTTACAGGAATAAGTTGAGTGTTAATTGACTGGTATGTTTGAGCGGTTAAAACAATTCGACCTCGTCTTCTTCAACAACGTCTGCCACGGCTGCCACTAACACTTCCTTTTTAGGTCGATACTTATTATCCCAAATAGCATCGTTAAAAGAAAATTTGTCGAGCACGCCTTTAAGTGCGTCTGATAAACGGCTTAAATCGGTTGAGGTTAATTCTCGATCTTTAGATTGCGCCAGCACGTCTTCGTTGAGTTTAACCATATTTTCTATCGACAGCATGGTTTCAACTGATACTTCTTGCTGATTTTTTGAAGAAAACTTCATTTGTTCGGATAAAGTGTGAATGGTTTGAATTGATTTGATGATGCTATCTAAAGCTTGTGATGCATGATTTGACAACGTCAACGACTCTTCAGTGGCCGTTAAACCACGTTGCATAGAGTCAAAGACACTAGTTGTGCCATGACTAATTCGGCTGACGATATCACGTACTTGGGCGGTCGATTTCGCGGTCCGCTCAGCTAAAGTACGTACTTCATCAGCAACGACAGCAAAACCTCGACCTTGTTCTCCAGCACGAGCGGCTTCGATGGCTGCGTTAAGTGCTAACAAATTAGTTTGCTCAGCAATTGAGTTAATCACCTCAATGATGCTATTGATCTCTGCGCTATCCTTTTTAAGGATCGCAATTTCGCCAGCACCATGATCCATCTGCACCCGCAAATTATCGAGACTGCCTTGAGTGCTGGCTGATGCATCGTGTGCTTGTTCTGCCGCAGAATTAGCAGCATTGGCTTCAACGACTAATAATTCTAAATCGACAAATATTTCATGAGAGGCGGCATCTACTGACGATAATGCGCCATGAATGGTTTTACCTAAACTGTCTTGCAAGGCTGCTTTTTGCATCATGGTACTGTAAGAGTTGCCTAACTCTTCAGCCATCGGTTGTAATCGAGCTGAGGATGCATACAACGCACTGAGTAATATGTCAGTTTTTTCTCGCCGTTCATTTAAAACGTCGAACACCATATTAAAGTCGCCGGAATCGCTGGTGCTAAACCGATTGATAACGTCGACATGTTCAGATGTCTTTATTTGTTCAACATGGATAAATAAGCTTGCCATGCCTTTATATATTTTATGCCAATATTGATAAATACTGATGGTAAATGTTATCGCAATCATCGCAACAAGTAGTGCGGTTTGATCCAATGAAAGCTTTATATAGTAGGAAAAAATTAAAGAAGCTGTTATCAGTGCGGTAGCGGGGAACAAGATGATACTAAAAAGACTTTTAAATACAGGCTGGTCAATACGGCGCTTAATCGGCGATGAGCTGTTATTTTTCACTATGAATGTCCTTATTCAATCTTATTTTTATCTATTTAAACCATGCTATCATGGTGTTATAGCTAAATCGATAACTAAATATCGTTAATATTTTTGATGATTTTGGCTATAAAACTTGCGAAATAGCAGCCTATCCCTTGCCACCAATAAACTATCCTATCGTAAACTTTGTCACTACGCACCGTTTATTATGTTCAAAAATCCCCCTATCACCTTGATACCGATAAATACACTTTAAACGGTCAGCATGCAACGACTACATGCTAGTATGTTGTCTAATATATTAATTTTACGACAATAAAAGACGACACAGGGATAAAAAATGAAGCAATTTATTAACGTTGGCAGCCAAGGTATTCCTTTAATCGTGTTAGATATCTCCCAGTTTGAGCCGTGGTTAGCGCAACAAACTGACCAGCTAAAAACCTGGTTGCAACAAACCAATTTCACCGGTGATGGTTTGTCACTAATTCCAAGTAACCAAGGAGAGCTAGGCCAAGCCCTTTTTGTTAGTGCCGATCTTGAACATTACTTTAGCTGTGGCCAATTAATTAATCTGCTGCCTGTTGGTCAATATGCATTGCAAACAGACGCCAAGTATTTAGATGCTGTGTGTTTTTCTTGGTTAAGTGGCAGCTATCAGTTTAATCGGTATACCAATAATAACAATGAATTACCTTCATTATCGGTACCAGATAATGCCGTTGTTGATAAGGCAATAAAGTACGCGCAGGCCACCGCGCTGGTTCGAGATCTCGTTAATACACCGGCTGCCGATATGATGCCCGAACACTTAGCACAGGTAGCCAGCGAGTTAGCACAGCAATTTAACGGGTCGTTAGCACAAATCATTGGTGATGATTTATTAGTCCAAAATTATCCAACGATCCATGCTGTGGGCCGTGCCAGTGCGCACCTGCCACGACTAATTGATCTGACTTGGGGTAACAAAAATCACCCAAAAGTCACCTTGGTCGGCAAAGGTGTTTGCTTTGACAGCGGTGGGCTCGACTTAAAACCAGCGGCAGGCATGCGCAACATGAAAAAAGATATGGGTGGATCGGCCCATGTTTTAGGCCTGGCACAATTAATCATGTCACATCAGCTGCCCATTAATTTGCGCGTATTAATTCCTGCGGTCGAAAATGCAGTATCAAGTAATGCCCTACGACCTGGCGACGTTATTACGACACGTAAAGGCATTACTGTTGAAATTGACAATACCGATGCCGAAGGGCGCTTAGTATTGTGTGATGCGCTTAGCGAAGCTGAAAATGACAACCCTGATTTGTTAATTGATTTTGCAACATTAACCGGCGCAATGCGCGTTGCATTAGGAACGGAACTCCCCGGGTTTTTCTCAACAAACGATCAGATAGCTGCTGACATCACCCAAGCTGGCGCTAAAATAAATGACCCGGTGTGGCGAATGCCAATCTATCAACCGTACCGTAATTTACTCGATAGCCAAATTGCAGATATAACCAATTGTGCCTCAGGTCCTTTTGGCGGAGCAATTACTGCGGCACTTTATTTACTAGAGTTTGTTAAACCAGAGACCAACTGGCTCCATTTCGATATTATGGCATTTAACGTTCGTCATTTGCCCGGCAGACCAATTGGTGGCGAAGCATTTGCCATTAGAGCTGTATTTGATTACCTTCAGACTAAGTACCACTAACAGCTCACATTTCAGTAGTGTATGTAGGAAACACAGGCAATGTTAACGCCCAATAGTAGCGGTCTAATTAGCATTCCACCACTATTGGTGCTTAGGCCCTATTCGCGCACCTAAGCCTGAATAAACTGATAAACCGCGTTAGCCCACACTAAGATTAAAATAATCATCGCTAGCAGCACAGCTAGCGAGCCCAAGTCTTTAGCGCGACCGATTAATTCATGGTGGTCAGTCGATATTTGATCAGCTAATGCCTCAATCGCAGAATTTATTACTTCAGCGAACAATAAAAACAACATACTAACCATCAAGACTGTCCACATCGTTAACGTCGTACTAATGAGAAAACTACAAGGTAATAATCCAGCACAAAGCAATAACTCTTGCCTAAAGGCCGATTCATGTTGATAACACGCTTTAAAACCTAATATTGAACAACGAAAAGCCTTAATAATCCGCAGCGGACCCGTCCCGTTGGGTTTGAATTGATTTCCTTGATTATTCGATGCCATTAATCTCTAATTTATTGTTGTTTAATCAACAAATATTAGCACCAGGTGCAACTGCTCACAATATTATATAGCTCAATTTCCCGTAATACCTTCCTGATAGTTGTTAACTGCAAAACAGTTTTAAAACATGACAGTTTAATTACCTAACACAACAGCTGCATGGCGTAAATTAAACCGCACATTTGCTGATTACTATGGAATAAACAAGGGACTCGCAAGCGAGTCCCTTCATTTAGATATTATACTTATCACGCCTTAAATGAATTAGGCGGGCGTTGCTTTTACGAGTATTTCTCCACTGGTATCGATAGTGCCAGCACTAGGATCGTTGAAAACATCAACGTCTAGTTTTCCTTCAGTTTTTGCAACAATTGTTGATACTACTGCATCACCAGAGACATTAACTGCTGTTCTAACCATATCAAGCAAACGGTCAACCCCAAGAATAAGACCAATGCCTTCCATCGGTAAGCCAACTTGAGCAAATACCATCGACAACATAATCAGCCCAACACCTGGCACACCAGCCGTGCCAATTGAAGCAAGCACCGACATCATTATGACAGTAAGATAACCAGCAACACCAAGATCAACATTGTATACGTTGGCAATAAATACCGTAGCAACGCCCTGCATTATAGCGGTACCGTCCATATTGATAGTCGCGCCAAAAGGAACAGTAAATGATGCGACCGAATTATCAACGCCCATTCTTTCAGTAACCGTACGCAGTGTCACCGGAATAGTCGCATTTGAGCTTGATGTACTAAAAGCAAACACCTGAGCATTACGAATTTTCTTTAAGAAAATAGCCGGACTTAACCCCGAAAACCCTTTTAGCACAACTTGCAATGTCACAAATAAATGGAACAATAAAGCGCCGATTAATACCAGCACGTAACTCACTAACTGGAACAGTAAATCCATGCCCAAATTTGCCATCGCCTTGGCGATTAAACAAAAAACAGCTATTGGTGACATCAGCATGATGATGCTTACCATCTTCATCATTACGTCATTAAGTGTTTCAATAAAACTAATAACACCCGCTGCTTTTTTACCGACCATCAGCAAACTACAGCCGAACATAATCGCAAAGAAAATAATTGATAACATTTCACCTTGTGACATTGCATCAATTGGGTTAGTCGGGATTATATCGATTAATACCTGCGTCAATGGCGGGGAATCCTTACCCGTAAATTCTGCTGTCGTGGTGGCATTCATGCCTTTGCCTATGCCTAATCCTGCGGCAATCACAATCGCGGTTGCAATAGCAATAGCTGTAGTCAACATGTATAAGCCAAATGATCGGCTACCAATACGTCCCAACAGTTTTATGTCGCCAATGCCGCACACACCACCAATCAAAGAAAATAAAACCAGCGGTACAACCAACATTTTAAGTGCATTAACAAACATTTTACCAACAACATGAAACAGACCATTGACGACAAACTCATCAATAAAACCGCCCTCTGCATTTAGACCCGTTAAATTAATGCCTAAACCTACGGCAATACCGAGCGCCATTCCTATAAGAACTTTCACTGTCAAACTCATTGTAAATCTCCAATATTATAATTATCGGATTAAGGGTAGGCTTAAATATTCAACAAGGCAGAAAATAAAAACAGGAATTGGTCCAAGTTCTATTTGGGATAAAGAAAATAGAACAATGCGACTAAAGTTAGGGTTAAACTATCTTGCGCTAATTTGAAAATGGAATGGTTTAATCGGCTTAATATTTTTTAAAATATACAACTCAGAGCTGAGTAGGCTTAAAGTGAAACGATATTTAGATAGTGAAATAATCAATGACTGTTAGCTACTTCCCAAACTGGTCTGATCACGAAAATAAATAGAATAATACGGAGAAACCGATCCATTACAAATTGTCTTAGCAACGAAAAAGGTGTTAAAACAACATTAGTCTAGGTCAGCATGGTTATCTATTGATAGAATATTTACGATTAAGTCGCCGTAAACTAGCCGTTAACTGTGGCACTAAGCCAGCATGTTTTTTGTGAATAACTAAATAAACAGGGTAGGTAAACAACACCTGCGAACGTTGATAAGGTAAAGGAGCCATTGCATCAAGAATTTGTTCTCCTGCATTCTTGGTAAACAATACGACATCTATCCGCTGACGTGCTAACAGCCGAAACAACGTTTTATATTCACCAATCGCTTTCTTGTTAGGATAATTCACTAATAGATCTATTAGGTTTTTCCAACCAGACAAATAGCCAATGCTAAAATTGTGCTGATCGATTTTATAGTCCACTAGATTAATACTAGGTTGCGCAGTGAACGCAACGATATCCATTTGTGCAAGTGACTCCTGTACCACAACCAAATTAGGATAGTCGTCAACAATAGCGGCTATTCGCGCAAACTCTCCATCGGCATGACCATTATTCGTTTCAATAATCGAACGTTTGTCTGGTCGATAGCGAAACTCAACGTCAATGTTGACTGAACGAAAAGCCTCTTTCAACAGTAATTGAGCATGCTTTGACTTAGGTGTCTGATGGCTCTCAAGCACTGCACTATTAATAACAAAAGTTTGCGCCTTGACAAAAAAACACCCTAACAGAAAAATTAACGCAATAAATTTACGCATCCATAACCTCACAACTCTAGCTTTAATAACAAAGTTATCTATCCGTTTTATTTTAGCTTAAAACCCACATCAGACAAATTGAGGGTAAAGCATTCAGTAAAAAACCGATGGGGAAAGTGTCTATTTTTTTTACACTGAATAAATATTTTCTCAGTGCACATAACAACATTAACTATAAGTAGTTGAAATTACACTCTAATATTATTTGGGCCCAAAATGTGCATGATATCAAATAGTAAATATACAAGTCCGTTCTTTAGTTAGATGTCATTGAACGCTAATACATTAATCATAAGTTAGGGAACATGTTATGAATTTAATCAAAAATAACACTTTTTTACCAAAAAGTGCCAAGGTTATACTCCTTTCAGCAGCAATGGCAGTAGCGACAGCCTCGAGCCAAGCCGGTGTAATCACGTGGGATTACGATATAGTCGGCGCATTTACCGGTTCATCGTTTACAGGTGTTGGCGCCACAACCTCAGCGACGAGTCTAGCCTGGGGCACAAGCACAGGCACTGGCCAAAGCAGCTTAGTTATCGACAATACCAATGCATCAGGCCAAGTTGACACCTATTATGGTGCTGGCACTCCACCCGCTGCATTTACAGGTACCTCGATTGATCTAACCCATAATAATAATCCTATTACCGACAATTTTTTAACTGGCGCAACAATTCAAACAACAATAACTTTGGACCCAGCGGTGCCTAATAACGCAGCATTACCCGCTCAAGCATTTAATTTTGATATCCTATTTTCAGAGACACCGAACAGTGGCCCCTGTGCCGATGCTACTAGTCCAATCCCTTGTAATGATATATTCATATTATCTGGTGGCTTGCCTAACTTTAATTTCTTCTACGACGCGCTCGATGGCGATGGTGAATTAGAATATTTTGTTAATGTATTTATCACCGACAATAATGCCCTGGGTGTTCTTGATGATAATATTTGTACAGCCGCTGGTGCAGCTTCTGGTTGTATTGGTTTAACCACGATAGAGGAACAGTCAAACCTTATCCCATTTGGTTTCACCATTTCAACGGAGCGTTTAACCACAGTACCTGAGCCAACAAGCATTGCTCTGTTTGGATTGGGTATGATGTTGTTAAGTGTTCGTCGCTTCAAGGCATAGTAACAGCATACGCTGTGACAACAAGGATGTTGTTACAGCGTATTGACAAATTAGATTGCGCAACACTCAGCTTCCTGCTCAAGACTTCTGTCAATTAAACTACTTGTTTAAGCTATCAATATTAATCAATCTTCTAAGCTAATATTTCATCTGCAGTAACGCCATTTCCAATTAGTCGACAAATTTTTCCTGCTGACGTATAGCAGCTGACAATTTAATGTCCCAGCGTTTTAGTTCGTGTTTACTAAATAGAAAAGTACCACGTTTGCCGGTTACTACTTTGGTAAATTCACCATAACTAATATAATGATTAACTTTTTTAGCGGCTTCAGATCCTTGGTCTTTTCCGCTGATAGTTAGACCGCCAATTGCTTTGCCTTTAGCCACAGAAAACGACCAAAATGCAAATAACGGTACTGGCGAGTACTTGCTTGACCACTCACTTAAACTATCCGTAGACACTGTCACCCCAGAGCTATCAGTTATGGCAGCATATACAGCAACAATAACGGCTTGATACCCTTCAACCTTGCTCTTTAATACTTCTTGTCGCCACTGTTGAGCGCTATCGACAATTTTTGTATCAACCTCAATGCCTAATATTCGTTGTGAGCGACGGTTATTTAACGATGTTTCTAGGATTGCCAGCGATGTATAACTCTTGTCCATCAAAACTTTAATCTTTATATAACTTGGATCAATTTTTTTAAGCATAGCAACCGAGCGTTTTAATAAAGGGCGTTCGAGTACCCCAGAGACATCACCTAAGAGGGAAATATAGCGACGTGGGTTCTCATTTATGCCGAGGAAGACTAACGGTATATTATGTCGAATTAGTTTCGGCCCTAACATTCTTAAAGCATTGTCATCAGCTAAGACCACAACAGCAGGTTTATTTTGTTTAATGAATTGCCAAGCCCCTTTGGCAATTGCAGTAAACTTTTCAGATGGCTGGCGTTTAGTATCCATCTCGTACTCGAGGATATCAGTAGTGGATATCTGTTGAAAAAAACCAGCTCGATATTGCTGAACCCATGGGAAATCGACGTGGTAGCTATGGATAATGATAACCGGCTTAGCAATGGTTGATATTGAAAATACCAATATAACCAACAAAAAAACATATCGCATGTTGTTCCCCTTTGAACCGTTATAACGATCTCTCAGTAACATTAAGGCGCAGCACAAATAAAATATCCCGTTAGAGTAAATAGGGACCTAAATAATTATAACGTGTCAGATCTGGTCACTTAATAATAACAAATTCGACCCCATTATCATTTTTATAATTAATCATCTTGCTCAAAAATCTTGGAATCGAAAGTGTAGACTATCGATTAGAATACAAAGCTCTGTTAACTATCACAGCACTGCTGTGCTGTGCTTTTCTGTTCTAATAATTATACAGCAGAGCATGCTTAGAATTGACCGAAGCATTACACCCAGCAATAATCCACATCCAAATTCCTGCTTATATTGGTCCGCACATGTGATTACATTTAACATTTTTAATACAAGTGTTTAATTTGTTTTTACTTTGGCCTAAGGATTCGCTATATTCTGCCACCTTGAGTAATTACTCCAATGAGTAGATGTATGCAAAAGACTTTACAGTATTCTCTTATCACATTAGCAATAATGTCAGCGGCTAACCCAGTCAATGCGGCAGGTTTCAAACTATTTGAACAATCTACCAGCGCCATGGGTAATGCCTATGCAGGTCGTGGCGCCCAAATTACCGACGCCAGTATTGGTTTTACTAATCCAGCGGCTTTAATTAAATTAGATCAAGCCCAATATGTGGTCGGACTTAACGTTATTGCCGTAGACGGTGAGTTAACCAATGCCAGCGCCGCTAATGCTAACGGTGCCGCTGTTACAGGAGACTCTCAAGAGGATTTGGGCAGTGTGTCTCTTATTCCACATTTTCATTATTATCAACCCCTAAGCGATACACTAGGTTTTGGTCTTTCCGTTGCAGTGCCTTATGCCACCAGCAGTGAATATGACGATGATTTTGTCGGCCGCTATTTTGCCCAGCAAACTCAATTGAAAGTCATTACGCTACAGCCAGCTGTTAGCTGGAAGCTAAATGATAAGGTGTCGTTAGGCGGTGCTATCGGTGTCAACTTTGCCAGTGGTACTTTAAGTAAATATAAAGATCACAGTGGCTTGTGTGAAGCCAATGCTATATTTGACAGCTTCTGTGACAGTTTTTATGAAGTGTCAGGCAGCGACATCCAACCCAGTTATACCTTTGGCATGCATTATCAATTTGATGATAGTTTAGCGGTTGCCTTGAGTTATCATTCCCCGGTAAGTTACACGCTTAAAGGTGATTCAACCATTACCAACACTCCCGTGACCAATAGTACCGGTTTGGTATATGACAGCCCTGGCGTACCGTCAGTAACATCACTTAAAACTGAAGAGTCGGCCTTGGGCCTTGATACGCCAGCCAGTATTGTATTTAGTCTTGATAAACAAATAAACCCTGAGTTATCTATCCAGTTCACGACGACATGGACACAATGGAGCGAGTTTACTGATATTTCCATTATTTCTACGGATACAGGTTCGAGCATTAGTGCCAGCACAGAGCAAGCACAGAACCTTAACAGTACTGATTACATTGGATACATTCCAGAATATTGGCAAGACTCTTGGGCATTCGCTTTGGGTATCACCTATCAGCTAGATCAACGCTGGACCTTAAAAAGCGGAATCGCAAAAGACTTTTCACCAGTTAACAATCAATATCGCAGTGCGCGAATTCCAGCCGACGACCGCACTTGGTTAACCGTGGGCGGCCATTACCAACCAAATGATACATGGAGTATCGATTTTGCGACTGGCGTAATGTTTATGAAAAAGTCATCAGTCCATGATAATGAATATAATGTGCAAAATGTCGAATTATTTAACAACTATTATCAGGCCGACTACAACATCAATGCCTATGTTGTCTCGTTGCAGTTTAATTATAACTTGTAACAATCGAATTTAGTTTAGTTGTCACGTTTATAGCCTATCAGCCCTATTATACTTAGGGCTGATAAATGCTAACTAAGTTACTTCCGCCAAAAACCTCAATAACACATTGTTCTATTTGTTATTACTTAGATAGCAACAAGCCTGACTTATAATTAATGCAAACACTCACTTAACCAGCAGTATGAATTTGCAAAATTATTTGCTCATACAAACGAGTGAGGGTGTAAAACTCAGCTAAATCAACGCCTTCATTAACTTGGTGGATAGTGCTGTTTGTTAACCCCATCTCAACAACTTAAAAACTATCACTTTAGGTGAAGGGGATGCACAGCTATATGGCTATTTGGCCTATATTAATCTGCAGCTAAGTACACCTTGGTCAGCAATTTCTGGCTACAAACAAGCCTTATTGCTTGAACCCGACAATAAGCAATGGCAACAAGGCTTGCTGTACAGTTTTATCACGGCTAAAGACAACCATGCTGCCAAAGCCATGATCAACCAAATGTTGCAACAAACGCCAAACAACACGCGTCTGTGGTTACAACTAAGCCGAATAGCCCTGGATGACAACACCCCGCTAGAAGCACTAACCAGCATGGAAATGGCGATTAGGTTAGGCAACAAAGATCCTGATAACTTAATCGCTACCGCACAATTACACCTAAACCATGGGAGCGTTAGTCGTGCCGCTGACTTAATGAGTCAGTTATTAAAAAAACCTGCTAGTCAGCGTCGTAAAAATCGTGAGAATTTTGAAGCAATCGAGTCAATTCTTAGCTGGTTAATCTATGAAAAACACTGGTCACAAGCAAAAACAATGTTAAAACATAGCGCCAAATACGCTAAATACTTAACACAGGTTCAACGAAGTCAACTCAAATTACATCATGCAAGTATCCCTGGTAAAAGTAAGCGCCAAATTACCAAGTTATATGAAGCAGCGATCAAACTAGCACCAACCAACGGACGTGCTTTAATTGCTTTAGCTGAACATTATCAACAGCACAAAAATTATACTCAGGCTCAATTGTTATTTGTCCGAGCGGCCTCTTTAAGAGACTTTGCCGAACGTGCTTATGTCGGTCATGCTCAAGTATATATCGAGTTAAAAAATTACCAGCAAGCTGCTGTTATGTTGAGAAAAGCATTAAAGAGCAACCCTTCAAGGCAAGATCTGGTACAGAACATTCGCTTGTTAGATCGGATGAGCAACAGTCAAATATAACTAGTAACAAAATAATACCATTTGCATTAATTATGTGATCTTGTTGTGCCAAAGTAAAATAGATTAGAACAAGGCGCTCGATTGACTAATAGCTAGCTATTGGGATTGAGAGCAACGCCGTTATTGTTTATTTTAATTGGCACAAGTGGGCAATTATTTAATGCAAATGGTATAAATAGAGGGTACTTATAATTTAGGGGCTTTATATTTACTAATAATTGAGCCGAAGATAGGCAGCTACCTGTATTAGCTTTAGTTGCCTACTCACCCATATCTTGCTGACACAACCCTATCGATATTATCTTACGATAACGTCCAACATCCCCACCAAGCAATAGCAGAACAATCCCAGATTAATAAATAACTTATACCAATTCCGATAATTAACCGGTCATTCTTAACGGTTAAAACAAATGATAACTGCGTTATTTCCAATCCCTAGGGAAAGTCTCTGTAGGCTGACTACAGACGTAAATAAATGCCTTGTTCTCATCCGTTTTCCCTCGTTAATAAATTGGCCACTAATTTAACGGAATTGGTATTAATTAGAACAAATGGTAAAAGATTCATGGACGCAGAAAATGTTAGTGCAGATAAGCAAAAAGCCCGATAAACTTTCGTTTATCGGGCTTTTAAAATATGGCGGTGAGTGTGGGAGTCGAACCCACAGTGCATGGTTTTTACCTACTTTCAACTACGCCCAACTACCAGATTTCAATAAGTTAATTTTACCACTTAAAGTACGTAGTAGCTCAAAGTAGCTCTGAGTGAGACCAAATTGAGACCATTTTAATATGGCCATATTTGGAACCCTTCAATTTATAATTACATTGGACTCCGAAAGAAATAGGTATGTGAAGATTTAATGCCTAACCCCGCGCTAGCAACAAATCCAAAATATTTAACCATAACGAATAATGGAGCAACGAAGCCATATTCTGATTTATCAGTTTCTTGTATAGTGAAGAAAAATTGCTGTAAAGAAAAATTAAATTTAAAACCAACTATTAACATCAATATTACGATACTAAACAAAACACAGCTTTCAGCTGTTGTTGAATCAAACAGATAGCATGCCCCATACATAACTGCCTGATGGATCAAAAGACCCAAAATAGCACCACTGATCAAATATAAAACAACTTCCCATGCCATACTTTCATTTCCCTATTAATTCTAGTTACAATTATTTTCTACAAACGGGTTAACATTCCCCTGCACTCGCGCTTTTTTATCGTGAATTAAACATTCACTGGCGTCAACTGGATCTAATTTGTTCCAAGCCGTAAATAGCTGTCGCTGTTTCTTGCTGATCTTCAATCCGTATTGCTGCGAAAAATAAAAGTACGTCCGGGCTATGTCGCCGCGCACATTTGGCGCTGGTTCAAATACTCGCCCCTTAAAATAAACTTCAGCATCGCATTGACCATAAACACGCTTCTCACCGGAGATCATATTAAACCTGAAATTTGAGCGGTCACCGTTCACTTCACCGATCGCAGGTACCAAGTTATGTAAATCTCCTTCCATGGCTTTAAACGCAGTAACCTTTTTACATGCTTTACGACCACCGTTCTGCCAACATTGTAGTTGATGCCCAAACTCCCATGCTGAAACTACGTGTTCCCATTCGATGCGAGAGGCGCGTTTATGTTGTTTACGCGGCTTAAAACCACATGAGTTCCAAACCGGCACTAACTTCTTTTTTGACAGCCATTTTATATCACAGCCACAATAGAATGACTCCGGCGCGGCTTTGTAAATTTTTTTAAGTTGAGTTTTAGCCCGGCCAAAGCTCAATGGATCTGCTGCGAATGCTAGCGTCGGCACAAGCAGAAATACTAAGAATAGATTTTTCATTGTTTTACGTCAGTTAATGCGAGTTAACCGACAGTTTACACACAATGGATTACAAGCACATTCATCCTGCATAATTAATGTTTCAGCCTAAGGCGTTATGGGGCATAAAGCGCCATAGAATTTATCGTGCCAATGTTGGTTTAGGCATTAGGGTTTGTATGGGAACTATGAGAATTAACGCAGCGACAGCTTTAGCCGTCCGATTGACTATATTGCCTTATGCCCGCTGAACTGGTTATTCATATCACTCTGGTTCTTCAAATAGTAGTTTCCCAACCCACCAAATCGATTGGCTAAAATTGGAAATCAATTGCTCACCTTGTCGCAAAAATGACTCACTATCGTCGATTCCAGCGAGCTTCAAAGCATCTCCAATCTTGGAGCTAGTAGGGTGAGCGTCACCTATTCGCATATCATACGCCCCCACAATTGGGCCAAAGACTTCCCGGGCCTTATCAGCGCCAACTTTCTGAGCAAGTACATCCTGCAGGAGCTTATTTGAGCCCAATTTATCCTTATTTAAGTGTGTTGATAGTTTTCGAAGTTCACGTACATCAAGCCGGTCGGAAAAAACACGAACTAGCTCTTTTGCCAATCTCAGCAATGATGCTTGATCCTTGCTCGCGAAACGGGAGATATACTTTTCAGTTTCAGTGCGATCTAGATCATGTGAGTAAAGTGAAACATTGAATGTCTGCCTAAACCCGCCCTCAAGCATCTCCATCACCTTGAAAAGAAGCTCCTCAACCGCATGGGTAGAGGCAGGTTCAGCTTTAACCTGTGCTGCTAATAATTCATTTGAAACCTTTCCATCAGGAACAACATTCTGAGCTGCCCAAATATGCTGTTCCCAAGCCGGCAGGCGAGCAATGTCATAGGCGTAGACTGTTATTAAATCTGAAATATTTATACCAATATGAATTGAATACCCAGATGTGGATTTAATTTCACCTGTTTGTGCCGTATACCAATTGAGAGAAAATCCGCGAAGCCCTAGAAGCTCATTTACTATACCTGAGCGAAACCAGAGCCACCGACCAACATCTTCGTTGTTTAACTCGGCAGACGCCAAACGCATGCCATCAGTCTCAACTATAAATTGAGGCAAGTTTGTGTCTACATCCCCACGAACGCGATTACTTACGCCTTTGTGCTCTATCCATTCATCGCGCCAAAACTCGCCCTCGACTCGTACGCCATGAAACCCACCACGAGTTCCCTCAGATTTTTCATAATCAGTGTTTTCGTTATTTTCTCGTCCCATCACCGGTGCGTCTTCATCTTCATCAACATCAGTTCGCCAAGCACGGAACATCGCCCAGCTTCCGCCAAAAACGTCATTTACATCACGAATCAGTAACTCATATCGTCCATCATCGCGCTCTTCTTGATGGTTTTCCAAGTCAGCGTATTCACTGGTTTCAAGAGCGGTTACATTTTCCACTCGTTGACGGTAGTAAGAAAGTCGGAGAGCTAGGTTCCTAGCAGCTAAATAGTCGAGAAGAAATTCTCTCTTGATTTCGATCAGGCGCTGATCACCTTTTTCATCAAGAACTTCCCGAGCCACTACTACAAAATTTTCTTCCGGCCTTACCCAATTATCTCCCTCTTTTATGAGGCGGAGTGCAGCAACAAGATCAGGGGTCAATGTCCATTGTCGCCCACCGACTACAGGTAGAGATAATTCAAGGACGAGATGAACACCGATCGGCTCTTTATCATGATATTGATATTCATCTATGGTTGAGTAGTAGCCATCTTCGTATGCATATGGACCGATAGTTGAGCTGATTCCGATATCACTCCAACTCAATTTTTCCGCGATATCGCGATGATCCGGAGAAAATGCAACAGAACCACATCCAAAAAATTCGTTTGTATAACCTATCTTTTTAACGTTACCTTTTTCGTTACCAAAAGCAGCTCTCAAAGGAACCCAAGTTGATTTTGAAAAAGTGCGACGAGTCTCTTTTTTTTGGAGAATCCAATCTTGATTCATACGTGATTAACTTCCTTAGGCATAACATTTGTATAACAGGTATGCTCATTTACCTATTTTAGATATACGCAGAAATCCTGTAAATTAGCGTTACAAAATGAACTCTTATGTCACTTATGGCAAGCATTACTTGTGAGTTGCACTGATATATGAGCCATATTCGATATCAATCAATAAATGAGCTTGTCAGAATGTATCCCCAAAGCAGTAACACTACCTTTTTAGGTGGGGTTAGCCGTCTGGTTGAGCTTCTTATTAGGCATTTTGTTGAAATTTAACGAATCGCTCATTTGGAAAGTTCTCTTTTGCTATTTCAAAAAGTCTTTCGTGAACCTCAGTTAAACTGTCGACACTTAAAAATATTTGTTCATACATACCATCGGTAAGTTTAATTGCGTTACCGACCACTCTAGGGCCTACTGCTGTAACTAATTCTTCAAGAGAGGGATGCTCAATGCAAAAGTTATTATCGTTTAGAGATTTCTGCAGATCTTCGTGATGGAATTCTGCTCTCATATTGGTAATTCGAATTGCATTTTCGAACCTCCCTTGCTCAATAGATAAATTTAACAATAAATTTGGGTGGTCTTTTAGCAAAAATTCCAAGCGATTTAACTCTATTTTTAAATCGCTATAATCCGCAGCATACATTGCTGGTAACTTTAGAAACCGTATATTGTCACTTTCTAGAGGCTCTATTGCTTTTTTTAGATTTAACAGAGCATTTATTTGCCTTAGCGTTAAAAACAGAGCAGAGTTTAATGCGGAAATATTCCCTTGTATTTTCCCAAGTTTTTCTTTTCTGGTGTTTAAATAGAATGCAGAAAAGGAACCGAAAAATGCTGCAGACAATACTACAATAGCTTGCAAAAAGTAGTCGTATGTACTTGGCACAATTCTGTGCTCTATTGCCAATGAGGATACATACCAGAGGTTTAATACAAGAAGGCCATAAATCACTCCTAAAACTTCAGGTTTTATATCTTTAAATTTCAATACTCAATTCCCATTTAAATTACGTTTGTTGAAACAAGCGTAGAATGCTTAACACCCACCTAACCGCGGCGTGTTGGCGCAGTTTTTTGCGTCTCTTTGCTAAAAAATGTGACAGCTTTAGCCGTCTAGTTGAGGTGCTTGTTAGCTGCTTACTCTCTCATGAATAAATTCGCTGACCAACTGATTGTTAAATATAATTTGACAGCAATCTGATTTCTGATAACCTGATATCAGATTATCAATTTATTAGAGAGAAATTCAATGAGCGGACTATTTGACCCCAACAACCCTTCTAGTTTACTAAACCCTGAAGTAGTAAATCAACGCTTTGAACAAATTAACCAAGAAGAACTTTCTGCTTCTGAAGAAGCAAAAATAAAAAAATCGGCACGTGAACTAAAACAACATGCCGTAATACTAAATGACGATCTAAACCGACAATTACGCAAGTATTCACGCGAGCAGAATTGGAATCAGGTTATGGAGATAACTAAAAATATAGGAGCTGTAGAGAAAACAATTGAAACAGCAGCAACCTTTGATAAAGCTGTAAAAAGTCGTTTTTCAGATTTACCTACACGTAAAGAAAAATTAAACGATAATGAAAAAAAGGAGATTTATCACGCGTATCACGGTAGCACTGACGTCACTCAAGATATGCTTGCAAGTGATTACAGAAAACCTCAATCAACAATAAACACCATAGTTAATTCGGACCCATCTAAATTTGTAAAAATTTAGTAGTAGTGAACTGCTGAAACATTGGCAGCTAACTATAAGGCTGTAGAATTTATAAAAAATTACAAAAACACGTCAAAATAAGGGTATAAAATGTATTACCCACACTGAGTGCGTCGCTTATTTTGCGTTACAGGAGCTCGTTTTTTACCTGTTTTAAACAAAACTATAAATTATCCAGCCGCAACGCCAACCTAACCTGCGACGTGCTGGCGCAGTTTTTTGCGTCTTTGTTGCTAAAAGTGTGATAGTTCTAGCCGTCTGGTTTAGGTTCTTGCTAGGTTATTTACTCTGCGGAATATAAGTGTCTTGAACGAACATCCATTGCCTGCTCAAAAGAACTCGACAGTGCGATAAAAGCATTACATTGGTTTTCTTCATTATCAACTCGTAATGTGTAATTACCGACTAAGAAATCTTCAGAACCCAAATTAAATATGTCAGGAAGATTAAAATCTGTATCAGCAAAAAGTGAGGTTATTTTTTTTACAAGCGCATAAAAATTTAATTCAGTTTCACTTAAATCATTTTTATTCCCTTTACTAGCTGAAAGCTGTATCAAATCAGCATTAACGTTGTCTTCGCCATAAATGTATGATGCGACGGTATTAACTTCATTTACATCTTTAGAAAGCGGCAAATAATTACTCTTAACTACTCTTCCATTAGAACAACTTTTCTCATCATCTAGTTCAAACGTCATTTCTTCGAGTGATGTTTTTATGCTCTCAAAAGTCCAACTCATGTATTTCCCCTTAAAGTGAATTAATCTGGTAATAACCTAACACCAACCTAAAAGCCGTACGATTGAGGTTTTTGTTTATACGTTTATGCTTAAATAATGCCTAATGTCCATCATTAGCGAATGTTTATATGTTTCTGTTGTCACATCAGATTCTCTGAGCGCATCAGTTATTTCTTTCCTTTCAATATCACGATAAATTTCAGCTAAAGGTTGATGAGCAACTCCAAAAAGTGGTTCTGGTATTTCAGGAAACTGATCCGCTGTGATATCGAAAACCTTAGCGTCAACTTCTAGCCAAAAATGAATAGCCCCGTTTTCATCATATCCTTTCAGATACTCTATATGAGACATTGGAAATATTTCTTTTAGAGTAGCGCCAAGAAATAGTGATGCTCCCTCACACGCATTTCTTGGAAACCCAGAAAAGTAAGGAAGATCAATTTTCTCCCCGCCTAATTCAAACAATGTTCTTATTTTCTGAGATATTGAAATCATATAGCCCCTAAAACGTATAACAGTATATTAGTCGAATTGCTCGATAACCCCGAGATCCGACATTTCATAATTCATACTAGATTATACTAATAATCTATAACAAACAATGTGTTAAATAAATAGAATATTCTAATTTTGGTGTTGTATCTTGGTGGCTCACTTACAACATGCATTTTCTGGTTGCTTTGATATCAGTTTAGTATTAGAAAAAGTACGATGAATAGGGAAAAGACTAAAATTGTTTATGTCAGCTCTAAGGCGCTTTTGCGCGTAATAGTAATGTTGCTCACTTATATCCTGTTTGGCTGGCTAATCAATAGGGTGATAAACAACCCTGAAAAGCGTATTTTTCTTTACACCTTATCTAGCAGCTTTATAGCAAGCTGCTACATATTCAACTCAGGCTTTGCTGGCAATATAGTGTACGTAATAGAAATTCCATGGTTTATATTTAGCGGACTGATTGCTCTATACGTTTTTTACTCGCCAATATTTCTTATCAAAAAACTTATGAGTAAACAAAAACTAACAAATTAATCTTTGCTTAATCCCTTTAACGGCAGCTTGCTTTCTCCAAACAATTTAATTGTAACTCCATCAAAGATACTTAACTCCCAACTGATGGCGTTTCTTGGCGAAGCGCATAGTGTGGTCAATTTTTAGATCTTCAATACGCTGCAAGCTTATCTCTTTTTCATTATCTGATAAACGGCTAGCTTCAATGCCCCGCTTTCGCTTATTAAGTGCGCGTAATTGCTTATCGATACCAGAAGCGTAATTATTTAACATCAGATGATTTCTGTACTTTGATAGATAATTAGCCCGGTCAGCACCGCGCATGTAATTTAAATCAGCTTTGTAAGCCGCTAAACTTTCTTTAACATCATAGAATTCGCCAATCGTTTGCTTAGGATTTAACTGCTTATGGAAGCGCCGCCAAAAAGGAATGTCTCGGGATTCAATTTCTTTCCCTGCCATAGCCTTGGCAGCTAAGTTCTGCCAGCGCAACCCGAACTGTAATACACCTCCCCCCATAAACTTAACCATGTGATCAATAGACTGAGGCGCAATATCCATGCCTCCGCTTTTATATTCAGTACCACCGCTGGCTTCATTTAGCCAAGAAGTAAAGTTTTTAGACCACTCCCAAGTATGCTTACCCCCACGATTGGCATCGGCTTTTTTAACATTGTAGCCACGCTGATCAGGGTAGATATTCCCGCCGGTAAACTTCTCGTCTACGGCCATTTCAACGAATGGTTTTATAACGGTCGGAGCCGCCATTTTAACCATTGATACTGCCGTATTTTCAGATTCTGTAATACCTAGTGGAGAAAAGGTACCAACCGCCGACAATGCTATTTTGGTCGCTTGCCTTCCCACTGACTCGCCTTGAATTAAACCATCTAAAGAATGACCCAAGCCTGCCAAAAAATTATAGCCATAGGGCATTGGTATCGCTATGTAATCCTTACCACCTGTCATAATCACGTAATTGGTTGCCTTAACGTAATCGGGTACCTTATCGTAAAATGCAATGCCATCTTCATCATCACCGCCCATTTCTCGCATGACTTGTGCCATGGCAATCGTGCCAAAAATCGAACCCACGGCCAATTTTTGCGATAAATTGTAGAATTTAGGATCCCACATCGACTTAGATCTGTCTTTTGGGGTACCCAGTGCGCGTAACATATTAGCCGTACCTTGAACGCTGGCATTCGAGAACATGTATAGGGCATTCATCGTAGCGCCCATTTCACCTTTACGATTAAAGTTAATCGTTAAGTTTTTGGCTAAGCTACTGGCTTGCTTTACACTTATACCCTGCTCTCTGGCGTGGTAATAAACACTAAAACGTGCCGAGTTTTCAACGATATCATTATAGTCACTAACAAAATCTGCGACGTTTTTACCAAGGCGCCGAACCTTACCAGCCTTAGTCTTGCTCGCGCGCGATATTGAGCTTTTGAGTTCGCTGGCCAATTCCTTAACGTCTTTTTGATTAACCCAGCCAGTTTTAGCGCCAGACTCGAGGAATTCTTTTAGGTAATTACTCCATTTAGGATCATTAAACTTACCGCTGCCATCAAACTTGTTGTTTCTGAATCCCTGGCGTAAAACCACCATCGCCTTAGGCATGGATCCAACCATCTTGCGCGCCAGATTTTCAGTATTAAGTGCCTTGCCATCGGCGACTTGAGTTTCAGCTAATACATTAGCAACCGCCGCTTGAACGTCGCGCGTAAAGTTAGTCAGCATGAATTCAGGGTTCCAAGTTGTAACTAAAGCGCTTAGTGTTCGTGTAACCTTTCCAATATTCCTAACAAAGGCTCCCATTTCGTCAACACCTAAGTTGGCCATAGTATCTTTGAGCACAACATCTTTAATTTTGATGTAACTCTCCACTCCATCAACTTTAACCTTGAAATAATCATCACTGTTTTTCATGGCCATTGCTGTCATCTTGACCGGACCGATTGTTGCTTTACCGTCCTTAGTTATTTCGCCACGCGTTATGTCTGGCTTTTGGGCGGTAAACACTTCCCATAAATCGCTATCTGGGTTGTCGTTTACTAATTTTAGGAAAGTATTACCAACCTCATTCTTACGTGCGCGAATAATCGCTTGAGTCGTATCTTGGATGGAATGAAGCAACGGCGATTCAGCTAAAGAACGACGCCCCATCGCCTTTATGGTTTCGCGACCTTTAATGTTAAAGCCCTTGCCAGCACCATAGCGTGTTACTTGTTTACCGTTGTCATCCTTAGCGTGGGTTTCTTCATCTTTAGCGTAACCTTTTAGCGGTACATAAAACTTATATTGAGATTGCCAGTTATCGATCGCATCCTGCGCTTCAAGGCCAAACTCAACCATCATTTTTCGGTTTTGCTTAAGCATCGAATAAACCAAATCCGAGACAGCTTCTAGTGCGGGGTATTTTTCTTCAAAAATGGCCTTATCTAAAATCGATTGCGCCTGCTCATTGCTCATGCCTGAGCCTTCGCCTTTTAGTTCTGGATTGATGGTATCGATATAAGCATTACGCTCTTTGGCGTGCTTTGCAATTAAGTATAAATCAACTTCATCTTGTGATAATTGATGCTTAGCCATGGTGTTAGCTATCTTATCTGTACGCTCGAGCTCTAGTTTTCGCAAATCCTCACTTACTTTTCCGTGAAAGGCCTCCTCTGCCATGTAAGCGTCGTTATCTTCGTTGACGGCTAAAGAACGCTGGATAACAAGTAGACGCTGGAATTTGTCTTGAACGCGGCGAATAAAGTAATCTTTAGAATATTTTTCTTCGTCTGCTATTGATGAATTTTCGGTAGCCCTGCGCAACATGGTCGATTCTTTTTTTTGCTCAGGGGTTTTACTACTAGATCCTAACGACTGAGCTCGACCTTGCTTGCCCTGTTTAATCTGCTTGGAAATAGTTTCAGCTAGGCGGTGAAGTTCGCTAACTGATGATGGGTACTTATTTAACCCTGCCTTACGCATTGCTTGCTTTAACCATGCAATGATTCGATCATAAATGCGCTGAAAGCCATTGCGATGATTTTCTATTATGTGCGCAAACACTTCTTCGGCTTGAAGTTCAGGTGTTAATGTTTTGTAGTGGCTATCGGCTTTAATTTTACCCCAAATGACTTTTAGGTTTGGCTCATTCTCTGATGCAATTATTTTGTCGATAACAGCCTGTTTATCTGCTTTTTTAAACGTGTCCAAACCGTAGTGACCGAGTATTTCATGCCGTAGCGTTTCTCGCGCGTCAGCCCTATTTGACAGATTACTCGCGGTAAGGGTAAATACGCCTTGTTCGCCATGGTACGCACCTTTGAGCACTCCGAATTTTTCTGCAGTTCCCTCTGATCCATAAATATCCTCTTGATTCTTTATAACAATGGGAGCTAGTTTGATATTTCCGTTGTATTCATCCATAAACTCTTTAGCAATGGTTTTGGCCTCGACAAGGCTAATGCCTTTGATGGGTTTATTACCTGTGCGAATGACAGTGCTGGCGACTTCCCTTTTATAGGATACTACGCTGTTGTCAGCTTGCTTGGTTTCTAAGCTACTGGACAAATTATCGATTTTAGCCTGATTAGAGCCTGGCTGAGGCGTGACCGTAAATGGTTTTGTCGTTTCGCCGTTTTTAACCCAATCTTTAAACTCACTGATCGGTGACTCGGTAATGTTACCAATACCTTGCCAGTCCTTACCGTAGTTAGCTAAATATGCCTCTTGAGCTTCTTTTTTAGAGTCATAGCCCATCATGATCTTATGTTCATCAAACTTGCCATTACTTGGCTCTATTTGATCAATCACAAATACTTTATCGCTATGCTCAGTTGATGGCTTAACAAACACATCTAACGCATCACCATCAGCCCCTTTGGTGCCAGTGATGTCGCCATAGTGTGATTTCATGGTCACAGACCAATCCTTTCCACCTTTGTCTTGACCCGAGCGCGTTGAACCTTGTGGGTTTTCTATACCAATTTTAAAGCCGCTGTGCTCTATACGCCCCATTTTATAATTGCCAGCATCCTTTTGCGCCTGGCTTGGTTCAGCCTGGTCATTCGTTGGGCTAGTAGCAGCTTCATGCGCCGCTATATCAATTTTATTGTTGGTTTCTAAGCTTGGCACCGGAGCCTCCACCTTCCCAATAGAGTTCTCTGCCAAATCTATTGGTAATTCCCCTTCAGAAACAACAACGCCCTCGATTGAGGGCGCTTTATTATCTTCGTTTGATTTAATTATCGGAATATCAGGCGGCGCTAATATACTATCGTCGCTATTGTTGTAATCAGTTATTTCATCTGGATCTTTAACGCGGCCAGCATCGCCTAGTAAATAGCTAACCGTTGGTGCAGTGTCTCCAGCAAGCTTCTGCTGAGCATCACCAATGCCGCCCTCGACTCGCTGTTTTTCCAGTTTATCATTCAATGCCTGTCGGCGCTCCGCTACCGTTGGCGGTACAGCTGCGCTTTCCTCGGTGGGTTTTATTGACTGCTCACCATTAAACGGATCAACAACTGTGTTTTGAACATTAGCATATTGCTCACTCGGTACCGGACCTTGAACATAGCCTGCTTCGCCAATAAGATCAGTTGCCGTTGGCGCGCTTTTTTCAGACAACTTGTCTTGTATGCTACCAACACCGCCTTCAACTCGTTGCTTCTCAAGGCGCAGATTCATTAGTTCGCGACGCTCGCTGACGGATAACGGAGCATCTTCTACGATTTCAGTCGCTACTTGCTCGCTTGGTAATGGGCCTTGAATGTTACCCGCATCACCTAAAAGATCGTCAACTGTTGGCGCCGAATCACCATTAAGTGCATCGTCTAAATCTTGAGTTTCATGTTTTACCCGCATTTGCTCAGAGCGCTGGCGGTTCGCTTGCATTTTTTGATCGCGGTTTTCCTCCCAAACTCTGCGCTGCTCAGCAACGTCATTGGCTACCGGGGTAAATATTTCATGGTCGATACCATAACGCTCTTTCATCATTCTAGCAGCGGTACCGGCTGCCACAGCTTCACTCTGCCCTTGTTTTATCGCTGATTCAATAATTTGCGCTCGAACCTGTTCTATAGCTTGATCTTGAGGTATACCTTGTTCAACAAGTGCGTTAATACCATTCTCGGCCACTTCGCCCGCTTTTTGTTGCCAAGTGATAATGCGCTGAGCGCTTTCGGCTCCTGAACGGACAGTACCACCAACTACAAAGCCTCCAACAAATGCTTCATCTAGCCCATGAATTTGATCAAGTGACGCACCCGCGCCCCATTGGGCCAATGCTTCTTGGCCAGTTTCCGTCATGCCTTCCCAAGTCGCACCTTTAAGCAAACGACGGGCAACGTTTGGATCTTTAACTGCATCAACAAGATCGCCCTTGCCATAGCGCTGAGCAGTCTTTAATACACCATCTTTAAGAATGTCTTTGCCAATTTGCCCCATTGAGCCTCTAATGCCAAGACGCTCAAGCGCCATTTGACCAGCACCGGACGCCACGGCGCGAGCAGCGTTCTTTTCTGTTTCTGGCTGTTTGTCGTAAGCTTCCTCTGACAAACCGCCAGCCATACCAAAAGCACCGACACCCGACACTGCAGCAGCCATATATGGCAAAGAGCCAGCAACCATTTCACCAACATAAGAGCCAGCATCGTTAATCGAGTCTACGTCCTTATAAGATCCAACGGTTGGTTCGTAATCCTTTTGTTCATCAATGTTGCGATCGATACCTTCTTGCGCCCACTTAGACAGTGACCCACCCTGTCCGATGGCGCGACCAACAACGTTTGTTTGTTCTTCTTCTGGAGCGCCAACATCAGTAAAGCCTTTGACAGCACGATAGCCAAGTTCCTGAACTTTATCCACACCAGCACCGAAAGCCGCCGTCATGCCGCCTTTATCTTCTGACTCTGTGGTTTCTGTATCTACTTGTGGCGGCTTAATCAATCCTCGTTCAACGGCGATGTCGAACATTTGCTTTTCTCGTCCAGTCAATAAACCTTGGTTGTTTTGCTCAATTAAATATTCAGCTCTGGTAGTCATTAGCTATTCTCTTATCAGGTGTTTTTTGGCGGTTATTCGCCAGCGGGATTGTTGATTTAGAGTTTAATTGTTTTAATCTGGCATTGACTCGTTTAGGAACGCCATCAACTCATCATCGCTAACGCCGTTTTTCTCGGTGACTGGCTTTAGCCCATAAGTTTTCGCTAATGCTGCTTTTCGTTCACCAAATACGGATTCAACTCGCCCAATAGCAGCTGCCCGATCTTCTTTACTAAAAATATTTGGATCGCTTTGAATTTTTGCCATTGCATTGGTCATATCACGCTCTATGGCTGCGCTTTATTTGCGATAAGCTGCCTGTGATTTATCCTTTTGATTCTGCCCATCCGTCTTGCGTTTACTAAGAGACTTCCCAATGCCATGACCCATCTTGTCCCAGTATTCCGGCCGTTCAATCATATCCGCCATCATCATCTTGCTACGAATGGTGTTAACTAATTCTTCAGGCTTCATTTGCAAGACAGGATCGTCTTGGTCGGTTGACCGCCCCTGAGTCATGGGTTTTATTTCGCTCTTTCCGTTGTCATACGTTACTTTTAACGCAAACGAAACACTGCCGTCCTTACTGTCGGTAGGTACAAAACCAGCAAAACTAACATCGTTGATTTCAGCGCCAACCACATGATCGAACTTGCCAATAGATGACGAAAACTTGTCTTTAAATACCGTGTCAAATAGCTTGATGGTTTCGGGGTTGTTTACTTCGCTTACTTTGCCGCTAGATACGGCTTGTTGCATTTTTTCACCAAGCCCTTTGACCGCTGCGCGCATTTCAGGTTTTTGAAAAGTACGGGGATCATAACCAGCATTCCGCTTAAACATTTCTTCATGCTCTAGTGCTACTTGACCATTGACTCGAAAGTAATCCCACCCAGTGCCAAGCATTTTCTGATCTTTAGTCCACTGCGTATCACTTTCGGATTTCGCTATCTGCCAATCACGATATTTTTCAGTATTATCTGCGGTCTGTTTACGGTAGGCGGCGGTGTTAGCCGTTGTCTGATTGCGATACTCGAGAGTGTCTTGGTAGCGATCATCATTTCTCTTATCCATATCAGCAAGCCGCCCTTGACCATCTTGATAGCGTTGTTCGTTACGCTTATCCATATCTGATAGACGCCGCTCACCGTTTATGCGCGATTGGTGCCGCTCCATCATGTTAAAACCCTGCAATGCGCCTTGTACTAATGCTGAACCCATGTACTTCTCCTAAAGTGAACCAGCTAACAAACCAACAGCAGCACCAACAGCCATGCCCATTGGCCCAGCTGCAGAACCCGCCATCATGTAGCCCATCATCGCGCCAGACGCAGCACCGCTCATTTGATTGCTTTTCTTTTGCTGTTTATTTTGATCGTTAACCATTTCGCGATTATTCTCCATACTTGCTAGCGTGTTTAGCGCCTGCTTGGATTGAGCTTTGGTGCTGTTACCCATTTGCATGATTGAATAGCTCATTAGCCATTACCCCCTATGTCTGCAAGTGTTTTAGGTGCGCCACCTTGCCCTGTAATGATCTTGTTTTGTAAGTCATCTACGGACGAACGTGTTTCATTGTTTACCGAGGCGTTAGTCAGATTTTTTAATAGCGAATTGTTGGTATTATCTTGTGCTGAGCTATCGGGAGTTAGACCGTAACGCCCCAAGCGCATAGATTCGTTTTGTTTAGCCAGGTTAAACGAATTGTCGACGTTGGCCTGATTACGGCCCAACTGCTCTGTTAGCAAAGTGTCATTACTTGCTAAGGCTAAAAGATCATTCTGAACGGGTAAGTAGCGAGTTTGAAAATCAGTCCATTGATCGCGGGTCAACTGCGCCATCGTGTCTTGATAGCTTGTCGATTTTGGCGCTGATACTTCTACCTCGTTTTTGTTGCTGCCATAGTTCCTATCTTCATAGCTCATGTTTAGCGGCCTCTAAAGTCGTTATTGTCATTAAATCCAGCTCCGACAGTGCCAGTATTACTATAAGTGACTGCAGGACTATTTAGCGAATTACTGGCGTAAGCACCTGCGACAGCGCCAATTGATCCTAATGTGCTATTTTTATTCTGCTGTGAAATGCTGGCGTCGTTAAAAGCTTTACTCTGTGACTTGGCTGCAATATCGCTTAATGATGAAACCGACTCTTGCGCCTCACCTTGGCCCATCGCCATGACATTACTCATTTTGTCGATATAACGTTCTTGCCCTGCGACTTCAGAACGAGCTGTAGCATCAGCAGACACAGAACCTTCAATGTCTGCTAACGAGCTAATCGCACTTTTAAATTTCCCTGAACTTGGATCTACGCCATTGGCCGCTAGGTTTTCTGCGGTTCCACCACTTGCCTCGGCAAACGATCGCTGATAACCAAGATTTACATCATCACTAATGCCTTGATATACCGACTTGTCATTGCTAGCTTTAGCCTCACCTATGACTTGGTTTTCGACTGGAACAATGTTTGCCTCGTAATAATCCCACTGCTCCTTGTAAACTGCGGCTAGCTCTTTTTCGTAAGCGGTTTCTTTAACTGTGCTGCTAGATTTACCCATGTAGGATTCCTAGAGATAATATCGCCAGATGGCGAGATGTTGATGGTAGCCATGCTTAATCCAACCATGACGTGGCGCGACTTTCTCACAACCCTTACGAACTGTTAGAAACTCGATAAATTTAGCGTTACCACGCCGGGCAAGTTCAGCTATTAAGTTTTGATAGCGAATAACGGCATTGCCGCCATGGCAGGAGGCAACCGTAATCTCAATATAAGGTTCGCCGGACTGATGGCGAGGTCGTAAAACCATAAAACCATCAGGCGATAGAAACAAAAAAGCCTGCTCATTTGAGCAGGCTTTGTCGATATTGGTGAAAAGGTCGTGGTCATCGGCTACTTTGCCAATACGTTCAATCGGCTCTTTCAGCCGTTGTCGATGTTCTGACCACTCCGCTTTAACCAGAGTGAAGTTTTCCATAGTGGGGAAATACTACCTTTTTTTGTCGGGTTTGGCTAGAAGGGGGTACTATTATGCAGATCTTAGCTCCCGACGGGGAGCCTGATTTTACGTAAAAGTAACACCGCTTGAAACCCCTACTATAGAGCTATGCACATCGACGTAATCGATCCCTAAATCTATAAGACCGGAATGCACCCCAGCGCTCACATCATAGTGGTCCCAGTACCCGCCGGATGGTGCGAATTGACTCATAGCAACAAACCAGAACTCAATGATAGTACTATTGGCGGCGAGTGGTATAGCAGAAAGGCGAGGCACATCTATAATAATACTCGTCCCTCCCTTAGTATGCAGCTCCGTGCTTTCACCTGCGTTTGGCCTCCAAGTCCCTGCGCTAGAAGATGTCAAAATATCATGTCCGATCTTCCATTTAATCAGAACATTTCCACTGACATCTCTAGCCTCAATATGCCCGTTTATACCCATATAGTCGTATCTACTGAACCCCCCGAAACCTATAGCTAGATTTTCAAACGTAAGCTCGCGTGCTAACGGCAAAGCAGGCATTTCTACTCGTAGTAATCGCTTCGGAGCAGGCGGGAAAGCAGTACCTCCAGCAGGGGTGTACCTATGATCAGTCCAGTGCCCAGCAGCAGGCACTTTAATACGCCTAGCATTAAACACATCACCGACTATCTGCTCTGCGTAGACCGTCCCCTTGAAGTAACCAGTTTCCGCCTCAATATGGCCTTGAATTTTGGCGTTTTTTACCTCCATATTACCTGCGGGGTCAATAGAGAAATTACCGCTCCTCATTCCGGTGACAGGGTTATAGTTAATCGATGGGGTTGCTAACTCCATACCAACCAAAAGCCGGTTAGAGATTAAATCATCTGTAACTAAGGTTTTAATGTAAGCATCGTCAATTAATGCACTGGCCATCACTGTCTTGCCTCCGACTACCGAAAACACCGGTGTTGTGACGGTTGGGTTCTGGTCCGTAATCACTGAGAACTTAGCGCCTTTGACAGCAAATATCGGATTGTCACCGTCGTTAACTAAGCCAATTGATGAGGTTAGTCCGGCGACAGTTGTTTTTATGCCCCATAAGGCCCATACATCACCATCGTTATCTGCTACGGTTTGGCTAAGCGTTTGCAGAGCTGCGCCAATTGATGTGCCGTTAACGTCCTCGATTTCAGATTTTAACATCGTACTCTCGAAGGCGATGGCACTGTCGGTTGTGGTTTTAGTGTAGTAATTATTATATAAGTCAGCGCCAATACTAGTGCCTGCGGGATTTTCTATATCGCTCTTTAACTGGGTAGTGGCATTACTAATGGCGCTATCAGCAGCAACTGTCGTGTAATAATTTCGCTCTAAATCAGCACTGACATTGCCAATGCTACTATCTAACTGCAATAAATCTTGCGCCGTAGCGGTGATATTGGTAGCGATAGACTGAGTTAATTTGATTACACTGGCTTCGCTGGCATCAAACTGTGATTCGAGCAGAGTAAAGCTTTCGGCTAGCGCTTGCTGCGTATCGGTCAATGTTTGCTGCTGACTCGTTATGCCTGCGGTGCTGGCGCGTTGACGATCAGCTGCAATATCATTGGCTACGGCATTTTCAAGGCTAGCATGAACACCGACGTCAAACTCACTGCTTAGCTGTGATAATGACTTTGCTACCGACTTGTCTGCGTCAACTTTGGTGTAATAATTCAATACAAAGTCAGCCGCCATACCAGTGCCATTAGGATCTTCTATTTCAGCCTTTAATAATAAACCTGCTTCGGAAATAGCCTGATCCGCAGCGGTTTTAGTGTAGTAATTAGTGGTTAACGTTGCGCCTAACGAAGTGCCAGCCGGATTTTCAATCGCTGTCTTTAGTGTATTGCCATAGGTTGAAATAGCACTGTCTGTGTCGGCGCTGGTGTAATAATCATTATTCAAGGTCGCGCCAATGCTGGTGCCTAGCGGATTTTCAATCACGGCCTTGAGCGCTGTGTCAGCCAGCGCAATCGCTTGATCGGCAGTAGATTTGGTATAGTAAGTGTTGGCCAAATCTCCGGAAATCGATATACCTAGAGATTCTTCAATCTGAGTTTGAAGCGTTAAACCTGCGGTCGAAATAGCAGTATTCGCATCGGTTTTTGTAATAAATTCAAGTGCAATAGTGGCGTTAATACCATCAACCGCCGATTCCAGATCAATTAATTTGGTGGTGTTGCTAGCCCAGTTTATGTCGCCAATTAGCGCGGCGTCGATCAATCGTAATGCCATTGCGTCGGTGTTCTCTTTCATCGCCTGGGCATCAGCTTTAGCAGACAACGCAATTGCATCGACATCGACAATAGACTGAGAGATGTCAGGTATTTTACCGATTTCACTAGTTAAGAACGCGCCAAGATGACTACTCTCAATCTGCCCGCCAAGTTCTGCCAGTATGGCATCAGCAGACTCTTGCGTAACAACGAAAACCCCGTTGGCACCCTGCGTTGGTCCTTTCATATCGGCTTTGTTAACGAACCGGACCCAATAATAGTAACTACTACCCATATTAACGCTATCGCTAAAAATGTCGGTCACTTCGGTTGCTACTTTTACCGCATTGGCAAAAATATTGTCGCTACTGCGCCAAATTTCAGCGTAAGCATGGCCTTTATAAGTTGGCCTATCCCACGTCAGCGCAATAAAAGTAAAGCCTCCGGTACCGCTAACATTAACCGGTGAGTGGGGCCGCTCGATACCGCGGCCACCAACAATAGGCAAACCGTTTTTGGTATTTATTTTGTTTTTTGCAGATGTGATTAATGCTTTTTTTTGCATTGCATCAAGATCAACTAAATCACTAACCAGTAGCGCCCTATTATTACCGCGCTGACCGGTTAATATTTCAATATTTTCAACTACAGCATCTTGTGCCGCATCGCGCTGTTTGTTGCGTGGAATACCTGAGAACAGTCCCATTAAATTATCTCCTGCATTGATGTGGCAATAGCAACAGAATGTATTTCCCCCGTACCATGCAATTCAAATTCCCAGCTCTCCCCCCTTACTGACGGCAGTCGGAATGAATACTTAGGAATGTTGCCGGGCGCCATATCAAGGACTTCCACACCGTCGGCAATGATTTTTATCCCGCTGCCAGCGAGGTTTTCCCCTGTAACTTTTACACAAGAAAAGCTTATGCCTGATGTTATGAATTCTTTCGACCGCCATGTGTATGATGTTGCGCTGCCAGCTTCCCACCGGCTAATGTTGCCGCCATCACTAAGGTAGAGCGCATCATCAAGTAAGCTGTTGAAGCCGCAATAAGCCGTTGTATCAAAATGTCGAAAATCGCCAGTGGCAGGATCAAAGATAAAAACTTTATTTAGCGCGACGCCATAAAATGCGACATATCGCCCTTCTTGAAAATACGCTTCAACAGTCGATGGTTGATAGCCCTGCCATTGCTCGCGAGTGATTATCTTGTCGGTCAATGGCACGGCACCGCTACCGGTTAATGCGACCAAACCATCGGGGCTAGCATAAATCAAAGTGCCATTCACTATTATCGCGCTGCGCTTATTGACGCAAGCTTGATTAGATTCAAGTTTCTGACCTGTCATTGCAGCTGGCGTCGAGCCACTAAAAATATACGGATAACCCTCGGTAAGTACGGCCAGAGAGTTGCCCATGGCGACAATAGCAACAATGTTATGCTCAGTGGTCATCTGGTAATCTGTTGGCCACGCGTAAGGTAAATATGCCTCACTGAAACAAACGGTATTACCAGTAAAACCAGCCATAATGCCATTCGCCATACTTGTTAATCCCGCCAAATCAGTTGGTGGCAACTCGTAGCCATAGGTTTCTAGTGGTGCACCTAGCTGGTCGCCGCGAATGTTATCGACAAATGTGGCATTGGCAATTGGCACTTCTGCTACCAACAGATAATCAGCACTGCCACCTCCGGTCACACTGCGATAAATGCGCCGATGCGTGATATTGGATGCGTTAACGTTCGGTGGTGTTAGAGCCAGCGTAACAAATGTTCCAACTTCTTCCGGGTAAAGTATCTCAATTTGAGCAGACGATTTGCCCGGCGCACTTTCCTCGCCCTGCTCAGTGACAAAGGTATGAGTGTAAAATCGGGTTTCATCATCGTTTGGGTCATCTTCTGGCCCTGCCGACTCTGTAACCACGCCAATTATTGCAATTTCTGGCGCCTGAACGCCTAAACGGTACGAGACCGCTGGCATCGCTGGGCCACCAAACGCCGCATTATTAGTAACTTTTGGATAGCCATCGCCGCTAAAATACACCCGCTGCCATGGATCGCTAGCAACTGGGCTGTTCACTGCGTCAACATCAACGTTCCATGCGAACCAGTGCTGATTGAGGTATTTAAAAATGGTTTTGGCGTCACTAATTACTGATTCATCGGTTAACAATGGCGATTTTAGTGGAGATAAGTTGCCGTTATAAAAATGACAACCTTTGGCACTTTGGGCCGCTTCGTTGGGTAAATGACGGGGATCGAGTTTAGGCCGCTCACCGGCAAATGTATTAAGTGATATGGCAGGCATGGATTATCTCTATATTGCAGAAAGTGAAGGTTTAGCTGGCGTGGAGTTGGTTGTGTTTTTCTTTGAGCGATCGTTCATCGGCTGGATAGAGTTTCCAGTTTATTGCGTTAAAACAGTGGTGCGGCTGAAACCAAAACATCGTATCGACTACACGCTGGACCACCAGAAACCGCCTTTCACCTGTTGAAATGGCACCATAACCAGTACGGCCGCTAATCGTGTGGTCTTTCATGCCACCTAGTAACCGATTTAATATCTCATCGTCTTTTTCCCAACGTGTCATTGCATAGTTACGCAACGAGGGTCGAAAAACGGCAATCAGCGCGATAACTAACCGATGCCAGCCGACTGGGTTAGAAATTAAAAACAACGTCCAGATAACGCCGATGAGTAGTAATGCAAGCAAACCTTTAATGTATCCCACGAAAAGCTCCCATAAAAAAGCCCCGACAATCGAGGCTGATATCATTAAAATTGATGGTGTAGTGCTGGCTAATTTACGCCCCAGACGGCGGTTTGTTGCCCACCTGATGCCGCCAGTGCTTGCTCTGCCGTTGCCAAATCCAACAGAACGGTCTGGTCATCGGCGGTTTTCCACGGAATGGTAATGTTCGACTCATTAATCGACGTCACAAGGCTGGCTAATAAATCAGCCACCGTGACCGCGGGACTGGCAGCTGCCGTCACAATGGCTTGATTCATCGCTGACAATTTCATGCCTTGCATGACTACAATGGCGCGAACTAGTCGGTTTTGGCTGGTTTCGTCACCGTCGAGCAAGACATCACCGACTTGAACTTTAATCGCCTCAACCTTTCTTGCGCGTTCAGCTTTGAATTTGGTTTTATAGTAACCGGTCGCGGTTAACACTTGGTCGGCCGTTCGAACCGTAGGCGGTAACCGTAGCGGTGGAGGTAGCTCTTGGGGCTCAGCGTGAATATCAGCACCATGTTCATCTTGACCAATGACGGCCAGATTCAGGTTTTTATCCATCACGATCGCCGTGTCATAGCAGTGATTAATGTAATCTCTAAACCACTGCCATTGCTCGCCATCTGCTACATACTGCGCGGTAGATAACAAACCTTTCATTGGTCTGTTGTCTGAAATGCTTTGTTGTAAAGTCGATAGCTCATCGGTGTGTGGGCGCGGCAATAACACGCCATCTTCATCTTGAAAATATGAAATATCTTGCATCGTTATTAGCTCCAATAGCACGTTTCAGTTACAGAAAATCCGCGTAGTGCAGGATTACCATTTAGATCATTAACACTGGTCTGGTTGTCGGTAGGTTGGAACTGGTTGTCATCACCCCAAGATGTCCCATTATGCACGATCTCTTTATAGTGCCAGCCGATAGCCCGCTTACCATTGACCTCGATCTCAATTATCAGGGTCTTAGCTGCTGGGCCTACGCCCCCTAGGTTGATTGGGTGATGCTCTGTTGGCGCAGTGTAGCCGTTGTTATATATCAGGTCGTTAAAATACTTATCAGTCGAGATTAATCCTGTAACCCAACGCACTGGGGTCGAAGGGCTTCCAATCGTCGTGAATATCTTTCCTAGTAAAGAGCTGAATAACAGACACCCTACCTGTAGGGTGTCTGAACAGCCAGCGTAAACAAACTTAGGCTCACCAACCAAGGCCAAGCGGTCGCTAGACTCGGTGAAATGGGCTTGGGTTTTGTAAAAGCGTAGTGCTACATAATTAGGGACTAGCGAAGCATCGAAACCATTCAAAGTATTGTTAATAGCCAAGTCAGCTGAGGCCCATGACCCGCCATTATCAAGGGTTCTAGTATTGATTATAGGATTATCTAGGCTTTTACGATTTAACATATAACTAGCAGGATCCCCATTAGGAACCGTATCAATCCACTGAGCCTCAAGTTCCGTAATTCCTAACGTTGCCATAGTCGCTTGGATCTTAGCAGGCGGCCCTATTACATCGGCCCATGAAGGTTCTAGGGATTGATGGGCAGACGGGGTGGATGTACGGACTACATGAATTACAGTGCCGTCAGGAAAGTCAGTGTTAAATGACCCTAGCTCCGTAGCACCGAAGTAAGTATAACTACCCGTCTGATATATATCACCATATGTGCCTTTGGGTATTGAGTGGACACTCCCGTTATCACCGACAAGATACAATTTTTGTGTTGAAGAGGCGTTTATGCCGGAAAGACCGTTACCTCCTATACTCCCAAGCCAATTAGTACCACCACTGACTATTCGGATACGGCCTCCCGCACCAGCTTCAAAAATACCAGCGCCGCTTTTAGTGATAGTGGAGCTGCCGATCATAGTAGTACTGACCCCTTCACCATAACCAGCCCGCCCCGCAATCGAATCATTAACAATACCATTAAACATGACATCATCTGATTTCTGACAGCTCATAACGTGAGTGGCTAGGATATCTGATTGTAGGATTTGGTCGTAAAATTTACCGTCGAATTGGTAGCGGCCTAATTCCTGTCCACTAGCAATAGCACCGCTATCACTAGACATAAAGCAGTCAGATAGTGAATTAACTAAACTGTTTACATCAGCGTACCATTGTCTATATGCAACACCTGATGTAGCGTCACGTATGGCCTTAGTTCCCACAGTATTTAAAGGATGACCAACACCTTGGTTTCTCCGCTGAATTAATCGGAAAGTAATTAAGAAACATAAACCGTTGTGGGCATTAGCGAACTCTGTATTGTTTCCTGCATTAGCTTTCCACGCCCCTATATTTGTGCCTCCTCCTGTGTGGCCCGCATAATCATGTGCTTTAAATCGTGGGTCTTGTTTTGTGAATGTTGCGGCCGTGTTTGATGAACCTTGCGGTTGTACATAATTATCAGGTGCACTATACGCAACATAACCATAAGGGGCCGCATTCTTAAAATTTGAATTATCTGCATTAGCCCAATTATCACCCAGCCCACTAATCATCCGCCAGCGCGAATAAACATCAACTAACACACCATTATCTGTGTGAAGGTTAATCGAGTGAGCGTAAAACACCGCCAAATCTTCGGCGCTTGCCGTTGATATTTTTAGGCTGTAGCCGTGAGTAACAGTGTCGTACGGACCAACCGCGTGAAATGATTGTGGGCCGTTTTTAGCCAGCGTTACGCCTAGCCACGTTGGCTGATCATAGTTAATGTCGCCATTGGGATATAACCGGTCAAGCTTTGAAACCTTTTCAAAAAATGGCTCTAAGCCCGGCAAATCTTGACGCGACAAAATCGACAACGATAAATTTGTACCGCCTGCCACGATAGCCGCTGCAATATCAGCGAAATCCGTGCCGCCATCAGTACGCTGCAACCCGTTTGGCGCGGGTGCTTGTGGAATGTTAAACGGCGCTTTCTTTATCTTATAACCATGAACATGAAAAGTATTCGCCGGCGCATGTATTACGTCCGCTGTGCCGGTCACTTCTTTTAGCACCAGCTCCATTCGGGGATCTTTTAAATCAACACCCGAACCAGCATCAATCTGGCGCTGAATTTCGGCTAGTCCCTCATGTTCGGCCTTGGTCATAACCTGAACATTAACAATCAACGAATCCACTTGAGCTATTTTTACGGCGTAATCGGCGGCCATCTGCTTTGGTGTAGTAATGGCGCTGGTGACACCGTGGCTATCAGTAACGTTCTCAGTCGCATTGCTCGAATTTAGCCATATACGCAACTCATCAAGTAAAAGCTGCTTTTGATTAAACTGGACTGCGATTTGACCAGCGATTCTAGTCAATATGGTGCCGGAAGTGTTACGAATAATCGCGTAACTTGCACCGTTTACAGTTCCACCTTCGTAATTTCGATCAAGTGTAATGCCGGTATCTGTATCAACGGCAATCGCTTCATACCAAGTTTTCATATCCAAGGTGAAGATATCACCCACGGCAATCGCAATTAAGGCCGTTTTCCAAGTGGTACCAACACCAACAATGGCCTTAGCACCATTAGTTACATTTACGGTACCTGTTCGATACCACGCGCCAGAGCTTTCCATAACTATTCCTTAATTTGCTGACCGGCCATCGCTACATCAGCCTGTGATTTTTCACCAAGCTGAGCTTTAAATGCGTTGAGGTGGGTTTGAGATTTACTAGGGTTGGCGGCATATTCCGCATCTTTGACGTAACATCGATACAATATCCACTCGATAGCGGCATTAGTAAAAATGTCATCAATCGATATAGTTTGCGCGGCATCGTTTTGCAGCATCGTAATTGTTGGCGGTGCCTTGGAGTAAACAACGGTTAACGCGGTACCGGCTAAAACACCTGGGTAAACATAAAATGTTTTGGGATTGCGCTCGTCATAAAAGAAAAGCTCGACAGCCGTTGCCGTATTTTCTGCGTACCACTCAGGGTAATTATCATCAATCACCGCGCGGTCAGATGGCCCTTTAATGGCTCGCCCTGCTGCGTTACGGACAATATCAACCAAACGTAAACCATCGGCAGGCAATGACTGTTTAGTGCCAGCAACACAGCTAAAATCATCAACATCAGCGCAATACGCATCAGGTCGCCGCAACACAATCGCCCGTTGAGCATCATTAAAGTAGCCAAGTAACTCAGCTTTGGTCCAGCGCACAAAGCCCGGATCATTTAAAAGCGAGTTGACGCTCGATAGGATTTCATCAGAAGTAACTAAAGACATTAAAAGAATACTCGCTTAGATATAGGCTGGAATTGGCGTTCGTCATTCGCATTGACGCGAGCGCGAAAGGCTTCTCGATGCCCTTTAACGAAATCGCGCTGGTAATAATCGCTTAAGCCAACATCAGTCCATTTTTGATTAGGCATAATCCGCAATAACGATGCAGCACCAGCCGCAATTTCATCGGGCCAACGTTGCAACAATTCATCGTCCACAATGGCACCGTCGGCCATGGGTAGTTTTGGCGCTATCGAATAAGTAACTACCGCTTGCGTATACCCAGCAGCAACAGTAACGCTATTGCCTGATGTGACTTTATAATCAACACCAGCGTTTAGCTCTTTGCCATTAATATCATCAACACTGCTAATAGCATGGACGTAATGACCAGCATCAGGTGTGAGTATGACTGAGCCATCAGCAGCAACCGTTAATGTTTCGGTGCGCTGAACATAGCCAGATTCAATGCAAAACTTGCGATAAGCCTTTTTAAGCTGATCGTTTGCCATCTTGTCGAGCATTCCTGAACACTTCTCACGCAGCAACGGCAGTAGTTCACTTAATAGCGCCATTTAACTTACTCCTGATCGTCTAATTCAGGAGTACCATTCTTTTCGCGCAACGCATCACGTACAGCTTCACGATAAGGGCTGACCGGCTTTTGCTGTTCAATGATTGTTAAATCTTCCGCTTCAACTAAGGTTGCTAATTGGCGAGAGCTGTATTTGGCAATATCTAGCGATTCACCATTAACAACAACCAGCATACTTTCACTCAATCGAGAAGCTTTTTGATCTTCTTCAAGCTTGGTTTTAGCGTCAGCTAGTGCTTTGGCGTGCTTTTCTTGCTTGGCGATAACGTCCTTGGCATCTTCGGCTAAGACGAATACATCCGGGTAATCAAGCAAGCGGTGAGCGATATCAGCTTCTACCGGCACGGCCTTATGACGCGGGAAGATTTGGCGCGAACCGGTCACGGTGTCTTTTTTGACTTTCTTTGGACCGATATAAACAATTTCAACTTTTGACATGTTATGTCTCCAATAAAAAGCCCGGACTATGCCGGGCTATAACAAACGGGAATTTAACGGTATTGGCTTAATAGCCTTTGAAGCGGTACTCAAGCTCAATCTGAACTTCGCCAGTTGCCGCGCCAGTACCGGTATTAGTCAGTACAATGTCACTAGGACCAGTATCGCCAATATATAGCCGCTTAAGAGGTGTTACGCCGGTATCAGCAGCAGTGGTAGCAACCGTTAAAAGCTCAGTTGCAGTGCTAGCTGCGTCAACCGCTTCAATCTTAATCGCCGTTAACGCGCCAAGATTTGGGGTGATATGTCGAATACCAACTATCTCGGTACCAATTGGCAACATTTCTTCAATGGTTTGCTTTGCGCCAGCAGCAAGTGCGACTAAAGCAACGGTGATAGTGTGCAAGGAAAAATTACCTTGCGCGCCTTTGTAAAAAGGTTTTTTCATGGGAATTACTCCAATAGATTAAATAAAAAGCGACCTAATAAGCCGCCATATTTTGATTAAAGCGTGACAGCAGTATCGAGGATCATAGTGCCGTAATCGTTGACGCGACCGTTCTTCTCTGCGAAACGAACCTTCTTACAACCGTTCATCCATGCGATTGAAGTTTCGCGACCGTTGCCGTGATCGTTCTTTTCAGTAGTCATCGCAAAATGACTGCCTGAGCTTGCGCCACCATAAGCGTTAGCAAGTGCTTGACCGCCAAGCAAGATTGCGCGATCGATATCAACACCAGCAGTTTGAAGCGATGTGGTAGCCAGCTTATCGTTGTTTGATACAGCAATGTTATCACCAGCATAGAAACGAACCGGCTTGCTGTAAGTACGCACTAAGATGTTGCGCCACATTAACGTGTCACCGCTAAAGACTTTGTGAGCAAATCCTTTGCTACGAGTCATTGCGTTAGCTTGTAGCTCACGAATACCCTTATCACCAGCAGATTTACGCAAATCTTTCATTTGGCGTGGTGTGACGAACAGCAAGAAGAATGGCGATTCATTTGCCATCTGATCCGCTTCGAACGAAATGTGCTTCATTGGGTTCGCTTGTTCTTCTAGCATTAACGCTAGATCTTCAAGCTTGTCCAAAGTCATGATGTCAGCAGCATCGATGGTTGCAAAGCTAGTCGCATCACCACCAAAAACGTGACGATCATACGTTGGAGCTAGCACATCATTAACCATGATTTCTTTAAAATCTTCATGATCAGCTTGTGGTACGATAATACCTTCTGCTTGATATGAGCCACGCGCACCAGCTAAGTGATAAGTAACGATTTCATCCTGTAAATCGTTGAAGTAGTTAGCAAGCAACGTTTTAGCTGTGCTAAGCAAGTTATGCTTAGTACGCTTTTGCGACATCTTGCCACCGCTATCAACCATCTTACGACCTTGGTCAATGTTCAGCTCGAAAGTGGTTTTAGATAAATCTTCACCACGACCAGCAAGCTTTTTATCGCCCATTGTTGGTAGGCCGTTTAAGTTGTGGAATAAATCCATTTCAACCCCGTCACCAGCTTGACTAGCCAAGTCGTTAATCATAACGATTGGTGCGCCTTTTTCGGTCTGTGACTTGCCGTGATTCTTATCTTTCTTAGCAGATTGTGGAGCGGCACCAGTCAACATATTCACGAATGAATTTTGACGGCGTGTGTGTGTAAACAGGGCTGCGCCAAATGCTTTAGCCGCCTGAGCTCTAGTAATTGTGGACATTGTTTATGTTCCTATAGAAAGTCCGACGCTTCAGCCAAAGCAGCTTCAATATCCGCATCACTCATATTGGCCATTTGCGCAGTCAATGAAGCTGCGTCTTGGTCAAGCAATTGAGCGTTACGGCTGTTGTCAGCGCCTTGGTGTCCGATATCGGATGGAGTGTTTGGGATGGGAGCGGTTTGAGGTTTGGTAGTGGCTGCTGGTTGCTCTGTGGTTGCAGTAGCAGGTACAGCATCGCCAAAGGCGCTCATTACGCGCTTTTCAACTTCAGTGAATCGCTCCGTGATTGTTTTGTTTGCAAACGATGGGTCATTCGCGAGTCGTTGATCTATCTGTTGGGCTAGTTGCCAGCGTTCAGCATCGCTGTCGAGCCAGTTCTTTAAATGCGCTGAGCCATCAAAGGCTGTTTGTGTCGCATCATCTGGACCTTGCTCTTGCGGTGCTTGCGGTTTAACTTCTGGTTGTTGTGGCTGCAGTTGAGCTGCTATCGCTGCCACTGCTTCACCAATACCGGGATAGTCTTCTTTGAGTTGATCCATGACTTTCGGATCGCTTAGCATTTGCTCCGGAGTTAAACCTAGTTCGATACCTGCCTTATCTAACTGCTGGCTATAAAGCGACTTCATCTGATCTGACTCAGCGATTTGCTTTTTAAGCGTTTCAGCTTCCGCTTGCGCGACTTCGAGTGCGGCCTTGGCGGTGTTAGCTTCTTCTCTTGCTGCGCTTAACACGCCGAAAGGAATGGTGCCTTTACCGTTTTTAGTTTCGATTGACTGGTTTTCTTCCGTTGCTGCTGGTTGCTCTTGCGCCGGTGACGACTCGGTATTTGCTACGTCGGTTTCGCTAGTTGCTGTCGCTGCTACTTCTTGTGCTGGTGCTGCTTCCTGCGGCACTTCTTCCTTTTGCGCTACGACTGGTGCTACTTCTTCGGCGTCGCCGTCGTCAAATAACACATCACCAGTGGTTTCCATTTCGGCTAAAGCCGCTTCAATTGCGGCTTCATCACCAGATTCAAGAATTTCATCAAAGTTAGTGCTCATGTTTCTCCATCGACCATTTAACGTATGGTTACGAAATTTAAAGTTCAGGCGTATCGCTGCCAGTGCGAGGTTGTGTCTCTGATTGCTAGGCACAAAAAAGCCGCCTCCAATTTCTTGAAAGCGGCTTTGTGTCTACTTAGCGTTTAGTTATTAGCGGTAGGGTTTTCGTAATTGGAGTGTGAAGCTACCCCATGAAATGTAAGGCACTCGATTACCTGTCTTGACTGGCTTTTTATGTTGAGCAATGTTCTTATCGTCAGTCATAGGCGCTGAAATTCTTTGCTTTGGGTAACGCTTTGGCTCTTTACCGATGCCTATTAAGCGACCTAATTTTTGAAATAAACCCATAGTTACCCCTGATGAATGGCTTGATGAACGATTGAATGGAAGATGAAGTCTTTAGCTTGCTGCTCGATTGGCAGATGATGGAACGGCTTTAAGCTGTGGTGTTTTTTGGCTTTGAGATCCATAACCTTGCCGTAAGACCAACCCTTGGCTAGCTTTTGTGCCATCCAATTATCATGGCGAGCGCTTGGGCCTAATGTTGGGTACATGATATAAAGTGCCACACCTGCAATGGCCTTATCGCGATGGTGCTGCTCAGCTTCGTCCCACGCTGGCATTGGTTCGCGTAACGCTTCACAGTAAGAGCGATTAACTTCATGGCACATTTTGGCGATTGCTGTTACTTGATCCACGTTCTCATCTGGAATTAATAGCTCGTCGCCTTCTCCCCCTACTGAGGTGAATTGAATTTGGTTGTAACCATCTTCAAATGCCTGCTTGGGGCTGATAGACACATAATCGTTTTCATACAACACAAGGTAATCACCAGCAATAGGAATATACCGATTAACCATATCGACCGACGCCAAGTAAGGCATTTCAATGTCGGTACCCGGCAAACAGATGATTAGCGATAAATCTTCCTGTTCAGCTAGTTCAGCAACGGATTTAATCACCGCAGCCATTACCACCTTATGGCATTGAAACTCGGCCATCACTTCGCTGATATGAACCATTCCAGCGTTGTCTCCAACAAGCAAAATCTTTTCTGTCGTTGTTACGTCACTCATTATTTACACCTGTATCGCGTCTAGTTGGGATTTAATATTGGTTGTCACAGTCGAACGCATCGCGGCTACTTCGGCGTTGCTGCGCTCAATGTCTTGTAGGATCTGCTCAGTTTCAGCGATTAGCTTGTCGTCTTTAACATCTTCCGTTTCTGTTTTCTTTTGCAGTTCAGCAATACGAGCTACTAGTAATTCACGATCAAGTTTGAGTTTTTCGAGCTCACCTTGCATTTGTTCCATTTGCATTTGCTCGGCCATTTGAGCCTTTTGCTGCTGTTGAGCTGCGGCTTGCTGTTCTTCTTCGGTCATATCCTCTGGCGCTTTAGGGATATTGAGCGATTGGCGAATAGAGTCTAAAACTTCCTGCTTATTTGGAACGTCCATTAACTCGATCAGCATTGGAACAACAGCTGCTTGTGCTTCGGCTGGTATTTGGCCCATGGCTTGAGTAAGTAATTGTGCTTGCTGCTGGCGATAAGTTGGCGTTGCCGGGATAGGCATTAACGCAATGTGACCACGGAAACGAGCCACATCATTAGTGCGTAGACCTTCATCATCAACACTATTCAGCATGATGTTTTTCTTACGCGCTTTATCATTACGATTGACGGTTACTTTAACGTTCTCACGCTTGACTAAATCAACGACTTTATAGGCCAGCAACAGGTCAGCAACCTTGTTGCGGCTGTAATGAAAGTTGTCGTTAACCTCTGCAAGTGTTGTTGTGCCCTGCTCTACCAGATTGGCAATAGCAACGCCCGATGTTGCATTAGAGTCTTGCCCTAACATCGAGTTATAAACACCTGCAGTGTCTTGAATAAGCTTCATATCGTTTTGCATCAGGTTAAACTGCTGCGCCGCGATACCTATATCGTTTTGCACCGAAAACGACTCATTGATTGATTTGTTTTTGTTTTTTCGTTCAGGGTTAAGAGGAATGTAGCCGTCTGGTTTTTCGACTTCCTCTTTTAGCTTACGTTCGGATAAGTTCGTCGCGTCCTCATCAGCAATGATTCGACGTGCTTGCAGCAAATAGTTAAGTCGAATTACGCGAGCATTGATACCATCCTGCGCTGGAATCATGCGGCTAATCAGTCCGTATGGTTCGCCACTACTGTCTTTTTGGTAACCAATAAACGGGACCAGCGGATATTTACCATCTGGTGCATCACAAGGGCGATCGACAATACGATGAGGACCAACAAACCACGCTTCTCGAACTTTAGGGAATGATGCATAAGACAGCTCGACTTTGCCGCTTTGAACAGCAGCAGCGTGAACTTTATTATTAGCATCGTATTCAATTACGCGGCCATCATTAAGCTTTAACACATGAGCCCTGCGCCAAGTCTTGTAATAAACGACCTGCAGTAACACTCGTTCACGTTGAGTGTCCATCCAGTCAGACTGTTGACGATCCCAGCTGTCATACTCATGCCACGCGGCATGTAGATCGGTGTTAATGCTATCCAAATCTTCCGTGTTCGCGAAGTCCTCCCACAAATTGATGGTTTGCTTTATTACTTCCTTGTGATCAGGAAATATCGATAAAGCTTCATCAAAATCAATCCATTTTTTGTGCAGTATCCATCGTGCGTCACTGCGGTCAATCTCAGATGCGTGCCAATCCCACCAGATATTGCGACGGTGAATATTCTTGATCCGAAACTCAGCAGCAAATGGAATGGGGTTGCGTGTAACTTCTACCCAGCCAATGCCAGCCTTGATTTGGCCAGCATACGCATCGGAACAAGCACGATCAGCACCAGACAAGCGCCAAGCATCTTTAAATTGCTCATTAAGCGCCAGCGCCATTTCGTCGCCATCGTCATCATCAGCACTCACCATTAAATCAGCGCGTGATTTGGCTTCAAGGCCAAGTACACCGTCAATAGTTGGCCCAATCATGTTGTGAACAATTTCTGGCTGACCGCGCTCTTGTAATACCTGACGAATGGTAGTGCTTAGTTGATCACCATCGTAATAAGCACAAGCTCTTGATGCAGGCCCGCGCCACTCTGGCTGCGCATCAATAGCGCCCATGAGGCTTGACAGCTGTGTTAGCGTAAAACCGTCTTTGTTAGATTTGACGTAATCAACCATCGTTTATCGTGCCATCCAGTGGTTAGGGTTATGGGGTGCGTTTGAATCATCGATAACTCGACGCTTCGGCATACGAGCTCGCATTTCTTGAGCAATCATGTAGCTCATTACTTGATCGTCAAAGCCGCCGGACTGAGCACCCATGCGACCTTTTTTATCAAATACGAATATGTTTAGTTCTGAAACTGTGCCGCGCCAACGAATTCCATCTGCATCATTGGCCAGTAAATCTTCTAAGCCAGAAACCAAAATAGGCTTGGATTGTGCTGAAGTATGCCAACCGACTTTTTGTGTCTCTTGGTCAGTATCTTCGCGATCTAAATGTTCTTCGGTGTAAATTCGGCTCGTTGGGTAAATATCAACAAGCTCTTGTAAAACAGCATGACCATGATTGTTACGCTCAGGTCCGATATAAGCCCAGCTGTACCACTCACCGATATGAGCCAGTAACCGGGCGAATCGCTTGGTATCTAAATGGCCGAACCAATGAGCTACTTGACGGCCATCTGACTTGGCAACAATATCGAATGAACTTCTATCGCCATGTTCGAGCCCTTCGGCAATGTCAGCGCCGATAGCGTAATCTTCATCTTCGTCAGGCAATTCCCAAACCAAGAGATAACCAGCAGTCGCCAAAGTTAGCTTGTCAGCGGCTTTACTGGATAAATCAACCTTACCTGTGACTTTCTTGCGTTTACCTGTGGTCGGGCAAACGTCATAAACAATAAGCGGCTTGGAACAGCGCCCCTCTGCCCGCATCAAATCGTCACTATCGAATACTTTACGGCCAGAAGTGAGAAACGCTTCCATTGGCGTTGACGGAAACTCTTGTTTCATCTTCGCTTTCTGTGTGCGTTCTTTATTGATGTACCAGTTCTTTTGCTCGTCACTCAGCGTAATGCCGTTGGCTTTTTCAACCGCATCAAAATACTTGGCCTGCGCTTTAGTGAGCTGTAACCCGCGCTCTGGTAGCTCCAAGACATATTTGGCATCATCAAACCACGGAAAAAAATGAAATTTGAAATCTTGTTGTGACAAATCGATGCCGGACTCTTTTGTTTCCATGGCTTCGATAGACATGTCAAAGAAGTTGCCGCTTGCGCCCTCTGCCGTTGATTCAACAAACAAGAGTGAACCTTTATGGACCGCATTAAGCGAACCAGATTGAACTTCATCTGCTCTTAGCGGATATTGAGCGCATATCTTTCCATACTCGGAAACGTGCAAGACCTGTAGCGTACCCGAGCGAAAAGAAACCGCGATGCGAACATAGCTATCATTGCTTAGGTAAAGTGCGGTGCTTGTTTTACTCTTAACTGCCCTTTTTCCAGTCTTTAACCAACTAGGTAGCCGCTCGTATGGATAAAGTATTTTAGAAGCGAATATTGCCGTCGCCTCACTGATACCCTGAGCAATGACCCCGCATTGCCGGTTATCGTTAAACAATGCGTGATCTAATATAAAAATTTGAATGGCGGTACTAAAACCCAGTTGACGGGCTTTCAATATAATATTGAGGTACCACATCACCATGAACAGCATGGTTTGTGCTGGGCGGCACCGAAATAGCACCTCGTTACCGTATTCATCAGCGATGATGTACAAGTTATTTACTCGCCACCACCAGCAATCAAGGTAAGGGGCACAGCGCTTCAACAACTCTGCTTCATCGCGCCGCAATTCCATGCGTTCTTCCGGCGTTAACCAGGTATCGCGAGAGTATTTAGCGGTTTTAGGCTGCATTAACCAACTACCTGATCGACTTTGCCACCGGTCAACTCGTCAATGAATTGATCAAGTTTACTAGTGCCACCAGCATCTTTACGCGCCTGAGCTACTTGCAGCTCAGCCAATTCCGTTTGGACTTCTGATTTTCTGGCATTGATAACCGTTGCTTTGGCTGTTTTGATGATCCGGTCAGTATCAGCAATGATTTTGCGCTGGTTTAAATTATCTAACTCAATCGATGACATCGTTTTAACAATCGACTCAACGCGAGCGATATTCCTATCTAATGCGTTATCGGCTTTAAACAGTGACTCGAATAAGCTGGCTGCTGTTTCTGCATCAGGTGATTCTTTTAACTTTTCGTGTATCTGCTCGATTGTCGTTATAACTAGATGAATGCGCGAGCGACACAGGTCTAATTCATCAACTAACGTTGTACCGTCAACGAGCTCACTAATGTTTCGACTGAAATACTTTGAGTAACCACCGTGTTTTATTGCATTGTGCGACTTCTTAACGACTTCTTTTTTCTTTACAGGCTTAATGACCAGCGCTTGCTTCTTAGCAGTACCTTTTGCTTTTGACTCTTTTGGCACCTTAACCGGCTTAATATATCGCCTAGCCGTTGAGTAGTTCAGTCCTTTGCTTTCGCACCAATCCTTAGCGCCAATGCCGGTATCTTCGTGAGCCGTTACAAACTCAGCCTGTAACGCATCCCATTTGCTCGACACGAAACCACTACACTAACGAGCCGCGTACAACGTAGCTAACGAGACCTACGCAGGCCACAACCACGATACCAGTTACTTTAACGACACCACTGCTAATTATGGTGTTGCTCTGTTGGTTCTTTTTGACATCAGCTAGGTCTGTGCTGATTGTGTCCATCCGCTTTTCAATTCTGTCTACTCGCTGAGAATGATTAGCGTGACGTTCTTCATTACGCGCTGATGTTACAGCCAGCTCAGTGATAGCCTCAGCCATTTTGTTTAATGATCCACCCATTTCGGTCATACGAGCATTAATTTGGCTAAGTTGATCTGACATTATTTAGATTTCCATGATTTGATTAACTCAACAATGTTTGAGCTCGGCTGAGTATTTGAAACAGCTTGATACTTTTGCTGCTTTTCTTTTGTCCGCAATCCGAAATACATGCGCAACAAAGCAGTTGGAGTGCCTAGAATAGCCACAACAAGCGGCCAAGCTTCACCAATGGATTTGATTGTGTCTTTATCGCTTGAGTAGACCGCTACAGCTAAAACGCTCACAAGAACAATGACGGCGAACGAAACGATAGTCGCCATCATCTTAGCTATCTCAGGTCGCGTAGAGTTACCAGTTGAGTCAACTTCACCCAGCGCCTTAATAACGTTCGTATGCTCTTTAATTTCAGTGATTTCAACGTCGAACTCTTTAGTCATTAACTCAGCTTGCAAATTAACTGGCATTGTAGAGATCGCATCTTGAATTTGTGCGCCAGTTGCATTGGTTGGTAATTTGTCATCATCAGACAAGAAGCCATTCACAACATTAAGAATCGTGTTACCACCAGGTATCACATCAGCAAGGACGGATGCGCCAACCTTGCCTAGAATTTTCAATAGGTTCATGCTTTCGATATCTCAAGCGTTGCTGATTTGCCACCAAGCAAGCTCATTAGCTTCTCGAACGCTCCACGGCTGTCAGTAACAGCCCAATGACCACCAACCACACCTAAAGCTGAACCCGGAGCAATACAACCTTGAAGTTGCGCCGCGTAATTAGCTTTATGGATTAATATATGACTGCGCTGCGACGGACCAAACTTGGTTACACCTAGCGTTGGTTGCTCAACGATGTAGCAGCTACCGAACTTAGGGCTAACGTGTGGCGTAATTTGATATTGACCTTCGGGAATACAAGAAACTGATGACTCGTTATTCTTCCAATCGCGCTCAACCGTGTAACAGATGAAAGTGCCATCACAATCTAATTCGCCAAATGTGCCTTTGGAAGTGTACGTTCGCTTTAATGTTAATTTCATGTGTTACCCATTTGTCCGGAGCTAGAAATAGAAAAGTCCGGAGCTAAATTAATAGGTCCGGACTTTGGCTGGGAGAGTTAAACGAAAAAATCCGCTTCAAATTAATGAGCGGATTTCTTCAACATAGGGATAATGCACTATTTTTTGGGGGGGATCAAATCTTTGATAGGTATTGGCTTTAATTCAGTAGGTTCATTTTGTTTAACATTTGTCGCTCGCCCTAATCTGCTTAGCCCTAGCGTCACGATGCCGACAGTAATCAAAATCTGAATATCGACCATAATTTTAACAAAATTATGAACTGGATACATATCTCCATACCCAACAGTTGTCGAAGTAACTATAGAAAAGTGAACTGAGTCAAGAATAACTTTTGTAATCTCAACGTAATATAGGCTTTGCCCGGCTAATACTGATTCAGGACTAGACAACAATGTTCTATCATAATCATAAAAACCACATATCATATCGTTTCCATAAATCAGGAAAAACCAAAGGTAAACTTCTGAATATACGAGGATTATCGCAGTGTAATAAATAGCTAACTTTCTAACAGGTAACTCCCTTTCTCCAAGAAGTTTGAAAGCATTCTGGGTAATAATAAGGATGCAAAACGATAAGAAGAAAATCCATATTCCAAAGTAAACGGTCAAATAACCAAGGGAACTTTCAGCCCCCTCTAACTTAGCTTCGGCCCAAGAGTCTGGTAAAAAATAAACAAAGAAAATAGACGCACAAAAAGTAAAGTATCCCGTATAGGCAGACACTTCATGCTCACTACAAAACTTTACAAACCAGCAAAAAAGTGGATGTGGTTTTTCATACCACCTCCTAAGCTTCGTTATGAATGGATTCCTAGAATCCTTTAAAAAATCTGACAACTGTGACTTCAATTTCCTCTGCAAATTTTTTATTTTAGTTAATATCGGCCCCATAAATAACGCTCCTCTAATTCAGTATTAATCATCGGTTTTATTTGAGGATAGTAGGAAAAATGATAGGCGTGGGGATATGGTTACGGAATGTATAAATTTGCGCAGTTAGTTGCGCAGTGCGCACAATATTCAGTGCGCACTTTGTATTGCGCATTTGCACAGTGGCTATTTTTGAGGCCCACCACTAACGAGATGCGCCACAAACCATGCTGGAGCCACGAAGCCGATAGCAATAACGCTATTCATTATCAAATCGTCGGTGCCGCACACATTTAGTTTTGCGCATACAAATTCACCGGCCATCACACTTACGAGCACTAGCCATACGACAGCGCCCGCTATTATCCCCTTAGCGTCTAGATCTTCGTTTTTCATTTCACCGCTCCTGCATATTCAATAACTTAAACATACATTAACACGAACTTTCTATGCAACATCCTCGGCCTTTTTATTCACATTCTTAATAATCTGCTGTTCCCAAGTCGCGATAATGCTCATCAGGGCCTTTGCTACTTCATCATGATTGTTGGTGTAGCTTGTATGGTCAATGCCGATGATTGTGGCTCTCTTGCGCATTGATAGTGATTTACGCCCTCTCCCTCTGCAGGGTGAACAGTCGCGAAACTCTCGTTCTGCATTTATTTTAATACCGCTACCATCGCACACGCCGCAAAGTGGTAACTCAAATTCAAAGATTGCGGCGTTGATGATACCGTCGAGAGTTTCTTGCTTGATTTTGTAGCGGCGTAACTTGATAAATAGGGTGATATTCATTGCTAATGACCGAACAATACGATGGCGCTTTTCTTCTTGCCCAGCAAAACGATACAAGGCCCAGTTACCCGCGTCTGTGCTTAATCCTACTAATGAATGCGCCGCATCCCTCCAATCGATAACATCTAGTGAGCTTCCACCGCCGACAGCATCATAGTTGATTGCCTTTGGTGCCATTTTACTAATCAATGTGATTGCGTGCATTGTTGGTCCTATGTTTCGTGAATATCAATGTTATGAATTGCTTTAACGAGCTTTTTCTTTAAATTGTATATTGGCGTTTTCATACCTTTTACGTCCTCGATAACTCGGTTGCCGTTGTCGATGTATTCAAAATCTGCTTTATAAAAACCGCACTTAACGCCGTTAATGATCAAATCAAAGCGAGGTTGCAGCTTTAGCGCTTGGATATGCCCTGTTCGCTCGAGCATTCTTAGCACCTGGTACCGCGCAGCCTCTTTCTTTGAATCAAACTTAATGCCACCTACAACGGTTTTTACTGCGCGATACTTGTTTCTCATGCAACTTTCACCAAAGCGTTGCTAATTAGTATCCCCAAGGTTTCTTCAAGTGCTCGTAACTTGTCAGCAGCAAGCGCGTGTCGGTTAACGCCGTCGATTTCGCTATGGCAATTACTGCAGGCATAAACGCCAACGACATCAGAGCATTTAAAGCCCATGCCCCGATTAGTCCCTATGTGTGCAAAAACCGTTGTTTCAGGATTAAAATTACAGATGCCCGGTAATCGTAATGTGCAATCTTGATTCCTGGCGCTTTGGGTGATTTTCTTGCTGCGAATTGCCATTAACTAAAACCTTATTAACTGTTCAACAACGCGATCTAAATCTGGCCGCGTGTAATTTCTTAAAACCTTTAAGAGCAGCACATTGGCTACGGCGTTATAAACCTTTTCAAATTCTTCTTGGCTCATACGGCCAAAGCTAATTGAATGTGCTTCAGCCTTAACATCACCGTTAAGATTTACCGCAACATCGTAGTAACCGGCTTGAATAACGCAGTCTTTTCTAAATCTGTCGAAGTTCTTTTCGACCCGCATTCCCCTGAATGTTTGCTCTGGCGGCTCGAACGCATCAAAGCCAAGGTTTAACATGGCAAAGAATTTCTTATGAAAATCATAATTGCGCACTTCGGACCATTTCACTTTGATCACTTTGCCAACCTTTACCCGCTTCATTAACTCGGATTGTTCCTCGTCAGTGGGGATTAAGCCTTGTGGGGTTTTCATTAGCAGTAGCTCAGCCATCAGTCTCAGCCTCTTTAACCGGACCATCGTTTGCGGCTTTAGCCTTAATAGTCCCTCTAATAAACGCCCCAGCTTGGATAAGCGCATCGCGAACTTCGGGTCCGGTATCGAATTTTTCACTAACAACCGTGATTGCCTGAGCTAAATCTGAAAAGGCTTTGCCCGCATCAATAGGCTCTTGCGCTAGACGCTCGCAGTTTATGCTTACACCGCCAATAATCAGTTGGCCACGGGGTGTTAAATTAGTCATCGTGCTAAATTGGTTTTTCATGCTGCCACCTTCACTCGTTGATATTTATTTACTCGTTTACGCATATCGTTGTACTCGTCAATATCGCTAATTTTATTAAGCTCTGCAGTTACATCGCTGCGGGCCATCATTCCGTGGCGAACCTTGTAGATCATCGCGCTGGCTTTTAAATCACGCTCGAGTGATAGCTGCTCTGCTGGCACTTTCAATGCGATGTTATGAGTCATTTACTTGGTCCCTCTGAATGATTCCCAATAAAAATTAACCCAAATACCACCGCGATCTTTCAATCGTTCAATCACTCGGCCACCAAGAAGGTTAGATAATTCACCCTCTCCTAAATTGGTTAAGATGCCGGTAGGCCGAAGGTATGAACACCTCCGGTCTATAATTTGGTTAAGCAAAATTAGTTCATTTGGCGAACCGTGCTGAACGCCGACTTCATCGATTACAAGTAAGTCTAACGAGACCATTTGTTCAATTAACCTTTCTTCTGATTTAGTGGCGTTCTTGCCGTAGCACTCACGAAACTTAACCATTAGGTCGGCCACAGTGACTATCATGATCCGGTAATCTTCGAGTAATAAATGATTGCCAATCGCAGACGCCAGATGGTTTTTACCCGTACCGTAACTGCCCGAAAACACAAAACCACCGCGGCCTTTAAATTCATAAGCAAACGACTTGGCTGCTTCTAGTGCTTTAGCCTGATCATCACTATTCACAATGTAATTATCGAACGAACTGTTTTTATGGATAGGGAGAATTCCAGACCGACCAATTACGTTATTCAGACGGGCGTGCTTGAGTGAATTACCACAATCGATACCAGCTTGTTTCCCTTCAGCTTCAATTTCTGCGCGGATGGCGTCACGATCCTTGCCTGATGCATATTTCTTAGCCGTTGCTGGCATCATGCGATTCATTCGAATTAATAATGATTGTGTTGTTATGGTTCCCATGATGATCTCCTTAGCTCCTAAAGCCGGCTGGTATTGCTTGGGTTGATTGACTGACAGCGTTGATGTCGCGCTTAACTTGCTGAGCAATAGGGACTGGGGTTAGCCACAAGCGCTCTCGAATGAATCGAGTGATGCCGAAAACAAATTGGCCATTAGCATCGGTTCGCCATTGCGAGTTAGATTGAGCTGCTGCGGTTAGCCAGTTGATTACATCGGTGGAGTCCTGGTCTGTTAACTTTTCAGATTTCCAAACTTTCCATGCCTGGGCATCTGAACCACCACGTCGGTGAGCTGGGTATAGCGAAAAGAAATCTTTAAAGGCCTGCGGTTTTTTAATGCGAGTAGGTTTCGTTTTCTCAACGGGTGAAATGGCGGTTAACGCACAAGTAATATTATTAATATTCTTATGTATAAGTTTCTTTCTTATTGTAGGGGTCGAATTCGAGAACTTTTGTTCTTGAATTGGAGAACTCGAGTTCTTAGATTCGAGAACTTTTGTTCTTGGATTTGAGAACTGCTTCCACTCAGAAATCACAGGGTTTACACCAATATTTCTACCAGACTTAATTACGACACACTTGTTTATAAGTGATTTAATCAAATCAGAGACATTACTTTTACTAATGCCGGTTATTTCAACAATTTGTGACTGAGCTATCCAATCGGTTTTTTTGTGAAAACGGTAGGTCTTTAACACGATTGCGCAAAACACCTGATATTCTCGCCCTGCCAGCTTAGCTGGATTACTGGCCAACGCTTCAAATAGGGTATTGGCCAGTCGCGTGTAACCATTATCTAAATCCGCTTTCACGTATTCATTCTCGCTCTCAGTGTTACGTACTGGAAAGTTGATTACCTTCGCTGTATTTGTCATAATGTTTCCTCTGGTGAAGCCCTGTCATACGAGTCCTACCTCGACAGGGTTTTTCTTTATCTGGCGTTTACTACTCGCGCCGGTGTTAATCCCTTACCTAGATTGCGCATCACACACAAGTAAGCCCCAATCACTAAAGTGATATAAATCCAAAATCCTATTACCATTACGCAGCCCCTTTAAATCGTTCGCGTTTTTCATGATCCTCGCGGCAATCGCCATCACAAAAACAACCAGTTTTAATCGGTTCATTACAATTGCGACAAATCCCAATCGGGCCTAATGCTGGCTTCTTATGTGAGAGTGCTGCCTTTAATTCCTGCGCTTGCTCTCTGCTTGCTACGTCTGCGTTATCCATGCTCTATCCTATTTATATGAAAAGTCAGAAGTTGCTGATAGAGTGCTGTTACCACACAAAACCCAACCAACAACTACTGAGGTAAACTTATGTCGAACTGGTACTCCACCACACAAGATGATCTTCATGGTCTTCACATGAAAGACATCCTGTCTGAAATCAATCTTTATTTTCAGGCCAACCTAAACAATCTCGGCGAGGCTGATATAGCCATGTTTTCTAACTACTGCCCTGAAACAGTAACTACCACACTACTTTTCACGCCAACACTCGAGGAGATCGCCAGAAAAATAGGGGCCAAGCCTTGCGAGCCGCCAAAGAACTTAGTTAAATTTAAGCCATTAGCTGGAGACGGCAGATTCAAGAATCGCTACCTTGCGCTTTAACTGAGCAATTTCAGTTCGTAAACTATCCATCAGAGGCGTGGCGTTGTTATGTATGAGTATCCACTCCTCATTCTCTAGGCCCGAAACGCCCTCATATTCAAAAATGTGTATATGGTTGCCACTAGCCACAAGAATCGAATACATCGCATCTCGACAGTTTTCTATCGTTTCATCTGAGAAATTATTTCGTGGTTCACTTGCACGATCTGCGTTATCCATTAGTGAACGACCCTTCTACATGCCACGGGCAATTCAAGTGTCGTACTCTTAGGCCCTATTTTTATTGACGGATAGGCTATTAGGCCCTCGGTTAGATCGGTGTATATATCTTGTTTTTGCTCAGCGATAAATTGAGACATTAGGCGCCCCAACACTTGCTCAACGCTTAGGTTATTTTTCTTAGCTAACGAATCAAGTTGCTCTAGCTCAATGGAATCAAAGTCCAGCGCATTTAAAGTGATATTCGACACCGTTAGCCCCTTTTATCTGCGAAGTTGTACGGTAAGATGTTCTTGTTATCGCTAGACGCAAGCGCGCCTTTTAATTGAGCTTGGAACAACGCAGATTTGATGGCGTTACGCGCAATGATTGCTGGCGCTATACCGGTTAAATCAGATAGGCGTTGCAAGTTTTCGCTATCTTCATCAATCAGCCGAACTTTGTATTCATTAGTGTGCTGCTTGTGTAATGGTTTACTCATGACTAATTCCTCGTTGCTTATGCGGCTTTCTGTCTTTTGTCACCGCTTGGTGAAATTGCCTTTAGGGCACCATTAGTGATCCGTTCCAATTCATAGGCGCGACGCATTGGGATGGAGTCGCCCCATTGGGAGATCGAGCTTTTTGTTATCCCTAGTGCTCTAGCTAAATTCTGCTGCGTTCCAAAATGTTGTATAGCGTCAACCTTGTTCATTTCCCTTACCGCCGAATCATTAATTTACCAAAAAGTTTAGCAGTCTAAACTCAATAAGTCCATAACAATAAACCAAAAAAGGTTTAGCATTGTTAACTATGAATATTTCAGATCGCATAATTAAAAGAATGAGCGAGTTAAAGCTCCGCTCCGTTGATGTTATAAATAAAACAGGTATCTCAAAAGGTACGATTAGCCAGTGGAGAAAAGGCACAGCAAACCCTAGCGGTAAAAATTTAATATTACTTTGTAAAGTATTAGGCGTTGATCCTGATTGGTTGCTTTATGGCACTGGCTCTCCAACAAGGGCTGTGGATAGTGAAAATACAATATCAGTGCCTCATGTTAAGCCAGTTCCCTTAATCAGTTGGATTCAGGCCGGTGCTTTTTGTGAAGCAGGCCAATTAGCACCGTTGGATGAATCTACCGAGTACTATCCCTGCCCGGTAAGAAATGCCGGTCCGCGTACTTATGCGCTGCAAGTTAAAGGCGACTCGATGACCGCAGCGTTCCCAGGTATGCGCAGTTATCCAGAAGGCACCATAATTTTTGTAGATCCAGATCGAAGCGCAATGCCTGGTCAGCGGGTGGTTGCCCGCCTTGGTAGCGCCTGCACTTTTAAGCAGTTAATGGAAGACGAAAGCGGCCAGCAATACCTGAAACCGTTAAATGACAGGCATGAACTAATAAAGCCCGAAGATGGGGTCCAGGTTTGTGGCTTGGTTATCGGCGCATTTATGCAGGAATAGAAATTTTAGACACCTATTTCACGAAGGGAGCGTACCCCCTGACGCCACAAAGCGACTAAAAACAGCTAAAAGCCCGTAACTCAATGAGTTACGGGCTTTATAATTTTGGTGTGGACGGGGGGACTTGAACCGCCTATAGAGCACCTAAAATCAATAACTTAAAAACAGCCAACCACATGCCCTATCAAAATAAGCCACAATGTCTACGTTCTATGTAGTCAAAGTGTAGTCATTTTTAAAGCTATGCTCAGTTATTTATTGCCTGTTTAAAATAACTGCGTATAGTCAATTAGTTACAAGCCGACAAAGTAGGCATGCTCGTTTCTCCGGCTTACCCTACACACCGAAATAGAGTTAATACGTTATTTTTAGATGTATTATTTCATAAATTATTTTTATGGTATGAGCATGTTTGATATACAAATATTAGCTGCATTCATCACATGGAGGTTATCTTGAAAGTTATAGAACAATGTAATAGTAGAAATATTCCATTACCAATTCAGAGAGAAGTCCGTCAACGATGTGGTTTTGGTTGTGTTATTTGTGGAATACCGCTTTATGAATATGAGCACATGGAAGAGTGGGCTGAAGTTCAACGACATGTTTCTGATGAAATAACATTACTCTGCGACCAACATCACAGAGAAAAAACAGGTGGTTTATTACCAAAAGAAGTTGTAAGCCTTGCTAATGAAAATCCGCATAATCTAAAGGAGGGTGTTTCTAAACCATATAACTTACATTTCGCAGGAAACAATGCAACGGTCGAAATTGGTAGTAATACCTTTACTTGTCAAGATCAAGGGTATGGCACTGCAATGGTTCCAATTAGTGTTGATGGGACACCATTGATTGCTCTAATTTTGGCTGATGGGCATTTATTATTGAATCTTGTTATTTTTGATGAATTCAATTCTCCAATTCTTCATATCAAAAACAATCAACTTTATTACTCTACTGAATCTTGGGATATTCAATTAGTTGGCACGACATTGACAGTCAGAGAAGCTCATAGAAAAATTTTATTTGAAATAAAATTTTGCCCTCCTAACAAAGTTATTATTAATCGAGGTCGATTTTTAAGGAATGGTGTAGAAATTTTAGTACGCCCTAAAAATATATTAATTACAAATAATTCATCTGTAATTAGTGGTTGCAGCGCGTCAAATTGTTTTGGTGGTTTAATTATTGGTCACCACGATAAACCAATTGGTGGCTTTATGGCAATGGATGGCATACCTCGATATTTGGGGAACAGAAAAGAAGCTCTAAAATTTGAAAAAGAGTCTTTGAATCGTATTGAAGAACACTACAGCTAACTATAAGTCTTTCAAAAGGACAAAAACAGTTGGCTGTGTTTAATCATGAATCAGCCGTTGGCAACAAATTTATCATCAACAAGGAAAAGTGAAATGACCCAAATTAAAGAATCATTTATCAAATGTAAATGTGGAAATCGATTTAATTCTCCAATATTTTTTAGAGATACTGCAACATTTGAATCCGCAACAACTAGCGGCAATAAAGCGCAATGCCCTTCATGTCGTGTAATGATTGACTGTAACAAAACCAATATGTCTTACGTTTTGGCTGGCAATTCAGGTGGTGCTGTAGGTAATGAATTCGGCAATGGCTAGCCAACAGATCACAAGCCTCTAAATTAAGATTCACCAAGGCTGTCATACCAGCCTTGGTTCACTTATTAGAGGGGCGTTAAATACCATAGCAACCACAGGCTGCCCTAACCCATGTAGTCAAAGTGTAGTCATTTCTGACGCTACGAATCTAGTCAACCTACTGATTGAACAGTCAAAACTAGCCTCTGCGAATGGGGTTACAATCACCCCGTTAAAACACTAACGTCATGTTTTTATTTAATTTGTGTTCAACTGGTTAAGCCTGATCGCATCATCTAAATGTTTAGGCGCAAAGTGGCTGTACTTCATCGTATCAACGATTGAAGCATAGCTCATTTGACCACTTCAAACCCCCGCTAAAGAGGTAAGCCTCTTTGTCTATATAGAAGTCTGTTTTGTTAAGGTTAGCGCCCTTGAGCTGAGCTTGTTATGCAGTCACGATCAAAGGACATTTCACGGAACATGAGACTTGGCTTGGAATTTCTAACACGCTATCGCGCAAAAATGACTTAGGGATGTTTTAATCCGTTTGTGCCATTTGTTTAGTTCGCCGTACTTCTTCTAATACATTACTAATCTGTTTGATCGATTCATATTCGTATTAAAAAAATTGACCGTATTTTCGAGTCTCAGATCTTTGTCTTTTTCAGCTCTAAAGCAACCAAATTAAATTTGAAATCTTCTTTTGAAAGTGTCTGGTTTGACTTAACTAAGTAGCCATTTATGATTTAATCATAAAATTGTGTAAAAATAATAATCGAAATGTTCTATGGCTGTGTAAACTTTGTTATATTCGAATAACTTAGATATGATTGAAATGGCATTGATGCTGTAGGAGAAAATATGGAATGGTTAATTGTATTTGCTGTGATAGCAGCCTTTTGGTATTACCTTTCGGAGAATAAGAACTCAAAGAAAGAAAGAGTGAAGACTGTTCGGTATGATAGATTTGACACTCCAACAGGTTACATCGAGAGAAAAGTGATTAATGAAGCAACATATTCAAAGTCTAATTACTGTAGCGATGGAACTCAGACGGCTAACAATTGGGTTCCCCCTAGTCATCATGCGACTATTGAGTCGGCTAAAACGCATCAGGCAAAGGAGCTTATTCCGAGTCCACGACAATTAAACCATCCTATTAGAGCTAGAACTTCAGTTAGCCACGAGCATACTATCTCGCCGAAAGAAACAAGTTTAACTTCTCCATCAAGTAGTCGGTCATATAAGGAATGTAACAAATGTTCGCGTTCCCAGCCTCATAACTCGTTCTTCAATAGCGACAAGCAACCAGATGGGCTTTCGAAGTGGTGTAAAAGCTGTCATGAATCAAGAAAAAAGAAGCCTCGCAACATCAAGTTCTGTACAAAGTGCAAAAACAATAGGATCAAATCGAGCTTTTTCCCCAGCGATAAGCAGCCAGACGGGCTAACAAAGTGGTGTAAAATGTGCCATAAAAAGCTCAGTTAGACAATAACATAAACTAAAAAAACTATAACAGCCAGATTGTAGTGCTACAACTTAATATACACTCCTTAGTGAGGTGTTAGATCCCTCCGGGAGCAAATATGTCAGAACCACTTTGCGTGTCCTGAGCTGATATTATTATTGCACCGGACCCCATTCTCTAACGGTCCCTTTGTCGAAAAAAAGAATTGACACACCTTGTTCTGATTTGTACCGAGTTAGGGCGGTGATTTCAACTGGTCATACCCTCAGCCAAATAACTGCTTTATAGTCTCATAATATCTCGGCTCTCTTTGAGTTGGCAGGCTATTATTCTCATTCCAAAATTTTGTAATTTTTTGCGCCTCTCCCTTTAGTCTAAATCAAATCACGCATCAACCTTTCGTTAGTGACACTTTTTACTCCTCACAAATAACTAAATATACATTTTACCAAACAGAAGTTTAATAAACTAAACTTTATGTTGACTTAACGCGGTTTAGTGTTCTAAACTTTATTCATCAAAACAACCCAATTAGTCCCTAAGCGGAACAAATATCAAGTTGGTTTGTTTGGTGAGAAGATAAAACTAAAAGAAGTGAAACGGGCGACCTAAGCCGCCCTAACCCCAACGCCGCCCAAACTGTCCAAGGCACAAGCAGCGTTAAATGGAGAAAGTTATTATGTCACAACATCAGTTACAACCACAATCGCTACCATTAGTAATAGTACGTCGGCCTATCATGGCAAACTACTTCGCGTTCGATAATGCATTATTCGATTTTAACACCAAGTATCAGTCTGTTAAATTCCTGCAAGAAACACTTATTAAGGCTCAGTGTGAAGCTAAAGCGGCACTACAGCGCGTTAACGTAGTAGCAAATGTCGCCATCAATAGTGAGTCAGAACACGTAATTTCCTTGACCGGTTCAAACTTTAGACGCTGTAATCTTGAATTTAACATGAACAATCGCGGTGAAGTCTCATTCGTTGGCGAAGTTGGTGGTGATTGGTCCGGCATCGTTAAGTTGGAGGGCTAATCATGAATCAGTCAACTCAACTTCAAACATTTGAGCAGGCCAATCCGTATTTGGTTAGCCGCGGTATCGACGAGCCAAAATGGAACGCGCTACTTTCTACTATTTATCCTGGTGCAAAGCCTGACTCAGTTGTTATGGCAATCGATTATTGCGCCGCACGCGGCCTAGACGTCATGTTAAAGCCAGTTCATTTAGTGCCAATGAATGTCAAAGACGCACAGACCAATCAAAAGGCATGGCGCGATGTTGTTATGCCCGGCATTGGCTTGTATCGCATTCAAGCTGATCGCTCAGGTAACTACGCTGGTGCTGACGAACCCGAGTTTGGCCCTATCATCACAATGGAAGGAACAGACGCTTATAACAAAGCGTTTAGCATTAAATATCCAGAGTGGTGCAAGTACACCGTTCGCAAAGTTGTTGGTGGAAATATTGTTGCGTTCGTTGCCAAAGAATACTGGATAGAAAATTACGCCATCCAAAAAGCAGGAACAGACGCCCCGAATTCAATGTGGAAGAAGCGCCCTTTTGGCCAGATCGCAAAATGTGCCGAAGCTCAAGCGTTACGTAAAGCATGGCCGGAAATCGGCAACGAACCAACCATTGACGAAATGGAGGGTAAGCACTTTGAAACTGATAGCCACGCTCCTATGGAAAAAGAAATCAATCCAGCACCTGAAGTCGTTAACGAATACCCACAAGATCAATTTGACGCCAACTTACCTAAGTGGGCCGGTGCCATTCAAAGCGGAAAGCTAACGGCTAATGATGTTATCGCCAAAGCTAGCAGTAAATATCCATTAAGTGATCAGCAAGTTCAAATAATTCAAGGAGTGGCAGCATGAAAATTATCAACGTAATCCAAGGAAGCGCAGCCTGGTTAGAGCTACGCGCAACACATTTCACTGCTAGCGAGGCGCCAGCAATGATGAATGACTCAAAATACATGAGTCGTGATCAACTGCTTCACATGAAAGCAACGGGCGAAGTTAAGCCTGTCAGCTCTTATCAGCAGACTATTTTTGATAAAGGTCATGCAACAGAAGAAATGGCGCGACCTATTATTGAGGGGCTAATCGGGGAAGATTTATATCCTGTTACTGGCATTCTTGAAAATACCAAACTACTGGCAAGTTTTGACGGGTTAACGCTACTTGAAGATATAGCCTTCGAGCATAAGCTTTACAACGCTGCGCTTGCTGACAATGTTCGCCACTCTATTCTTGAGCCTCACTACTACTGGCAATTAGAGCAACAGTTACTAGTTTCAGGTGCCGAAAAGGCAATCTTTGTTACCAGTAATGGTACTACAGAAAACATGGAGCGCATGGAATACCGATCTATTCCAGAACGCCGTGAATTCTTAATTGCTGGCTGGGCCCAGTTTGAAAAAGACCTGGCTAATTACGAAGTAAAAGCCAAGGTTGAAAAGGTTGTTGGTACGAATGTGACTGAATTGCCAGCGTTGATGGTTGAACTAACTGGCCAAGTAAATAGCAGTAACTTGGTTGTTTACAAGCAAAACGTTTTGGAGTTCATCCAGAACATCAATACCAACTTGCAAACGGATCAAGACTTTGCCGATGCTGAAAACATCGTTAAGTTTTGTACCAAAGCAGAAAAAGAAATTGAAGCGGTAAAGCAACGCGCCCTTGATAGCACCGCTGATATCAAAACCCTGTTCGCTGAGTTAGATCTTTTAAAAGAAGAAATGCGTCAAAAACGTCTGTCACTTGATAAGACGGTTAAGCTGCGTAAAACAGAAGTTAAAACAGAGATCACTACTGCCGCACATAATGAACTTGACTTCTACCTTGGTGAGCTGAATGAGAAGCTAAACGGTATCGTTACTGTAATGGTTGATAGTGATTTTGTCAGCGCAATCAAAGGCAAGCGCACGGTTGAGTCAATCCATAGCGCAGCTAATGACCATCTAGCAAAATGCAAAATTGAAGCTGATGCAACCTTTGCCAAATACTCAACTAACTTGGCAGTAGTTGAAGAAATAGCCGCCGATTACAAATTCTTGTTTAACGATATTGCCCATATTGTTATTCAAGAGCCAGATCACTTCCGCATGACAGTAAAATCGCGAGTCGATGCTCATCTTGAGGCAGAAAAAGCACGTTTAGAGCAAGAGCGTGAACAAATGCGCCTTGAAGAAGAACGCAAGGCAAAGGTTAAAGCCGATTTAGAAGTAAAAGCTGAACAGGATCGCATAAACGCAGATTTAAAGGCTAAACACGATGCCGAAGCTGAGCGCGTTCGCTTGGCTAACGAAGCTCAAGCGGCGCAGCAACGTGAACAAACTCCCGTGGTTGAAACACTCAAGCAGAATCAACCAATCGCTAAAACGATGGCGAGCATAGCCCCTACACTCGCGGCGATGAAAACATCAATACCGACTTTTGAAGCTAAATCACTATCGTCTAGCACTGACAATGTATCAATGATGCAAGAGTTGTCATCTATCTTCGGTGAAAATTCATTTGGTGAACTTCTTTATGACGAAAGCGGCAATCGCTACGAGCTTAAAATTGAAGTAAGCCGCGTCGCTATTGTCAATCCTCAAGTTCAGTCACTTAAAGAGCAAATAGCCCTGGCTAAAAAATCACTGCCTTACGCTGATACTCGTCAGGCCGAAGATCTAACGAAGCGTGAAATTGCTCAATTAGAAGCTCGGTTGGCCGAAGCTCAAGCCGCTTAAATTACCTTGGCGTTGAGGTTTCCATCCGCGCTGGGCGGTCAACGTCATCCCAGTTCTCTTGGACTTTTGGCGGGTACTTACCCTACCCGCCCTTTTTAAGGAATTACAATGAAGAAGTTTAGAGCGAAAAAGAAGAATGGTAGCCAGTTACGAGCAAGGTTGTTTTATGCAATGACTCAAACAACCAGTCACAAGTTAGCATCCAAACAGGCGCAAGCTAAGCGTGTAGTAGAACAAATGACTGAGGTGGCGTAATGGCCAAGTTAATCAAAAGTAAAACGCCTAAGTCGAATAAAAATCGCTGGGCAACACAATGGGATTGCATTAACGACGCTAAAGCGTTAACCGGCTTTGCTTTCATGCTCGATGCGTGCGCTGAAACAGCAACGGCTAAATGCGCAAACTTTCTTAGCCCTGACGGTTTTGAATATGGCGCATACAAAAATGCACTTACTGTTGATTGGGTTCAAGAACTCGCTCTAATTGAAGATAAATTTGCTAGAAGCGTAATCACAATTCGCCCTAGCCTACGACAATCAGCAATTTGGTGTAACCCACCATTTGATAACAAGTTTGAGTTTATTGATATATGTAGGGCTGTTGGTAACAAAATTCCGGTTGTGATGTTACTCCCATACGAACGAAATACGACTTGGTGGCGTAAGAACATACACAACCAGGCATCGCGAGTTTATTTACCTGATGGTCGTTATAACTTTTACGAAACTGACGGAAAAACAAAGAAATCAGGCGTTAATTTCGCTAGTTGTTTCGTTGTTTTTGAACCGGGCTACTTCGAGCAAACTCAGTACATAGACTTTTATCGTGGCATTGCTAAAAGAAAGTCACAGCCAAAACTTATTGCAGAAAAGGCAGCAGCATAATGAAAAAAACAATTAAATCAGTTGATCGACAAGAAGCTAAGCGATTTGCAAACCAAGCTATCCAGTTAGAACAGCAATATAAATATTTAGATGCGAAGGTGGCGTGGCTTAAAGCATTGTCACTGTGCCGTGTGGAAGCTGAATATCACTGCCAATTTGGCATCGAGCGTTGTGAGTTTCACATGAAGAAGCAACGTCAACTAAGTTGCAAACTGCAGCAGGAATTGGCTGCGTAACCGTGAAGCCGAAAGCTATTTATTTCAAATTTATTGGAGAACGACTATGAAAAACATTCACACCTTCAGCACAATTATCGCACCAATCGCCGCGCTCGAATTAGCGCTTAAAGAAAATTCCGCCCTTATTTTTACCGATTGCGAGTCACAAGATTTCCGCAAGTTTGGCTTTGCTCCGACCAATTCAGTGACCAAGCTAGCTAATGGTTATCGTATTGACTTCGTTTTTGAAGAAAAGAAGATCTCTACCAAGTCAATCAATCAAGAAGTAGCCAAGCGAGTAAAACAGCTTGAATCTAAAGGTTTAGAGGTAGTTAAGAAGCAACGCACCGCGATAAAAGAAGAAGTGATGGTTGATTTTTGCCACAAAGCGTTAACTGAATTGACAGCCTTCAGTGCTTATTATCATGAAAAATCTGAAAAGCTAATTATTGATGTAAGTAACGAAAAACTAGCCGGGCTTGCTGTTTCTTATCTACTTAAATTATTTGGCTCATTAAAAACCACTACATTGCATATTGACGGTGTATCAAATGGCCTCGCTGAGAATTTGCTTCAAAGCATACAGCGCGGCGAAGATTTAGGTTTTGCTGGTTTCTCTTATGCCGACAAGCTCAATCTTTCCCACAGTAACAATGGTAAGGCCAAATTTAATGGAGAATACACACTAGATCATATTGCTGAACTAATCAGTGACGGATTTGGGGTTGAGCTAGTAACGCTTCGACGGGACGGCCTAACGTTCGACCTAACCGACTCATTCAAAATCAAGTCAATTAAAGTTGATAGCTACCTGACTGATCAGGTAGATGATGAGTATGACGATATTAACGAGCGCGACATTGCACAACAAGAACTAGAGCTTGAATTGATTATTGGCATTATCGACGGCCTCGTTGAATTTCTCGACAAAACACCGAAAGGAACAGAACGAGTCGCAGCGTAGCAGGCCAACACGCCCAGCAGAACAAGAAAAACAGCTTCGCTGGGCTCAGTTCAAATCAGTTAAATAAAATTTATTTAAGGAAATAATAATGTTAGAAATTAAAGAATTAGTCGCGCAAAAAACCGAAGCAATGATCACAGATGGTACGTTGGAAAAAATGATCGAAGAAAAGCTAAAAGAGTCCATTGCATCCGCTGTAAATGATTCATTTCGCTCTTACAGTGATTTCGGTAAAGCGTTGAGTGAAAAAATATCAAGTTCAATAGGTGCGGCGGCCAGAGACATACAGCTGCCTGAATACAACTCCTTTATAGCAGGCGTAGTTAAAGGCCGCTTCACCGAAGCGTTACATGATCAAACGTTAAATAACGTGACCAAGTTAATTGAAGAAGACCTCGAAGCTATTCAAGGCGTCCAAACAGTACAGAACATTCTTGATGAGGTTCAAAAAGAATGGGGGATACTGCCAGAGAGCACGGCAAGGAAGAAATCGAAATCGAGGTTTGCGAAAGCGATAATGGTGAAGCTCTTTATGTCACCTTCAAACATCCTGAATATGACTGGTACGACATTAAGGTTACTTTTTACAAATTTAGCAGGGATGAGCATTTCCACATCGGTTACATTTCTCAAAATGATACTCGAATGACCCATTCAATTGACGGAATCACCCACGCCGGAGAACTAGCTCGCTACTTCTTCAGATTGTACGCAGTGAGAGCTGATATTGATTGTTCATGTACCGAATTCGAAAGTATCTACGTATCTGAATATTAGATAGCGGGAGCGTAAAGCCGCTTACCGCGGCTTTGTAGGTAAATGCATTAATAAAACAAGGAAACACCATGGCCAGCAAAGGCGTTAATAAAGTAATCATCGTGGGAAATTTAGGGAAAGATCCTGAGATTCGCTACATGCCAAATGGCGGTGCGGTTGCGAACATCACAATAGCAACATCCGAGTCATGGCGTGATAAAGCGACGGGTGAGCAGAAGGAAAAAACTGAATGGCACCGCGTTGCGATCTTTGGAAAGCTAGCTGAAGTTGCTGGCGAGTACCTACGTAAAGGCTCTCAAGTTTATATCGAAGGTCAATTACAAACTCGAAAATGGAAAGATCAAAGTGGTCAGGACCGTTACACCACCGAAGTCGTCGTACAAGGTTTTAATGGTGTGATGCAAATGCTTGGCTCGCGGAATCAAAGCCAAAATGGTCAAGCTCCCCAACAGGGAGGTTATCAACGGCACCAGCAGCAAGGCGGGTACCAGCAGCAACCAGCAAGGCATCAAAACCAAAACCAGCAAGCACCGCCACAACAGGCCCATGCTCCACACTTAGATGACGGCTGGGATGACGATATCCCCTTCGCGCCGCTATGTAAGCAGTACCCGAAGCTGATGTACAGCCTGTAAATACAACCATGTGAGCGGTGAGTTATGACTGCTCGCTAAAGCTACGAGGAATTACAATGATAGTGCTAGTGAACTATAGAGCCATTAAGTTTGACAACCATCAAGGCGGTAGTGGAATGCCATATACTGACAAAATGTTTTTGAACTGTAACGAAACAATGTCGATTCTTAATATTATGAAAAAAGCAAAAGAAGAATTGGCGGTGAAAGGTGAAAACGCTTATACGGGAGCGATTGAGATTGTTGACTTGTGTTTTGTTCCTAAAGATAAACACGTAAGCATCTTATAAAAAAACGGCAGGTTAAACCTTTACGGTCGGGCTGTGTGATAGCAGTCGCCTGCCCTTTTAAAGTTCCAAAAATTACTTAATGATAAATAATCATTCATATGCGGAGGCATTATGACATCAATATACATAAAGTTAGGCTGGGTAAGACCTGGTGTTGTAGAGCAACATAAAGGTATTACCGAATGCGCATTAAAAAACATGGTAACAGCTGGTAAGTTAGTCGAGGGGAAGCATTGGAAAAAAGCACCCAACGGTAAACTGTTCTACAATTTTGAAGCAATGGATGACTGGGTTATAAATGGATACCAAGAAGCTAGCTGAGTTCAGGCAGTACATTAAAGATCACCGGCTAAAGGGCGTTGAGGTTCGAGGAGAAGTAATTAGAATTCGATTCTACTTCTACGGCGCCCAGCGCAACGAGACCCTCAAAGGTACCTCGCTATCTAAAAGTAATTTAAAGTTCGCAGCCAATAAAAGAGCAGCGATACTTAATGAAATCGATAAAGGAACTTTTGATTACGCGGCTCATTTTCCAAACAGTAAAATTGCGAGGCAATTTTCTGATAGACCAGGTAAACACTTATTTAGTGACTGCCTGGATAAGTGGCTTGCTGTAAAGAAATCGAAAACAGCGCCAGCGACATATCGCAGCTACAACAGTAAAGTTATTAATCACGTTCGCCCTAAGTGGGGCCATTTATATTTAGATGAAATAAAAAAATCAGATCTAGAGCACTGGATTAATGTCGAATTATGGAATAACGCAGACAGTTGCGCCTACTCAAATAAAACTATCAATGACATTATGACAATAGTTCGCGGCGTGATGGGTGACGCCTTTCAAGATGAAGTGATTAATAAGGATCCAACCGCGAGGATTAATAATTTAAAAACGGTTAAGGATGCTCCCGATCCATTTACTCAGAATGAGATTTATCGCCTTGTTACCGTCCAAACAGATCGAATTACCGAATTGTTATGTTTTGAACTAGCTTGCTGGACTGGATTGAGTGTTTCTGAATTGCTAGGTGTTGCTTGGGAAGATTTTGATAAAGAAAGGTGGCGATTAAAAGTCAGGCGCGCCAATGTTCAAGGTAGCTACAAAACACCGAAAGAAGAAAGCAGAAACCGTGAAATAGATTTGCTAGAACCGGCGCGATGGGTGCTAATGAAATTAATGGCGCTTACATCGATGCTGCCACCAGTAGAAATAACAATTTTACAAAAAGATAATAAATCATTTAGATCTGAGAAATTAAGGTTAATATTGATCAATACGCGTAGTCAAAAGCCGATGGCATCTGATATGCAATATAGAGATCGTTTTTTTAACACAATATGCAAAGAATCGGGTGTTCGATATAGACCGCCTAATAATGCTAGACATACATATGCAAGTCAGTTATTAACTAAGGGGGTTCCAAAAGAATGGTTGGCTACTCAACTCGGTCATACCACAACGAAAATGATAGAAGATCATTATGGTAAATGGATGTCGGAAGAAACACCTAACATGGCGGCTATGGTAAGCCAAATGTTAGGGTTTTCGGTTCCTGTGAGACCATTACAAGACCAAGTTTTTTGTAGCGAGCTAACAATTCGTTATAAATCATCGGCTTAATGTGGCGGTGAGTGTGGGAGTCGAACCCACGATACGTTACCGTATACACGCTTTCCAGGCGTGCTCCTTCGGCCACTCGGACAACTCACCAAGTAATTTTGTGGCATGCCAAGTAAACTTAGCTTTGC